>WNFX01003461.1_pt1 | contig 21645 bp, 16 predicted proteins | sample 5400111 | NCBI WGS metagenome assembly WNFX01 (sample SAMN13153363, study PRJNA577476) | soil metagenome | isolation source: 40 cm soil or saprolite under grassland replicate 1 | place: USA:California | collected 2016-06-15 | reverse complement strand
TCGAGGACGACCTGGGCCTTGCCATCGAACGGTTCGAACGCTGCGCCGAGCTGTCTGGGGCGCTCGGTCTGCCCGCAATCGAAGCCCGGGCCCTCCAGCTGCTCGGCGTGTCCCGCCTCGAGCTCGGTGACCTGCACGGCGCCAGGTCAGCGCTCGGAAAGGGTGTGCCGGCCATCGCAGGCATCGGGGATCGTTTCGCCATCCCGGTCGGGCTGAGCGCCCTGGCCGGCCTGGCAGCCAAGGGGGGCCGGCTGCGGGCTGCGCTCCGGCTGGCCGGCGCTGCCGCGGCGTACGAGGAGGTCAACCAGACCTATCGGCCCCAGAAGATCCGCGCTTTCCTCGACGCGTGGCTGGCGCCGGTCCGCACGACGGTCGGCACCGCGGCGGCGAAACTGTTCGACGAGGGGCGCGGGCTGGCGCCCGGCCAGGCGATCGCGCTGGGCCTGGACGACAAGCCCGAGGACCGGTGGCGAGGCGGCCCGTCGGCGAGCCTTACCCGCCGTGAGCGGGAGATCGCGGCGCTGGTGGCTACGGGGCTGACCAACCGCGAGATCGCCGGGCAGCTGTACCTGTCGGTGCGCACCGTCGAGGTGCACGTCGACCACATCCTGTCGAAGCTCGGGTTCCGGACTCGCACTCAGCTGGCGGCATGGATACACCAGGAAGGCCTGGCGCCGCGAATTACGTAGTCCCCTTACGTAGTTCTTCTGACGACCCGGCTGGCTCTGACGTCGATCGTTGCTGCCATGAGCGCAACACAGACATCAACGTCGCACTGCCAGGCTGCTGGCGCCCCCGGGATCCGCATCGGATCGTCGACACGAGCGACGGTCGGGCCCGGGAGAGTTATCCGCGTCCGTCCGTCCCCGACGTTGGCTAGTGGCAGAACGTGGCAATACGCCGGGGTCTATGAGCTTCAAGGAGAGTGATCGGCATGTGCACCGACGACATAGCCACCGCCCATCTGCACCAGCCCGATCCCCAGGTGCTGCACGATTTCGAGCCCAGGGTGGTCTTCGACCTCGAACCGGTCGACTCGGTGACGGTAACGATGCTCCGGGGTATCCATTTAACCGGAGTAGGGCAGCCGTAGCTGCATCTCTGCTGCCCGCCATGGGCGGTTCGCACCTGGCCGCTCCAGGCTGGGCGGATGACCTCGGGTGCCTGGCGGCGCGGGCGGTGCCTTGGATCGCTGGCGGACGATCAGGTCGCGGTAGCGGACCGGGTCATGACCGGCGGCGAGTTCCAGCAGCCGGTAGAACACCAGGCCGCGGCTGGCCGATCGGCGGCGGTTGAAGCGGAACGCGAACTCGTTGAGGTAGCCGGGCAGGTGCGCCTCGTCGACCGAGCCCTGGTGGGTGCCCAGCAGCCACCGCTTGGCCAGCGAGGCGACCCGGTGCACCGCGGGCAGCAGCTCACCCGGGTCCTCGCCGCGGGCGCGGGCAGCCCGCTGGCTGCGCCGCTGGTGGGCATAGCCGAGCCCGGCCAGCCCGTGGTAGCCCATCCAGGCGTCGGTGATGACCGTCGCGCCCGGCCGGACGTGGCCGGTGACGAAGGGATGCAGCGAGGCCGAGGACCCGTCGGCCAGCACCGCCATGCGGCACCGGCCGATCCCCTTCGGCTCCCTGACCTCCACCGCGATGCCGGTGAGCACCTTCTTACCCGGGGCCCGGCCGCCACGAAGCCCCGGCTCGTCGCCACCGATATAGGTCTCGTCCACCTCCACCGTGCCGGACAGCCGGTCCCGGCCCGGGCGCACCAGCACCGACCGCAGCCGGCCCAGCATCGCCCATGCGGTCTGGTACGAGCCGATCTCCAGGGACCGCTGCAGGCTCAGCGCCGAGATGCCGTCCTTCTGCGTGGCGAACAGCCAGCACGCGGTGAACCATACGGTAAGCGGCGCGCAGCCACTCCAGGTAGTCCAGGCAGTCCTCGTCGGTGCGGAACCAGGCCTGGAACTCACCCGTTGACCTCGGGTAATACACGCCGGCTCGAAGCTGCTCCACCGACCCAGGCTACTCCGGTTAAATGGATACCCCGGTGCGGCGATACGGGCCCCGGTGCCAGTATGCGAGGCTGGCCGCCCCTGAGTGCCTGTCCGCTGAGTGCCCGTCTGCTGGGTGCCCTGCTGCCCCCGGGGTGCCGATGGTCACACCGCCGCCCGAATACCTTGGCAGTGTATGGGACCGAACGTGCCGGGATTGATCTGATCCGTAATGTCACCCGCCATGCCAGCCAGATCGTTACGGCGATCTCACGCCGTTTTCTTCACATATGTCACTCCGGCACCGCCAGGCACGGCTCTACTGATGGGATGCCGCAACCATGTTGTTCAAGCGCAATATTGTCGCCCGCGCGGTCCAGATTGTCGCCCGCGCGGTCCAGCGGGGCAGCGCATTGGGCGCAGGAAGCCGGTGACGGCGCGGTCAGGTCTCCGGCGGTCGTGCTAGGTTGCCAGGGCGATGAGCGAAGCATGGCCGGATGAGCGGAACCGCGAGGCGATCCTGCGCGCCGCCGCGTCGCTGGCCACCGAGGACGGGCCGAACGGGCTCTCCGCCGGTACCCTCGCCGCGGCCCTCGGCCGGAGCGAGATCGGCCGGGGCGTGCCGTCGGGCTCCCGACAGGAGCTTCAGCTCGCCACCGTGACCGAGGCGGCCCGGATCTTCGACGAAGAGGTCGTGCAGCCGGCCCTGGCCGCTCCCGCGGGCCTGGGCCAGCTGGCCGCGGTCTGCGAGGCGTTCATCTCGCACCTGGAGCGGCACACCGTCCCGGGCGGCTGCTTCATGGCCAGCGCGGCCCTGGAGATGGACGCGAGCCCGGGGCCGGTCAGGGACCTGATCGCCTCGCTCCAGGCCAGGTTCGGCGAGCTGATCCACGGTTTCGCGGTCACCGCGCTGGCCAGGCACGAGCTACCGCCCGGCGAGGACCCGGGCCGGCTGGCCTTCGAGCTGAACGGCATCATGCTGGCCACCGACACCAACTTCGCCGAGCACGACGATCTGGCCGTGCTCGAGCTGGCCCGGCAGATCGTCCGTCAGCGGCTGGGCGTCAGCTGACTTCCCAGGTGTCGCTGCCGGCCAGCAGGGCGGCGAGGTCACCGGGACCGCCCCGGCTCCGGGCCGCGTCGATCTGCTCCGCCATCAGCTGGTCGTAGCTGGCCTGCTCCACCTGCCGGAAGACGCCGACCGGGGTGTGCCGGAAGTCCGACGTGTCCAGCCGGGACAGCGCGAACGCGTAGGACGGGTCGGCGCGGTGCGCGTCGTGGGTGATCAGCGTGTCCTCACCCGCCGCGGCGACCTCGACCGCCTCCAGATCGCCGTGCGGGCCGAAGCGCAGCCCCCGGGTCCCGCCCGCGAACCGGACCGGCTCCCCGTGCTCGAGCTTGATCAGCCGCTGGTCCGTCGTGCTGGCCTCCTTGAGCGGGGCGAACGCGTCGTCGTTGAAGATGGGGCAGTTCTGGTAGATCTCGATGAACGCGGCGCCCTGATGGTCGGCCGCGGCCCGCAGCACCGAGGTCAGGTGCCTGCGGTCGGAGTCGATCGTCCTGGCCACGAAGCTGGCGTCGGCGCCGAGCGCCAGCGACGCCGGGTTGAACGGGTGATCCAGCGAGCCGAACGGGGTCGATTTGGTCACCTTGCCCCGCTCCGAGGTGGGCGAGTACTGGCCCTTGGTCAGCCCGTAGATCCTGTTGTTGAACAGCAGGATCTTGATGTTGACGTTGCGCCGCAGCGCGTGGATCAGGTGGTTGCCGCCGATGGACAGGGCGTCGCCGTCACCGGTGATGACCCAGACCGACAGGTCGGGGCGGGACGCCGCGAGCCCGGTGGCGATCGCGGGCGCCCGGCCGTGGATGGAGTGCATCCCGTAGCTGTTCACGTAGTAGGGCAGCCGTGAGGAGCAGCCGATCCCGGAGATGACCACGATGTTCTCCCGCGGCACCTCGAGCTCGGGCAGGAACGCCTGGAAGGCGGCCAGGATAGCGTAGTCACCGCAGCCGGGGCACCAGCGCACTTCCTGGTCCGACTTGAAATCTTTAGTAGCCGAACGGGCGGCGGCCCGCGGGACCATCGTCAGCGACGCCAGCCTTCGCCCGTCGCCCGGCTGGGCGGCGGCCCGGCTATGGCCGTTCGCCTCAGGCATGCTCGATCACATCCTCGATGACACCGGCCAGCTCGGCCGCCCGGAAGGGCAGCCCGCGGACCTGGTTGTAGGAGATCACGTCGACCAGGAACCGGCCGCGCAGCAGCAGCGCGAGCTGGCCGAGGTTGATCTCGGGCAGCAGCACCTTGTCGTAGTGGCGGAGCACGTCCCCCAGGTTCGGCGGGAACGGGTTGAGGTGCCGCAGGTGCGCCTGGGCGACGCTGTGCCCGGCGTTCCTGGCCCGTCGCACCGCGGCGCCGATCGAGCCGAACGTCGATCCCCAGCCGAGCACGAGCACGCGGGCATTGCCGTCCGGGTCGTCCACCTCGACCGGCGGCACGTCGGCCGCGATCCCGTCGATCTTGGCCTGGCGCAGCCGGACCATCCGGTCGTGGTTGTCCGGGTCGTAGGAGATGTCCCCGGTGACGTCGGCCTTCTCGATGCCGCCGATCCGGTGCTCCAGGCCCGGGGTGCCCGGGATGGCCCACGGCCGGGCCAGCGTCACCGGGTCCCGCCGGAACGGCTCGAAGCCGTTCTCGCCCTTCTCGGCCGGCTGGGCGAAGGCGAACTCCTGGCTCAGGTCGGGCAGGCCGGCGATGTCCGGGATGCGCCACGGCTCGGAGCCGTTGGCGAGGTAGCCGTCGGAGAGCAGGAACACCGGGGTCCGGTACTTGACCGCGATCCTGGCCGCCTCGATCGCCGCGTTGAAGCAGTCCGCCGGGCTGGCGGGCGCGACGATCGGGACGGGCGACTCCCCGTTCCGGCCGAACATCGCCTGCAGCAGGTCGGCCTGCTCGGTCTTGGTCGGCATGCCGGTGGACGGGCCGGCCCGCTGGATGTCGCAGATGATCAGCGGCAGTTCGACCGACACAGCCAGGCCGATGGTCTCGGCCTTGAGCAGCATGCCGGGCCCGGAAGTGGAAGTGACGGCCAGCGAGCCGCCGAACGAGGCGCCGAGCGCCGCGCCGACGGCCGCGATCTCGTCCTCGGCCTGGAACGTGCGGACGCCGAACCGCTTGTGCTTGGCCAGCTCGTGCAGGATGTCCGAGGCCGGGGTGATCGGGTAGGAGCCGAGGAACAGCGGCAGCCCGGCCAGCTGGGACGCGGCCACCAGGCCGTAGGCCAGCGCGGTGTTGCCGCTGATGTTCCGGTACGTGCCCGGCGTGAGCGGGGCCGCCTTGACCTCGTACCGGACCGAGAAGGCCTCGGTGGTCTCGCCGTAGTTCCAGCCGGCGCCGAACGCGGCCACGTTCGCCGCCATGATCTCGGGCTTGCTGGCGAACTTGGCCTTGAGGAAGGACAGGGTGCCGTCCGAGGGCCGGTCGTAGAGCCAGGAGAGCAGGCCGAGCGCGAACATGTTCTTCGCCCGCTCGGCGTCCTTCCTGGTGATATCGAAGGCCTCGAGCGCCTTGACCGTCATCGAGGTGATCGGCACGGCGTGCACGTTGTACGGCTCGAGCGAGTCGTCCTCGAGCGGGCTGCCCCCGTAGCCGACCTTGGTCAGGTTCCGCTTGGTGAACTCGTCGGTGTTGACGATCAGGTCGCGGCCCCGCGGCAGGTCCTTGATGTTGGCTTTCAGCGCGGCGGGGTTCATCGCGATCAGGACGTCGGGCGCGTCGCCTGGCGTGAGGATGTCGTGGTCAGCGAACTGCAGCTGGAAACTCGATACGCCGGCGAGAGTGCCTGCCGGGGCCCGGATCTCGGCCGGGAAGTTCGGCATGGTGGACAGGTCGTTACCGAAGACCGCCGGAACCTGATGATGACGTGATCGAGCTGCTGGACCTGCTTGGTCACAGTTGGAAGACCTCCTCCGCACGCCGCGGCCGGGCGCTCTCCTGGCACCACCCCACGGCCGGGGGCATGAGTTAGGACGGTACAAATATTACGCCGAATCAGACTCAGGAGCGTCAATGCTTTCCTTGATATTCCCGGCCTGCATGACTGCTGCGTCATCCGATGTAGTTTGTGACAGATTCCGGTAAGAACTCCGCCGCCAGGAGCGAGCGTGTATTCCGCTGTTCCGCGTAGCATGCCCGTCCCCTGGTCCCGTCGGCTAGGGACGGGTGTCCCTCGCCCGCGGGAATCTTGTCATCATGCCACTACCGGGACCCGAGTGTGGCATGAGAAGGTGGATGGCTGTGCGCGGTTATGCGCTGCGGGCAGCCGAGCTGGCTGGCGCCGCCGCCGGGCCGGTGACATCCGTGGCGCTGCTGATCGCGGGGTGCGCCCTGCTCGGCGTGGCGGCGGCCGGCGGGGGTGGCGCCGTCGTCGCGATCGTGCTCGCGGTGGTCCTCGTCGCCGTCGTCGTCGTCTGCTGCGATCGGCTGGTCCTGTCCGCCATGCTGGCCCGCCCGGTTAGCGAGGTGGAGCATCCCGAGCTCTACCGGCTGGTGCGGGAGCTGAGCAAGGACGGCCGGCTGCCGGTGCCGCGGCTGTACCTGTCGCCGGCCGAGCAGCCGAACTCCTTCGCCGTCGGCCGGGGCCCGCGCTCCGCCGGGATCTGCTGCACCGAGGGCCTGCTCCGCGTGCTGGACGAGGCCGAGCTGCGCGGCGTGCTCGGCCACGAGATCGCGCACGTGTCCGGCCATGACCTCCTGGGCTCCACGATGTCCGCGGGCCTGGCCACCGTGATCACGTTCCCGGCCGGCCTGGCCCGGCTGGCCCGGTCCGGTCCCGCCGACTCGGCCAAGTCTGCCGGCCCGGCCGAGTCTGCCGGCTCGGGCGGCTCGGGTCTGGGACTTGGTGCGCTCGAGCGGGCGCTGATGCTACTGTTCGGGCCGGTCGCCGCCGTCATCGTCCGGCTGGCGGTGAGCCAGGAGCGCGAGTACCGGGCGGACGCGGCCGGGGCACTGCTGTCCGGCGACCCGGTGGCCCTGGCCGGCGCCCTGCGCAAGATCGACGCCGGCACGGCGGAACTGGCGCTCGCGCCTGACGGGCGGCGTATCTCGGTCGGCCACCTGATGATCGCCAGCCCGTTCCGCTCCGAGGGCCTCGCCCGCCTCTTCCGCACCCACCCGCCCGCGGGCGAGCGCATCCGCCGCCTCGAGGCCCTGGCCGGCTACCGCCGCTAACCCCGCGATTCCCGGGCTGCCCTCCCGCCCAGCACCCAGGCCGCCCCAGCCCGCATCGGCCCTGCGCGCGCCCACGCCCCCGGCAGTCCGTATGCTCCCAAACGCCGCGCCCTCGGTGCGCGTGTGTTCCCTGGTGCCCGTGCGTTCCCAGCACGCTCCCGTGACCGCCGAACTCTCCCTAGCCACCGCGAGCCGTCCCGTTCATACGACGTGGATGCCGCGTTCATGCAGTTCCAGCGAGTTCCAGCGACACGGGAGCGGCATCCATGTCGTTAGGCTGCGGTACCGGTGGTGCCAGCGTGACCGAAGGGGTTCCTGCGGTCCCCGCATGCCGCCCAACGGCGTCAGCGGGCTGACCGGCCTCGAGCCGGAACGACATGAACACGGCATCCATGCCCGAAGCCGCCTGGCCGGGCCCGCAGGTCGGCCATCTCCACGTGACGGCAGTCACGGATCCGGGTGTCGTGATCACCTGTAGTTGACGAACTGCAGGGCGAAGTCGAATTCCTTGCCCTTCAGCAGCGCGATGACCGCCTGCAGATCGTCCTTCTTCTTGGCCGAGACGCGGAGTTCCTCGCCCTGGACCTGGGCCCGGACTCCCTTCGGCCCCTCGTCCCTGATGATCTTGGAGATCTTCTTGGCGTTGTCCTGGGTGATGCCCTCCTTGAGGGCCACGCCCATCCGGTACTCCTTGCCGGAAAGCTTCGGGTCGCCTGCGTCCAGGGTCTTGAGCGAGACGCCGCGCTTGACCAGTTTGTCCTTGAAGACGTCCAGGACCGCCTTGGCGCGTTCCTCGCTGTTGGCGCGGATGTCGACGGCGTGCTCGCCGGACCAGGTGATCGAGGCGCCGACGCCACGGAAGTCGAACCGGGTGCCGATCTCCTTGGCCGCCTGGTTGACCGCGTTGTCAACTTCCTGCCGGTCGAGCTTGGACACGATGTCAAAGGAAGATTCTTGTGATGCCACGGCTCCAAGGCTAGGCGACAAGCGCCGACCCGCATGCCGAACGCGCCATGTCCTGTGGTCAGCCGCTCAACCGTATCCCGCTTACCGTGCGGTCGCGTCTTCGGCTATTCTTGCGATGCCGCCAGCGCTGCGGCATACGGCAGGTTGCCCGAGTGGCCAAAGGGAACGGTCTGTAAAACCGTCGGCTCAGCCTACGTTGGTTCGAACCCAACACCTGCCACTACCTGCGAAAACGGCCCGCTGGCTGCGGAAACGCGCCCAGCGGGCCGTTTCCTTCTTGTCACGTCGTGTATCAGTGCGTGTCACTGCGGGTCGATGTATGGCAGTGTGCACGTACATATGGTGTACGGCGTCCGGGCAAAACTAGCGGTTCGTATAACCGCTCGCCTTGCCGGTCCGCGCCCGTTTTGTCCCGTTACCGGGCCGCCGACAGCCGCGCATTCCGGTCGGCCGGTTTTTCGCTGTCCTCTCGCGCCAGGCGGCGGGCTGGCCTTGCTCGTACCCGAGGCCGGGGCGGGCTGGCCGGATCGGGCCCGCGCCATCTCATGGAGACTCCACGGAGGGGATGACCGGGTGTGCGTCGCCGGCCACCGGGATGGAAGACCAGCAGGGCGCCGTGGCAAGCGGCGCTGCGCCCGGACCTGGATGCCGCGGCGAGCTGCGGCGTCAGCACCTGCCGTCAATACTCGGGTGGCCCTAAGAACCACCAGGAGGCCGGGATCTCGTGCGGCTGGCAACGGCCCGCAGGCGTTCCCGGCGCGGGTGGCTACGAGAGATGGTGGCCGACGCCTTCAGTGCCGGCGCCCTCGATGACGCCCCTCCCGTCTACCCAGATTCCCCAGTCAGCGATTTGCCTGGTCTCGATGCCCACCGGAGGACCTGGCCGCACCCCGGATGCGAGTTCCCGGCCGGTGTCGCGGACGACCGCGTGTCCGGCGTCCTCCCAGGACTCGACCCTGGCCCACCGAAGCTCGCCGGTGTCTGCTGTTTCATGCCGGACCATGAGCCGGCCGCCGGGCGGCAGGTCGCCGCGCAGGAACCGGGACCGGGCTTCCGGCAGGGTTTGCGTCGCCTTGCCGATGGCATCGACGAGAGCGCCGAACTCTGGGATGTAGTGCCAGGGCGGCTTCTCGAAGCCGAACATCGCATGGCACGTGTCGGCGATGAAATCCTCCCAGCTCATGTCCCAGCTGGCAGGCGGGCATACGGTCAGCCAATCTCCGGGCTCTTCGCTTTGTGCCGGATCGAAACGCAGTCCGATGATGGTGCGCGTGCCGCCCCGGTTCGGGACGCCGTTGGCCCTGTCCAGGTCCCGGCGGTGGATGTCCATCTCGGCCGGCACGCGCAGGAAACGCGGCGGGTCCAGCAGGCCGGCGGCGTTCGGAGTGTCCTGCGCGCGGGCGAGAAGGCCGGACCAGATCCGGAAGGCCACCCCGTTCAGCAGCGTGGTCAGCTCCTGGCGCAGATCCGGCGATGCGGCGCCCATCCTGAGCTCGGGCAGCCCGAAGCGGCGCATGCCATGGGTCATGACCGCGATCATGCCCAGATAGTCGACGGCGTGTATGCGCACCCAGGGTTTGAATGGAAGGCCGACGGTCACGGCGTCGCTGATGCTGGCCGGAATCGTCAGCGCGGTGTCCGGCAAGGCAGCCAGCGCGTCCTCGGCGGTCAGTACCTGGGCCGCCTGCGGGTCAAGCACGGGTGCGCCGACGCGGGCGGCGAGCGCCGCGGCCGGGCCGCGCGCCTTCCATTCCTGCAGGCCGATGAGCGAGGTACGCTGCGTGGCGCTGAACTGGACGAATGCGCGCGCGCGGGCGAGGAAGACCCGCTGTTCGGGGGTGCCGAAGAGCGGCTTGTCCAGCAACCCTGGCGGCGGCGTACCGGCCGGCTCGACCTTGACCTTCACCGCGCCCTTGGCGAGCCACTCCGCCGTCAGCGTCCGCAGCGGCCCGGTCAGCCTCGCCTCGACGGCTTTACCGGCCTGCCGCCTGGCTTCGACCGTGCTCATGGGCACGGGCACTGGGACTATGTAGGTCGCCGACACGGTCTCCGGCACCGGCAAGACCAGTTCCTTCATCGTCCGCTCCTCCCATCCCGCTCCCCAGGCGAGCACTGAGGATCACGGTATCGCCACTCTCTGACAAAACCAGGGCATAGGCGGAGCGCGGGAGCGCGCCCCTGCGGGAGAGCGCGGAGAACTGGCAGATATGCCGGGATTCGCGATAGAGGCACATATCACGTCAGCCTGCTGTTCGTCGCCACCCGTGTCTCAGGCAAGTGCTCGCAGGCCAAACCTTCCGTCGCCGGAGCCAGCCGCGACTGACGAGCTAGCGTCCCGGAATGGCCGGCGGAGCGGACGGCCAGGCAGCGCGCGGCGGCGGGTCCACACCGCAGCCGACCTCGCGGCCGTCCGCTCAGCACGCGTCAGGCAGGTGCCGCATCCGGCGGTTTCTTCGGCCGCTGGGGTCGCTGGGGGCGGAGGAGCTGGGCTTCCAGGCTGGCGGTTACCCAGGTTTTGAACTCGCCAGCGGGCCATTGCCGGGTGGTGCACAAGATGTTGTGCAGCTCGGGGGAGAGCAGGGCGAACAGCAAGTCGGTGGCCGTGCGTTCGTCGAGGCCGGGCCGGATGCCGCCGTGCTGGATGAGGGCGTGGATGACCGTCCGGTAATTCTCGTACCTGCCCTGTTCCCGGTGGCGGAAGGCGTGGTGGATGTCCTCGTCCGGGTTGGTCCACATGACGGGGTGGAGGGGGCCGGAGCGGAGCAGGACGGCCATCACCCCATCGACGAGGCGCGCAAGCGCCTGCCGGGGGTCCGGCTCGGCGAGGGCGGCGAGGAGGAGCTCGGCCTTGGTGCGGAAGGCGAAGTACACGGTCTGGACCGCCACGCCGGCCTCGGCGGCGATGGCGTCCATGGGAGGCAACCACGAACCTTGCGGTGAAGCCAGCCTCACCGCTAGCCCCCGGCCCGCGTGATGCAGGTGCTTTGGGCGGCCGTTGTGGTGGTAGCGGCCAGGCGGTGGTGAGCTGCCACCACCCGTTTCATGCGTGCCTGCCTACTGGCCGCAGCGTCCGCGGCATGCGACTACTGGAGATGGATTTCCCATGGCGCGGGCCGCGGCCACCTTTGTGGCGTGCGGCCCAGAAGGCCAGGGAGCACCGCATCACGATGCAGGAGGGGTGGGAATGGGGAAGATCGGGGCGCACGCGGTGGTGTTGGGCGCCGAGTATGGGCGGGTTGCTCGCGGCCCGCGTGCTGGCCGACGCGTACGAGCGGGTGACGGTCGTCGAACGCGACCCGTTGCCGGAGTCCGGGTCGGATCGCAGGGGGGTGCCGCAGGGCAGGCACGCTCATGCGCTGCTGCCGCGCGGAGCGCAGATTCTCGAGGGGCTGTTCCCCGGCCTGCTCGCCGGCCTGGTGGCCGGTGGTGTCCCGGTGACGCGTGAACCGCGGGAGTTCTGGTTCTCGGTGGGGGGGCATCTGCTGTGCCGGGACGGCGAGGCCGGCGAGCCGGTGTACCAGCCGAGCCGGCCCCACCTGGAACACCGGGTCCGCAGCCGGGTCCGGGCCCTGCCGAACGTATCGGTCCGGGACCGGTGTGAGGTGGCCGGCCTGGTGACGACGCCGGTCCGCGACCGGGTCACCGGGGCCCGGGTGCTGCCGGCCGGGGGCGGTGCTGACGAGATCCTGGCTGCCGATCTCATCGTGGATGCGACCGGCCGCGGCGGGCGCACCACGGCGTGGCTGAAGGCGATCGGCTACGACCTGCCGGCCGAGGAACGGGTCCCGGTCGACGTCAAGTACGCCAGCCGGTATCTGCGGCTGCGTGCCGGGGCACTCCGGGACGAGAAGCTGGTTCAGGTCATGGCCGGACCCGCTGACCCGCCCACCGGGATGGTGCTGGTCGCGAAGGAGGGTGACCGTGCCGCCCGTCACCGAGGCGACACGATGACTCCGGACCCTTGCGCCCGCGCAATCGGCGCGTGAACGGAATCCTGATGCGCACCGCTGCCTCCCTGCGCAATGTCCCGCTCCTTGCCGGTCTGCCCGATGAACTGCTCCAGCGCCTCGCCAGACAGGTGAATGACGTGCACGTGCGCGCAGGCGCCTGGATCATGCGCGAGGGCGAGCCCGCCGACAACATGTTCATCGTGCGCGCCGGCCGCATCGAGGTCATCGAGGAAGGGCCTCCAGAGGCGCTGATCCGCGTCCTGCGCCGCGGCGACGTGCTTGGCGAGCTGGCATTGCTGCGTGAGGAAAAACGCTCGCTATCGGCGCGCGCGCGGCACGACGCCGATCTGGTCGAGCTTGGACGCGCCCAGTTCGAGGCGCTGATCCAGGAGGCGCCGGGCTTTGCGCTCGGGCTGACGCGGGCATTGGGGGAAAGGCTCGCGGTGAGCCGCACGCCGGTCATTGCCGCCACGCCGCCCAGGACGATGGCGGTGGTGGGGCTGGATCCTGGCGCGCCTGCCGCCCAGGTCGCGGAGGCCCTGGCCGACGGGATGTCACCCTACGGGCCGGTCGCGCGCCTGGCAGGCGGCGAACTGGCCGCGATCGACCAGGCCGAGCGCGATGCCGAGCGCGTGGTCCTACACGGTGGCAATGATCCGGCTGATGAGTGGACTGAGCTGTGTGCGCGCGAGGCCGACCTCGTGGTGGCGGTCACGACCGGCATGCCGGACGCCGGATGGCTGCGGAAGCCAACCGCGCTTCATGGCTGCGAGCTGCTCGTCCTCGGCCCGTCTGTGACCGAAAGCATGCTGGACCTGTTGCAGCCGCGTGAGGTGCAGATCATTGCCCAGCGGTCGCGGCACCGCAAGGCGCTGGAGCAGACCGCCAGGCGGATCGCTGGCCGAGCCCTCGGGATCGTGCTCTCGGGCGGCGGCGCGCGGGCGTTTGCCCACCTTGGCGTGCTCGAGGAGCTGCGTGAGGCCGGCCTGCAGTTCGACCGCGTGGCCGGTGTCAGCATGGGCTCGCTGGTCGCGGCGGCGATGGCCGCCGGTTTCAGTCCCGGGGAAACCTTTGCGGCGTTCAGGCGCGGCTTCGTCGATACCAACCCGAGCAACGACTTCGGGCTGCCCGTCTACTCTCTGATCCGCGGGGCCAAGACCCGCCGGCTGCTGCGCGAGGCATTCGGCGAGCGCCGTATCGAGGAACTGCCGCTGCGGTTCTTCTCCATGAGCTGTGACCTGGTGGCGCGCGAGACGGTGCTGCACGGCACCGGGCCGGTGGCCGACGCTGTCTATGCCAGCCTCGCGATCCCCGGCGTGTTTCCGCCCGTCGCCACCAACGGACGGCTGCTCGTCGACGGCGGCGTGCTCGACAACCTGCCGGTGGGGGCGATGGCGCGTACTGGCGAGGGTCCCGTGATCGCGGTCGACGTCACCGGGCGGACCGGGAGCTTCAGGCACCGGGAGCGGCCGGCGATCGGGCGCATCGGGCGCGCGGTCCGGCGCGTCCTGACGGGCAGCGAGGCGGAAATCCCGCGCCTCGGCGAGACGATCATGCGGTCGGTGACAGCCGGCAGCATTGACACGGTCGCTGCCGCACGCCTGCATTCCGATCTCGTGATCACGCCGCAGGTCGAACGGGTCGGGCTGACGGACTGGAAAGCGTTTTCGCGCGTCGTGGAACTGGGACGGCAGGCGGCGCGCGAAGCGCTCGAAGCCAGCCCAGAGCTGCGGCACCGCTTGGGGGGCTGACGAATGCGGCGCAGGCCTTCTCCGCAGAGCGTGCTGGCGATCGCGTCGCTGGGCGCAGCCGTCGCCTTCGTCGATGCGACCATCGTCAACATCGCGTTCCCGGACATCGAGCGCTCATTTCCCGGCACGTCGATCTCGTCGCTGTCGTGGGTCCTGAACGCCTACAACATCGTGTTCGCCGCGTTCCTCCTGGCCGCCGGGAGGATCGCGGACTTGCTCGGACGCAGGCGCGTCTTCATCTTCGGCCTCGAACTGTTCACGGCGGGCTCGCTGCTGTGCGCGATCGCGCCGTCGGCGGGCGCGCTCATCGCCTTCCGGGTTGTCCAGGCGCTCGGCGCCGCCTTCCTGGTGCCATCCTCCCTTGCGCTCGTGCTGAACGCGTTCCCGCCCGCGCGTCGCGCCCACGGCGTCGCGCTGCTGTCTGCGGTTGGCGCGGCGGCGGCCGGCCTGGGACCCTCCCTCGGCGGCCTCCTGGTCACGGCTGCGAACTGGCGCCTGGTGTTCCTCGTCAACCTCCCGATCGGTGCGGTGGCGGTGCTGCTGGCCCGTCAGCGGCTGGTAGAGAGCCGGGCGCCGGGACGGCGGCGGATTCCCGACCTGGTGGGCTCGCTGCTGTTCGCGGTCGCGATCGCGTCGCTCGTGCTCGGGGTCGTCAAGGGCCAGGAATGGGGCTGGGGCAGTGCACGGATCATCGGCTCTTTGACGGTGGCGCTAATCACTGGCGCCGCGGTCGTCTGGCGCTGCACCTGGCACCGCTCGCCGGTCATCGACCTGTCCCTGCTCAAGATCCGGACGTTCAGCGCCACCAATGCCATGACGGTCGTCGGTGCGGCCGGCTTCTATGGCTACACCCTCTCGAACGTCCTCTTCCTCACCACGGTGTGGCGGTACTCAGTCCTGGCGGCCGGCCTCGCGCTCACGGTGGGCCCAGTTGTCGCGGTCGCCGTGGCCGGGCCGACCAGCCGGCTGGCGCAGCGCATCGGCGCCCGTCCCGTTCTCGTTGCGGGGGGCCTGTTCTGGGGCGGGGCGGTGGTGTGGTTCGTCGAGCGGGTCGGGACGACGCCCGATTTCGTGGGCGAGTGGCTACCGGGTATGGTGCTGCTCGGAATCGGTGCCGGCACGTTGTTCCCCAATCTCAGCGGCGCCGCGGTCGCCTCAGCGCCCGGCGAGAGCTTCGCCACGGCAACCGGGATGAATTCCGTCGCGCGCCAGGTCGGGGCCGCGCTCGGAGTCGCCGTGGTGGTGGCGATCATCGGGACAGCGACGCCGGCGGGAGCCTACACTGCGTTTCAGCACGCTTGGGTATTCGGTGCGGCCTGCCTGTTCGCCGCCGGGCTTGGCTGCCTGCTGGTCGGACGCGTCGAGGTCGGCCAGGCGCCGTCGCTCGGCGATGCCGCACGAGCGGTGCTCGCGGTGAGTCAGCCCCGGGAGGCCGTACGTCCACGCGCGCGGCGCGCGATCGCGCTGGATATCGCCAAGCCGGCGGCGCCGCGCCGAGAGTCGGCGGCCGACTTTCTCGCGCTGGTGCCGATGTTTTCGGACATCGATCCGGACCTCCGTGAGCAGCTCGCGCTGAAATCACGCACGCGCCGCTTCGGCGTGGGGCAATGGCTGTTTCGCGAGCATGAGCCGGGAGACGTGATGTACGTCGTCCGCGCAGGGCGTCTCCAGGTCGTTGATGAGGCCGCCGGTGCCGTGGTCCGCGAGCTAGGGCGCGGGGACACGCTAGGCGAGCTCGCCTTGCTGACGGATTCGCCGCGATCCGCCTCGGTGCGCGCCGCCCGGGCCACCGACGTCATCGCCGTCAGCCGGGCCGACTTCACCGATCTCCTCCATTCCTCGCCGGACCTGTCGCTGGCGCTTAACCGGTCGCTTGGCTGCCAGCTCAGGGACACGCGCGCCCCCGCGCCTACGACCCGGCCGAGGCCCACGACGGTCGCGCTGATCGCTCTCGACGCCCGGGTCCCGCTGCCGCGGCTCGCCGCCCGGCTCGGCGCCGCGCTGGACACCCACCTGTCGGTCGCGGTGCTCAACGGGGCCAAGATACCGGTCCCCGTGGCGGGCGAGCCGGCCGCCGTGTACGGCCCGCTGCTCGACCGCGCCGAGGCAGATCATGACATGGTCCTGCTCGTCGCCGGGTCTGTCCTGCGACGGGAGCCCTGGATGGAGTTCTGCCTCCAGCAGGCAGACCGGATCCTCGCGGTGACCGGAGCCGGGCCGGTCCCGCCGGAACTCGCCGGCTATCCCGAGCTGCACGCCTGCGACCTCGTCGCTTATGACGCCGCCCTCGGGGGGCTCCGCGGCTGGGCAGCCGTGCTCGACCCGGTTGAGTCGCACGTGATCCGGGAGGCTGAGTTCGACGCCGATATCGCCCGCATTGCCCGCCGGCTCTCTGCCACCTCGGTCGGGATCGTGCTCTCCGGCGGCGGCGCGCGGGCGTTCGCGCACATCGGCGTGCTCGAAGAGCTGGCCGCCGCCGGCCTGACGATCGACCGCGTCGCCGGCGTCAGCATGGGCGCGGTGATCGGCGCGCTGTTCGCGATGGGCCACGACGCCGATGAGATGGACGCGATCTGTTTCGAAGAGTGGGTACAGCGCCGGCCGCTGAGCGACTATACGATCCCCCGCCACTCGCTGATCCGTGGCGAGCGCTTCCGGTCCATGCTGCACCGTACGTTCGGCACGCGCCTGATCGAGGAATTGCCGCGCAGCTTCATGTGCGGCAGCACCGAACTCCGCAGCGGCCGCCTGGAGATCGCGCGTCACGGGACGCTATGGGAGGCGGTCGGCCTCAGCATCTGCCTGCCGGTCATCGCGCCTCCGCAGATCCGTGGCCGCGAGCTCTTCGTCGATGGCTCGCTGGCCGACAACCTGCCGGTGAAGGCGATGGCCGACATGGGAGAGGGCCCGATCATCGCGGTAGACGTCAAGGCCACGTTCGAGCGCTCGCGGAGCGGTCCCGCGGGGGTGCGCGGGCCAGGCGATCGACCGCCACGGCCGCCAAGTCTCGGCGAGACGCTCACGCGCGTGCTGCTGCTCGGCAGCCAGAACACCTCCCAGGCGGCCCGATGCCACGCCAACCTGGTGATCAAGCCGCGTGCCGAGGGCGTCGGACTGCTTGAGTTCCACCAACTCGACACCGCACGCGAGGCCGGCCGCGCGGCAGCCCGGGAGGCACTCGAGCGGGCGCCGGCCGGCCTGTTCGCTTAACCGAACCGGCCCTCGTAGCGTGATCGCCCGGCCTGGGTGCTGCGGGGGAGATGCGCAGCTGCGTATCCCTGGTGGCCGGCTGTGCACGTGCCGCCGCTGCGCTGCGCAACGCCCGGGAGAGCCTGGCTTCGGCGGGCCGACTCTATTCGGTGCTGGCGCGGTCTGCTCCCGGCCCGGCCGGAGCCGCTGCGCTGGCCCGGTATACCAGCAAATACCGCTCGTATGTGGCCCAACCGGAGGAGCCCGCCGAGCTGGTCAACTTCGGCGAGTCGGTCGATTTCCCGCTGCTATTCGGCGGGATGCTTGTGCTGTTCTGTGCGGCGACAATGGTGCACCTGCTGCTGGTCAGCGTGACCCGCAGGCGCGCCGAGGCAGGCTTGCTGAAGGTGCTCGGGTTCGCCCGGTACCAGGTCGCGGCAGTGGTCAGCTGGCAAGCCACCACGGTGGCCCTGGTCGGGACCGCGGCCGGGGTACCGCTGGGGATCGCGGTCGGCAAAGTGCTGTGGCGGGTATTCGCCACGAACTTCGGGGTAGTGCCATTCACCGTGGTGGAAGCCCTGCCTGTGGCCGCGATCGCCGTCGGGGTGCTCACCGCCGCCAACGTGCTCGCCTTCCTTCCCGCGCTGCTGGCCGCGCGAGCGCACCCAGCCCAGTTGCTGCGGGCCGAGTAACGGACATCCGCCGAGCCGAACGGTCGCGGGGCAGCCGGGCACCGGGGTTTGAGACCGATGGCGCCCGGGCGGCCAGATGATGCCCGGCTCAGTCCGGCAAGGAGCGGACGGTCAGGACAACGACCGGGAGCCTGCGGCCCGTTCGCGCCTGCCACCTGGCGAAATGCGGCGCACGCGCCGCGATCAGCGGCCACAACTCCTCTCGGTCAGCGTCGCTGGTGATCCGCGCGTCAACGTCGTGCTGCCGATCACGGATCCGGATGTGGGCCTTGCCCGCCGCCTGGAGGTTCAAGAACCACTGCGGGATTGCCCTGGAGCCGCCCATCCCCGTTCCCACGATCAGGTAGTTACCGTCGTGATCAAAGTAGGCGACCGGGACGGTTTGCGGCCTTCCGCTGTTGCGGCCGGGCACGGTCAGCAGCAGCGGGAGCCGGCCTATCCCCCGGCCACCGACCCGGCCGTTCGTGCGCCGGTACAGCCAGACATTCGCTTGAACGGCTTTCCTCGCTACGGGATTCATCGTGGCCTCTTCTGTTCTGATCCGATTCTGGGCAGCCGGCGCGACCACCGCGTCACGCCTCTGGGAGGTAAAGCCAGCGGTTCCCGGTGAGTCCGGCCGACTCGTGCATGAGAAGATCACAGCAGGAACAGAACCTCTTCACCAAGGTGGCTAGCCTCCGGTGGGAAATCGTGTCAGCACCCGGGAGCGTGTGGCGACAAGCTCTTGCTGCCAGGACAATTGCCCCGCGCCCGGGACTCACCCAGTTTCGGTCTCCCAGCTTGTTGCCTGCCCGGTACGCAGACCACATGCGGAGTCGCCCGGGTGAGGCCGGCACGAATGTCCGCGCAAGCGCCTTACCGGGGGAGCCGGGCATGTCGGCGACGCGGCCTGCCCCGTCTGGCCAGCTTGGCGCCCCTCCGAACCCTGTACGCGGCTGTCCGTGCGGTGGGCCAGGAGGCAGCCCGCGGCCACGTACACATATCGGACAGCGTCGCCACCGCGGAACCGATCCGGCGGCGGTTATGCAGGTAAATAGCTATACAGCGTGGCATGGAGGAGCGGTCTGTAAAACCGTCGGCTCAGCCTACGTTGGTTCGAACCCAACACCCGCCACTACCTGCGAAAACGGCCCGCTAGCTGGAAAATCTCGGCTATGTGGACCGTTTCTTCTCTGTCCCGTCATGTGTCACCTTGTAGCGCTGCGGGCCGCTGTGTCACGGTGTCCACGGACGTATAGCGGACGGCGTCGGTGCCCTTAAACGGTCGGTGCGCACCGTTGGCTGTTTCACGGACGGCCACGGACGGGCCGTGGCAGCGGCGCGTTCCGGCTTGACGTGGGCCGCTAAGTTGGGTGATTGCGGTGCTTCGGCGATCGTGTTGATGGCGTGCCGGCCCTCGGCTACCGTGCCGGACACCGTGTGCCCATGCCGTTGGAGACGCCGGGCTTGGTGTCATTCGCCGCGCCCAGCCGTCCCGCGCCGCACGGGGCCACGTTGCCCCGGCGGCGGGCCGGCCAGGACCTGCACGCCGTCCGTCGGCATCGGCCTGCGTGCGGGCCATACTCGCTTTGACTTCATCCGCCCCGCGTATCTGCTGGTCAGCGCGCAAATATACCTGCGGTGTGCCTCTGCACGCGGCGTGTACCTTCGATGGACCCTGGCCGGGGCTGCACCGGCGTAGCCGATGGCTCGCGGCCTGATCGCCTTCAGTAGGGCTCGTGTAGTGGATTCGGAGGAGCCGCCATATGCCGATCTGCCGGGCCGAGGGGATGCACTGCTGGTTGGATGGCGGCTGTTGCCCCGAGTTCGATGCCGTCGGCGACCAGGTCCACGCTTTCGCTGGCATGCTCGCCCGGCTCACGGATGACGACCTCTCGTAATGGGTTACCAGCGCCCGCGACGTCGGTTCGCCATGGGCTATAACGGGGCCTGAGCGCCGTCACCAGCGGCCTGACCCTGGCTGGCACCACCGAAGGACGGTGACCACGCCAAGGTGACCGCCTGGGCGATGGGGATGATCCGATTCGCGGGAGACCTGTAGGGTTATGAGCCCCCCGGGGAACGATGGGAGGTCTTGCGGACTAGCGCGGACTGGTGGCCGTGCAGGGCTGCGAGCGCGTCTTGAGCCGCAGGCGCAAGCGTTGGCGCCGCCGTCAGAGCTTCGACTATCCCTCTTGGCACGGTGGTGCCCGGGTCTTTGAGGCACTGGCGCAGCGTGGCGGCGGCCAGGGTGCCGCCACTGCCGGATGCCACGAGGGCCGCCAGCCCGGCGGCTGCATTGGCCTTTCCGTAGGCGGGGCGGCCCGCTGCGGCGGGCGTCGCGCCGCGCGTAGCATACGGACGGCCATGCCGGATCCGCGCGCTTGAGGGGCTGCCCGGGCGTGTAACTCCGATGTACCTGCGGACGGCTTTTCGTGTGCCCGGGAGCGCCAGATGTTCTGCATGGGTGCCGGGAGAGCTGGCTGCGCGGGTCTGATTCCACACCGGGCGCGCGAAACACGGGAAACGGGCCGGGCTGCTAGCCCTGGTAGCGGAGGCGCGATCTGCGCTGTCCGGCACGCCGCGTGGCATGGGCAGCAGCAGCCAGATCGCGGGGAAAGCGATAAAGCTGGCAGCCAGCGGCTTCGTACCCGCGGATTAAGAGTCCGCTGCTCTGTTCAAATCTTCCCTTCTGACCTGGTGCCGAAGGGTGCCGACACGTGCCGGGAGCTGCCATTTTGTCCGCTCGCCGGTATCCGCGGCGCGCTGCGGATACCGGATGCTGCCGGCGCGTACCGGGACATCCGAGCAAACATGGAGCAAACATCGGCGCGCATAGGTCTAGACCACCATAGTCGAGGGCGTCTGGGTGGACGGTCGGCTAGGGTACGGCCATCATTGGTAATGGTATAGGTCCCGGGCGTGAGATCATACGCTAGCCGTAACCAGGGTCGGGTAACAACGGCCGACACGGTTCGTGATCCCTGCTGGCAGCGAGCGGATTTGACCTGGGAGCACAGCCTCGGATTGTCCCCGGACGCGAGATGCGGGCGATGTGCCTGATGCGCGCCTTCGGTGTCCCCAAGCCTGCTGGATGGCGGCGAGGCGATTCCATGGCGCATCGCGGGGTGCTCCGAAGGCTCCTGGCCGACGGGTTCGCGGTTGCGCGCCTCTGGGCAGTCACGAGCGGGCCGCATAAAAGCCCAGGCCAACACTAGTGGCCGAGTTTTGGAACCCCACAGGGGTCATCGCCCGTGCTCGCCGGTGGTCATGGCGGTGGGCCCGGGTGGCCTGCCGGCCGCTGGCGCGGGACTGCGGAGCCGGCCGCGGCGTGCCCGTTCCGCCAGCATCAAGGGCAGCCCGATGGCGAGGGCGAGGAGGGCTGCGGCGGGGGCGATGAGGCTCCACCACGTGACGAGCGCGAACGGCATGGTGCCGGCCGCGAGGAGGACCGCCCCGAGGGCCGGGGACCGCCGCCCGGCCCAGGGCGCGGCGATCAGCACCAGCCCCCCCGGTCAGCCCGAGGACGGCGGTGGCGGCGCCGGCACCCAGGGCGAGGAGGATCTCGTACCCGCCGAGCACGCTGATGAGCACCCGCAGCCAGTTGTGGCGGACGGCGGCCACGACGCCCGCCGGCGGCCCGGCCAGCACGGCGATGACGGTGGCGGCGAGCAGGAGCGTGCCCGGGAGGTACCAGAGCATGCCGACGGTGCTGAAGCAGATCCCCGCCGGGATGACCAGCCCGGCGGCAAGTGCCGCGCAGCGGCCAGGGCTGGCTGGCTTGGCCAGGAGGCCGAGGCCGCAGGCCAGGGCGACGGCGGAGAACACGATGGTGAGGAGCCCGAGCGGGACCGGGCTTGCCTTGCCGCCCGTCCAGGCCGGGATACGGGACCCGGCCACCGCCTGG
>WNFX01001827.1_pt1 | contig 21652 bp, 17 predicted proteins | sample 5400111 | NCBI WGS metagenome assembly WNFX01 (sample SAMN13153363, study PRJNA577476) | soil metagenome | isolation source: 40 cm soil or saprolite under grassland replicate 1 | place: USA:California | collected 2016-06-15 | reverse complement strand
CGACAAACCAGCGCTCTCCCAGGCCACTGACGCGAATGCCGAAATCGACGCCATTGCGCGCCATGGTTACCACGACGCTGCTGCGCGGTACATTGGCTCCCGCCAGTGTTATGGCCTTGGCCGCTGCCATCGAGGGGTTGAGGTGAAAATGGTCGTTGCCCGCGATAAAGTGCAAGGCCGATGATGTCTCTGCACGTGAAGTGCCTGTTTCTACCAATGCCGGTGCCACCTGGCGCACGAAAAGCGATGTTGCTGCTTTATTGCGATTGTGACACTCGTCGCCCATCTGTAAAGCCTGGGCCATGATGGCACGTACGTCAATGCCGCCGAGACTTCTGATTGCGCGACCAAGCCCCGGTCCCAGTACCTCTTGCAGCCAGTGCAAGCGCTGCAAAACTTCGGGAGCAAATGCTCCATAGCGCAGCACCTTGCCCAAACCTTCGTTCAGAGTCGAGAAGGTCCGGTTGCCGTGTGTTTTATCCTCAACGACGAAGACAGGCATCGAAGGTGAGGTAATACCTGCCATAGGGCCAACGGCGTTATAGTGGTGGCATGGTTCAAAGTCGAGCGCACCCGACCTGGCCATCGCAACGGCATCCGCCTCGTCTTTGGCCCAGCCTTCATAGATGCAGGCTCCTATGACGGCTCCACGCATCGGACCGCACATACGCTCCCAGTTGATAGGAGGTCCAGCATGGAGCAATCTGCGCTCGTGTAACGCTGGAATGACGTCGCGTGCCGGCTGTACATCGACGAGGACAGGGTGCGCGGCCAGCATGCGTTCGACGGCAATTTTGTTAGCGGCATCTACAGTCGGGTCTGCCAGGAGAATTCGCAGAGCCTGCTGATCGCCAGCGGGAGGTCGCCATGCTACACGGGTAACGGCAATACCCTGCGCATCAAGCGCGTCTGCAAAGAGGTCAGCGCCAATATTGATGACGGGCATTGGCATGTTATTTGTAAAATCAGTCATTTTGTGCCTCCCTCTCTAGGATAAGATTTCGATGCAGCGTAGGGCTGCGTCGGCGTTGCTTGTAAATACTTCGGCTCCGGCTTCACGAAATTTGGCGGCCTGTATGGAAAGACGCTGCGGGTCACCTTCTGTGCCACAGAGCGAAATGACAAAGGTAAGTGATCTGCCAGCTTGCGATGCCAGCTGGCGAGCGGCGATTATGGCTGGCGCGTAGACTGAGGCCGGATCAGGGTGCGCACAATATCCCAGTACGATATCGAGCAGGATCACTCCGACATGAGGCTTGTTAGCCTCCTCTTGCAAACGTTTCAGGCGAAGGCTCGGATCGATCATGGGATGCGGGCGCCCACGGGTGTACTCATCTGCGCCAAAGTCAATTGCGCAATGTCCCTGTACCTGCCCTTCGTGGCCTTCGGGCAGACGCCATTCTGGTTTGAGCGGAATGTTAGAATAAATAGGGCCTGGGGGCACCCCTTGCGAGAACCCTGTCTGGGGGACAGGTAACCTTTCCGCCCAGATATGCATGGCTTCGTCGCAAAGTGTACCGCCGGAGAAAAGGGCAGAAAGGAACCTGGATACCTGTCCCCCAGATACGGCTTTCCCAGGGAGGACCGCTACATTTCTTCCCACTGGCATGGGAGAGTACCCCTTGGGGGAAGGTGTTCCTGCGAACCATGTTCCGGTTGTGCTTTCGGTACCTCCACATACGCTTACTGCTTGGCGGGCTGCCTCTGCCAGGGTGCGGGCGATAACTACTCGATGCTTGTAGCGGCTCTGTAAAGCATCGTGATCCGCACCTACGAAAATCACAATCACAGGTTTCTTACCTGTTGTGGCAACCTCCAGGATATGCTCTGCCACCTTTGGTGCAGGTGGTTTGGAAATGAGCACGATCACTTCTGTTTGCTCATTCTCTTGCAGGAGACGTAACCCTTGTAAAGTGGTGATGCCTCCTACTGCTTCGGAGAGGTCACGCCCGCCGCAGCCGATGACCTGTGAGACACCACCGCCTTTCTGGGCAATCAATGACATCACCTCCTGAATACCTGTGCCGGATGCCCCTACGATGCCGATTGGGCCGGAGGGGACAACATTGACAAACCCCAGCCCAACCCCATTGAGCATAGCGGTCCCACAATCAGGTCCCATGAGGAGTAGATCACGTTCTCGCGCCAGTTGTTTCAAGGCAATCTCATCTGCAAGTGACACGTTGTCGCTGAAGAGGAAGACGTGCAGGCCAGCACGCAAAGCGCGTTCTGACTCGAGGGCGGCGTAAGGGCCGGGGACGGAAATAACTGCCAGGCGCGCATCGGGCTGGAGTTGTAGGGCTTGCTCCAGGGAACGAGGCGGTTTCTGACCGCCTGGGCTACTATCAGAATACGTGGTGGGGCGTTGGGCTAATTGTTTTTCAGCGGCCTGTAACGCGGCCTCGGCACTGCTATCATTGTTGGCGCGTACGACAAGCAAAACGTCCGCCGGGCCAGCGTTGCCCTCAAACGGCGTTAATCCAGCTTCAGCGAGGAGCTGTAGATTGGGTTCCGTGCCCATGATAGCAGCTGCATCCTCGATACCATCCATGGCAGTGAGGGTGCGCGCAATTTTCATGAGTGAAATCGAGTCGAAATAAGTATTGCGTTTCACATGCGCTTTGATGATCATCGGAGTATGAACCTCTTTCTGAATTTTGAGGTGGGCATCTTGCCAAAAGGTCTGTCGTAGTGTATTGTAGCACTAACAATATTGTAAAATATCAACGTATTTCGTATCCTGTCCAGGGTGATCATCTCACACCTTGTATAGCTGTGCTATATATATTACATCAGTTGCTTTAGCGTGCGTGTACGCCTGAGAAAGTAGAAAAGCGAGACCATATGATTAGCCCTTCACCTACTCAACAACAGCCGGGTCGTGACGTGAAGCCTGAGCCCAAAAAAGTGAAGTCCACACCTACCAGGAAAAGAACAGGTCAAACTCCACTTGCGCTGTTTATTAAAGCCATCTTCCGTCCGATCTTTAAGGGCATTTACTACCTGCTTCGAGGAATACAGACACATAAACTGGTTACCTTGTGTGTCATCGTCCTCTTCTTAGGTAGTATTGTCGCAACCAATTATTTCTCGACAGGACAGTTGCCCTTTGGTGTAGGGAACGATCCTTTCAACTTCCATGTGCATGGCAAGAATGGTGGTGGTGACACAGTGAAAAACTGGCTCTATGCTCTACGCGATGGTGATTCCGCTACAATGTCACTCATTGATAAATCTATCTCACAGCCGCCAAATCCCGATCAACTCATAAGCCAGTTTAGCCAGACAAAAGCCCATCTGACGTGGAAGTCCATCAATGTGACCGGCGTATATCCCGAATCGGATACGACTATAGACAGTTTTGTTGAGGTAGACCTTTCGGCTACCGGGCCAGGTGGCAATGTCAGTGGTATAATGATCTGGCACTTCGTTACAATCACCCAGACTAGCGAGCTTCTTCTTAATGTCAACCTTGTAGATTTCCGTGCACCATTGCGTTAATACGCTGCGTTTCAACACTTGTCCCACAAGCAGAAGGAATATAGACAATGTCAGAAAACACCGAGACCAAACAGAATGACCTGGATAAATCAATCAATCTAGGCATGGATCAATTTGGACGTTTTGTAAAACTTCGCTGGCTTTGGCTAATTCTTGCGGGCATAGTAGCCTGGTACTTTATTGTCAACGTAATCCCGCAGTTGACTCCTCCGTCACCGGGAACGATCTTCCTGTATGTCTTCCAGATAGCCTTTGCTGTCTTGTTTATTGTCATACAGTTCGCTGCTCTTTTCTGGTTCTTGGGGCGTCCCCGCCTCTACTGGGTCATGCCCGGCGAGACCGGCATAAACTTTGATGACTACAAAGGAAATCCAGAGGTGCTCGAAGCGGCCAGGCGTATTGTGCTTTTGCTGCAAGGGGTCAAAGAGTTCAAAGAAATGGGCGGTGCCCCCGTACGTGGTCTCCTGCTTTCGGGTGATCCCGGAACCGGTAAGAGCTACCTGGCCCAATGTATGAGCACCGAGGCAGGGGTTCCCTTTGCCTATGCCAGCGCAGCCAGTTTCCGCGCCATGTTCATCGGTATGGACGTCTTAATGATTAAAAGGCTGTACAACAAGGCACGCAGACTGGCCCGTGATTATGGTGGCTGTGTCGTCTTCATGGACGAGTTCGATGCCATCGGTATGTCGCGTTCGCGCAGTGGCGGCGGCACTATGGCTATGGGAGGTGGCATGTTTGGTGCCATGGGTGGCACCGGTGGCCTCAATGAGCTATTGATGCAGATGGACCCACCGAACATTGAGACGGGCTGGTTCAAAAAAATTCTCCGCACCCTGGGTTTAAGCCACAGTCGCGTGCAAGCCGAGCCAGTCTTAACCGTTGGTGCTACCAACATTCCTGATTCGCTTGATCCCGCACTCCTGCGCCCTGGTCGCTTCGATCGCAGGATCCACGTCGCTCCTCCCACCGATAAGTATCGCGGCGAAGTGATTGTGTATTACTTGGACAAAGTGGCCCATGACCCCAATATATCGATCGAGACCTTATCACAACGCCTGGTCAATTACACGCCAGTCGCTATCAAACACGTCATCAATGAAGCTGTCATCATTGCTCACTTTGATGGTCGTGAACAAGTAGTATACAAAGACCTTATAGAAGCGCAAGATGTACACGAATTCGGTCTGCGTCAACTAAGCGAGCTGACGCCGATAGATCGACGACGCCTGGCTTACCACGAAGCAGGGCACGCTGTCTCTTCTTACTACCTGATGGAACGTTACTTCCCCGCGTATGTGACCATACATCAACGCAGTGACGTAGAAGGTGCGGCAGCATTCGCTCTGCCACGACCAAAAGAGTCGATAAAAACCTTGAGTAGAGAAGATGTACTTGCACGCATCCAGGTAATGTTAGCTGCTCGCGCTACTGAAGAACTCTTCCTCGACTTGAACATGACGGGAGTTACTTCTGACCTTGAACGTGCAACACAACTGGCGGCTGCTTATGTGGGAGCGTATGGTATGGATGGCACGCTTATCTCATATGCAGCTTTTGCCAACCCTCTGACCGGCACAGGTTCCATGCATGTACCAGATCTGGTTGAGCGTACCGAGGGTGTACTACAATCACAGTTTAAAGCAGTCAAGCATCTCCTTCAAGAACATAGTGAAGCTCTCATTGCTGTGGCCGAGGCCCTCATCGAGCGTGATGAACTGATAGCAGATGAGATCAAAGCATTGATAGATGAGGCTGACGCCAAACGCGTTGCCAAAGTGGTCATCAGCGATTTTGAGTCTGTCCTGGGTAATGGTCATAGTAATGGTAAAACCGGCACCGGATATGCGTTGATAGGCGAAAGTGGCAACGGAAGTGGCAACACCTCGTTGATCGAAGGACCGCGAGTTGATGGGGGACCATTATTATCGTCATCTATGCCTGGTAGTATGGAGCTTACTTTCAAAGATGACGGCCCGTCATCTTTTACAGACAAGTAGAATGTAGGTGCCGGATGCCATGTCTCGGGCATGGCATCCGGCACTTGCCCATAGAGTATTGTAGATGTCAGCGAGTATAATAACGGGCGAAAATTCGCCAACAGGGAAGGTAACAGTGGAACCTGCACCCCGTTGGCAAACTATATTTATGTGGGTAGTGCCCTTAGCGCTCCTGGCAATTGCCATCTACATGCGACTGTATAACCTGGGCCAGCCCTTTGACCATGACGGCTATGATGAAGGGGTCTACTGGCAGTCCTTGCGCGCAATGGGAGCCGGGCATACGCTCTATTCACAAATATTTTACTCGCAGCCTCCCTTTTTCTTGCTTTCTACCTACCCTGTCTTCGCCCTCTTTGGCGGCACACTCTGGTCTGCACGCTTCGGCATAGCGCTGGTGTCACTTATCGGTCTCCCGGGAGCCTTTCTCATGGGCAAGGCGTTAAACGGACGTATTGGAGCAATAATGGCCATGCTCTTGCTTGTCCTTGATCCCCTTTACTTAAGTATGTCACAAAAGATCGAAGCGGAGGTATCGTCGGCGGCTTTTTCTTTCCTGGCGGTCGGTGCGGCCTACCTCTGGTGGGAGAATCCAGATGGGCCTGGTGGCCTGTATTTAGCGGCCCTCTCCGGCATCACACTCTCTTTAGGTATTCTTTGTAAACTACTCGCTGTTACCAGTATTGTGCCGGTCGGATTGCTGCTGCTGGCCCGCCTCTGGCAAATCTGGCACAAGGAGTCAGGGACAGGCCTGCACAGCTTGCGTCCTATAGTTATCACCATCATCGCATGCGTGGCAACTTTCTTAGCAGTACTGGCTCCTTTCCTCGGCTCATATTCCAGTATGCTGCGCGATGTGGTTACGTTTCATACTCATGCTAAGGCCTTACTCATCAATAATCAGATACATAACGTGGGTATCATGCAGAGCTTTCTGCAATCAACCCTGCCTCTCGTTATCGCTGCCACGTTTGGATTACTGGCAGCCCTTTTGCGCCGCAATTGGCGTGTCTTGCCATTAGTTGCCTGGGCCTTGGTAACCCTTTACCTGCTCTGGATTCAAGTTCCCCTCTTCTATCGTCACTTTATTGCGCTCATTCCCCCTCTCATCTCCCTGGCTGTCATCGGCATTGGAAATATATCATCAGCCAGGCACTTTTTAGCCAGGTTCAGATTCCCGCAGGTTTTGACGTCGCTAGTGGTGCTCCTGATACTGGTCATCATAGCCACGGATCTCCCACAATACCAACCATACTACCAGGCCGCATCAAAACGTGGCAACGATCCATATGCAAAACTCCAGGCACATGTTGCAAATGATGTACGCGACTCCATTGCACCTGATCAACTCGTTGTCACCGATGGGCAGTTCGTGGTTTCTATGGCAGCTCGTAATACTCCGCCGGACCTGGTGGATACATCGATAGTACGTGTCGTAACCGGTTATGTGACACTTCAACAATTAGTTCATGATGCCTCACAGCCGCGGGTTCATGCCGTCCTCTTTTTTATGGATCGTTTGCATTTGCCACAGATAGCTGCCTTCTACGCCTGGGTTGCCCAACACTTCCATCTCAAATATAGGTATGGACCGGGCAAAGAACTATGGGTGAGGTAGGCCTGATAGGCATAATGTCCTATGCAAAGCAAGGAAGCCTGCATTTATGGTGCAGTTTTGCGCTGCCCTTCGTTATACTAAAGGAAACCCATAAATGTATCAGGAAGTAGGTAAATTACTGTGAAGCGTCAATTTGAGCCATCAAATACTTCTCAAGGCCCAGAGCATCACCCAGAACAGCCGTTCGATGAGTGGTTTACAGCAGGTGTTTACCCTGATATCCCATCTGCACAGCCCCAGGAAGGACCCCCTCCACAAGTAATACGTCGCCCTGCCGGCAAGGGTCTATTATCAAGCTGGAAATCCAGTGAATTGCAGCGATCCAACGCCGTTGCAAACCCTGCTCCAATATCGATAATAGAGCAAGAAACATTGAAACAGCCAGCAGTACAAGGACCAATCACAGGTAATGGGCAGGCTTTTTCATGGGGACAGGTATCACCACATCAATCAGGTATTACGACACAGTCAGCACTGCTCCCAGAAAGCCAAACACGTCAACCCTTTGCTTCACTACCGCTAGCACCAATGGCTGGGCCGGCCCAGTTAGAGCCGTTTCAGCCGTTTGGGCCTGTACCTATACCTGGACAATCCCAGGCGCAATGGCAGGCAATGGGTTTCCAGGGCGCAGCGCCACCAATTGTGCAAGGACTGCCCATCCAGGCGCCGGGTTACGGGCCGCAAAGCAAATCCCGCCAGAAAAAGAGGCGCTTCCCTATGTGGGCACGAGTAGTAGTATCGATACTACTTGTTATCCTTGTTTTAGTGGCAAGTGCGGGTTATTACTACTACGCTAACTTTGCAGCTCCAGTAAGTAACATTACAGATCAAACGGTAACACGCATCCAGGGCGATAATAACCCGAATCAAGTGCGTGACACAGCGAGTACAGGTAACATTTTGAGTGGTAGACGTATCAATATTCTCTTGTTGGGCAGCGATACAGACGAAAAATTTCAAGGTGGTTACCTGGCTCAGACAGACATCGTTGTTACTATTGATCCAACCACGAAGAGCGTGGGCATGCTCTCAATACCTCGTGATACCTGGCTTAACGCAGCAGGTGGCAAAGGCATGATGAAGTTGGACCAGGTCTACTTCTATGGAGGGCCAGCCCTGAGCGAGGCCACGATCCATCAGGATTTTGGCATCTACATCGACTACTATGCGTGGGTAGGGCTCAATGGATTTATTAAGGTAATTAATACGGCAGGCGGTGTCGATATCGATGTACTTCATCCCATTACCGATGATCTTTATCCTGATGACACGGGCAATAGTCAGAATGCATATGCATATAAACGTCTGTATCTGGCTCCTGGTCCACAACACCTGGATGGGCCAACGGCATTAGAGTATGTGCGTTCTCGACATGCTGACCTTGTTGGCGACTTTGGCCGCTCAACCCGCCAGCAACAGGTACTTAATCAATTGAAAACCAAGTTGGATAATCCAGACATCATCGGCAAGCTCTCGGAACTGGCACAAGACTTGAACGGGTTTGTTAAAACGGATATGCACCTGACAGATGTGTTTAAACTGATGAATTTGGCGCGAACGATTGACCAGAATAAGATTAATCGCCTCATCCTGGATACCAACTATTCAAGGGTAGAGAATCTACAAACTCCCTCTGGTACTCAGTCAGTCGTTATTCTCAATTGTGATAAAGTTCGACAAAAAATTGCGCAAATGTTTAATTTGGGCGATAATGCAGTCTGCAACACTGGCATAGGTAGCAGCGGTACTCCAACGGTTGCCTCTGTGTCTCAACCTTCACTTTCTTCAAACTTATCCAGTGAGGTGAACGTCAATAATAATCCATGGCAAACCACTAAGCAACTGGCAAAGATTAGCACAATGAGCCTGAATGGTGGAAGCAAAGATCTGTTTGGTATTCGCAGCTTGCTCGACCTGATGCTTTTAGTAGTCTTTGAGTCACCTGCTGCATTGCAGACATGATAGGATATACTGGCAAGGGTATAACTATGAAAAGATCGATTCCTTGGCGCGCATTTTTTTTACTGGTGCTGCTGGCAATCAGCGTACAGGGTTGTTTGAGCACTAGCGATAATAGCAATCAAAACTTTAAGCAGGTCAATACTAGTAACGGGCAAACGCTACAAGTCAACACCAGCGACCAGGCTCTTTTTAAAGGTAAGATTTATTTTACGCAAGGCCACGTCCTCTTACTAATCGATGGGTCGCGTAATGTTCATACATTGACGCCCCGGAATCAAGATGTTCGTGACCCTGCTGTCTCGCCTGATGGCAAACGGATTGCCTTTATTGTTCGGTATAAGTATTCCTCTGACCTCGTCTATATGCCAGCTCAGGGTGGCCCAGTGCGTATACTGGCTTCTGGCACGGGGCACTTCTTCCAGAACAACAATGATTTCACCCAGGATAACTATATCTGGTATTCACAGCCAGCATGGTCAGAGAATAGTTCAACGCTAATCTTCCTGAGCGATCTGCAAAAGTACTATGATTGGGCCAATTATCCATATGGCGACCTGGGTGGTGATTTTGACCAATCGCTCTTTTTAGACTTGCAGGTGTTTTCTGTTCCCCTCAATAACCCACCTCCCAGAAGTGTTATTGAAAACTCAGGTATCGTTGCCTACGCCAATTTCGGAGATGGGGGAGATCGAGACCCAAGTTATCGTCCGCACCATCCATATGAGATTATATATACGCACTACACCTATGACAGTTCAAGAACTAATCAGGTCATCCAACTCTTTATGGAAGATCCAACGATGATTGTCAAACATCCTGAAAAGCACTATCATCCTGGAGATCCAGGAGGTGGCTATGATCCAGGGGTTGCTATAACGCCACCCAATGTACAAAATCTACAGCCGGCCTTTTCGCCCGCTGGCAATTCTATTGCATACATACGCCGCATCGATACCACCCATATGGGCTTGTATGTGATGCCAGTGCCAGAGAATATAACAGGTGATCCCAACAATAAGGATGTTGAGCAAAAAGCGCTACAGCCATATAAACAGTCATCATTGATTGTACAGGGACAATTCGTAAGCCAACCTGTCTGGTCACCCGACGGGAAACAAATTGCTTACCTGTCCTACAACAACAATACCTTTGACATCTGGCTGGCTAATGTAAGTGCCGATGTAAAAACTGGCGCGTACAAAATGCAAGGAAACCCTGTACAATTGACAAGTGGCGGGGTTGATGGCGATTCACGCCCATTCTGGGCGCCATAAAAGATTACTGACATCCACTCATCAAGAGGGGATGCAGGGGGCGAAGCTCCCCTGACGGGGTCTGGGGGACCCTGCCTGGGGGGCAGGTAATCCCCAGAAACCTTCTTTTCCCTTTTGTTCGCCTCCGCAGGAGGCAAGTTATGAGTGAATACGTAGTGTTGACTGTGTAGTTGCACGTTGGTATACTGCTGATATGAATGAAGTCTACCAATATCCCCAGGTTGCTTGAGGTAAAACGTTGAACCATATTGAAAGCAAACCGCCAATTGCTGGACGATACGAGATCCGCGAACACATCGCGACAGGTGGTATGGCTAGTGTCTATAAAACCTGGGATCATCGCGTGGAGCGGATAGTAGCCATCAAGGTCTTACGATCCCTGGACAAGAATGATCTCCGCGCTGTTGAACGCTTTCGCCGTGAGGCTCGGGCCGCCGCCGCACTTACTCACCCCAATGCAGTTACAATCTATGACTTCGTCGAAGAGTGGGGCCAGTATTTCCTTGTGATGGAATATATTAATGGACCCACCTTGAAGCAACTGATTGGTCAAAGCCATCAATTGCCGGCATCTCAGACCATAGAGATTGCAGCCCAGGTATGTGATGTACTGCAAGTGGCCCATGCACGAGGTTTTATTCATCGTGACATTAAACCACAGAACATTATGCTCACCTGGGGTGGGGCCTCTAGCAGCAGCATGAACGGTGAAAGACCGCTGGTCAAACTCACCGATTTTGGTATCGTGCGTGTGGTTGAAGAAGGTGGCCTGACTAACAGCGGCATCGTGCTGGGCACCGCAGACTATCTCTCCCCTGAGCAGGCACGCGGCGAAACACTGACGGCTTCCTCGGATCTCTATTCACTCGGTGTGGTAATGTTCGAAATGCTAGCCGGTCGTCCACCTTTTGTTGGCCCTACCGCGGTCTCTATTGCTATGCAGCATGCCTCGACCAATCCGCCATCCCTGCGCCAGTTTAATCCCACTGTTCCGCCAGGAGTTGAGCATATCGTCATGCGAGCACTGGAGAAAGAGCCAGAAGATCGTTTTCATTCAGCGGCAGAAATGCAACAGGCACTACGTCAATGTGCGAAAGAACTCGCACGAGCAAGCCGCAGCAAAAGGATGCCACCTGGTTCAGAGGGGCAGGGGCAAGCTCCTGCCGCCAAACGCGGGCAGTATTCACCTTGACTGTTCGCTGTGGCGGGCACAAAGATGTTTTATTAATCACTCATCCATAGCGACCTTTGTGGTCATCACGTTTTGAGGAAAGTAGCTATGCAACGCATACAAATCAGCACCAAACACGCGCCAGCAGCTATCGGACCGTACAGTCAAGCTATACGCTGCGGTCAGTTTATCTTTGCCTCTGGTCAGGCTGCGCTTGATCCTACCAGCGGTGAGCTTGTGGGTGATGATATCCAGGCACAAACACATCGTACCTTGCAAAACCTGCAAGCAGTGCTCACCAGTGCGGGAACTTCACTTGCCAATGTGGTGAAAACAACGGTTTTCCTGATACGCATGAGTGATTTTCAAGCTATGAATGCTGTCTATGCCACTTATTTTAGTAATGTCCCCCAGCTCGTTCAACAGTGGCTGTTGCAGAGTTGCCAAAACAAGCACTGGTCGAGATTGAATGCATCGCCTTTGTTGAGGAGTAGCCACAGGAGAATGTCCAGTGAATGCAGCAGCTATCTGGCGGACCACGCTTGAACGATTAGAAACGGCACCTATTGACGAAGTAAGTAAGGCGTGGCTGCAATCTGCTCACCTGACGGACACTCCAGGTATCGGGGCAGACGATATTGATGCTGCCTCGCTGGCTCCACAGGACCAGGCCCTCTACTTTACACTGGAAGTAGCCAGCAGCCTGGCCCGTGATGTGATCAGTACGCGCTGGCGGCGCTCCATTGAAGACATTCTCATGGATCTCACAGGCCAACCTGTCGCCATTTCTGTCACTAATTATCCCGATGATGGCCTCTCTGAGCAGGACATGCATCCTGGTACCTCCCTGCCGACAAACAATGCGGCAAGTAACTATGCCTACTATACACACATTCCTACGAAGTCGGCCATGCACAATCAGCTTCGCTTTGTTGGACCGGCCAGCTCTGATGTGTTGGATGAGTGGGAAAATGAGCAACGAGCCAACATCTTGATGCATAACCGCCTCAATCCGCGTTACACCTTTGAGGCGTTTATTGTTGGCAATAGTAATCGCCTTGCCCACGCTGCTTCACTTGCCGTAGCGGAGGCGCCGGGCGAATCGTATAATCCGCTCTTTTTATATGGCGGTGTAGGATTGGGCAAAACGCATCTCTTGCATGCCATAGGACACCAGGGAGTACTGACGGGGCTGGCGGTGCTTTACGTCTCCTCGGAACAATTCACCAACGAGATTATCAATGCTATCCGCTACCGCACAACTGAGGAGTTCCGGGCCAAGTACCGCTCCGTTGATATCTTGCTGGTGGACGATATTCAATTCATCGCGGGCAAAGAATCCACCGAGGAAGAGTTCTTTCATACGTTTAACAGCTTGCATGAGATGAGTAAGCAGATTGTGATCTGTAGTGATCGCCCCCCTAAAGCCATTGTGAGCCTGGAGGAACGTTTGCGTTCCCGTTTTGAATGGGGACTGATTGCCGATATCCAGCCCCCGGACCTGGAGACACGTATGGCGATTCTGCGCGTCAAGGCCGACCTGCTGCGCTATCGCGTTCCCGATGACATCATCGCCTATATCGCAGGCCGCGTACAAACGAATATTCGCGAACTGGAGGGCTGCCTGAATCGACTGATGGCTTACCAACAACTGCACCGCACTGAGTTGACCATGGATGTGGCCCGTGCAGCCATGTCATCGCTGGGAAACGATACCAGGGAAACACGCCTCGACAGCAAACAGATCGTGCAGGCGGTAGCAGAGTACTACCAGATTTCGCTCGATGCAATGTGCGGTAAACAGCGCGATAAACACATCGTTATGCCTCGCCAGATTGCCATGTACCTCCTACGCCAGGAGACAGAGGCTTCTCTCCTGGAAATCGGCCAACTTTTCGGTGGACGCGATCATAGTACCGTGCTGCACGCCTGCGAAAAGATCGACCGCGAGGTGAATATCAACCCGACATTGCGTCGCGAAATTGTCGCTATCCGCGAACAACTACTGCGTGAATAAAGTCGGTGGAGTACCATGCTACCATATACAACCTATCTGATTGATTTAGACGGCGTAATCTACCGGGGCAATGAATTGTTACCAGGCGCCAAAGAGTTTATTGCCTGGCTCAAAGCCAATAACAAAAAGTTTCTCTTCCTCACTAACAATTCTTTTGCTAGCGAAACACAAGTCCTGGAAAAGCTTATAGGCCTGGGCATCGTTACCGACACATCACACTTGCTCAGTGCAGGAGAGGCTGCAGTACAAAATATTGCCCGCCGCTTTCCAGGAGCCCTCGTTTATCTTGTCGGTGAGCAGCCCTTAAGCGACCTTTTAAGGCAATACCAGCTCCAGGTGGCAGATGTGGACGCCTATCAGGCTGATGTCGTCCTGGTGGGCCTTGACCGCCATTTTGACTATAAAAAATTGACGGGAGCAGTACTGGCGGTACGTGCAGGCGCGCACTTTATCACCATCAACCGGGATCCGCTGCTGCCGGTAGAAGGTGGCTTCCTACCGGGATGCGGCACAATGGCTGCCGCCATCGAAGCAGGCTGCGGGGTGACACCGGAGGTAGTAGGTAAACCAGAGCCGCTGCTGCTGCAAGAGGCTATGCGCATGTTAGGCAGCAATCCCAGTGAAACAGTGATGATTGGCGATAGCCTGACTGTCGATATCCAGGGGGGCAAAGCTGCCGGTACTCAAACTCTGCTGGTATTATCGGGCAATACTTCACGCGAAGATGTGGCACATTCTTCGATCAAACCCGACTATATCTATCAAGACGTGGCCGCGCTGTTAGCGGATTTAAAGTCGTAGGAAACACGTTCTTCAAATAAATTGAGGGTGTGAGGGGGCTGCGTCGCCTCACACCCCCAATTTATTTGAGGCGCAGCCTCTAACCAAAACTGGGTATATCTTTGTCAAAGGGATTAACAGTATTGGGAGGGCGATCAACGATAGCGACAGTACAACGCGAAATACAGACCAGTTTCTCGTTTTCGTCACTGATTCTGATATCCCAGACATGGGTAGTGCGGCCCAGCTGGATGGGAGTGGCTACGGCAGTAAGCTGGCCCTCGCGCTTTGGCCGCAGGTGATTGGCGTTGATCTCGAGACCAAAGGCCATTTGCCTGCTCGGATCAATATTCAGCGCAGAGCCAAGTGAAGCTACCGATTCAGCCAGCACTACCGAAATACCACCGTGTAGATAGCCGATCTGCTGGCGATGATTGGGGCCAATCGGCATACTAGCAACCACTTTATCTTTTGCCGCTGATACCAGTTTGATATCAAGTATCTCCCAGACTGAACCCTCGCGAGTTGTATTTATACGTACCACTATTTCTTCGTTGGAAAATTCCACGAGCTTTTTCCTTTTCTTAGTTTCTAACAATCGCTATTGATTCTGCTTCCTCAACCTCGTTTGTATGGGAGCTAAACGACTAAATACCAGGAAGCCCGTATAGAACATCAGCAGCCACATGACAACGTCAAGAGGCGCGGCAAAGGGACTATCAAATTGGGTATAGCCGGTGTATGTCACAGTTGAACCCACAATGTCGGTGGTAGCCCTAAAAATTGGTACAAAGATCAAAAGCAAAAGTGCTACCCAATGCCCTCGCCCATGCCAGAAGCGCCAGATCAGCAGGTAGACAATACTTCCATAGGTTAGAATTGGCGTGATGTAAAACGGTAATGGCAGGTGCAGAATCAGCCCATTGAGGGTATAATGCCACCAGTGGGCATAATAGGCCAGCAGATCAAAAAGGGCATTGAGAACACCCATTGTGAGTCCACCAAGTAACGAGGCCAACAGGACTACCCTTGGTGGACGGATAAATAGCAGTACCGCAAAATAGACGACAATAATAAAGGGAATAACTAAAGTGGCAAAAGCCTCTATTTCCATGATTGAGAAAACTCCTTAGTGGTTGTGTTTATATGTACCTGTTCATTAGCGTAGTCCGTTTCTATGAGTTCGTCAAGAGCAGAAAGGGGAGCTGGGTGCCCACTAGGACACTCCTACATACATATCTATGAATATTCTACCGCTTCGCGTTGCACTGGCCCAGGTCAATGTTACCGTAGGTGATTTGGATGGTAACGCAAAAAAGATACGAACAGCTATGCAACAGGCACATGCGGATGGCGCACATATTGTCTGCCTGCCCGAATTGGCGCTGACCGGCTATCCTCCTGAAGACCTGCTGCTCAAGCCAGGTTTTGTCGCCGATAACCTGCGCAAATTAGATGAACTCATTGCTGCCAGCCGGGACCTGTTAGGGCTTACCTCCGTCATCGGTTTTGTGGATCGTGACCATGACATCTATAATGCGGCAGCAGTTATCTGCGAGGGAACACTCACAGGCGTCTATCATAAGCACTACCTGCCCAACTACGGTGTTTTTGATGAGAACCGCTATTTCCAGGCGGGCCGCAGGGCACCTCTTTTTCTGTTCAACGGTGTTCACGTTGGCGTCAATATCTGTGAAGATGTCTGGTATCCTACTGGGCCGATGACGTTGCAGGCGTATGCCGGGGCCGAAGTAATTATCAATATCAATGGATCACCTTATTATGAAGGTAAAGGAGTATTCCGCCAAGAGATGCTGGCAACGAGAGCCGCCGACAACGGCGTCATCGTTGTCTATCTCAACATGGTCGGTGGACAGGATGAACTGGTCTTTGATGGTGGAAGTATGGTCTTTAACGAACAGGGAACATTAATTGCACGCGCTAAAGAGTTTGCGGAAGATATGCTCATCGTTGATCTGGATACGGCCTCCGTTTTCCGTTCGCGTCTCCATGATCCCCGCCGCCGCCAGGAGCGTTTACAGGTTAACCCCAACGAAGTACCCGTCATCAAAGTGGCATCTTCTCACGAGCAGCGTCTCCATGATTCAAAGATCGTCCTTGGCGCACCACAGCGTATCGAGCCAAAGATGGGATACTTGCAGGAAATCTATTCAGCTCTGGTCCTGGGCACAGGTGACTATGTACGTAAAACCGGCTTCAAGAAAGCTATTGTTGGCCTCTCAGGCGGTATTGATTCGTCATTGACAGCGGTAATTGCCGTTGACGCGCTGGGAGCAGAAAATGTGCTCGGTATCTCAATGCCTTCAGGCTATTCCTCGCAGGGCAGTAAGACGGATGCGCAGGAATTGGCCGAGAACCTTGGCATACAGTTCATGACCATCCCGATAGAGGAAACGTTCCGCGCATCACTCAAGATGCTGGAGCCAGCCCTTGGTGAAGGTGACCAGGGTCTGGCTGCCGAAAATCTCCAGGCGCGCATTCGCGGTAACATCCTGATGGCCATCTCCAACAAGCTTGGCCCGATTGTGCTGACTACTGGTAATAAGTCTGAGATGGCAACCGGTTATAGTACGCTCTATGGGGATATGGCCGGCGGCTTTGCAGTGCTAAAAGATGTCCTGAAGACACTTGTCTATGAACTCTGCGTCTATCGTAATAGCGTGGGCGATAAGCCGGTCATTCTCCAATCAATACTTGATAAGCCGCCGTCCGCTGAACTGCGTCCAGGGCAGAAAGATGTCGATAGCCTTCCACCTTACGAGGTGCTGGACCCCATTCTCAAGGCGTATGCCGAGGAAGACCGCAGCTTTGCTGAGATGCTAGCCATGGGTTTCGACAGGGCAACGGTAGAGCGAGTTATGCGACTGGTCGATACCAGCGAGTACAAGCGCCGCCAGGCTCCTCCCGGCGTGAAGATCACGCCGCGTGCCTTTGGACGCGATAGAAGGTTACCAATAATCAACAAGTACAGGGAATCATGAGCCTTTCCGATTCTTGACGATCCTGTACAAAAATGAGCAAAATATCGAGGAAAGCCAATCATGCGCCGCATGATTGGCTTTCCTCGATATAAGCATATTTTCTCCTCCGGTATGATGAAAACAAGAATATAGATTCAGTACCTGGAGAGATTTTTGTATGGTAACGTCGGATATGCTCTTACACCTCATTGCAGACTTGCAGGGTGATATGACAGTAACGCATGGACGACGCACGCTCCTTAAATATGCGCAAACCACTAGCGGAGCGCGGCTGGCACTACTATTTGTCTTTCATAAAGAACATCAAACCCTTGTCCTGGTGGAGCGATATGGCCAACGCCCTCAACGCTTACAACAGGAGCCCCACACATCTTCAATTTCTACGAAGAAGGAGCGGTTCAATACGAAGCGTATTTCAGCACAGGGACTCTTTGGCTCTGCACTGCATCGGCAGGGTTTTCTGCACGTTCTCCATGCATATAATGACCCTCGCATCTTGAAAGAGGAGCAATACTGGATAGGGCTGGATGATGATGTCATCTTGAGCGCAATTGGTCAACAACAAGGTGTACTGGTCTTGTGCTTTGATCCAGTGGACAAAACACAGCCAACATATAGCACGCGAGCAATAACGGACGAAGGCAATCTACTTGTTTGCACCACCCTCTTATCTGCCTATCTCTCCACAAGCGACAAAAGAGTGCCTCCAAAGGGAGGCAATGCCGCTTCCCTGAGAAATCGAGCTCCTGGCTTGCCTGCCTCTAACTCCACGTCATTCTTACCTCCTGAAAATGTAGGGGAACCCTGCCTGGAGGACAGGTATACCCTCGCGGTCGCCCGGCAGCAGGAACTCTATGAGATAAAACTAAAAGTAGCCATCGACGAGGAGCGCAGTCGTATAGCGCGTGATATCCATGATGGCGTGGCTCAGAACATCGTTCATGCTATACATAAACTCGAGTTTATTCAGCGTGTCTTAGAAAAGCAGCCAGATGTAGCCCTGCAGGAAATCAGCCGGACCTCCGACCTCCTCAAAGAAAGCTGGCATGATTTACGGCATGGTATCTCGTCTCTTATTCCCTTGCAATTAGAAGAACAGGGATTTGACGCTGCACTACAAAACCTGCTGCATGAACACATGCACGATGAGCCAACCTTAAAGATTGATTATGAGAGAGATGATTTCGCTCGCCTGCCGCTCTCATTGGAGGTACCCATCTTCCGCTTCATTCAGGAGGCACTCAACAATGTGCGTAAACACGCGCAGGCGAGCCGTGTAGTTATTCGCATCCGCTTGCTAGCTGATATCCTGCTCGTGGAGGTGAGCGATAATGGTGAAGGTTTTGACGTGGAAGAGGTCCTCAGTACTGCAAAGGCAGGACCAGTGCATCACATGGGCCTACGCACTATGCGTGACCGTGTTCAGGAAGCAGGAGGACAGTGGGAAATTTCGAGCAAATCAGGCGAGGGTACAACCATCAGAGCGCGTTTCTTGCTGGCTACTTCCTCAGGTGTGCTAACACAACGAGAGCGTGAGGTGTTGCGGTTACTGGTAGAGGGCCTGACCAATCGTGCTATTGCTGAAAAACTTTCGGTCAGTACCGAGACGATTAAATCGCATGTCCATCATATTATGCAAAAGATGCAGGTGAATGACCGCACGCGGGCCGCTGTCATAGCTACCAAACAACACTGGTTATGATTGCGAGAGGACTCAAATTTCGTCGTCGGGCAGGAAGCCCTGGCGCAAGGCGAAAATTGCTGCCTGTGTACGATCACGAATACCGAGCTTCTGGAAGATAAGCGAGAGATAGTTCTTCACCGTCTTCTCTGAATAGGAGAGCTTCACCGCGATCTCTTTATTGCTCATCCCTGCCGCCACATAGCGTAATATCTCAATATCTCTGCCTGAAAGTGCGTTGACGTACGTCTGTGTAGAGTTGGACAAACGGCGAAATTCTCGCACAATAGCGCCGGTCAATTCCGGCTCGATGAGCACCCCGCCCTGATGTACTATCCTGATCGCCTGGGTCAATTCTTGCGATGAGACACTCTTGAGGAGGTAGCCCCTGGCCCCATTTCTCATGGCCTGTAACATCTGCTGGTGATCGGGAGATATGGTAAGTATAATTACTGCAATAGATGGAAACTCGTGAGTTATTTGTCGTGTGACGGCGATGCCATCTATCATCGGCATACGAATATCCAGCAGCACAACCTCTGGACGCAACTGGCGAATTTTATATAGTGCGTCAAAGCCATCCACAGCTTCACCGACGACATGTATATCCTCTTCTAATTCAAGAAGCTGCTTCAATCCTTCACGCATCAAGGCGTGGTCGTCTACCAGCAGAACACTGATAACGGCGGTCTTCTGCTGGGTGGGCGCAAAATCGAGAGCGTTATCTCTCGTGGAAACAGAGGTGCCTTGATCCTGGGAGGAATTGGAAGCATTCTCATATTTAACCTCTACATGACTCGTTTTATCTTTCACAAGCATCTCCTTGCTAAGTCCTGGTATTCCCAATGGTGATTCTACAGGAGAGCGAGAGTCTATCGCTAACGCAGTATATTGTTTTTCACCTGTGTGGTTATGTTGCATATGCGACTCCTTCCGCCATCCTTAAAGCGCAAATTACTTTCATTATCGCTTGTTGTTGTGGTTGAATAGAATATATCCCAACCTTATTATGAGCAAGGGAACGGCGTAATACATCACTCACCTGGGGGATTTTTTGCACGCTTGCTTATTTTTGTATAAAATAACTCTTCAGGAGATAGTGGAAACAAGAAATGAAAGGACTTATTCAAGCATGGAGATAATGCAATTTGAACAAGAGATACTGGCAAATGTCTATTCTGAGGTTGAAAGGCGTTTTGCAGGGATAGATGATCTGGCCCATGGGTGGGAGCACGTGACCAGGGTATATGCGCTTGCCCTCCGTATTGCCGAGCAGGAGGGTGCGAACCGCTTTGTGGTTGCTATGGCAGCGCTCATGCACGATTTGGGACGAACAGTCCAGGCCGATAGCATAACACATCATGCTGATCTCTCTGTAGCACTTGCTAAAGAGTTACTGGCAACCTACCAGGTTTCCGCCGATATACAAGAGGCAGTATTGCATGCCATCATTGCGCATAGTTTCAGTCGAGGCATTCCGCCTCGCACACTCGAGGCCCGTATTGTACGTGATGCTGACCGGCTTGATAGCCTGGGTGCAATTGGCATTTTGCGCTGGGCAATTACTGGCACCTTACGGCGCACTCCCCAGACCAAAACCTATCATCCCACAGACCCCTTTGCTGAGCACCATAGTCCCGATGACCGAAGCTACATGCTGGACCACTTCTTTACCAAGTTGCTCAAGCTCGGCAATACGATGGCTACAGAGACAGGTCGGATGTTGGCCCAGCAACGTACTGCCTTCATGCACAGTTATCTGGATGAGTTAAGAAAAGAATTGGAATAGCAGGCATGATAGCGCCACTGCTGGTATCATGCCTGCTATTCCAAACTTTCTCCCTCTTTGATTGCCGCCAATTGTTGGGCGTGCATTTGATCATGTAGTGGGAGTATATTGACCATCTGGTAGAACTTGCGTTGTCCCCATTCATGGTGGCGAAATGGGCGTTCCCAGGCCTCTGTGGGCAAGGTAGAGAGGTACTCGAAAATCTCTTCACGACGCGCTGCCATACCGGCCAATACAGCATCAAGCGATACAGGAGGTTCGGATGCCCGTGTCAGGCGGGGAGCCTCTTCTTCGGTAGCCACTACCATTGGGTTATCCTCGTTCTGCACACGTTTCAGTTCTTCCAGGGCCAGTCCATCTGCAATATAAAGGTGATGGGCTAGCTCAAGCGGAGACCATTCCCCTTCAGCGGGCTGTTTTTTCAGCCCATCCTGGTTAAATTTTGCCAGCTGGCTCATAAATTCTATGCGGGCCGCAACCATCTTGCGCCGCACTTTGTCATACGGATTTTCAACCGTTACCATGCATTCCTCCATCTCGGCTTATTTCATTGTTCGTCGAAGTACTCTTCAGGTTTCACCAGTCGGTTATATAAACGATCCAGCTCATCCTGGCTATTAAAATGTAGGACTAACGTTCCCTTGCCTTTGGTATTGCATTTCAGATCAACCTTAACCATGAGGGAGTTGCGAAAATGCGCTACTAGCTCGTCTAGTTCTGCAGCACGGCTTGAAACAACTAAACGGGAATGTTTTGCGACATCGCTGCCTTCCACGCGCTCTGCTGCTTTGATACGTGCGGCTAACTCTTCCGCCTGGCGCACATTCAATCTTAGGGCAATAATCTTGTCCTTGGCGATG
>WNFX01001826.1_pt1 | contig 21652 bp, 19 predicted proteins | sample 5400111 | NCBI WGS metagenome assembly WNFX01 (sample SAMN13153363, study PRJNA577476) | soil metagenome | isolation source: 40 cm soil or saprolite under grassland replicate 1 | place: USA:California | collected 2016-06-15 | reverse complement strand
CAGCGTAGGAGCTTTCCATGCGTAGCAGGCGCACATTGGCGATCTTAGCAGCTTTGCGCGTGGCGCTGCGGATTCGACCGAGCAAACGTTCGATTCCGAGAAAATTCTTCTCCGGCATGCGCTGTGCGAGTGCGCAAAGAAACGAGCCGTCGCCGCAGCCAAGATCGACGTCCAACGCCGCTCGACGTCCGAAGATTTTCTCCAGATCGAGCCGATCGATCAACGAATCGACTTCGATTAACGGAGAGCCCCGAAAGCTCTCGGGGTGGTGAGCTGATTGAACCTCGCGCGCAGGCACACTGAGGAGAAAACTAAGCAGTGGCCATCTCAACAAGCCCAAAAAGAGCGGAACGAACGGCGAGCAGCATTGTCTAAGATCGGCAATTATGAAAAGAATCCCCACTTTTGCTCTCTTAAGCGCCCTCGTTGCGCTTCTTGTCGGTCCCAGTCGCGCCCGAAGTTCGCCACCTCCAGCAACCAAGACCGCGATCCTCGCCGGTGGCTGTTTTTGGTGCATCCAGCCGGCGTTCGACAAGGCAAAAGGCGTGATCAAAACCGTCGTTGGTTATTCTGGCGGGACAGAACCGAAACCCACCTACGAACTCGTCTCTTCGGAAAAAACTGGCTACCGGGAATCGATCGAAATCACATATGATCCGACGAAGATTTCATTTGATCAGTTGCTCGACATTTACTGGCGCCAAATCGATCCGACGCAGGCGGACGGCCAGTTTACCGATATCGGGCCAAGTTATCGCGCCGCAATCTTTTACAGCGATAACGAGGAAAAAAAGATCGCCGAGGCTTCAAAAGAGAAGCTCTCCCGCTCGCGGAAATTCGACAAACCGATCATCACGGAAATTCTGCAGGCGATGAAATTTTATCCGGCCGAGGCGTATCACCAAAAATATTACCAGCAGAACCCGGAGCACTTCGAGGCATTCGAGAAAGGATCGGGCCGCGTTTCCTTCGAAAAGAAAACCTGGGGCGACGGCCGATAGTGTTGAGCGGACGAGCATGCGATTTGTCGGCATGTTCTCGGTCAGTCTGACTTATATTAATCAACGACCTGCACGCCTTCAGTGGCGGTGCGTTGGCCATAAAGTGCGCTCAAATGTTTTGTCATCGGGCCGACTTTTCCATCGCCGATAATGCGATTGTCGACCTTGGTAACAGCTGCGAGTTCCCCCATGGTTCCCGTGCAAAACATTTCCGCGGCGCGGTAAACGTCATCAAGCGTCAGATCGGTCTCTTTCCATGGAATTTTTTCCACAGCACAAAATTCAATCACGGTCGCGCGCGTGATTCCCTCCGGACAGGCCACGACTCGGCTGGTAGCCAGCTCGCCGTTGCGCACGATGAACACATGCGTCGCGTTGGTCTCCGCAACAAAGCCGCGCGTATCCAGCATGAGCGCATCGTCCGCCCCGGAGTTGTTCGCTTCGATCTTGGCCAAAATCGAATTGAGCAAGTTCGCATGATGAATTCTTGGGTCAAGAATCTCCCGCGAAGGCCTACGAACTTTGCTCGTGATCAAAGTCAGACCGGTTTTGGCATAAACTGGAGCTTTATGTTCGGCGAGCACGATCAAGGTGGGTCCGCTTTGATTCAGCCGCGGATCCATTCCGGAAGTGATCTTTAACCCACGCGTAAGCGTTAAGCGAATATGCACGCCGTCACGCATTTTATTGGCGACGAGCGTTCGTTTGATTTCCTCAATGATTTGTTCGCGGGATGGAATTTCAGGGAACGACAAAGCGACGGCGGAGCGATGCAGTCGGTCGAGATGTTCGTAGAGTTTGAAAATCCGACCGTCATATAAACGCAACCCTTCCCAGATCGCGTCGCCGCCCTGGACGGCTGAATCGAATGGACTTATGCCTGCTTGATCGCGACGCACCAGGCGCCCGTTGATGTTTACGATCAGGTCGCGGTTCTTCTCGTTAAATTGCTGGAGCATAAAAATTCTTACTCTTCCTGATGCTCTTGCTCGTGATCGAATCAAGGTATTAACCGTGGATTACGCGGATTTAAACGGATCATTTTATTGTAGTGGCCGTCTACGACCATCGCATTATTTCGGCGCTCATAGAACGCCGCTACAGATCAGCGGATTCCGCGGCATCCGCGGTTCAGTTCAGTGCAGCCGGTATCGATTAAGCCGTTCGTAATATTCACGACAGCGATCGTGAATTCCGCGTAGCTGTTCCGGCACTTGATGGGTCTTTGTTCGATACGGCTGGAACGATGTCGATTTTGCAACTTCGCCATACCAATGCTTTGCCCAAATGCCATCGGTCTCGCGCAAGCCAGGCGGCCACGAAAGCATCGATTCCCTAAACTCGACTCCAACCGCATCGCATAATAGTCCCAAGATTCTCTTTGGATTTTCCAGTACATCGCGCGCGTCAATGACCGGTGGCGTCGCTCTCGCGTACGCGCGCACCCAGTCGAAAATCTCCGCTTGTTGCACGAATCCGAGATCTTCCAACGTTGGGTTGCCTTGTTTTTTGATATACGACACGATCACCTCGCGCGGATCGCGAATCAGAAAGCAATTCGTCATTCCGCCAAGCCATTGTCGATCCACGTCTGGCAACAGATGATGCGTCATCTGTTTCTGATAAAAAATGGGTTTGCTGTTTGGAACGTGTTTCGTGAGTTGTGCGACTACTTTCCGCCAATCGGTTTCGCCGCTCGCGATTATCTCTTTTGCGCCCGGATGTTTTTTCCCCGTTGCGTTTAGATAAAAGGCGTAAAACGGCTCATCGACCACAAAGGTATCCGACCGATTGCCCCAGGCGCGCATCATCGCGGTCGAGATGTTCCGCGGACCCGACCACATCGCGATCTGGACAGTCTTGGAGTTCGGCATCCACAAAGATTGTAACGCGGGCGCGATGATCGCGAGATGGAATTTGCAATGCGAGGACGGTTTGCGCCTAATATTGCGGCATGCCAATCGCGGCTGTCGAACCAACACCCCAACGGCTGTCCAGCGAGCGAGCCCTGATCATTTGGTTTAGCGCAGCTGCGCTCCTCATCCACCTGCTCACGAACCGCGGTTATGGCTACTTTCGCGATGAGCTCTATTACATGGCTTGCGGGCAACATCTCGACTTCGGTTATGTCGATCTTCCGCCGTTGTCCGCGTTGCTTATTCGGCTGAGCCGAGTGCTGTTCGGCGATTCGCTTTTTGCGATCCGCTTGCTTCCAGCCCTCGCGGGCGCGGGAACAGTCGCACTCACGGGCGTAATCACGCGCGAGTTAGGCGGACGTCGTTGGGCTGTCGCGCTCGGCTGTACGGCTTCGCTTTTCGCGGTCGTGTTTCTGGCGAATGGCAATTTCTTTTCCATGAACGCGTTTGAGCCGCTTTTCTGGATGGGATGCATCTATTTGCTGGTGCGCATCATCAATGGTGGTTCGCCGCACCTTTGGCTCTTGTTCGGCGTGCTCGCCGGCCTCGGCGTCGAGAACAAACATTCAACTGTCTTTTTTGGCGCAGGTATTCTCGTCGCGTTGTTGCTCACACCCGAACGACGCCATTTTAGTAAGAAATGGATTTGGTTGGGCGGCCTTATCGCCTTCGCCATCGCGTTGCCGAACATTTTCTGGCAAGTACGGCATCACTGGGCCACCTATGAGTTGCTAAGCAACATTGCGCACAGCCACAAAAACGTGGTGCTCACTCCCGCGCAATTTATCGCGCCGCAAATCCTCATCATGAATCCAGCCACGCTCCCGCTCTGGCTTGGCGGGCTCATCTGGCTGTTTGCCTCCCATGACGGACGTCGCTACTGCGCACTCGCCATCGCGTATCTGGTCACTCTGGCCGAGTTCATCGTTATGCACGGCAAACATTACTACCTCGCGCCCGCTTATCCCATGCTCTTCGCCGCTGGCGGCGTTGCGGCCGAGCGTTTATTCGCCGCTCGATTGCGGTGGCTGAAACCGGCGTTGCTCAGCGCCGTTATCGTAATAGGTACACTCCTTACTCCTATCGCGTTGCCGATTCTTTCGCCGGAAAAATTGGTCGCCTACATGAAAGCGATTCACTTCGAGCCGCCGCGCACAGAGACTTCGCACACAGCCGCGTTGCCGCAACATTTTGCCGACCGGTTCGGCTGGAAGGAGATGGTGCGCTCAGTGGCCCGCGCCTATCATAGCCTGCCGTCCTATGATCAGAAACGCGCCGCGATCTTCTGCCAAAACTATGGTCAAGCCGGTGCAATCGATTTCTTCGGACCCAAATACGGACTGCCGCCGGCGATTTCCGGGCACCAGAATTATTTCGTCTGGGGCCCGCGTGATTACACGGGCGATGTAGTGCTCGTGCTCGATGACCGCGCGGATGACGAACGTGAACAATTTGAATCAGTGGAAGATCTTGGACCCATGGAGTCCAGTCCTTGGGCGATGCCGTGGGAACAGCGAAACCACATTTTCCTTTGCCGTAATCTCAAAGGTGGTCTGAAGAAACTCTGGCCCAATCTAAAAACCTGGATGTAACGAAAAGCAAATTTGGGCTCCGCACTTGAGAAGGCTGCCGCTTGCCTTTGCGTAACCTTGGTGCCGTAAACGCCCTTTCGAGCGCGCGTAAGCCTGTTTAATCGATCATCCGCGCCTGTTTCAACAACGTTTCTCTCAGAAATTCGTCTTCGGCGAGAACCAAACGGCGACGCAGTTGCGAATTTTAGATAAGGACGATTGTCCCACACTTTCCCCTGACCCCATTTGGATGTGACCGGATTTCCGCCGCCCGGAATAACCGGAGAAAAGTATGATGGGGTTAATTACAGCAGTCGGGTTCGTGTTGCTTTTCGCGTGCCAAGCGTTGGCCGGCGAGCACTCAGCGTTCGCACGCATCACAGTTTACTGGCATGGCGAAGGTTCGGGAGAGCATGCATCTTGGAACGGCGCACCGCTGCGCGACGGGCATTGTGCCGTCGATCCAAAGAAAATTCCCTATGGCAGCAAAGTTGTCTTTCCCGATGCGGCGTGTGTGGCCGTAGACAGCGGACCGGATGTGGTCAATCGCAAAGCTGCGCGCTCGTGCGGACGAAATTCGGCTGAGCGCAATGCCATCGTCATCGATCGTTTTTTTGACACCAAACAAAAGGCGCTCGCCTGGGTAAAAGCGCACCCACATTTCATGACGGTGCGAATTCTGACGTCCGGCACCAATCGGGCTACCAAGCTCGTAGCCGCAAAAAATCCAAGGTCGTCGCCGACGATTATTGCTAGCAGCGCCACGACAAGTTGGGGAAGGATGGAATGATTTCCAGCAAGGTTTTGAATCCTCACTGGACCGTGCCGATGTCGCCGTCGCCAAATCTATTTTTGCAATACGCCAGGCGCAGAACGTAGCCTCCTGCACGCCCGGTGTCTCCGGCTGATTGCGCGCCCGTAAGAACTCATCGGCGCGGTGGGTGCAAGCTATTTCTCCATGGCCCTCTCGGCCAATCTCGAAGTCTCCGGCGGCGGACGCCGACACAAATACGTTTTACCCCTTTGCGTAAGCGCGCCTGTCGTAGCCGCTATCGCGGACTTGCGGCCACCGCAGTTAACAACCGCAGCTACAGGCCTAAGCCTTTGTATAAACGCCGATCAGCGGACGGCGCGACGGCGTTTTCGAGCGGAAATCGCTCACGAAGCCATCAACCGTCCTGATCTCGACGTGACCGGCCGCGCGACCAGCGCCATAGACCAGTACCGCGCCAACCGGCGCAGAGTACGGATCGGATACCGTGACCTTCTTGAACCCGTAATTGTTTACGAGCTCCTGACCGGCTTGCTTCGCCAACAACGTTGTCGGTCGGGAGCTCACCACACCCGCGGCAACCAGCGCTTCTTTTACAAAACGCCAGCACTGCGAATGTGAGTGCGCACGAGCGCGTTCTTCGGCAATGCTGGCAGCGCGGCGCAGCTTCGGATCGATTTTTGAATCAATACTGGCAAACGGGTGCACAATCTTTTTCGGCTGATATTTGTCCACGATCTCAACGGAGTGCTTTTTGCCGGAGTCATCTTTGTAAACAAATTTCGACTTAGATTCCGGTTTCGGCGGCGCCGACATATTTAAAGCTGAGGCTTGGCGCGGACAAAATGCCACGCAGCAGAGAATGATGATCGTAAACGGGGGGATTTTTCGCATAAAGCGCGCGTCCTATCGAGCAGATTGACTGCCTCCGCAAGCAGTTTTTTCGGTTTTTTTGAATAAAATTCGGTTTTTCACAGCTTCCGCTTGGTGCATTCTTCAAACCGAGATTTGAGACTCGCTTGGAAACTGATCGGGCCGCTGCCCAATTGCTGATACGATTAGAAGGAAGAAACGACCTCGACCATTCGTTGGCGTGCCTTTGAGTCAGGAAGCCGGCCAATTCCCCCCTGCATGTTGTCTTCGAGATGACGCGGTTTGCTCGTCGCCGGAATCGCGCAAGTAATAGCTGGATGCGCGACGATCCATTTCAAGAAAAACTGCGCCCAAGATCGGCAATCGAATTCGGCCGCCCAGTCGGGCAATTTTTTCGCACGTGCCCGCTCGAACAAGTCGCCTCCGCCGAACGGACGATTGGCAATCACTGCAACGCCGCGCTCCTGGGCGAACGGCAGGACCCGCTCTTCCGCTTCGCGTTCCATCACCGAGTAATTGATCTGGAGGAAATCGAGCTTCTCGCGCTGGAGAATTTTCTCCACAGCGGGTAGCGCGCCGGATTCGTAATGCGTAATCCCGAGGTAGCGGATGCGTCCTTGCGCCTTCCACTCACGCAGCGTTGCGAGATGTGTGTCGACATCGACAAGGTTGTGGACCTGCATCAGGTCGATCCGTTTTGTTTGCAACCGTGCCATTGAGCGTTCCATCGAGTCGATCCCACTTTGTTTGCCCCGCGTCCAAACTTTGGTCGCGAGAAAAAGCTTCTCCCGAATTCCAAGCCCGGCCGTGAGATCGCCGATCACTTGCTCGGCGCGTCCGTACATCGGCGACGTATCGATCACGCGTCCCCCCAGCTTCATGAACAGGGCAAGCACTTCCTCCAATTGCTTCCGATTGTCCGGCGCAAGATCGACATCGAACGTTTGCCACGTTCCCAATCCGATCACGGGCAGTTTCTCACCGGACGAAGGAATCGCACGCGTCAACATCGTTGATGATTCGGTTGCCGCACGCATACGTAACGCACCGATCGGTAGAACCAAACCGGCCCCGCCCGCTGTAATCAACCGCGCGGCTTCGCGGCGAGTAAGATTTTCAGTCATTAGTGGGACGAGACTCTCTCGCCTCCCAAGCCGAAGCTCTGCAAAGGCGGGAGCCGATCCGGATGATGCTCGCGCAATGGGTAATCGACGATGATCGCTTTGCCGCTGGAGATCGCCTTGACCGCATGTCGTGTGTTGGATGGAACGATTCCGACGAAGCCGGGCCCCACGCTCTTGGTCACGCCGTCGATCGTGATCTCCAGTTCGCCTTCGACGATTTGCCACACCTCTTCTTGAGGATGGGAATGCTCATGAATCGACGAGCCGGCGTCGAATTCGTAGTGCGCGAACGTCATGCTGGGAGAATCAAAGTAACGGCCTCTCCATCCGGGCTTGCGTTCGACCACCGGCAATTGGTTGGTATCGATGAATGTCATGCAGGTAACCTGTAGGGCGTTCTGCGAAACGCCAACTGAAACCGATGGCACCTCATACAGACACGCTACAGCCGCGGATTGCACTCATGAAAACGGCAGCGATTATGCAAGCCAATGTCCACCACACGACGAACCTTTATCAAACTCTCCGCTGCCGCCAGTAGCGCGTTTGGATTAGGAATTAGATCGACAAGATTATTTGGTGAAACATCCGTGAAACCTCTTCGTATTCTCATCCTCGGCGGCACCGGGTTCACAGGGCCTTATCAAGTTCGCTACGCTCTCCGCCGCGGACACAAGGTGACGACTTTCAATCGCGGAAAAACGCATCCCGGCGAATTGCCGAGCGAAGTCGATCAATTGATCGGCGATCGCAACGGCAAGCTCGATGCGCTGAAAGGACGCAAATGGGATGTCGCGATCGATAACCCGACGACGCTCCCGGCTTGGGTGCGCGATGCAGCAGAGATTTTGAAAGGAAACGTCGATCGCTACGTGTTCATTTCGACGATTTCGGTTTACGCCGACACGAGCAAAGGTGTCGATGAAACTGCGCCGCTGGCGAAGTATGACGGCCCCGATCCGTACAAGGAGACGCTCGAAGCGATGAAAGCTTCCGGCTACAAGACCTACGGACCGCTTAAGGCCTTGTCCGAAAAGGAAGCGGAAAAATGGTTTCCGGGGAAAACCTTGATTATTCGGCCCGGATTAATTGTTGGCCCCGGTGACGAAACTGATCGCTTCACATACTGGCCGGTGCGGATCGATCGCGGCGGCGAAGTTTTAGCGCCGGGCACACCAAGCGACCCGGTTCAGTTCATTGATGCACGGGATCTGGCCGAATGGACGATCCGCATGGCGGAGAATCGCGAGACGGGAATTTACAACGCGACCGGTCCGGGCAAACCGCTCGGAATCGGCGAGATGCTCGATCAGATCAAAGGCGCACTCAAGTCGGACGCGAAATTTACCTGGGTGCCGGCCGAGTTTCTCAAAGAACAAAAAGTCGAAGCCTGGTCGGACATGCCGGTTTGGGCAGGCGACGAGTTGGGACTTGCGCGAACGAACATCAATCGTGCCCTTGGGAAAGGCTTGACGTTTCGCCCGGTCACCGAGACGGCGCGCGACACGCTTGCGTGGTTCAAATCACAGCCGCAAGATCGACAATCGAAAATAAAAGCCGGAATTACACCAGAACGCGAAGCGGAAGTTCTCGCTGCATGGCACAAACAGAATATGTAGCCGCGTCTCTATGAGACGCGTGCGCGCGGGCCCGCAGGGACCGCGGCTAAGAATGACCAAGCTCCTCTCCAAAATCGTCGATGCAAAGCCGGACGAACGTCGCGCGCTCTGGCTTGGCTTCATCTTCAACTTTCTCGTCCTCGGCGGCTACTACGTCATCCGGCCGATCCGGGACGAGATTGGGACAGCAGGACGCGAAAATCTCCCCTGGATGTTCACGGCCACGCTCTTGACGATGCTCGTCGCGAACGCGCTCTTCTCCGCCATCGTCGCGCGGATGTCGCGGAGACGATTTCTGCCCATCGCCTACCGCTTCTTCATCGCGAACCTGATTCTCTTTTACGTGTTGATGCGAACGCTTCCTCCTGCCCAGAACGTATGGGTTGGCCGCGTTTTCTTCGTTTGGGTCAGCGTTTTCAATCTTTTCGTGGTTAGCGTTTTCTGGTCATTCATGACGGACATTTTTAGAACGGATCAGGCGAAGCGCCTCTTCGGTTTTATTGCCGTGGGCGGAACGCTCGGCGCGATCGGCGGCGGTCAAATCACCGCTTCGCTGGTGCGACCAATCGGCACCGCCAGTTTGCTTTTTGTTTCCGCCGCAGCGCTCGAGGCGGCGGCATGGTGCGTTCGATTTTTTCCCGCCGAGTTCGCGCGTCATCCTGAGCGCAGCGAAGGATCTCCCGAGCCAGAAAACGCGAGGCAAAATGAGAGGTCCCTCGCCCCGAAAGCTTTCGGGGCGAGGGATGACAACGCTGAAAAACCCGTTGGCGGAAGTTTGTGGGCGGGATTCACCCACGTGGTGCGGTCGCCATATTTGCTGGGCATTTGCGGGTTTATCTTGCTGCACACAATTACCGCTACGCTTGTTTATTTTCAGCAGGCCGATCTCACTGCGCACCAGTTCATTGATCGCGCCGCGCGCACAAAATTCTTCGCGCGCCTCGATCAATCCGTAAACATTCTCACGATTGTTGTGCAGATTTTTCTCACCGGACGCCTGCTTAAATGGCTCGGTGTAGGTCTGACTTTGGCTGTGCTGCCCTTGATCAACATCATCGGTTTCACTGCTATGGGTGTGATGCCGATTATTTGGCTTCTCGCCGTGTTCCAAACATTACGCCGCGCCGGCGACTACGCAGTTGCCCGGCCTTCCAGGGAAGTTTTGTTCACCGTGTTACGCCGCGAGGACAAGTACAAAGCCAAGAATTTCGTGGATACATTTGTTTATCGCGCGGGCGATCAGATCGGCGCCTGGTCATATCCGTTGCTCACGTGGCTTGGTCTCGGTTTCACAGGAATTTCCTTCGTCGCTGCGCCGCTCGCAGCGCTTTGGGGCGCCCTTAGTCTGTGGCTGGGACGAAAACAGATCGCGCTCGCTCGCGCCCGAGATGAATCGTAACGAACAACACTTAAAGAGCGCAGCCGAAACTGACTGGCTTTTCGTTGGCGTTTTCAGATACGGCTGACCTACTGCACAAAATGAATTCCGTGCGCGACGCCGGTCTCGATGATCGGTGACATGTCGGGCCATCAGGCTCTCCAAATTCCGCGGCGCAGCGAGCGAAGAATTTCTCGAAGCCTGATGGCATGGTGGCGAGCAGCATGCGAGACGGCTGATCGCCAACATTCTTGAACGTGTGAACAATGCCGCGCGGCATGAAAGCAGCTCCGCCCGGCCCGAGTTCATGCCATTTCCCATCCACGAGAAACGCGACCCGGCCTTCAATGACGTGAAATGCTTCGTCCTCCTTCGTATGGTAATGGAGCGGTGGCCCACCTCCTGGTGGCGTGATTTCCGTCCACATCGTAAACTTGCCTTCGGTGCGTTCGCCGTCGACGTGCACGATGACTTCCTCGCCAAAGGCGTGTAGCACCGGTGCGTCATCCTGCCGGACTATCGCTCCTCCTGTGTCGCTCACCGTCACTTGCCCAACTCGTAGAGATATTCGACGAAAGACATCACCGCGCCGTCGAATCCCTGTATCTTCGGGCTCGCGGATTCGATGATGTAATATTCGTCTGGCGCGTGCGCGCCGCTGCCGTGACCGAGTCCGAAATGTCCGGCGGCAAGTTTCAGCGGCTCACCGGTAAAGACGTAACCGGGATACGAACCGGCGTTGCGTGGCCATAGCCGTGGATCGACACCGAATTGTTTGTAGGCTGCAACTTGCGCCTTGATCAGTGCCGAGTCAGCCGATGTGCTCGTCGGATCGTAACCGCCAGTCATATTCACTTCGATGTCGCCGAAGCCGTGCTTCGCCAGATGCGCCTTCAATGCCGCGAGCGCATCCGCCGCTTTCATATCGGGCACGAGACGCATGTCGATCTTTGCGACAGCGCGATGCGGCAGGATTGTTTTGCCGCCGGGACCAGTGTAACCGCCGACCAAACCTTCAATGTTGACCGTCGGCTGCGATTCGAGTCGTTCGTTCGCCTGTTGCCATGGCAGGTCGTTGATCCAATGCTGCACACTAAACAGTTTCTTCGCCTGCGCTTCGCTCCGCACCTTCGACACATTAGCGATCATCGTTTTCTCCTCCGCGGTAATCGGTCGCGGCGTTGGGTAATTGTCGATCTTGATTTCGTTGCCGTCGTCCGAAACAAGCGTGTCGAGCGCTTTGACCAAATGCCAGGCGGGACTGTCCACCATCGCTTTGAGCGAAGAGTGAATGTCCTTGGCCGGACCGCGTCCCCATTTTTCGCCGCTCGATACCAACTCGAGCTCAATCACGCCCTTCGAGCCGACGTTCACCGTCACCACCCCGTCCAAATCTTGCGTGGCCGAGGGCATGAACACGCCGACGCATTTTGCCAGCGCCGCCTGTACTTCGGGACGCCTAACGAGTTGCGGAATGTGCGGCGAACCGATCTCCTCCTCGCCCTCGGCCACCATCACCAGGTTCACCGGCACTTTTTTACCAGCACCGCGAATCGCATGCAGCGCTGCCAGGAACGCTGCTTCCGGTCCCTTCTGATTCACCGCGCCGCGACCGATGATCACCTTGCCCAGCGGCGGTTTGTCCACCAACCGAGCGCCCGTCGGCGGCGACGTCCACTCCACCGGATCGAACTGTTTCACGTCATACATGAAATAAAGTCCGACCATTTTCGCCGCCCCCGCATCGAGCGTCGCGAACACGCCAGATTTGCCATCCGTGCTCAGGACCGTCGCCTGCTGAAATCCGGCATCGCGTGCGAGCTTCGCCATGTACTCCGCACCTTCGGGATACCCGCGGTCCTCAGCCGCGATCGACACTTGACCGATCCAATCCTGCAACCGCTTCACTGCCTCATCATGCCGCTTCGCGATCTCGGCTTTGATTGGAGCGAGATCGTTTTTAGCTGAGCAGGCACAGTCAGCGCTGGCGACGAGAGCGACAGTTGTTAACAGTGATAGAAGTTGTGTGTTCATAACCAGAATGCCTCCTTACAGAGCTAAGTTCCCCTGCTTCGCAGTTGAACCGGCAGCGACGGTAAGTCCACCGAACTTTTTCACCAGCTCATCGAGCTTGGCGATGTAATAGTCGATGTTTTCGTCGCGGCTTTGCGGATCGAAGTTTGAGGCGAGCTTGGCGTTTTCGTAAGCGGCCAATTTTTTCCCTGAGCCAGTGATATAGTAGCTGATCTGGTCACCCGGACGATAATTGCGACCGCTCGCGAGCGCGAGCTCGTAAGCGGCTGCACGGTTGCGGGCTGAGCCAGCGATTTTCGCTCGATATTTGTCGAGCGAATCCTGGAGGGTGTCGGTTTTCATCAACATGTCGATGTTCCATTCGCGGTTGCGAATTCTCTGTTCAAATTCATTGCGTAATTCGTCGATTGCTTCCGGTTTTCTTTCCATGAGCAGCTTGATCATTTCTTCGAGGAAAACGCGCTGGAACTTCTCAAGCCCGCGCGACTTGAGCGCGCCACCTTTGATGATCACGTCGCCGTCGCGTGTGAGGAGCGCGTAATTCTTCGCCTTGTAACTGAACATGGCTTCGAATTGCTCGTCGAACTCGACTTCGATGCCGGGCGGCAATTCTTTCGCAAGTCCAGCCTGTAATTCGCTCATGTCGATCTTGGCAGGCGGGACAAAGTAGATTCCGTCGGTATCCACCTCGATCACTTGCGCGCCACGCGCGCTTAGCCAGTCGATCATCTTCTTCAAGAGGTCGCGTCCAATTTGCGTGACGCGCGCTGCGGCATCGAAATCGGCGAAGTTCCCCTGCGCGAATCCGAGATAACCATAAAAACTGTTGATGAGAATTTTGAAAGTGTTTTGCAATGCGTGGAAGTGATGCCGCTTCTGGCGGTTATTATCTTTTTCCGCGCTGCGCATCTCTGTCTTGGCTTCTAACCGAAACGTGCGCAGATCGGTAAGCAGATGCCGGAAAATCTGAAGCTGGTCAGTCACGGGAAAGCAATCGAACTGCAACATAACGGAGGGATAAAGAGAGGCGATGTCGCAATGCCAGACATTGCGCGCGACGCCGGTGAAAAAAATCGCCGTGTAGCCGCCTTCAAAGCCGCGCACCATCGGCATCTCGGGAATGGAATGGCGCTGCCGGAAATATTCGCGCAGGAAAAGCGCGTTGATGCGGGTGGCGTTGCCGCGCACGATCACGTCCTGGTAGTTGTAAGGGAAAATCTGTGCCTGGATGAAATAGCTCGGACTGAGCAGGTCGGCCACTGCGCGCGTTTCGCGCACCGCGCAAAGTGCGCGCTCGCGAAATCTTTCGTCGTTGTCGATGTAAGCGCGCTGCAATTCCTTGCCGGTAAGTGTGGAGAGTTCTTCGCTGTCGCAAAAACCGAAATGCCGGGCAACGTCGACGCGCTCGAATCCGGACAAGGTTCGCATTCCGACGTCGTAGAATTGTGCGAGCAAAAACGTATCGACGAAATGTCGCCCCTCGATCGTAAATTTTGGGTAATCGATTGTTTTCTCAGCGATTTGCAGACGTGTGGGACGGGAGCGCAGAAACCCGCCGCTCCGTCCCCAATCGAGCTTCACTTTCGCTTTGCGCGCCCGCGCCACCAGATACGGCAAATCGAACCGGAACAAATTGTGACCTTCGATGACGTCCGGATCACGCTCTTTAATGAGATTCGTCAGGCGCTTGAGCACATCTCGCTCCGATTTCTCGACGTTTTTTGGATCGACAACCAACAATTCCTCCGAGCCAGCGTTGTCCGAGAGGGCGATGCTCAGAATGTGATCAGTCGGACCAAGGTCAGCAGCCCCGGCGACTGGATCAGCGAAGGAGAGAACTTCGAGCTGCATTCTCTTCAGTTCTTCGAACGGCAAATTTTTGAAGAGCGTCCGACCGGTCGCGGTCAGATAATGCTGAACTGGATCGGTAAAAGCGAAGTAATTGCGGTTTGCCTTTTTAAGGCCGTTGCGGAGCGCAACCAGTTCCTTCCAGCTATCAACCGTAATCAGCCAGCCATATTTTAGATCGCCCCGCAGTTGCTGTGTGTCGATCCCAAGATCGACAACGTCTGAATCGCACCAAACAAATGGATGGAATGGTTCGAGGTCGGCGATGGTCGACCCGTCCTTTTCCCGGCGGTACACCTTGACTGTGCCGGTCTCGCCGATCTCGATGGCAACGATGCGTGGGACCGGATCGGCGCCAAAGAGCATTGTGTTCTCCTCAAATTCCATTCCAGATCAAGAGAACCGCAAAAAGAAATTAGGAAAGCAGGAAAAGAGAAATTGAATCCAGCAAGTCGTTTTAGCGAAACGGACGCGCTGCGCTGGTCGGGGGGACGCGTGCGCTATCCGAAGCCATCTGTTATAGATGGAGGATGAAGATTTGTTCGTTGTCGATCTTTGCCGTGTTCTTTGCGATTTCAGTTCTAGCTGAGCAGCCCCCTGTTGAAAAAATCGCCGAGAACGAGCTGCCATCTTTACTGGCAATTTATAAAGACATTCATAGTCATCCCGAATTATCTGCCCACGAGGAACACACCTCGGCGTTGATCGCGAAGCAACTGCGGGCGGCCGGCTGCGCTGTCACAGAACACTTCGGCATCTACGACAAGCCGGAGCTGAAGGGATACGGAGTTATCGGCATTATGAAGAATGGCGATGGCCCGATTGTGGTGGTGCGCACCGATATGGACGCATTACCGGTGGAAGAGGAAACGGGTTTGCCTTACGCAAGCAAAGTCACGACCAGGAATGACGATGGCAAGGATGTCCACGTGATGCATGCCTGTGGACACGACGCACATATTGCCGCGTTCATTGGCACGGCGCGCGCGCTGGCGAAGCTAAAGGATCAATGGCACGGGACGATCGTGTTCGTGGCGCAACCCGCAGAGGAATTGGGCACCGGCGCGCGTGCGTTGCTCAAGGCTGGTCTTTACGAAAAATTCGGTAAACCGAATTTCGCGCTCGGCTTCCATGACAAGGCCGATCTGGAAACAGGCCGTATTGGCGTAACTGAGGGTTACACAACGGCAAACGTCGATTCTGTGGATGTCACCGTTCGTGGCGTGGGCGGGCACGGCGCGTACCCGCACAAGACGAAAGACCCGATCGTAATCGCGGCGGAAATGATCAACGACTGGCAAACCATCGCAAGCCGGGAAAATAATCCGCTCGATCCAATCGTCGTCACGGTGGGTTCCATCCACGGCGGGACAAAGAACAACATCATTCCGGACGAAGTGAAAATGCAATTGACTGTGCGCACCTACAAGGCTGAGACGCGCGAGCGTGTATTGGCAGCGATTGAACGCATCGCCAAAGGAATCGCTGCCGCAGCCGGAGTCCCGCCCGATCGTGCACCGATTGTCAGCGTGTCTAAAGATCAATTTTGCCCGGCCACCTACAATAATCCGGAACTGACGAAGCGGTTGGTAGCCGTTTGGAAAAACTCCTTAGGGAACGAGAACGTGAAGATTGTCGATGCGGTGATGGGTGGGGAAGATTTTTCTGAATACAGCCTGTCGGACCACTCTATTCCGGCGGTTAATTTCCACATTGGCGCAGTCGAGCCGGTGAAGATCGCGGAGTACAAACAGGCAGGAAAAGAATTGCCAACCCTGCATTCGAGTAAATTCGCGCCGGTTCCCGAACCAACGATCCGTGTTGGAATCATCGGAATGGCGAGCGCCGTCCTCGAACTGATGAAGAAGTAGGGTTCGTCGTTACTCATCGTCTGTAGACCAATAGTCTACGACGGTGTTAGGTGGTTCCCCAATGACAGGGGATGGCGAGGGACGAACAATCTGGATTGTTGATGCGCATCGCGACGACAGAAAGCATCTCAGTGTGCGCGCAGATCAAAAGTTAACTGCATTTATCGAGCTTGAATGGGTGATTGGCTTGACGCCAACATCAGGCAGGTGGACAATGCCGCCTTTCGCAGAAGAGAGTGAAATCGAAAATTCAAGCTAAGGAGATGCATCATGTTCGCCGTTATTCGTCACTATCACTTTAATCCAAAGGACGGTGCAGAGATCGACCGCCGAATACGCGAGGAGTTCGTGCCAATCGTTAAGAAGGCGAAGGGATTTGTGCGCTACTATTGGCTTGATACTGGTGAGGGCGAAGGCGCGTCCGTCGGCGTGTTTAAGGACAAAGCTGGTGCTGATGAGTCGGTGCATCTAGCTGCGGACTATGTTCGAGAGCATCTGTCTAAACTTCTCACTCAGAAACCCGAGATTATCGAAGGGCCGATCAAAGCTCACGATTGAGCATTGAGAATCTCAGCAAAGCCAGTTGGAGTTTGGGCTGGGTTTCAGCCCTGGATCCGTGTTGGCATCGTCGGAACGACCACCGCCGTGCTGGAATTGATGAATGAGTGACCGCTAGGTCATCCCGAGCGGAGCGGAGCCGAGGGATCCCGTGGGACGGCCGCAAGGTTTCGCAGCCGGATTCCTCGACTTCGCTCGGAATGACTGGTTCGGTTACTTCACCTTGATGTTTTTCCGCAGATAGGTTGGGACGTCTAGATCTTCGCCTTCAACGATGGTCGGCTCGCTTTTTTCAAAGCGACCGCGCGTGACTGGCTCGAATTGCAGGACTTCCTGTTTCGCATGCGCAGCTTTTTCAGCCAGTGGTTGCTCCTCTTTCGCCGGCACCGATTTCTTCTGTGGCATCGGCAAGTGCGGCTCAATCTTCTTGATTGCAGAGGCTGGTGGCGGCGGTGCAATTTCAGCGGGCACCGGTTGTTCAGCTGGCATGAAATCCGCGGGTGAGGGAGCGTCCACCGATATCGATTCGGGCTCGATCTCGATGTTGGGCGGAATCTCCTGCGGTTGTTCCCACACTGGTGGCATCGCGGGCACCGTGCTTTGCGCTGCCTGAGCCTGCTGTGGAATCAAATCCTCATCGGTCGCGAACGAACTGATGATTGTGACGCTCAAGCGGTTTCCCATTCGTCCATCGACGGCGGTGCCAAACAAAATCTGCGTCTGCTCATGTATGTGACGGCCGAGTTCCTGCATTAAGATTTCCACCTCGGATAACGTCATGCCAGGTCCGCCTGCCACCTGAACCAGTACACTTGCGGCGTCCGCCAGCATGCGGCCGCGATCCATCAGCGGATTTTTGAGCGCCTGTGCAAGCGCGTCATGGGCGCGATTGTCCGAATCGGATTCACCGAAGCCAAACAAGCAACGGCCATTCGGACTGCGCAATGCCGCAAGCAAATCATCGAAGCCGATGCGAATCAGTCCCGGCCGCTGAATCAAGTTTACAATTGAACGCACGCTTTGGCTGATTGTGATATCCGCCATGGCAAAAGCCTGATGAATGCCCGCTTTCGGCGCGATGATATCGCCCATCTGATCGTTCTCGAAGCAGATGACTGCGTTGGCAATTTCATTGAGCCGGGCGAGCGCCTCCCGGGCTTGCGCGCCACGCCGTTTACCCTCGAAAGAAAATGGAAGAGTGGCAAACGCCACGACAAGCGCGCCAGCTTCACGAGCGAGCTGGGCGGCGTAGGGGGCCGCGCCTGAGCCGGTGCCGCCACCGAGCCCGACGCACATAAAGACCATTCGCGCTTCAGCGAGGGCTTCCCGGATTTCGTCGGTGGATTCCACCGCTGCCTCATAGCCGAGTTCCGGGTCGCCGCCCGCTCCCAAACCACGCGTCACAGCGCGCCCGAGCTGCACCTTATGCGCGACCACGGAACTCGCCAGCGACTGCACATCGGTGTTGATCGCCACCACTTCGGCTCGTTCCAAGCCATCGAGCACGATCCGATCGAGCGCGTTTAAACCGGCGCCCCCAATACTTACAACTTTGATGGGAATAAATTCCTCTTCCCGTTCGGGCAAACTATAATTCTTGCTGAGCTGAATCATTTAATCATTGTCCATCTTATTAATTGTCGATTTTATCGCTTCCGTCATCGCATTCCGCTGAAAAATTTTCCTATGATTCCTCCAAACCTCCGCCGCGGCCGGTCCGTCTGCAAAGCTTGCGCACATCTGATTAAACCGATTGCGGTGGAAAATTGTGGATTCTCAACCGCAGAAGTAACTCCCGACGTGGCTTGTGCGTGCGCCACACGCGCCGGTATTTCGAAGATTTCTCCCGCAAGATGATCGACGCCGTTGAGAAGACTACATCCGCCTGTAATGAAAATGCCGGCGCCGAGGTAATTGAGGAATGATTGCTCTTCGAGCCTGCGTTTGAGCAACTCTAAAGTCTCGCGCAATCGCAAGTGAATGATCGTATTCAGTGTTTCGCGCTCGATTTCCTTCCCGGCAAAACCGGAATCGTCTTTTAATAGAATTGCTTCACCAGGGAGACAATTGCCAAGGACGCAGCTGCCTTCCTCGATTTTTAGTTTTTCAGCACGCGCCATTGGGATGCGCAGGCCCATCGAAATATCGTTCGTGATATGGTCGCCACCCACCGCGATGCAACCACTTTGCTTGACCGCACCATCAACGTATAAAATATAATCGGTCGTCCCACCGCCGATATCGATCACCAACGCGCCGAGGTTTTTTTCGTGTTGGGTGAGAACCACCTGGGCAGAGGCAAGCGCGCTGAAGACGACGTCCTCGACGTCTAGCGGCAGCTCTTTCACGCACCGGATGGTATTTTGAATGCGCGTGCGTACGCCGTGGATGATATGAAAATCGGCCTCCAATTTTTGCCCGAGCATCCCGATCGGATTAAGCACGCCGTCCTGTCCATCGACATGGTAATGTTGGATGATTGAGTGGAGGAAAGCATTTTGGGCAGGGATACTCACCTCACGCGCGTTAATTTTTACATCCTCAACGTCCTGCTCATCGATCTCATCGCGGTCTTCCGGCAGCATCACACACCCGCGGTTATTGAAACTTTGAATGTGCGATCCAGCGACACCGACGTAAACGCTCCGAATCATGACGTCGCTTTTTTGTTCGGCATCGACCACCGCTTCGTGAACGCACTTCATGGCCGTTTCAAAATCAACGATTTCGCCTTTGCGCACGCCACGCGATGGCGTCTGGCCAACACCGAGAATTTTGATCGTGCCATCGGGCCGAGTTTCCCCGACAACGACGCAAATTTTGGAGGTGCCTATCTCAAGACCAATCAATAAATTACTGCTCGCCATCTTCGTTAATTCTTTCTCCGCCGTTGAATCGGAATTGCTTTAGCGATCGGCGTTGAACTCGGGTTCGCTTTCGACGCCGGCGCGGCCTTTGTTGACGGATGGACCGGGATTGCTTTCAAAATCCGCGGTTCAACAGGGGGATCGATCGTGTCACGAATGACTGCGTCCGGCGGTTTGGTGAAGGTGACCGGAATGTTTCGTTGCACAAGCAAGTTCACCGTTTCGAGTTCCTGCTTTGAATCGTCCGAGTAAACGAGAAATTGCTCGAGCCGCTGCAATTGCGCCTCAAGATTATCTAAGGCAAACATGACATGGGTATGATTTTTGTCCGTCACCAGCAGGCAATAGCTCTTAGAAACGTCGATCTCACGAATCTGAAAACGCATTTGCATAAAACTGCGTGTGCTCAAACGCAGCAGATCCAGTGCTGTTTTTGCTTCGGATGATTCGACAACTTTGCCTTCCTCGAGCGATTCGCTCGAGCATCCCGAAATGAGCGGCAATCCCAGATATTCCGGCAACAACTTCTTTTCTTTCATCAATACGCCTCGCGCGTCCACTAGAAAAGCGGCCTCTGAGACGAATGGATCGGAAATTTGTTTTTCACCTGTAATCCAGGCGACCGGCTTGCGCTCGACCACACGGATGTCGATTTCGCCCGGCAATTTGCGCACCACCTCCACTTCATCGATCTGCGGAAGCCGCTGCAAATGCTCACGCACACGCGCCAGATTCACAGTGAAGATATTCTCGCCTTCACGCAGATCGGCCACTTTTAGAACCTGCTCGCGCTGCAAGGTGCCGTCCGTCTGCAGTTCGATTGTGTTCACCCGATAATCCGAGTTCTCGAAGAACAAGCGTCTCGCGCCTTCGCGTGCCCCGAGATAAACAGCAGCGCAGAGCCCGGCCAGCAGAACCGGTCTGGAAAACACAACCAGAACTCTGCGCGCGCGATGCCGCACAGCTCTGCGGGAACGGACTTTTACGTCGAGCAAATGCTGCTGACGCCGCCGACGAAAATTTGACACCCGCTGATTGCGTGGCCGAGACCTTCTTTGAGCCATTTTCATCTGGAAGCGCCTTCCGTTCTGGCACGAGAAAGTGCAATGATGCGCGCGCAAAGATCGACATAATTGATGCCTCCCGCTGCAGCTGCTTCGGGCAGCAAACTCGCTTCGGTCATCCCGGGAATCGTGTTCACTTCCAGCACGGTGGCCGCGCCATTTTCGGGTAAGAGAACATCGACGCGAGAGTAAACCTGCAAACCGAGCGAGCGATGTGCGCGCAAGGCGAGCTCTTGAATGGCGCGCATTTGATCCTCAGGAATCTTCGCCGGGCAAACATGTTCGGCCCCGCCGCCCGCACCCGGATTCAGGAAAGGGTACTTGTTCGTGAAATCGTAGAAGCCGCCTTTCGGGATAATTTCGAGAATCGGCAAGGCTTGATCGCCGAGGATGCCAATCGTCAATTCTCGACCCGGCACAAATTTCTCTATTAACAATTCGCGGTCGTACTTGGTCGCTTCAGCCATGGCCGACTCAAGCTCGCTTTCGTTTTTCACGATGAAGATACCAACCGTGGAACCCTGGCGCGGCGCTTTCACCACAATGGGTAATGGAATCGTGGGCCTCTGGCCTGCCTTCACGACCTGCCAGTGCGGAGTCGTTACGCCCCGCTCGCGAAATTTCTTTTTTGATCGGATTTTGTTGAAGGCATTTGCGCTCGCCTCAACGCCATCGCCGGTGTATGCGACGCCGCGTTGTTCCAAAATTCTTTGCAACTGACCGTCCTCTCCGAAGGTGCCGTGTATTGTGAGAAAGGCGAGGTCGACGTCGGCGGGCAGTTCAAAGTGCTCATCGTGCACATCGATCTCCGCCACCTCGGCGCCTAACGAACGTAGCGCCTTGGCCACACCGCGACCTGTCGCGAGCGAAACGTCGCGTTCTGAGCCTGGGCCGCCCATGAGCACAGCAATTTTTTTTGGAATAGTTTCGCTCTTTTTCACGCCGACTCTCCCACGATCTGCACTTCAGTTTCCAGTTCAATCCCGCGTTGCGCGCGTGCCGTCGCTTTAATTTTGGCGATCAGCTCAAGCATGTCCGCCGCTGTCGCCCCACCATCGTTCACAATGAAGTTGCCATGCACTTGGGACACGCGCGCTTTGCCGACACACGAGTTTTTCAAACCAAGTTCATCGACCAGTTTCCCCGCCGGAATACT
>WNFX01003415.1_pt1 | contig 21659 bp, 21 predicted proteins | sample 5400111 | NCBI WGS metagenome assembly WNFX01 (sample SAMN13153363, study PRJNA577476) | soil metagenome | isolation source: 40 cm soil or saprolite under grassland replicate 1 | place: USA:California | collected 2016-06-15 | reverse complement strand
GCTGCTCTACCACTGAGCTACATCGGCATGGCAACAGTATACCATAAGTAGTCAATATCCCCTGCTCAAAAACAGGTCTGGAAGATGCTGGCAGCCGCACAGCTGCCAGCATCTTCCAGACCCCCTTATATCTCTTCTTTTCTCATCCCCTCAACAACAACACCGCCGCCACCAAAGGCCCCACCAGCAGCACCCCCATCCCCCACCCGAGACCCGCCTGGGATGCAATCACCCCCACCAGCAACGGCAAAAAGCTCGTAATCGGCGAAAGCAGCGAAGTTACACTCAAAACCACCCCCGATTTCGTCGGCTGTGCCGCGTACGCCTGCCCCTTAGCAAGCGGATACCAGTCTGCCTCCACCAGGCTGAACAAAGCCAGCATCACCAGCTTCACCGGCACAAAAGGCACCAGCAGAAACAGCGCAAAGCTCACCACCCCAAGCCACACACTTAACCGCAACAGCAGCACACCACGCACAAAACGCAAAACCCATGGCAACAACACCCTTCCCACCAGCGAGCTACCAATAATAACAATCAACGTCGAACTGGCAAGAGCATCATTGAAACCAACGACATCATGGAAATAGAGCACCACAAACGCCTTCACCGGCATTTCCAGCAAAGGCAAAATCAGCGCCCAGCGCAACAAACCCGGATCGAGTGCCGCGGCCCTGATCGCCGCCAGGTTAGATGAAACCGTCGCCTCAACTTCCACCTCTGCCCCCTCCGTAGTCATCCCCTGCCGCGGAATGCGTACCCCCGCCAGGAAGAAAGCATACACCAGAAACAATCCTCCGCCCGCCAGGAAAAGCACCCGCCAATCGACCCCAAAGGCATAAGCTACAGCCACCATCAACGGCGTAAGCAGAAAGCCCACGTCACCCGCCAGCATCCACCACGCCATCATCTCTTCATGCTTCCCTGGCGCAGTATCGACCAGCGAGGCCTGGCTCAGCCCAACAAATGGACCACCGGCAAAACCATATAGGATCACACCAAGCATCAGCACCAGGTAACCTGAAGCAACACCCATCAATATCAGGCCAAAGCCCGCCACAATCGTACCAGAAGTAATCAGCACACGACGTGACCAAACATCACCAATCACACCAAAAATGCCATCGCTGAGCACATCCGTGCCTTCCAGCAACGTGAAGAGGAAACTCACCTGAACATAGTTCAAGCCAAGTGCGGACCGTACAGCGGGGAGAACAGCTGCCAGCAGATTACTAAACCACTCATTAATGAATTCAACGCCCAACAACGAAATCGTGAGTCAACGTCTAGACTTCATAACACGCCTCTTTATTAAATCTTTCAAACTAGCAACGGGAATACGCCGCAAAGGTACTCTGTTAATCACAAATGTGACATGATTGTACATGAGCAGCAGAATAGCAACAAGTCCCGATCCATTCACTGTGTTGGACAGCAACAAGTCCTAATCCATTCACTGTGTCGGCTGGACAGATCGCGGCGGCGCCGCGATCTGTCCAGCCGACACAAAAAAATTCTTGCGAGCGACCGGAGGTCGCGAGGCCGCAATCAACACAAATCAAAAAGAAAAGTGGGAACACCCCAAAAATACCTCTCGGAGGAGCAAACATGAACATAATAGCAGGCATCATCGGCATCACCCTCATCTTCATCATCCTACAAGACGCCTTCGAAACCATCGTCCTGCCCAGGCGCGTCTCTCGTCGCATCAGACTGACCAGATTGTTCTTTTTCTTCACCTGGCAACTCTGGTCATTCATCGCCAAAAAAATCCACTCCGACGACCGTCAAGAATATTATCTCAGCTTCTACGGCCCCCTATCTCTGATACTGCTCCTGATTTTATGGGCCATATGTCTGATCTTCGGCTTCGCCCTGCTCCAATTTGCGCTTGGTTCCGCATTGAGCGCGCCTGAGAAGGTCGTGAACTTTGGCACTGATCTCTATTTGAGCGGCACCACCCTCGTCACCCTGGGATTGGGTGACGTGTTACCACGCACCGGCCTAGCACGCACTGTGACGATAATAGAAGGAGGAACAGGTCTGGGCTTCCTCGCACTCGTCATCGGCTATTTGCCTATCATCTACCAGGCCTTTTCCCGGCGCGAAGTCGGTATCTCCCTGCTCGACGCCCATGCAGGCTCACCCCCCAGCGCCGTAGAAATGCTGCGCCGCCACAGACGAGGCCAGGTTATGGACGAACTGGTCGAACACCTGCATAACTGGGAAAATTGGTCGGCGGACCTGCTGGAGAGCCATCTCTCGTACCCCGTTTTGATGTACTATCGTTCCCAACATGACCGCCAGTCCTGGCTGGCCGCTCTCACCGCCATCCTTGATGTCAGCGCGCTCCTGGCAGTCGGCATTGACGACGTACCACAGCAGTCAGCCTTGTTCACCTTCGCCATCGCCTGCCACGCGGCGATAGACCTGGGTCAGTTCCTTGTAGCCTCGCCCGACCAGTCGCAAATACGCCGTCTTCCCCACGATGACTTTCTTCGTATAAAAGAATCGCTTACTGAAATGGGCATATCACTGCACGAGGAAGAAACCGCCGAACAGCGACTTGCCGATCTGCGTGATCAATACGAGCCATACGTCATCGCCCTCGCAAAATACCTACAAATGCCCCTCTCCGGCTGGCTGGCCGAAGAGAACACCGTCGACGACTGGCAGACCAGCGCATGGAATCACCAGAAGGAGAAAGCAACATCATAACAAACCGTTCTCCGGAATCTACCCATTTATGGACAAACCATATTTGGTATCCGGTTCCTGCTTCGCGGAGGGGAGTTTCACTGATCCATCTTGCGACAGGTCAGCCAGCGCTCCCCTCTCCACAGGCGTTTCACCCTTCCCGAGGAACTCCCGGTAGGGACCTGGTTGACTGGTTGGCTTGGTCAACGCTGCCAGGTTCAGCGCGGCGTTCACATCCCGGTCGATGACCAGACCACATGCTGGATTCTCGCACACGTAGAAGCGTTCAGAGAGGTCCATATCCTCCTTGACATTCCCACACCTCGAACACATCTTTGTGGAAGGAAACCAACGATCTGCCAGAAGCAGTATTTCTCCCTGCCATGTGGTCTTGTAGGTCGTTTGTCGGCGGAACTCGCCGAAACCCACATCACTGATAGAGAGGGCCAGCTTGCGGTTCCGCTTCATGCCATCCACATTGAGATCTTCCAGCACGACCACTGCCGGACGCACATACGCATTGGCTGGTGTAGCCTGCCGGAGCCGTTGTTTCATCTGCTTCTTTTTGATTTTTCGCGCCACCTGTTCTGGCAACGAGGGCGTTTCCGCTGGCTGTATCTTCTTGCCCTTCCTTGGTTTGACCTTGGCTTTCGGTTCTGGTAAGGAAGCAGCAATCTCAGCTTTGCGGGCAGCGCGTTCTTCAGGGGAAAGAGCGGCACGGGTGAGTAGGCTAGTACCCTTGTGTAGGGCATCTCGACGGACATGGGCGATGCGGGCGTACTTGCGGGCGAGCTTCATGCGGGCTTTGGCGCGATTCTTACTGCCTTTCGTTTTGCGTGAAAGGCGACGATGCAGACGTTTGAGGCGTTTGAGTTCGGAACGCAAGGCTTTGGGATTCTCCACCACTCGACCATCGGAGCACTGTGCCAGCCGATTGATCCCCACATCTGCCCCGATCGGCTCACCTGTAGCGGCAGGTGGATCAGGCACTTCTTCTTCGACCTGGACGGAGACGAACCATCGTCCAGCCTCCTCTGAGATGGTCGCAGCAAGAATGTTCACCGAGCTTCTCGGCACATACCCACATTCTTTCAGTCGAAGTTGGCCCAAACGAGGTAGTTCAATGGCTTTCTCGTAGACATGAATGGAGCCGGTCAGTCTGAAACTGCCAAGCCCTTGCCGTTTCGTTTTGAAGGTGGGATACCCAGGCGGGCCTTTCCATTTGCCCTCTTTTTTGAGTTGCACCCGGCGGAAAAAGTTCCTCATCGCTTTATCGAGATCGCGCAGCGCCTCTTGAGGAACCGCCTTCGAGACCTCGTACATCCAGGGCAGGTCCGTTTGCTTCAGTTGGTTGAGTTCCCGGTGAAGCTCCATGGCAGTGATGCTGCGGCCTTCCGCCTGATATACCTCTTGCTTGCGCTTCAGGCCCCAATTGTAGGCATAGCGGGCGGCCCCAGCATGCTTTTTGCAGTCCGTGATTTGCTTGTGGTTGAGATCCAGTTCGGTCTTGTAGCCTCTGACAACCTTCATGTCGGAAGAAATCCCTTCGAGTACTTCCACTTCAGGTCTTCCAGCATCACTTCTTCCTCTTCTGCCAAAAAAGCTGCATAGTCCTCTGGAGACAGCTGCTCTATGGTGTAGACAAAGTCCTGCCCGTCCCAGTTCCATTCAAGGACAAAGCCGTTTCGTTGGGCTACCTGCTCAAGCTCCCGTAACTCGATTTCAACGCTCGAAAAGAACTCGTGGTCGCCACGTGCGACCCTGCGCTCGACATTAGGGAGTTGGTCGAACTCAGCATGTCGCCGCTCCCACAGTTCGATATAGCGAGCAAGCGCTTGTTCTTTGCGAAATTCAGTCATCAGACCTCCTGCTTCATCACTTCTTCAACACACTGCTTAATGCGCTCTGCTTTACGGCGAATGCCACGCCTGCCGTAGATGCGTGCCGCCAAACTGGTGATGATGCTCACAAAATCACTGACCAAATCATCCTGGGTTTCATTGGGAAAGACCGCTTCAATGCGGCGTCCCTGGACTTCCAATAGCGTCGTGAGGTAGTTCCACCCAAAGCGCGTGCCCCGGTCTTTGTGTTCCACAATGATCGTGCCAATGCTTGCGTCAGCCAGGAGCTTCAAAAACTTTGGGCGACTGTCATTGAGACCCGAAGCGATCTCGGTCACTTCTTTGGCAACTTGGTAGCCCCGCGCTGCTGCATAGTCGCGCAGACGTTGCACTTGGCGGTCTAGATCGCTTCTTTTATCGACAGTGGACACCCGCGCATACAAGGCAATGCGTCCAATCCCCGGTTTTTCCACTTGCAGGTCACGTACTACCACCATGCCGGTCGGTGTTTTGTAGGCGTCCAGGGTTCCGGCTTTGTACCACCTCCACGCGGTCTTGTAACTCACTCCGATTTTCTTTGCATACTGGCTCAATTTCATGGGCATAGATTACCATGAAATGTCCATGTATGTCAATGAAATTTGAAAAGTTTTTTCACCCCTTGTATGAAACGGGCTGTTCCTGGCGCTGCCAGGAACAGCCCATTTCATACAACATTATTCCTGACACTCCTCCTCAGTCTATCTCCCTCCGGTGCCAGTCTGTCAACTGCTGATAAGCATGAGCAATACGTAAAACCGTCGAATCCTCGAACGGTTTGCCCACTACCTGCAACCCAATCGGCAGATGATCGCTAGAAAACCCACCTGGAAACGAACAGGCAGGCAATCCAGCGAGATTAAAGGGCATCGTCAAGCTTAGGAGAGAAACCGTCGCATTCTGCGTCTCCCCATCGATCTGTATATCCTGGTCAATCTGCGCGATCGGGATAGCAGGCATGGGTAGTGTCGGCAAAAACAGCACATCTACACGTTGCAAAACAGCGCGCACAGCGCTGGAGAAGAGCCGTCTTTCATACTGGGCATGCAGATAATCCACCGCCAGAATCTTCTGTCCCTCCAGCAAGTGTCCCCGTGTGCGCTCCGTGTATAAATCAGATTTCTCGGGAAGCCACCCTTTCTGCATATGCGCAAGCGCCGCCTCCGGCTTCTCAATCGTGCGAAACATCTCCAAAGACGGGCGTGGCAACTCCACATCCTGCCGCCGAACGACTCGGCGGGCCTGACACACTGGTAGGATCGCGCGGATCATACCCGGCAATGGCATCAAACAGGATGGCGCAATCTTCAGCGCTGCGCCCCAGCGGCCCAACATGATCCAGTGACCAGCTCAGCGGGATAACGCCATAACAACTCACGCGCCCGAACGTCGGCTTAAATCCCGTCACACCACAACACGCCGCCGGGATACGAATCGAGCCGCCCGTATCGCTGCCAATCGCCCCCAGGCACATACTCGCCGCCACAGCCGCCGCTGAGCCGCCGCTGGAACCGCCGGGGATGCGCGTATGATCCCATGGATTGCGCGTCGGAGGAGTATACGTCCCAAAAGCAAACTCGTGCGTATTCGTCTTCCCAATAATAATCGCCCCGGCCTTCCTCAACTGCTCAACCACCATCGCATCCTCCAGCGAAACATGGTCCGCCAGCACCCGAGACCCGGCCGTCGTGCGCACATCCTTGACCGCGATAATATCCTTAATGCCAATAGGAACGCCATGTAACGGGCTGCGATAGAATCCCGTCCGCTGCTCAGCCTCCGCCTTCGCCGCCTCCACCAACGCCTGCTCGCGTAAAACAGTAATAAAGGCCTGGATCTCCCCATCAAGCTCATCAATCCGTTCAAGCGCCTCCTCCACCAGCTCCGTAGGAGTCGTCATCCAGGAACGAATGTCATCTGCAGCTTCGCGTATAGAAAGGTATGGCATCGTTATCAGCCTTCTTCTCACAATTATTCCGTAGGAATAGCCCATACAAAATAAATACTACCAGGAAAGGCAAAAGGTTTTACATTCCCTATTGTATCAGCTAAAAGGCATGACCACGAGCATCCCAACCACCAACAGAAAAGGCTCGCCTGTCGTGGATATCGTCTCTCCGGAGAGACAACATTCACAACACGCGAGCCTTCCATGCCACAACGCCCCTGCTCAAGCCCGTTCGTATATAGTAGGGGTGACCCTTGCGGTCACCCTATACGCATCAACCGAAGCTGCCTCACCGTGTCACCCTGAGCCGCAGCGAAGGGTCTGTCTGGATGGGCCTCGAGATGCTTCGCCGCGCTCAGCTCTTCTGGTCATCCCTGCCACTCCTTACTGCACTCACCCTTATAGCATTTGATGAGCTTTTTCTTAGGTTGATGCGTATTGGGTGACCCTTGCGGTCACCCTCTCCCTCTCGTCACCCTCGCCCCCCCCACTTAACCACCCCATCAAAACCGCACCACAGTCCTCATTCCATCGCCATTTCTCAATCTGCTGAACGCCTCTTCCAGCTCTTCCAGCGGCACACTGTGGCTCACCATCCCCTCGATCCGCATTCGACCTGTCTTAATGCGTTCGAGAATCACTGGTATATCCGCGTGAAAGCGTGATGACCCGTAAAAGCAGCCGCGAATATTCTTCTCAGAGATAAAGTCGAAAGCCGGTAATGTGACTTTAGAACCCTTTGGAGAAAGGCCAACGACCACGACTGTACCTCCCGGGCGAATCAACTCCCAGGCCTGCTCAATCGTGCGCGGATTTCCCAGTACCTCGAAAGCCCAGTCCACGCCGTACTCCGTGATCTCCTGGATAACAGCGACAACGTCCTGTTCACGAGCATTCACCCCGTGCGACGCGCCAAAGGCCTTTGCCGCTTCAATCTTATCAGGCCGGATATCAATAGCGATGACTGGATAGGCGCCAGACAGGCTCGCCGCTTGAATAACGTTCAATCCGACGCCTCCACAGCCGATAACCGCGATGCTCTCTTCTGGCCGTACTCCCGCAGTTCGCTCCACAGCACCCACCCCGGTAATGACCGCACAGCCCAGCAGCGCTGCAATCTCCACCGGAATGTCATTCGGAATCTTGACCGCGCCCTCCCGGGGAATGACCACGTATTCGCTGAAACAGGAGACAGAATTGAAATGGTATAACTTCCGTGTTCCTATGCTCATGCGACTGGTACCATCGCGCAGAACGCCCCCCGCTGCCATTGTTGCTGAAGTTAAGCACATATGCGGCTCGCCACGATGACAATAGTAACAGTTCCCGCACGAGGGCACCAGTGTCAAAACAACGTGATCTCCCGGATGCAGACCGGTGACTCCCGGCCCGACCTCGGCTACGACACCGGTGCCCTCGTGACCGAGCACGAGAGGCATTGGCTCGGGTATGGAACCATCACGCACGTGCAGATCGCTGTGACAGACACCAGCTGCCGCCATGCGAACCAGCACCTCGTCCTGACGCGGCGGGTCCAGTGTAATCTCTTCGATGACAGCTGGCTGTCCAGCCTCGTAAAGTACGGCAGCTTTCGTCTTCATACCTCTGCTTCTCCATGTGACCGCGTCAAGAAAGGATTCTCTGCATGTCCAAGGCGTGCTAACAGGTCGTCGATGCCAGGTTCACCACCCAGGGCTCGCTCCATCGCGCGTAGTGCTGCATCTTTATTGTTCTGATACACCTCCTCTTCGCTGTCCGCATTCCAATCTACCCACACCGTAGCGATAGCCAGGTACTCATCAACCTGGTCTGGTGGAATGATACGACGCTGAACAGCCGTGAGAATCCCTTCTGCGATACCAGCTTGCGCAGGGCCCCACGTCAGTCGGGAGTGCCGTTCGGAACGAAAGTCTGCCTTGTTGATAAATAGGGTGAAGGGTTTGACCGGCCAGTTCGGTTGCAATACCGTATAAAATGGTATGACACCCGTACGGGGCATAGCCATGGTTGTCAGAAATGCCTGCTCGATGGGCCCCCCTTTCAGCCCAATTGCGAAGTTAAGGTGTGCGGCATTGACACCTGCACCGACCCAGGCCTCGGCATACCAGACACTTTTAGTCCTCTCCATCAGTTGATCTACTTTCCGTTATCATAGACAATGACCGGGCGAACAGCCTCTCCGGATTCCAGCGAGCGAACAGCTTCGTTAATCTTTTCTAGAGAGAAGCGATGAGTGGCTAGTTCATCCAGCTTGAGTTTGCCAGCCATATACAGTTCTAGAATCATTGGCATATCGACGTGAGGCCGCGCCGACCCGTAAAAGCTCCCCATCAGGCGGCGCTCTTCGCGGACGACGCGGTTGGCGGGCAGCGATAGCTCGCTGCCTTCTGGCGCAATGCCAATCATAACCACTGAACCGCCTGAGCGTGCCATCTCCCAGCATTGACGCATGGTCTCAGGTCGCCCGACTGCCTCAAAGCTGTAATCCACTCCAATGCCTTGAGTCTGTTCGCGGACAGCCGCTACGGCGTCCACTTCTGCTGCATTGATGACATGCGTGGCACCGAATGCGGCAGCTCGCGCTAGCTTCGTTGGATTGACATCGATTGCAATAATAGACATAGCTCCCGCAAGTTGAGCACCCTGCATCGCATTCAATCCCACACCACCAGCCCCGATAACAGCAACTGTGCTGCCCGGTTGTACACGAGCCGTATTTATTGCCGCACCGACGCCGGTCATCACTGCACAGCCAACGAGAGCAGCCTTGTCAAGTGGTATATCTGGCCGGATGATGACACACCCGGCCTCTGGGACAACAGCGTATTCCGCAAAAGACGAAATGAACGAGTAGTGGTATATCGGCTTGCCGGATCGCGACAGGCGCGACGTACCATCTAGTAACGTCCCTTTCGCGAGTGCCGCGTAAGCGACGCTGCACAGGTTAGGATGTCCCGACAGACAGTAGACGCATTGACCACAGTAGGGTAACCACGACAGCACGACATGGTTCCCTACCTTGACCCGCGTCACATTGGGTCCTACAGCCTCGACTGTTCCCGCCCCTTCATGCCCCAACACGACCGGTAACGGGGTCGTCTGTGTGCCGTGAACCACGTGCAAGTCGCTCTGGCACACACCACTTGCGGCAATCCGCACAAGCACCTCCCCGGCTTTAGGCTCCTGGCAATCAATGTACTCTACAATGAGGTCAGTAGTCGGTGCCTCCAGAATGGCTGCTTTCACGAGTCTTCCTTTCTGTCCACTCATATTAGCAGAATCTGCTGTCCCTGATTATTCTCCACCCGGGCGGGCGCTTATGATGAGAGCAGTCCTTGTGATACGAGGAACTGCTTGGCCACGTCGACATCCGACTGGTGTTGCACATCCACTTTGTAATTCAGTTGTTGCATAGTCGAGTTATTAATTTTCCCTGCCAGCTTATTCAGTATCGAACTAATCTGTGGATATGCCTTCAGTGTATCCTCGCGCACAATCGGCGCGGCGTAATACGGAGGGAAGACATTCTTGTCGTCCTGGAGCACCACCATGTTGTACTTGATAAGATCAGCGTCAGTCGAGAACACATCGATGACCTGCACTTTGCCGGAGCCAGCTGCCTCATATTTCAGGCCGACGTTGAGTTTCGTGTTAGAGCCGAAGTGGATCCCGTACGCTTTGAGCATCGAGGTGTACTCTGGTCGGGTGAAGAACTCTGGTTCTGCACCAAAGCTCAGCTTCGGGGATACAGGTCCCAGATCTGACATCGTCTTCAAGTGATACTGCTGGGCAATGGCCATAGGGACAGCTATTGCGTAGGTGTCGTTGAAGCCGAGTGGCTGGAGCCAGTCGATGTGATACTTTTGTGGATACTGCGCCTTCACGATCTGATAGGCTTGATTGGGGTCTTGAACGACTGGTTGTTTCAAAATGCTCACCAGGCCCGTCCCTGTGTACTCAGTGTACATGTCGATCTGGCCACTCTGGAGGGCATTCCACGGCACTGCTGTCCCGCCGAGATTCGACTTGTTCTGAACCGTCACCCCCTTGAGATTCGCCTGCAGCAGGTCGTACATCATGTTCCCGATCAGGATGTTTTCGGTGAAGCTCTTTGATCCGACGATCACGGGACCCTTCGAACCGGTTCCGGAACTTCCTCCTGAGGATGAGGAGAACCCGCAAGCGCTCAGCGTGGTTACCAGTGTCGTGATCAGAACGAATGTCAAAACCAGTTTCTTCGTCATTTTTCTTTTCTCCCTTCGCTCCGGTTGTTCATTTAGACGAGGTGGCTCTCGCTAACCTGCGTTCCCACAGTGAGAGCCCAACCTCTATCAAGATCGCTAGGAATGCTGCAGGAATAGCTCCTGCCAGCATGGTCTGGGTATCGATGGTTTGTAATCCGCGATAGATCAGCACACCGAGACCGCCTCCACCCACAAACACGCCGATGGTCGCGATACCAATCGAGGTGACAAGTGCGATCCGCACCCCGGACAGGATGACGGGAAACGCTAAGGGAAGCTCGATCTGGCGAAAGATCTCCCCAGGTGTCATACCCATTCCTTTGCCAATCCCCAGGTACACCGGGTCAACATTATCGAGTCCCACATAGGTGCTGCTGAGAACCGGCAGGATAGAGTAGAGACTCAGCGCCACGATCACCGTTGTGTCTCCCAGGCCGAATACCAGCAGGAGGAACGCCAGCAGCGCAATACCGGGGAGCGTCTGAACGACCTCGGCCAATCCGATCGATGCGGCAGCCCAGCGGGGTCGTCGGCGCACCCAGATGGCCAACAAGAAACCTACACCACCGCCGATACACGAGCCAATAACCACGAGATAGAGGTGTTCTAAGGTCAGCGGACCGACATCTGATAGATTCATCCAGTCACCACCTTCGTCCTGCGGTCACGCCCCGTCACCACCTCTGCCCTGATGCCACGTGGAGTAACGAGACGCCGAATACCTCCGAACAAAAACCCGACGGCAAGCGCCAACAACGCCGCAGGAATAGCCCCTGCCAGCAACAAGGTGGTGTCCTCGCTGTCGATGCCAGAGAAGATGAGATCGCCTAACCCGCCCGCACCAATCAAAGCAGCGATGGTGGCCCAACTCACCAAATAAATGGCCGAAAGACGGATGCCCGCTACAATGATGGGCGCAGCGAGCGGTAACTCTACCATGTACAGGATTTCCCACGAGGTCATGCCCTGACCCCGCGATGCGTCAATCAGCGCGGGATCCACTGAGCGCACACCAATATACGTATTACGCAAGATGGGCAGCAGCGAGTAGAGGACGAGTACCAGTATGGCAGGCTGCGTGCCGATGCCGATAAACGGGATGAGGAGCGCGAAGAACACCAGGCTCGGAATCGTCTGAGCGATTGAGGCCACAGCGATGATCGGCGAAGACCAGCGGGGAAAGCGGGTCAAGATGATACTAAGTGGTACAGCCACGATGGTCCCAATCGCCAGCGCCACTCCTACCAGGAACAGGTGTTGCACGAGTGCCTGCATGATTTGGCCGCCGTATACGCTCCAAAAGTTTGCTATCCCACTCATACCTCTACCTTCCTCAAAGCACCCGACAGCGTTTTGATGGCTGAGCGATGCGTGACGACACCTTCCAGTCGGTGTGCGCTATCAACAACTGGCAATGCCTCGACCTCTCCATCGGCAAGCCGTCTTAGCACCTCGTCTGCCGGATCAGTTTCCTTCACCCAGACTGCGTCTCCGTCCATCCACGCAGCCTGGTCGATGCCCTCAGGTATCTCTTGGGCAAAACCCGTGAGAACTCCCTCACCATCGATCCGGAACCACCATGGCACATCAGCTATCTGCACGATTCTTCCACCATCAGGCAGTTCCTGGCTAGTATGCAACACTCCCGTTTGCATGTATTGCCGTACTGAAACCATTGGCATCTCCCGCAGTTTGTAGAAGCGTCCTATAAACGTGGCGACAAACTCGTCTTTTGGCGCACGAGACAACTCCTCTGGTGTATCCACCTGCAAGAGCTGACCCTCACGAAAAATGGCGATTCGGTCCCCTACCAGCATGGCTTCGTCCATGTCGTGCGTGACAAATACAATCGTCTTCTGCAACTTTGCCTGTAAGCGCTTGAGTTCCATCTGCAGCACCTTACGACTGATAGGGTCTAACGCGCCGAACGGTTCGTCCATCAGAATGACAGGAGGGTCCGTTGCCAACGCGCGTAACACACCGATACGCTGCTGCTGACCACCCGAAAGCTGTCGAGGGTAGCGATGGGCGAATGTCTCATAGCTCATGCCTACCATCTCAAGCAATTCGCGGCTCCGGCTATGCCGCCGATTCTTATCCCATTTCATCAGCTTTGGCACGAGTTCGATATTTTCCTCGACCGTCATGTGTGGCAGCAGACCCACCTGCTGAATCGCATACCCGATTCCGCGCCGTAACTGAATCGGGTCGTAGCTGTGGATTTCGCGTCCCTCAATGGAAATAGTCCCGCTCGTCGGCTCTTCCAGACGATTGATCATACGCAGCGTAGTGGTCTTGCCGCAGCCGGATGGTCCAATCAATACCATCAACTCGCCGCTCTGCACTTCGAACGACAGGTCCTTCACAGCCGGTTGACTACCTGAATACACCTTGGTCACATTCTCGAAGGTCACACCCATGTGAAATCACCTCCTTGGCGCTCCCTAGCGCTCTTCAAACTTGTCGATGTCCTCACAAAGCTCAATGCCCAATCCAGGTTTTTCCGAAAGCACCAGTTCACCATCGCGAGACACCCGGATGGGTTCCGCCAGAACGAAATCTCGTCGTTCTACAGTCCAGCTCGGCGGATCCAGAGGATACTCGATGAAGGGACAGAGACCCGTCGCGGCTGCTAAATGGAGATTAGCTACCAGTCCAATACCATTACCCCATGTGTGTGGGCTAAACCGCAGCCCGTATTGTTCACAGAGATGTGCTACCTTCAACCCAAGACTGAATCCACCACAAATTACAATGTCGGGTTGCAAAACATCTGCGCAGCCGCGAACCACGAATTCGCGGAAGTCAGCAGGGCTGCGGTTCAATTCACCTACTGCGATACGCAGAGGCGTCGCATGGCGCAGCTCGGAGAGGCCGGTGAAATTGGAGTGTTCGAGTGGCTCTTCCAGCCAGTAGATGTCATATGGCTCCAGTTCTCGTGCGACAAACAATGCTCGCTTCAAATCCCAGGGCCGGCGCGTATCACCGGGCATGCGCCATCCCTGGTTTGTGTCAACCATGATCTCCATCGTGTTTCCGACTGCCTCACGTACAGCCGACACCACCTCAACGTCGCGCTGAATGTCTTCGTGTCGCATGCGGATTTTTACAGCCCGGAAACCATGTTTCCTCAACTGGAGTACCTCTTCCACTCGTTGGGCCGGAGCGTGAAATTCGCCCGTCGAGCAGTAGGCTGGTACACGATTGGAGTACCCCCCCAGGAGGCGAAATAGTGGCTGGTTTGCAACCTTTCCCAGTAGGTCCCAAAGCGCGATCTCAAGCGGCCAGTATCTTGCATAATGAAATGCGAGCGTAGCTAGCACATCACTGTGCCGCTCCATCTGGCTGACTTCCTGTCCAATGAACAGGTGCTTGAACTGCTCAAAGCCATACATCGAGTCACCTGACCCATAGCCAACCAATCCCTCGTCAGTGTGCACCTCGACGACCGTTGCCGAAAATTTCGTCCGCACCTGGTGATCCCACGAGGCCCGGAAAGGTGGGTCCAGGGGAATTGTATAGTGCCGGGTGCGAATGTCCGTGATGCGTATAGACATCTTTCTCCTGTAACATACTTGCTTTCTTGACCTAAACCGGTTTATACTATAGTATAAACCGGTTTAGGTCTCCTGTCAATGATATTTAAGACTTTCTTTTTGGAGGTGATAATAGTGATCGACTACTTGCTGTTCATAAATGGTTCCTTTCGAGCTTCCGCGCAGGGTGATGGCATGCAGGTCATCAATCCCGCCACTGAAGAGCCCTATGCGACGGTTGCCTGCGCTTCAGTGGAGGATGTGGCTGAAGCAGTAGCAGCAGCGAAACGTGCACAACCTGCCTGGGCGAAACGTCCTGCTATCGAGCGAGGTCAGGCTCTGCGTGCCCTGGCCCAATCCTTTCGCGAGCACACAGAAGACCTCGCAAAAGCCTTGACCTTTGAACAGGGCAAAGTGCTGTCTCTTGCGCGTGGAGAGGTGGCCGCTGCTGCTAATTACCTCGAATTCACCGCTGAGTGGGCGCGTCGCTATGAAGGTGAGATTCTACAGAGCGACCGTCCCCGCGAGAATATCTTTATGTTCACTATGCCAGTCGGCGTAGTTGCCGGCATTCTTCCCTGGAACTATCCCCTCTTTCTCCTGGTCCGCAAACTTGCGCCAGCACTACTCACCGGCAATACCATCGTGATCAAACCCTCGGAAGAAACCCCTGTGAATGCCTGTATCGTAGGAAAATTGGTGCAGCAAGTTGGCATTCCCAGGGGAGTTGTGAACATTCTCGCTGGTGGGCGCGACGTTGGAGAGGCGCTATGCAGCCACCCGGATGTGCGAATGATCACCTTTACTGGCAGTGTTCCAACTGGAAAACGCATTATGGCTGCCGCGGCTTCCCATGTAGCACGAGTCTCCCTGGAACTCGGAGGAAAGGCGCCCTCCATTGTCATGGATGATGCCGATATCGCACTCGCGGTGCGCTGTATCCGCGACTCGCGTATGCACAATGCAGGACAGGTATGCAATTGTGCAGAGCGTGTCTATGTCCATCGCAAGCGGTTTGACGAGTTCTGTACCCTCCTGGTGCAAGCCGTGCAGCAGGTGCGCTTTGGCGATCCACTTGATGAATCTATGGATTATGGCCCCCTCATCAATGGCACCCGGCGGCAAGCAGTGGCCCAGCTTGTGCAAGAGGCTGTCCATGATGGAGCCGAACTCCTCACCGGAGGCGGATATGGTCCCTATCCTCGTGGCTTCTACTTCGAGCCTACAGTGTTGAGCAACTGCACTCAGGACATGCGTGTGGTACGTGAAGAAACATTCGGCCCCGTCCTGCCTGTTGTCGCGTTCGACGACCTAGATGAAGCGCTGGCCCTGGCAAACGACACCGAATACGGACTGACCTCCTCCGTGTTCACGCAAAACCTGGATACAGCAATGCGTGTCTCAAACGAACTCCAATTCGGTGAAACCTACATCAACCGCGAACACTCGGAAGCCATCCAGGCCCTTCACTCAGGCTGGAAGCAGTCCGGCATCGGCGGCGCAGACGGCAAACACGGGCTCGCGGAATTCATTCAACGCCGTGTCGTCTACATCCAACAGCAATCCTGACCATCCCAACTCCCCCCCCGCACACACCATCAGGTGAGATTGAGCGGGTGTGGCAGACGCCGTCTGCCACACCCGCTCAATCTCACCTGATATCATTGCGAGGAGCGAAGCGAGGAGGAATCAACACGAACGCCGCACAATAAGCCGGCAGCTAACAGCACGATACTGCTTATCTGTCTCCTCCTCCTGGAATACTTTACCCACCGCCCTTAAAGCCATCGCCTTGACAGGAACGCGGATAGTAGTCAGTCGCGGCTGTACCCACTGCGCCGCTGGCACATCACCAAAACCGGTGACCGCGCAATCGTCGGGAACGTGTAACCGTGCAGCGTGCAGCCCATGAATGGCATTGATAGCCAGCTTATCGGAAGAAGCCACAATTGCTGTAGCTCCATCCTTCTTCAAATCCTGTGCAACAGCACGCACCACCTCTGCTTCCGTATCAGGAGGACAGTGGTAGGCCGTGGCGGCAATGTTGTATTCCTGCAGAATGTCTGTCAAGGTCTGCTTGAATTCCTTCACAAATAGCTTGTCGTTTGACTCGTAGAGGCAAACCACGCGCTTAAGACCACGTGACTCCAGGTGCAAGGCCAGTTCTTCAACTCCCCTCCGTAAGGTCTCATCCAGGTTGCCCCCCCACAACCCAACAGCAGGAATCCCCATTGCAAGCAGATGTGCGACGCGTGGATCGGAGACCCGCTCATCCAGAAAAATAACTCCATCCACAGCGTGATCTTGAGCCACCTCTTGTATCTGCCGGTCGTCCGAGGGAATCAGCATCACCCGCTGTTCCATCTCGGAGGCTGTTGCCAGGATAGCAGCGAGAAACTGCATATCGAGTGGATCCTGGTACGTCTCCATATCACAAACAATGCCAATAGCTCCGGCCCGCTTCCTCGCCAGGTTTCGCGCTACCGCATTGGGTCGGTACCCCAGTTCCTCGATGGCCTGCAAGATACGAACTCGTGTGCCAGGAGCAACGTCCTTTCGTCCGTTGAGAACAAATGACACCAGTGTCCGCGACACGTTTGCGGCTCGAGCAACATCTGCAATGGTGACGTGACTATTTCCCGCCATGGTGATCACCTCGCACGCCGACAACTATTTCATACACTCAGACCAAATCTCGGCTTTGCCCCATTGTTGATAAAGAGTGTAGAATAAACAGTCTTCAAGAAAGCATACCGTAAAACTGAGCGAAGAGCAACCTTACCTGCATCTTGACCTTATCCCGCTTTAGTGTATACTTACTCGTAAACGTAGCTTTAAACACCTGAGGTATCCACTTGCATGCACATCCCGACTATTCAATCCGTCATTGAAAAGGTAAACAACTGGGGGCGTTGGGGGCCAGATGACGAACTGGGCACCTTGAATTACATCACGCAGGACAAGCGAGTCCGTGCGGCCCAATTGGTGCGCCGCGGAGCTACGTTTTCCCTGTCACTCCCACTCGACCGCTTTGGGCTACAGCCTCCAATGGACCGGCGCTTGAACCCGCAACACATCATGTTGACATCTGGTTCCGACCTTATCGCAGGAACGCAGCCTGGCAAGAAAGACGGCTATGGATATGCTGACGACATGATTATCATGGCACTACAAGCAGCTACACACTGGAATGCACTCTCTCACATGTTCTACGACTACCACATGTATAATAATCGCCACTGCAGCCTGGTGAGTTCTGAGGGTGCTACAAAAAATAGCATCACTGTCGCGTCTTCGCCAATCGTGTCACGCGCCGTCCTCTTAGATTTTCCGCGAGCAATGAGCATGCCCTGGTTGCCCGAAGATCACGCCATCACTGTGGAAGAGATTGAGAACACCCTTTCAAAACAGGATGTCGCTATTGAGCCAGGTGACATACTCCTGTTTCGCACTGGACATATGGCCCGTTTCCTCTCATCCGGAGAATGGAACGAATACACGTACACCAATGCGCCTGGACCCTGCCTGGAGGTCCTCCCCTGGTTGCACAAACACCAGGTCGCCGCCGTTGCGTCTGATACATGGGCCTTTGAAGCTATACCAAGTAAAACGCCCCTCTGGCTGCCCATACACGCTGTCGGCATCGTCTATATGGGTCTCATGCTAGGAGAAAATTTCCTGCTCGAAGAGTGGGCCGACGACAGCGCCAGAGACAGAATATATGAAGCCTTCATTTGCGCCGGCCCCATCCCCTTCTCCCGCGCCGTAGGCGCTCCAGTCAATCCCATCGTCACCAAATGACCATCTTCTTCTTCCACGCCGCTTGCGCTTCAATCCGCGGATCCTCAAGCACTCCTCCCATTTTCGCCACAAGCGCTCCACCGATCAGGGCTTTCATCTTAAACACCGCTCCTTTGCTGACATTCTTCTTATTTGCCCAATTTTTGCCCAAATTAGTGGCAGAACCTGGCCCGATGAAAGGGGGGTTGCTAAAAGAACGGTGATGACTCATACCTCCTAGAGAGGAAATTGAACCGATAAGGAGGAGGAGCATCACTATGAACAAGTCTACCACGAAGATAGAGTATCATTATACGCCAGCAGCGAGTCTGGCAGCACTGGGATTCAAGTTGCAGCAACTGCACCTGTTTGACCCCATCCACCAAGAGGTGCACATCGCCCAGAAGACGGTGAAATAGACGCCGACCGACAAGCTCTATGACGGCTTCATCGCGAGGCTTTCGGGGGCCCATGGCATGGTCGAGATCAACACGCGCTTGCGAGCAGATCCGGCCTTGCAACTGGCCTTTGGACGAGGGCAGTGTGCCGAGCAATCGGTGGTGCAGCAAACGCTCGATAGCTGCACGGCGGAGAATGTGACCCAGATGGAGCACGCGGTGGATGGCATGTATCGCCAACACAGCCAGGGCTATCGGCATGACTATCGCACTGACTGGCAAGTCTTGGATGTGGATAGGAGCGGTTGGCCCTGTGGCAAGAAGGCGGCCTTTGCCACCAAAGGCTATTTTGCCAGCACCGAGCGCAATCGGCGCGGGCGACAGCTTGGTCGGGTGCTGGCGTCGCGCTATCACGAAGTGGTCACCGATCGGCTCTTTGCGGGCAACCGCCAGTTGGGTGGCGCACTGCACCCATTGGTGGAGGCCGCCGAGTGCACCTTGGAACTGAGCGAGGCCAAGCGGCAACACTGCCTGGTGCGCTTTGATGCCGGAGGCGGCAGCGTCGACAATTTCAACTGGCTGCTCCTGCGAGGCTACCAGGTGCTGGGCAAAGCCTGTTCGAGCCAGCAGGCGCGCCGGTTGGCGGAGACGGTCCGAGAGTGGATCACCGATCCGCATCTGCCCGAGCGGCAGGTCGGCTGGGTCACCGAAGCACCCACAGCCTTTGTGCGACCGGTGCGTCGGCTGGCGGTGCGCTGTCTCAAAGCCGATGGCAAATGGGGCATTGGGGTGCTGATTTGCTCGCTGTCCAACCTGCAGATCCTGCAGGTGGCGGGACGCCCTGCTGAGGAGGCCACGGATGACCACGCGATCCTGGGGGCGACCTTGGCTTTGTATGATCAGCGAGGAGGCGGGGTCGAAACCAGCTTCAAGGGCGACAAAGGGCTGGGGCTGACCAAACGCAACAAGAAGCGCTTTGAAGCCCAGCAAATGGTCATGTTGTTGGGCACTCTGGCGCACAATGTGATCGTCTGGGTGCATGACTGGCTGACGGCGCCTCAGCCGACTGCTCAGGCTGCTCTGACTCCTGAGGTCGCTGAGACGCCTGTTCAGATGGGGGCTTCCTTGCAGCGCTATGGCATCTTGCGCATGGTGCGTGACGTGTTTCATGTCAGCGGCTTTCTCTGTCTTGATCCTGCTGGGCAGGTCGTTGAGATTGTCCTCAATCAAGATGCGCACCTTTCTCGTTGCATGATCAACTCGTTACGCCAACTGTTGGCTCCTATGCTGATTGCCGTTAATTTGGGCAAAACTTAGGTATTTGAACGGTATTGACCCTTGCGGTCACCCTCTCCCCTCGCCAGCCTTCCATGCCACAACGCCCCTGCTCAAGCCCATTCGTATATAGTAGGGGTGACCCTTGCGGTCACCCAAGCCCCGCATCTCTCGCTACAACAATATTATCGTATTGAGCTTACTCCCATTTGTCCTATATCTGTAGATCACCATGTTGAAATATGGTACCCTGGCTGCGTTACGCATTGCTGAGATGCAGCAATACGGAGTTGGTAGAAATATATAGGAGCCAGAAAGGAAAACTCTATGTCCCACAGTCCAAATCAGATACAGACAAGCAGTGAGCAAACTCCTGCTTCAGACCAACCCATCTTAAGCACACGAGACGACTCGTCTCCTTCACTCAGCCGTACGCTTCCACAATTACCCCGCCTGTACACCACGGCAGTGATCAAACCATCGGTGGCTACCTTTACCAAAGGTACCGGCAACGCAAGTTGGAGCCTTGTCTGGGTACAGCTCCTTGCCTGGGCTGTGCTCGATGCCCTCCTCGGGGAACTGGTCAATCTTCTCTCTCCTCCTGCAACTGGCTCATTCGCTCTTCAACTCTTTTCGCTTGCTTCCTCCATCGGTCTAATTATTGTCGTACCGGTATTATTCTTTCTTCTTATGGGCATCGTCTATCTGTTGGCGAGAGCCTTTGGAGGGCAGGGAACATTTCTGCAACAGTGCCATAGCTCGCTCCAAATTCAGGTGCCATTAGGTATTATCAGCAAAATCCTGGCCTTAATCCCTGTTGTGGGAAGAATACTGAACTCCATACTCAGCCTGTATGGAATTGGCGTCCAGGTCGTCGTGATCATGGCGGTACATCGTCTCAGTAGAGGCAAGGCGATTGCAGTTCTCCTGATTCCAGTGGTGGGCATAGCGGTGTTAACAATTGCGGCCTTACTTCTTACTCGCAGATAAGAGGTCCTCCTCCAGGAGGTGGGCAATCCGTTCCAAAGGAAGGAAGGTCCAGCTCGTGATTTGCCAGATTTCCAGGTTCTCCCGCCAGTTCGCTGATGCGACTCGACGTTTACATCACCTTAATATAGGTATGCTATACTACTCTTCAAAAGTCCGGCGCTATTGACATACGAGTGCGGAGAGGAGAGAGAAAAATGAATCTGTCTGGGTACGATTGGCCACAGGGGGGGACGAAGCAGATAGCTTATGTGGATGGTCAGAGCCACATGATGGAACTGTTTGTAGGATTTGGAGACCTATGGCAATCTGCTGACCTCACGGTGCTTACCGGAGCTCCTCCACCCGATGGTTCAGCCTTTGCTGGCTATGCGTGGTCAGCGGGGGGGACGAAGCAAGTGGCCTATAGAGATCAGAAGAGCCACATAATAGAACTGTTTGTGGCCAGGGACAGTCCGTGGCAATGGGTCGACTTAACGGCACTCACTGGAGCTCCTCCACTCGGTGATTCAGCCCTTGCTGGCTATGCGTGGTCAGCGGGGGGGACGAAGCAAGTGGCCTATGTGGATGATCAGGGGCATGTGATAGAACTATTTGTGGCCAGGGGCAGCCCATGGCAATGGGTCGACTTAACGACGCTCACTGGAGCTCCTCCACCCGGTGGTCCAGCCCTTGCTGGCTACGACTGGCCCAATGGACAGACAAAGCAAGTGGCCTATGTGGATGATCAGGGGCATGTGATAGAACTGTTTGTGGCCAGGGGCAGCCCGTGGCAATGGGTTGACTTAACGACGCTCACTGGAGCTCCTCCACTCGGTGATTCAGCCCTTGCTGGCTATGCGTGGTCAGCGGGGGGGACGAAGCAAGTGGCCTATAGAGATCAGAAGAGCCACATAATAGAACTGTTTGTGGCC
>WNFX01001824.1_pt1 | contig 21662 bp, 25 predicted proteins | sample 5400111 | NCBI WGS metagenome assembly WNFX01 (sample SAMN13153363, study PRJNA577476) | soil metagenome | isolation source: 40 cm soil or saprolite under grassland replicate 1 | place: USA:California | collected 2016-06-15 | reverse complement strand
CCGGTTTGGTGTTGGCGTACACGACGTACAGGCTCGCGTCGTAGCCGTTGCTGATGAACTGCTTGCGCCCGTTGATGACCCATTCGTCGCCTTTCAACACCGCGCGCGTCTGCATCGCCGCTTCCGGCGCGTTGTACGGCAGCCAGCGGTCGGAGGCGCCGCGCGGCTCGGTGAGGCAGTGCGCGAGCAGAAACCCGGGGTCCTTCACGATTCGCGGAAACCAGATCTCCTGCAGGTGGCGCGGCGCGACGTTGCGGAGCAGCACCGAGACCTTCCAGATCTGCACCAGCTTGTCGGAAAGCCCCGAGTCCCCGCGCGCGATCTCCTCGGAGATGAGGGCGAAAGTCTGCACTTCGTGCGCGGGATCGAGCGGCACGCCGCCGAACTCCTCCGGGACGCCGAGCGTGCGGATGCCGATTCTGTCCGCCTGCTCGAGGATAGAGCGCGGCAGGCGTGCGTCGGGGTCCATCAGCCACTCGCGCTGCCAGTTCTGGCGGATGAACGGCGCGACGAAATCGTTGACGAAAGCGCGGCAGCTCGCGCGCATCATGCGCTGCTCTTCGGATAGGCTGCGATCGATCGTGTCCATGGCGGGCGTCTGCTAGCAAGATGTCAAAAGCATCGCGGAGGTCCTCAGGTCAGCGGAACAAAATCGTATTCGCCGATTCCCTGCAGCACCAGGAACGTCGCCGAGACTTCACCGCCGTTGATCACCAGGTGCGGGCGTTTCGGCCGCACCGAGAATGTCTCGCCGGGTCCGAGGCGGACTTCCTCCTTGGGATCGCGGAGGAAGATGCGGATCCTCCCATGGAGGACGTAGAACGCGTCCTGGACATTGTTGTGGTAGTGCCAGGGCACCCTCTGGCTCGGCGAGATCTGAATCTCGTTGATCCGGAAGCCGGGGCGCTCGGCATGAGTGGCCCGCCGCTCGACCTCGTAGAGATGGCTCGCGTCCTTCACCGCTTCCATGGCGACCCCTCGAATCGAAATCCCGAAGCGCCCAGTATATCGCCGCGGAAAGGAAGGGAAACCGCTGCCTTCGTCACGGATTTCGCGGGATGGCGAGCGCCTCGCCGGTCTCGAGGAGGGACTTGAGGCTGCTCAGGATCTCGGGCCAGCCTTCCTTCACGGCCTCGAAGGTAGGGCCGCCCCTGGGGAACTGGTCGTGGGTGACGGTGAGCTTGCACACCAGTCCCATGGGTTCGATCTCATAGGTCACGCGCGAGGGCTTGTCCTCGATGAATTTCGGCTCGAAGCTGTGCACCAGCTTCTTTCGCGGATTCACCTCGATCACCACGCCTTCCACGCCGGCGCCGGGCCGCCCGTGGAGCTCGGCCCGGTGCATGTAGTCGAACCGGCCGCCCCGCTTGAGCTCTGCCTTGAGCTCGAGGCCCACGTAGTACTGGCGGGTGAATTGGGGCAGCGTGAGCGCATTCCAAAGCGCCCGCGGAGTGGTGCGGATGTAGATGACGTTGACGAGGACTATTTTCGCGCGCTCCCCAGCACTTCCGGATTCACGACGTTGATCGCCTTGCCGGCGACGTAGGCGTTGATCTGGTCGAAGATCTCGGCGAACGCGATCTCGTGATCCTCGCGCGTCACGTAGCCGAGGTGGGGCGTGCATGTCGCGTTGGCCATGTTGAGCAGCGGATGGCCGGTGTCGCGCAGCGGCTCTTCCTCGTAGACATCGACCGCCGCCTTGCCCGGGCGCCCCGCCTGGAGGGCGGCGACGAGCGCGCCGGGCTCGATCAGCGGGGCGCGGCTGGTATTGACGATCAGGGCGGTCGGCTTCATTCGGGCGAGGTCGCGAGCGGTCACGATGCCGCGCGTGGCCTCGATCAAGCGCATGTGCAGCGAGATGACGTCGCACTCCTCGAAGAACGCCTCTTTGCTCGGCGCGGCGGCGTAACCGTCCGCGCGCGCACGCAGCCGCGACGCTTCGCGCGCCCAGACGAGCACCTTCATGCCGAAAGCCTTTCCGTACCCCGCCACGACGGCGCCGATCCTGCCGTAGCCGAAGATTCCCAGCGTCTTCCCGCGCATCGTGCTGCCGACGCCGGTCTGCCAGTTTCCGGCTTTGAGGGACGCCGCTTGCCTGGGGATCTCGCGCATGGCGGAGATGATGAGCCCCCATGTCAGCTCCGCAGTCGCATAGGACGGCATGCCGAAATGCTGGTTCGACGACAGGACGATGCCGAGTCTGGTGCAGGCATCGACGTCGATGTGCGGATAGACGCTGCGCTGGCTGATGAGCTTGAGCCTGGGCAGGCGCTCGAGCAAGGGTGCGCGGATCTTGGTGCGCTCGCGGATCAGCACCAGCGCCTCGGTATCCTTCAGGCGTGCGGCGAGCGCATCGGTGTCCTGGACGTGATCGTTCCAGATCTTGACCTCGTGGCCGGCCAGCTTGCTGAAGGCGTTCAGCGTGCGAAGAGTGTCGTGATAGTCGTCGAGGATGGAGATTTTCATGATCGTCGCGAGTGAATGGTGGTCGAGCCGATCCGTACATTCCAGAGAGCCAGGGCTTGGATGGACAGAAGTATTTTCGCTATCCCCTTGTCAACGACGCCCGTAACCCTCATATTAGCAACGTCGAATTCGATTTGGGTCAGTCCGCGGCATCCTTTCGGCGCCGCTTCTGGTTTCTCCCACGGATAATTTGATGCCTCGCACGCATTTGTGCGCGGCGACGCTATCTATGGAGAGATTTCATGCCTACCGGTACCGTAAAGTTTTTCAATTCCACCAAAGGGTTCGGATTCATTCAACCTGACGACAAATCCAAGGACGTGTTCGTGCATGTGGCGGCGGTCGAACGCGCAGGGCTCGGCAGCTTGAGCGAGCACCAGAAGATCTCGTACGAGCTCGAGCGAGGGCAAAACGGCAAGATGTCCGCAGTCGATCTGAAAGCCGTTTGATTACCGTCGCGGGGAAGGGGTTGCCCGCTCCGCGTTCACCCGGGTTTCCCGCAGTCGCGGGCTCCGATCGCAGGAAGATCCTGAGCCGGAAGGAGGTTTGGCATGACCAAAGAAGCGTTGATCGAAATGGAAGGCACCGTCAACGAGGTGCTTCCTGATACGCGCTACCGCGTGACGCTGGAGAATGGGCATAGCGTCATCGCCTACGTGTCAGGCAAGATGAGGAAGCATCGGATCACCATTCTCGCGGGGGACAGGGTCAGCCTCGAGCTGACGCCCTACGATCTCACGAAGGGGCGCATCAACTTCCGGCACAAGGACGAAACCCCGGCGGTGCGGCTGCCCCCGCGCCGGCCGCAGTACCGGCGGCGCTAGATCCGCCGCGCACGGCTCGCGGCGCGAAATGCCCTGCTGGGAATCCTTCGCTAAGGCGAGGAGGGAGTTCTAGCCCGACTCTGTTGAGGGTCCGCCTAAAGGCACCCGATCGGAAAGCGGCCGATGGAAATAACCGGCTCGGAAGCCCTCCGAATAGTCGTCGATTCCCACTATGGCATGTATAGGAGGTGTTTTGTGCCGCTTGCGGAATGTTTCTCCATCGACATAGCCTTTGGCGCTGGGGAGCGGCCAGCCGTATTGCTCGGCGAGAACCTGCGACTTTTCCTTGAACGCGACGACGCCCATGAAACCTCCCTATATAGTTCTTAAAGGCTAGGCCGGAATCTTCAAGGAGTAGTGTTACAGCCACAGGTATGCCGGATAGTCCTTTCGGCGCACGCCACATGCGGCGGTAAGATCCGCGGTTCATGAGGAGAAAAGGAATGAGAATCCGAACGCTAGCTTTTTCGGCTCAGGCACTTGCGCTTGGCGCGCTGCTCGCGGCTTCTCCGTTGTGCGTTGCAGCCGACGCCCCGGGCGACAAAGCCACCGCGAGGGACGTCGCCAGGAAAGCCGGCGAGACTGGCCGGTCGATCAAGGACTACACGGTGGCGCAGCGCGACGAGGCCCTCAAGCAGGCGAAGGCCGCGCTCGATGACGTGGACGCGCGCATCCGCCGGATGGAAAGGAAGCTGGACAGCGAATGGGACAAGATGGATCAGGCCGCCCGGAGAAAATCCCGTGCGGCGCTGAACGCGCTGCGCAGGGAACGCGGCGAGCTCGCCGAATGGTACGGCGGGCTCAAGCACAGCTCCGCGGAATCGTGGGAGCAGGTCAAGGCCGGGTTCGTAAAAAGCTACGAGGTGCTGAGGGAATCCTTCGCCAAGGCGAGGAAGGGGTTCTAGCCCGTGAACAAATCCGCCTGCGCGCGGGAATAGGGAGGTGCGAGCCATGCGGAAGGGATTCATCTTTTTTTCGGTGCTCATGCTGGCGATCGCCGCGGCGGACGTTGCGGCGCAAATGGGGAGTAGGCGCGGGAGCGGGCGTGTCGGCCCGGATCGTGCCGCCAAAGCCCAAGAAAAACCGCAGAACAGCGTCGATCAGCTCGCGCTGATCCTCGCGGAATTGCAAGAGGACCTCAAGCTCACCGCGGACCAGCAGCTTGCTTGGGACGCGTACGCCCGCAGCGTGGAGGCGCTCGCGTCCGACCTCGCCCGCGAGCGCGGCAGGACGAAAGAGGTGATGCAGATGAAAGTGCTGCAGCGCCTCGATCATGCGGTCGACGTGGCGCGCGATCGCCTCACGGCGGTGGAGGACATCGTCGCGGCGGCGAAAAAACTCTACGCGGGACTCACTCCCGAGCAGCAATCGATAGCAGATCCGAGGCTCGCGTCGGCCATCGCGGCCGCGGCCGACTCCGGTACCGCGAACTCGGGCATCCGGCCCGGACCGCCGGAGGCACGGAAATGAAGATCGACCCGAAGCTCCATGGTGGATTCACGAGAGACCGAGCTTAGGCCCGAGCGCGGCCGCTCCGTCCCCGAGCAGGGCCAGCGCGAGCAGGCCGACGATCCAGAAAGCGGGATATTCCCAGCCGCCGTCCTTGTTGGTGAAGAGCCAGCCGGCCTTGCCGTGAACCAGCACGATCGTGCCGAGCATGAGCGGTACCAGCGCGAGTGCCACCCAGCGAGTCTCGATGCCGAGGATGAGCAGGACGCCGCCGCCGATTTCCGCAGCCATCGTCAGATACGCAAGCTCACCCGGGAGGCCGAGCGATTTGAAAAATTGGGCGGTGCCTGAAGGGGTGAATACCTTAACCTTCACCCAGGCGTGAGCAAGAAACATCATGCCCAGCGCGAGGCGCAGAAGCAAGGCCGCAACCGCCGCCTGTTCGAGGCTCGTCATCGGAAATCCTCCTCTGGAGTGGAACCGCGACTATCTTATGCCGATCCGTCGGGGCGTTGGAAGCCTTGAGAACTGCTATCCGCCATCCAAAGCCATCCATTCCACCCTTGATTTCGCCTCCGTCAGGGCATCTTCCGCCGTAGCGAACACCTGATGCGAGTGACGGTGGAGCGAAAACCAGCCCCTCATGTCCTCCGGATCCCTGCGATATTCCTCGTAGCCGAACGTGCTGTCGGCACGAACGAAAATATCGACACAATGGTCTCCCGTTGAGTTTTCAATTGACGTCAGAACTTTGACGGACGCGGGCATGTCCGGAAATGAATCCACTCGGGCCCTTGGATTTTTATACCACATTTGTCTACCATTGGCTCTGCACCCGTGATTCCTGCTCACGAAAGCGCGAGATAGAGGAGAAAAAACGCCTATGCCCGCTCCCAGGGCCGAACCGCGGTTGCCGGCCATCATCGCGCTGCTTGCCGTAGGAGGCATTTATACCGCGCTGCCGTCTTTCCTCACCCTGGGTCCGCGCTGGCTGCTTCTCGCGGTGGTAGTAATTCTGCTGATACCGACGGTCATCTCTCACCGTACGGGACGTCACGAACTCAATCGCGTGTTGGGTTACGTGGTCAGCGCAGTCATCACGCTCGCCCTGGTTCTGTCGCTGATACTCCTGATCAAGGCGCTGCCGACGCGGGCGGAAGCGGCGCCCGATCTGCTGCGATCCGCCGGAGCGCTCTGGCTCGCGAATATTCTCGTATTTGCGCTCTGGTACTGGAGACTCGACGGAGGAGGTCCGCTGCAGCGGGACCGCCGGGACGCCCATACGGAAGGCGCCTTCCTGTTTCCCCAAATGACGGAGTATTCAAAAACTGCGATCGAAAAAAATTGGTCTCCGAGGTTCATCGACTATCTGTTCATAGCCTTCAACACGAGCACCGCATTTTCCCCGTCGGATACGCCGGTTCTTTCGCGATGGGCCAAAGTGCTTACAATGCTGCAGTCGGCGATTTCATTGATCATCGTCGCTCTCCTGGCGTCGCGTGCGATCGGGATTTTGTAACCTCGCTACCCGCGGATTGCACTCCCGAACAGTGTCCTCACCCCTTAGGTGATCGCCGCAGCCGACCGCGCCTGGATGTCGGCCGTCGCGCCGAAGCCCAACGTCTTGACGAAGGACACCTATTACCCGCACGCTCCCACCCACCCGCAGGCGCTGCAGAAATCGCAGCCGTCCTTCCTGATGAGCGCGAAGTTGCTGCACTCGGGGCATTTCATGCCTTTCATCTTCGGCGCGGTGCCGGGCGCAGGGGGCTCCAGCACGCCCATCGCCTGCACCGGGTAGCCTTCCTCGTCCAGGATGCCGAGCATGGCGTAGCGGTGGATGATGAGGCGCGCGACGTACGACACCGTCGAGGGCCAGTTCTGCTGCTTGCGCGAGCCCGGCGTGAACGCCATGAAGTCGCCGAGCGGTTCGGGGTAGTTCAACAACTTGCGCAATTTCATCCCTATCCACGCCGGATCGACGACGCGCATGTCGAGCGACAGGATCTTGCACAGGCCGTCGAGCGAGCGCGGGTACTCGCCCGAAAGCCACATCGAATAGGGGCGCGTGACGCCCGCGGCGGAGCCGTCGTTGGTGGGGAGCGTGATCTCCTTCAAGCCCAGCACGAAGTCGTCGCGCCCGGCGGGATTGAGCACGTCCACCGTCCACGACATCGTGCCGTCGGCGCCGGTCTTCGGCTCTTTCAGGCTGAACATCGCGTCGAGCACCGGGCCGTGCTTTTCCTCGGGCAGCGCGCTCAGCTGCTCGCACTGCCAGCGCACCAGCTGCGCGACCGCCGAGCACAGGCTCGGCATGCGCCGCTTTTCGCCGTGCGGCGGGAAGGGCATGTCGAAGGCGTCGTCGCCCGAGGTCTTGGCGAGCGTCTCGAGCTTCAGGCGCAGCCACGCCGGATCGTTCGCGCGCATGTCCATCGAGAGCGTCTTTGCGACAGCCCCGAGGCCGCGCGGCTGCTCGGCCCCGTTCACCCACGCCTCGAAGGGATGCGCGCGTGTCTCGGTCTCCACGTGCCCGACGAAGAGCGCGAACTGCCCGTGCGGGTGCTCGATCATGTAAGTCCAGGCCGGGTTACCTCCGGCGAGCTTGGGCCGGCCCGGCCAGCGCAAGGACGCGAGCACCGGCTCGGGCACCGCCTTGATCTCGATGCGGCGGTTGCGGTCGCTGCTGACGAAGTCCTGCGGCCGGGATTCCTGCCCCACGGAAAGCACCGACCCGATGATGTTGTTCGGCCGATAAGTCGCGAGCCCCTTCAGCCCCGATTTCCAGGCCTCGAAGTAGAGGCCCTGGAAATCTTCGTAGGGGTAGGTCTCCGGGACGTTCACCGTTTTGGAGATGCTGGTATCGACGTAGGGCGCGACCGCGGCGACCATCCGCTCGTGTGCGGAGGCCGAGAGCTCGAGCGCAGTGACGAAGTACGGGGGCAGGGCGCTCACGTCCCCGCCGTCGTGCTTGTACAGGCGCCAGGCGTAGTCCTCGACCGGGAATTCCTTCAGCGTGCCGTCGGCCATGCGCTTCTTCCTCGTGTAAGTCCAGGAGAAGGGCGGCTCGATGCCGTTCGAGGCGTTGTCGGCAAAGGCGAGGCTAATGGTGCCGGTGGGCGCGATCGAGAGGAGGTGCGAATTGCGCATGCCCTGCTTGCGGATGAGATTCTTGATCTCCTGCGGCAGGCGCGCGGCGAAGCCCGAGCCCGAGAGGTACATGTCGGCGTTGAAAAGGGGAAACGCGCCGCGCTCCTTGGCGAGGTCGGAGGAGGCGCGATAGGCCCTATCGCGCATGAACTCCGAGATCCTCGCGGCCGTACCGCGCGCGGCCTCCGTGTCGTAGCGCTCGCGCAGCATGATGAGCGTGTCGCCGAGCCCCGTGAAGCCCAGGCCCACGCGGCGCTTCGCCATCGCCTCCCCGTGCTGCGCCTTGAGCGGCCAGGCGGTGACGTCGAGCACGTTGTCCAGCATGCGCACCGAGACTTCGACCACCTCGCCGAAACGCCCGTAGTCGAACGCGGCCTTCTCCGAGAACGCGTGACTCACGAAGCGGGTGAGGTTGATCGAACCGAGGCAGCAGCAGCCGTAGGCCGGCAAGGGCTGCTCCGCGCACGGGTTCGTCGCCTCGATCGCCTCGCAGTAGTTGAGATTGTTGTCCTGGTTCATGCGGTCGATGAACAGGATCCCCGGCTCGGCGTGGTCGTAAGTGGACTTCATGATCTGGTCCCACAGCTCGCGGGCGCGCGGCTTGGCGTACACCCACAGGCCGTCTTCTCGCTGGTAGACGGGGGAGGGGCCCTGTTTTCCACTTTGAGCGCCGGCCGCGATCGCATCGGCGTGCGGCCGCGCCTTGTGCACCAGCTCGATTTTGGCGTCGTCATCGACCGCCCGCATGAAAGCGTCGGTCACGCCGACCGAGATGTTGAAGTTGGCGAGGTCCCCCTGGTCCTTGGCGTGGACGAATTCCTCGACGTCGGGATGGTCGCAGCGCAGCACGCCCATCTGCGCACCGCGGCGCGCCCCGGCCGATTCCACCGTCTCGCAGGAGCGATCGAACACGCGCATGTAGGACACGGGGCCCGACGCGCGTGAGCGCGTGCCCCTCACCTCCGCGCCCTTGGGGCGGATGGCGGAGAAGTCGTAGCCGACTCCGCCCCCGCGGCGCATGGTCTCGGCGGCTTCCTGCAGCGCGGTATAGATGCCGGGCTTGCCGTCCACGACCTCCGAGATCGAGTCCCCCACCGGCTGCACGAAGCAGTTGATGAGCGTGGCCTGCATCGGGATGCCGGCGGCGGAATTGATGCGGCCGGCGGGGATGAAGCCGGCTTCCATCGTCTCGTAGAAGCGCCTCTCCCAGTAGGCGCGCTTGTCCTCGCGTTCGGCCGCGGCCAGGGCGCGCGCCACGCGAGCCCTCACGTCCGCTATGGTCTGCTCCTTGTCCTTGGCGTATTTCTCGAGCAGCGCCTCGCGACAGATCGTCTGTTCGGGAATGGCCTCCGCGACGGGTGAAAGCGGTTCGTTCATGGTGCCTATAACTATATACTACGGGGTTGAAAGCTTCGGCGCGGTCGGTTGAGCGCGCGGGCGCGGTCGATTGAGCGCGCGGGTTTTACTGTGATTACATACAGTATATGCCGGGTGCGGATCCTCGGCAAGGCCGCTATGCGAGGAGCGTCCACGCATTGTACGGCGAGCGCCGCTCGGGCGGTGACCGGGCGGGCTTGTTTGCGTATCCTCCGTCCCCATATTCGACGCTACAGGAGCGCAGAGCCATGACATCCCCCACCATCCGCGAGACCACCCGCATCGTCACCGCGCACCGCCAGCGCGAAGGCGCAGGCTTCATCGTGCGGCGGCCGGTGCCGACCCCGGGAATGGACGTCGCCGATCCGTTCCTGCTGCTCGACGAGATGGGGCCGGTCGACTACGGTCCCGGGGAGGCGGTCGGCGCGCCCGATCATCCGCATCGCGGTTTCGAGACCATCACTTACATGCTGGAGGGCGAGTTCGAGCACGAGGACTCGGCGGGCCACCGCGGCGTGCTTCGCCCGGGCGACGTGCAGTGGATGACAGCAGGGGCGGGCATCGTGCATTCGGAGATGCCTTCGGACAGCATTCGCGAGAAGGGCGGCCGAGTGCACGGCTTCCAGATCTGGGTGAACCTGCCTGCGAAACTGAAGATGACCCGTCCGCGTTACCAGGAGGTCTCGGCGGGCAAGATCCCCGAGGTGAAGAGCGCGGACGGGCGCGCGCGCGTGCGCGTGATCGCGGGCGAGGCCCTGGGCGCGCGCGCCGTGATCGACACGCACATTCCCATCGTCTATCAGGACTGGACGATCGAATCGGGCGCCGATGTCACCGTCGCGCTTTCGCGCGAGCAACAGGCGATGGCGTACGTATTCCAGGGCGCGGCGCTCGTCGGAAACGAAGGCAAGGAGATTCGCGACGGGCAGCTCGCGCTTCTCGGCGCGGGCGACGCCGTGCGCTTTCGCGGCGCGCCGGGCGGGGGCCGTCTGCTGCTGCTCGCCGGTGTCCCGATCGGAGAGCCTGTCGCCCGCTACGGCCCGTTCGTGATGAACACGCAGGAGGAGATCGTGCAGGCCGTGCGCGACTACCAGAGCGGTCGCATGGGCGAGATCACGCGCACAGCCGAAGTCCGCTGATTTCCCGCGGTTGGACGTCGCGACGGTCCCCCGATGGCGGTAGGAGGCTCGACCTGAGACAATCGCGCGGTGAATTTCGACAAGCTCATCGGCCAGCTCTCGAAAGACTGGGAGTGGCTTTCGTTCGTGACGCAGTATTGCGGGGGCAGGAACGTCGGCAAGCCGATCTGCGAGGATTTCATGTGGGGCGCGCTCGCGGCCGCCGCGCTCGTCGTCGTGATCGTCGTGTGGTGGGCCCTGAGCAAGATCGCGAAGGGCTATGAAAGCTGGAAGCATCGAAGGTTGCTTGCGAAGATCGCCGACGCGGAAACCATGAGCAAGTACCGATGGTCCGGTCATGATTTGCCCGAAGCCTTGACTTCTTCCGATCAGCGCGCCGCGAAAGCCCGAAAGTCCGAAAAATCGTGACAGAATAAGTCGTTTGGTTCTCGGTAGCGGAGGTTTGCGATGAGCGGCGCGCCACAGGTGCGGCGGGCGGACAAGTTGATGAAGGAGGAGCGTGCGCGCGAGACGTTGGCGCGCGGCTTCTGCGGGCGGCTCGCGACCGTCGGCGAAGACGGCTGGCCTTACTGCGTGCCGCTCCTCTACGTCTGCATGGACGGCGAGATCTTCGTGCACAACACGCGCGCGAAAGGGCATTTGCGCGCGAATGTCGATCACGAGCCGCGGGTCTGCTTCGAGATCGACGAAGCCGGGGAGGTATTCGCCTACGGCCGCTTCGAATGCGATTCCACGGTCGAGTACCGTAGCGTGATCGTGTTCGGCAGGATCCGCGTGGTGGAGGATTTGAAGACCCGGGAGCGCTTCTTCGACGCGCTGATGGCGAAGTACGCCAAAAGAGACTGGGAGCGCCCGAAGGGGTTTTATCCGCGCATCGACCAGATCACCCTGTACGCGATCACCGTCGAGCGCCTGAGCGGCAAGGAGACCCCGCTGCCCGAAGTCTCCCAGCGCTGGCCAGCGGTCGATCACACCAAGTCGCCGAACGCGCGCGCGTAGGATTTCCGGCTTTCGATGGAACTGTTGTCCGATCCGCGCGCCTGGATCGCCTTCTTCACGCTGACGGCGCTTGAGCTCGTGCTCGGCATCGACAACATCATCTTCATTTCCATTCTCGTGGACAAGCTGCCCGATGCGAGAAGGGACCTGGCGCGAAGGATCGGCCTCGCTCTGGCCATGTTCATGCGCATCGGGCTCCTGTTCGTGCTTGCCTGGATCAGCGGGCTGATCGAACCGCTCTTCACGGTCTTCCGCCAGGAAATTTCCGGGCGCGACCTCATCCTGATCGCGGGCGGCCTCTTCCTTCTGTGGAAGAGCACCAAGGAAATCCACCAGCTGCTCGAGGGCGAGAAGGGCGCGGCCTCGGCCGCCGTCGGCGCCACCTTCTACGGGGTGATCCTGCAGATCATGATCATCGACATCGTTTTCTCGTTCGATTCGATCATCACCGCAGTCGGCATGGTCGACCGGATCGAGGTCATGATCGCGGCGGTGATCGCCTCGGTGCTCCTCATGATGGCCTTCGCGGGCGCGATCGGGCGCTTCGTCTCGGCGCATCCTACGGTGAAAATGCTGGCGCTCGCCTTCCTCTTCGTGATCGGCGTCGTGCTGATCGCCGACGGCTTCGACCACCACGTGCCCAAGGGCTACGTGTACTTCGCGATGGCCTTCTCGGTCTGCGTGGAGATGCTCAACCTGCGCGTGCGCAAGCGCGCCGCCCGGCCGGTCGAGCTGCGCGATCGCTATACGCGGGGAGGCGGGTGAGGGGTCCTTCCAAACGCGTCCGCCTGCTCCTAGGCGAGCGCCGCGGCGCCTTCCCTGAGGAACACCGGCAGATCGGTGGTCGGCGGGCGGGCGCCCGGCACCTGATAGAAAAGATCGGCAACGAAGCCGCGGTGATAGCTCGTATGGTTGACGATGTGGAGCAGGATCTCCGCGCGCGTCATGACCCCCTTGTTCCCGCCGATCAGGGTGAAGGACACGTTCTCGCCGAGCGCGGCCTCGGACATGCGCTCGCTCCAGGCGATGTACCAATCGTCCACGACCTGCTGCTTGCGCCACAGCTCGGCGAGCGGCGGGTGCCCGGGGGTGTTGCGCGCTGCGAAGCCGTGCTCGCGCCCTTCGAGGTGGGCCTGCCAGACGAGGTCGATCACATAGTTGTGGTTGAGGGTATGGACCATGTTCTTGAACAGGCTCTGCCGCTCCTTCGTCGCTTCGTCCCCGGGCAGCCCGGCGACGGCGTCGAAGATGAGCTTGTTGGCCCAGCTGTTGTAGCGCGTAAGCATGCGTGCGGCTTGCGGAGTAATCATGGTTTGCCTCGTTCGGAACTTCCTCGCGGATTATGACACCGGCGGCCTCCGGGTTCCTTTCCGTCGCCCCCTCTTCGATCCGAAGGCGACGAAGAAGGCTTCTTCTCGTGTAAGATGAACGGTTTATATCGGGAACTGCAACCTTTCATCAGGTGTCTAGGAGTCCCGACCCATGACGGTATCTTCGCTTTCTGTCGCGCAGCGACTTGTTCGGTCTGCCGCACGGATCCAGGCCGTGCTCTCGCACCCTGCGATGCCCGCTGCTGCGACGGTCGCGGCCCTGTTGTTGCTGTGCTGGACGCTGGCGCAGGGGACTTGGCGCGTGCTCCAGCCGGCCTCGCCCGCGGTGGCGCGCGCCGGGGCCGCCGATCTCACCGATCTGCGCGGGCTCGGCGGCATGCAGCTTTTCGGGCGCGCTGCCGCTAGGGTTCCGGCGGCCGAAGCGAGCGTCGCGCCCAGCAACCTGAACATGACGCTCACCGGAGTCGCAGCGCGCGCAAGCGGCGGCTGTGCCCTCGTCATCGTGCAGGGACAACCCGAGGCGGCTTTCTGTTCGGGCGAAGAGGTTTCTCCCGGCGTGCGCCTGGACACGGTCGAACGCGATCGTATCGTGATCGTCCGCAACGGCGTGCGCGAAGCGGTATTCATGAAGGACGCCGAGGGTGGCGCCGCGGGAGTTGCCCTCCCGCCGCCTCCGATCGTGCAGCCGATCGGCACCGACCGGCAGCTCGTCGACCGGCGCCAGCTGCAGCAGCAGCTCGGCAGGCCGGAATTCCTCAACCAGGCCCTGATCGTGCCCAACCCCGACGGAGGGTTCCTGGTGCGCCAGGTCCAGGCGGGAAGCCTGTACGAGAAGCTCGGCCTGCGCCCGGGCGACGTGATCAAGAACGTCAACGGACAGCCGCTCACCAGCATGGACGACGTGATGCGTCTCTACCAGCAGTTCGGCACTGCCCAGCGCGTGCTCGTGGACGTGCAGCGCCAGGGCCGCAGCGAAACGCTGTACTACGATATGCGCTGACTCGCCGCGCGCCGCGAAATCCCTCACCACACTCATGAGAAAAACCCCAATCGCCGCCCGAATCCTCTGCGTCGCACTCGCGCTCGCCGCACATACCGCTTCAGGGCAGACACCCGAGGCCCCAGGCGCGCCGCCCGTCGCCCCGGGCGTGCCCCCGATCACCCCGGGCGCGCCCCCCGTCACCCCGGGCGCGCCGCCCGTCGAGTCCGCGGCGCCCATGCCCGCCGCTCGGACTCCGGGCGCACCAAGGGTGGCCCTTACCCCGCGAGCGGGCGAGGTGGTGCTCAATTTCCAGGGCGCGGATCTGCAGGCCGTGGTCAAGGCGATGTCGCAGATGACGGGGCGCAACATGCTGATCGACCCGCGCGTGAGGGGACAGGTCACCATCGTCTCGGCGCGGCCGATGCCGGTCGCGGCCGGGTACCAGGTCTTTCTCTCCGCGCTGAAGACGCAGGGCTTCACCGCGGTCGAGGGTCCGGGCGATGCAGTGCGCATCATTCCGGTCGCCGAAGCGAAGGCCGCGGCGCCGGTGAACGAGCAGGACGGCCCCCCGCGCGGCGGCGAGCAGGTCATCACGCACGTCGTGATCGGGCAGCACGTCGCGGTGGCGCAGCTGCAGAACGTGCTGCGGCCGCTGATGTCGCCGACCAGCCAGCTCTCCGTATACGATCCGGCCAACGCGCTCATCATCACCGACTATGCGGACAACGTGCGGCGGTTGCTGCGCATCATCGAGCGGATCGACCAGCCGGCGAGCACCGACGTCACGGTGATCCCGGTTCAGCACGCCTCCGCCATCGACCTCGCGGAGCTGGTGGTGCGCCTGTCGGGAACCGGGGTCGCCACGCCCGGGGCGTTGCCGGGCGTGCCGCCCACGCAGATTGCGGCGGGCGGCGACCGCTTCTCGGTGGTGCCGGATGGGCGCACCAACAGCATCCTGCTGCGCTCGGACAACCCGGGACGCATCGCGCTGTTGCGCTCGCTCATCGAAAGACTGGACGTGCCGGCACGCGCGATCGGCAGCACCCGCGTGATCTACCTGAAGCACGCCGAAGCGATGAAACTCGTCGAGGTGCTGCGCGGCATGCTCTCTGCCGCTGCGGCCGGGGCACCGGGGCAGACGGGCGCGCCCGGCGCGCGGCCGGGCGGGGCGGCGCCTTCGCTCATCCAGGCCGACGAGGCGACGAATTCGATCATCATCAACGCCTCGGACACGGTGTACAACAACCTGCGCCTGGTGATCGAGCAGCTCGACGTGCGCCGCGCGCAGGTCTATGTCGAGGCGCTCATCGTGGAAATGACCGCCGATGCCGCCAACGAGCTCGGAATCCAGTGGGCCGGGGGGACGCAGCGCGGCTCCACCACCCTAGGCGCGGCCGCCAATTTCCCGTCGGCGAAGCCGAGCATCGGCGCTTTGGCGGCCGCCCCGGCGGCCACCGCGGCCGCCGCTGCGGGGCTCACGGTTGCGGTGCTCGGCAGGACCATCACGCTACCCGACGGCACCAGCGTCAGGAGCCTCGGCGCCCTCGCTCGCGCGCTCCAGACGAACAGCCTCAACAATATTCTCTCCACGCCGACTCTGCTCACCCTCGACAACTATCAGGCGAAGATCGTGGTCGGGCAAAACGTGCCTTTCATCACCGGCAGCTTCGCGCAGGCGACCGCAGCGGCTGCCGCCGCCGGGGGAACGACGGGAGCGGTGGTCAACCCGTTCCAGACGATCGAGCGCCGCGACGTGGGCCTCACGCTGCGCATCAAGCCGCAGATCTCCGAAGGCGGAGCGATCCGCCTCGAGATATTTCAGGAGGTCTCGCGCATCGATCTGACCTCGCAGGGGGTCGCGAGCGACGTGGTCACGACCAAGCGCTCGCTCGAGACCAAGGTGGTGGTGGACGACGGCAGCACCATCGTGCTCGGCGGCCTGATCGACAACACGATCAAGGAAACACAGGAGGCGATTCCGCTGCTCGGCAGCATCCCCATCCTCGGCGCGCTGTTCCGCTTCCGGCAGGAAGTTCGCCAGCGCACCAATTTGATGATCTTCCTGCGCCCGGTGATCGTCCGCTCGGCGGACGACACCTACCGCGTCACCGCCGATCGTTACGATTACCTGCGCGCCTTCACGCGCGGGGAAGGCGAGGAGCGCGAGGCGATCTTCGACCGCCTGGAGCCGGTTCCGCCCGGCGAACCGCCGGCGCGCGCACCCGGGCAGGATTCTCCGGCGGCGCCTCCTGCGAAGCCGCCCGAAGCGGAAGCGACCCCGGCGCCGGCGAAGCCCTGAGCGCATGGACATGTCCTCGAACCCCCTCACGCCCGACGCGCGCGCGGTCGAACGGCTGCCTTACGCCTTTGCCAAGCGCCACGGCGTGATCAGCGCCCGGCAGCTGGAGGCGGGCTTCGAGCTCTGGGTCCGGCCCGGGGTGCGCGCCGGCGTCCTCGCCGAGGTGCAGCGCGCGCTCGGCGGGCCGCTCGCTCTGAGAGAGCTTGCGAAGGACGCCTTCGACGCCGCGCTCGCGCGCGCCTACGAGCGCGGCGCGTCGCATGCCGCCGATATCGTCACCGACCTCGACGCGAATCCGGACCTGGTCGCGCTCGCGGAGAGCCTCCCGAAGGTCGCCGACCTCCTGGAGAGCGAGGACGACGCGCCGATCGTGCGGCTGATCAATGCCCTCTTCTCGCAGGCCGTGCGCGAGAACGCCTCCGACATTCACATCGAGGCCTTCGAGGGGCGCTCGGTGGTGCGCTTCCGCAGGGACGGGATGCTGCGCGACGTGCTCGAGCCGCCGCAGGTGGTGCACGGCGTGATCGTGTCGCGCATCAAGATCATGGCGCGCCTGGACATCGCCGAGAAACGCCAACCCCAGGACGGGCGCATCGCGCTGCGGCTCGCCGGACGCTCGGTCGACGTGCGCGTTTCGATCCTGCCGACGGCGCACGGCGAGCGCGTGGTGCTGCGGCTGCTCGACAAGCAGGCAGGGAGGCTCGACCTCACCGGCCTCGGCATGTCGGATGCGACGCTCGCCGCCCTGCGCGAGCTCGTGCGGCAGCCGCACGGCATCATCCTCGTCACCGGCCCGACCGGGTCCGGAAAGACGACCACGCTCTACGCCGCGCTCGGCCAGCTCGACGCCAAACGCACCAACATCGTCACCGTCGAGGACCCGATTGAATACGACCTCGACGGCGTCGGCCAGACCCAGGTGAACCCCCGCATCGAGCTGACCTTCGCGCGGGCGCTGCGCGCCATTCTGCGCCAGGACCCGGACGTGGTCATGATCGGTGAGATCCGCGACCTGGAGACCGCGCAGATCGCGGTGCAGGCGAGCTTGACCGGGCACCTGGTGCTCGCGACCCTGCACACCAACGACGCTGCGGGCGCCGTGGTGCGCCTGGTCGACATGGGCATCGAGCCGTTCCTGGTCGCCTCGAGCCTGCTCGGCGTGCTCGCCGAGCGGCTCGTGCGGCGGCTGTGCCCGGCGTGCCGGCGCTCGCACCCGCCCGACCGCGCCGAGTTGAGCCTGCTCGAGAACGGGAACGGCGGCGGCGCCGATCACCCCTTGTTCACCGCACCCGGTTGCGAGGCGTGCGCGTTCACGGGCTATCAGGGCCGCACCGGAATTTTCGAGCTGCTGCTCATCGACGACGAGGCCCGGCGCCTGATCCACGACCGCGCCTCCGAGGCGGACCTGCGCGAGCACGCGCGTCGCGGCGGCATGAAGGGCCTGCGCGAGGACGGCCTGCGCTGGGTGCGCGCAGGCGAAACGAGTCTCGAGGAAGTGCTGCGCGTGTCTCGAGAATGAGTCGCGAATGAATCGCGAATAGGGCGCGAGCAGGCATCCGCACCGGGCATGTCGGGCTTCGAATACAGCGCGCTGGAGGCGACCGGGCGCGAAACGCGCGGAGTGATCGAGGCGGACACCGAGCGCCACGCGAGATCGCTGCTGCGCGAACGCGGCCTCGCGCCGCTCACCGTCGAGAGCATACGTGCGGCGGCGGCGCAATCCGGGCGGCGCGAGCGCTTCTCGCGCCCCGGGCTGTCGCGCAAGGGTCTGGCGCTGGTCACGCGCCAGTTCGCCACACTGGTCCGCGCCGGGCTCACCATCGAAGAGGGCCTCAACGTGCTCATCGAGCAAACCGAGTCGGCGGGAGCGCGCACGCTTTTCGCGGCGGTGCGGGCGCGCGTGCTCGAAGGCCAATCCCTGTCGCACAGTCTGGCCGAGTTTCCCAACGCGTTCCCGCAGATCTACCGCGCGATGATCGAGGCGGGCGAGCATTCGGGGCGGCTCGGCGACGTGCTGGAACGACTTGCCGACTACACCGAAAACCGCGAGAGCCTGCACGACAAGATAATGATCGCGTTCATTTATCCGGCGCTGGTGACCATCGTGGCCTGCCTCGTCATCGGATTCCTGCTGGTCTACGTCGTGCCGCAGGTGACGCGCGTGTTCGCCAATCTCGGCCAGACCCTGCCCCTGGCGACGCGTATTCTCATCGCCATCAGCGATTTCGCGCGCGCGAGCGGCGCATTTTGGCTCGCAGGGCTCGTCCTCGCCTTCATCGCGGCAAGGTTGTTGCTGCGCGACGAATCGCGGCGGCGGCGTTGGCACGGCTGGCTGCTACGCGTGCCGCTCGTGGGAAGACTCATCCGGAGTGTCAACGCGGCGCGCTTCGCCGACACGCTGGGCATACTCACCTCGAGCGGGGTGCCGCTGCTCGCCTCGCTGCAATCCGCTGCGGCGGTGCTCACCAACCTGCCGATGCGCGCCGCGGTGGACGAGGCAGTGAGGCGCGTGCGCGAAGGCGGAGCCCTCGCGCCGGCGCTCGGCGCAGCGAAGCTCTTTCCGCCGCTCGTCATCCACCTGATCGCGAGCGGAGAGGCGACGGGGCGGCTCGATACGATGCTCGCGCGCGCAGCCGAAGCGCAGTCGCGCGAGCTCGAGAACTGGATCAGGGGGCTCACGGCCCTGCTCGAGCCCCTGCTGATTCTCGCCATGGGGGTGGTGGTGCTGTTCGTGGTGCTCGCGATACTCTTGCCTATATTCGAAATGAACCAGCTGGTACGCTAGGAAATATCATGACGAACGCTAATGCAGGCCTGGGCCATTCACGGGGCTTTACGCTGGTCGAGCTTCTCGTGGTCGTCGTCATCATCGGCATCCTCGCCGCGGCGATCGTGCCGCGCATCATGGATCGTCCCGATCAGGCCCGGGTGGCGGCGGCGCGTGCGGACATCGCGGCGATCATCGGCGCGCTCAAGCTCTACAAGCTCGACAACGGGACCTACCCGAGCACCGACCAGGGGCTCGCCGCGCTGGTGAAAAAACCCGAGCGCGGAGACGTTCCGCGTAACTGGACCAAGCCCTACCTCGACAAGCTGACCGCGGATCCCTGGGGCACCGAGTACCAGTATCTCAATCCCGGCATTCGCGGCGAGGTCGATGTGTTCTCGCTCGGCGGCGACCGCAAGCCCGGCGGGGAGGGCATCGACGCCGACATCGGATCGTGGCAGTGACAAGACACAAGCACGCAGCGCGTTGCCCGCCACGCGGGTTCACGCTGATCGAGTTGCTGGTGGTCGTCGCGATCATCGTCGTGATCGTCGGCCTCGCGGGCATTCAGCTCATACGCGGCCCGGGGGATCTGGTGCGCGAGGAAAGCGAGCACCTCGCGCTGCTCTTGCGGGCGGCCCGCGAGGAGGCGATCCTGCAGGGGCGGGTGTTCGCCTTCGGCGCCGGGCGCGAGTCCTACCGCTTCCTGCGTCTGGAGCGCAACGGCCGCCTCAAGGCCGCGGCCGGCGACGATCTGTTCCGTCCCCAGCGCATGCCGCCGGGAATCGTGATCGAGGCCTTGCAGATCGAGGGCGCAGGAGAGGCGGCGCAGGACGGGGTGGTGTTCCTGCCGAGCGGCGAGCTGCCGGCGTTTCGCATCGTGCTCAGGAGCGGCGGCGCGCGCTGGAGCGTCGTCGGCGCTCCCGACGGGACCATACGCGCGCAGGCCGTCTCATGAATTGCTCCCGGCGCGCTGGAGGCTTCACCCTGGTGGAGATCCTGGTGGCGCTCGCCGTGCTCGCGATCGCGCTGAGCGCGACGGCGCGCAGTCTGGGCGCGGCGCTCGACACCACTGCGGCGCTGCGTGATCGCACTCTCGCGCGTTGGGTGGCCGAGGACAGGCTGGCCGAGCTCGAGCTGCGCAGGGAATGGCCGGAGCTCGACGTGAAGGAGGGCGACGCCGACATGGGCGGGCGCGCGTTCCACTGGCGCCAGGAGACGGGCGTGACGCCCGCCGCCCGCATGCGGCGCGTCGAGGTGAGCGTGTTCCTGAAGGGAGCCGATTCGACGCTCGCAAAGCTGACCGGATTCCTCGAGCAGACGGCAACGCAGGCAGTTCCCCCGATAGGACCCGGATCGCAGACGGGGCCGCAGCCATGACCGAGGACGGAGCCGTCACTATGAGCCCGCGGGGTCGCGCGTCCGGCTTCACGCTGATCGAGCTGCTGGTGGCGCTCGTGATCTTCGCGATTTTCGCCGTCCTCGCGTACGCGGGTTTGGCCCGCCTTCTCGACAGCCGCGAGCGGCTGACCGAGGAGCAGCGCGTCTGGCAGCAGCTGTCGCAGGCGTTCCTGCGCATTTCCGACGACGTGGCGCACGCGCGCCCGCGCGCAGTGCGCGACGCGGGCGGATTCGAGCTTCGCGCGTTCGTGGGACGGCTGTTCGACTCGCGCGCGCTCGCCGAGCCCAGCCTCGAGCTGACGCGCGGCGGCGAGCTGAGCTACGGGGGCGCACCGCGCTCGGATCTGAGGCGCGTCGCTTATCGCCTCAAGGAAGGGCGCCTCGTGCGAATCACCTGGCCGGTGCTCGATCGCGCTCCGGTGACCGAGCCGCTCGAAGCGCCGCTGCTCGCCGACGTCGAGACTTTCGAGCTGCGTTTCTACGGAGCGAGCGGCGATTCGGTCGAAACCTGGCCCACGGCGACGAGCGGCCCCGACGTTCCGCCGCGGGCGATGGAGCTCACGCTCGCCGTGAAGGGCCTGGGCCGATTCAAGCGCCTGTTTCTGGTGAACCAGTGATGCCCGCCCGGCGCGCGCAGCGTGGAATCGCCCTGGTGACCGCGGTGATGATCGTCGCGATCGCGGCGGCGATCGCGGTCCAGATCGCCTTCGCGCACCAGATCTGGTTCCGGCAAATGGAAAACGTCGCCGACCGCGACGCGACCGACTGGCTGCGCCGCGGCGCGCTGCACTGGGCGAGCCTCGCGCTGCTCGAGGATGCAGCGCAGAACTCGACCGACCATCTCGGCGAGAACTGGGCGATGGGACTGCCGACCCTTCCGGTCGAGGGAGGAACCATCAAGGTATCGATCGAGGACGCGCAGGGACGCTTCAACCTCAACAGCGTGGGAAACCCGGCGAGCCTCCAGGTCCTCAACCGCTTGCTCGCGGTGCTGCGCCTCGATCCGCAGCTCGCCAATGCGGTGCTCGACTGGATCGACTCGGACGACCTCGTGAGCCCGGGAGGGGGAGGCGCGGAGGACGTCGATTACCTCAACCTCAATCCGCCTTACCGCGCCGCCAACCGGCCCATGGCGAGCGTCGACGAGCTGCGCTTGATACGCGGCTTCGACGCCAAGACCGTCGCCGCGCTCCTGCCGTACGTGACGGTTCTCCCTGTGGCTACCAACGACATCAACGTCAACACCGCCTCGCCCGTGGTGCTTGCGGCGCTGGTGCCGGGTCTGGATCTGCCGACTGCGCAGCAAATCGCCGAAGAGCGCGGCAGCACCCCGTACAAGGCGCCCGATGATTTCAAGTCGAAGCTGCGAGGCTTGACTCCGCCCACGGCGGGATTGGTCGTGAAGACGGACTTTTTCCTGGTGACGCTCGACACCTCGATCGGGCGCCACGAGCGCCACACCGAAGCGCTTCTTCAACGCT
>WNFX01008586.1_pt1 | contig 21667 bp, 20 predicted proteins | sample 5400111 | NCBI WGS metagenome assembly WNFX01 (sample SAMN13153363, study PRJNA577476) | soil metagenome | isolation source: 40 cm soil or saprolite under grassland replicate 1 | place: USA:California | collected 2016-06-15 | reverse complement strand
TGTGGGACACCTCGACCTGGGCCGACGCCCAGAAGCTTCCCTCCTTCGCCCAGATGCTGTGGGACCAGGTGCCCAACGCGCGTCTCGGCGCGACCTCCGTCGATCAGTACGCGAGCGACCTCGCGAAGCGAGTCCGCGAGACGCTGTACTAGGCGACGGCAAGAACGAAGGCGAAGCGGTAGCTCGGGCTCCAGCGGTCGTCGAAGCCTTCGAGGCCGAGCTCGCGCCAGCCCGCGTTGCTCCAGAGACAGAGGACGTCGCGGCGGCCGAAGTAGCCGAGCCAGGGATCGTGGAGGAAGACCACGGGCCCCTTGCCCTGGACGTCGGGATGGGCGATCCCGAAGTAGAGCGCATCTTCGTACGTCGGGGGCTCGAGGCCTTGCCGGGCCGCGTCGGTCGTGGCATCCGTGGCCGTCACGTCGCGGTCGAACTCGAGGAGAGCCACCTCGCGCTGCCGCGGGCCGCCGAAGTGCCGAGCGGGGAAATTCTCCGAATTGATGGCCGAGTGCGCATAGCCGTAGTTCCCGGCCGCCACGAGCTCCTCGGTGGATCGGCCATCTCCGACGGTGATCCGGTAGGTGTCCGTGGAATGTCCTCCGCCATACGCGATCAGCGCGGCTGCATCCGGATGGCGCCGTCGAGCCGTATCGTCTCGCCGTTGAGCATGGCGTTCTCGACGATGTGCGCGGCGAGGGCCCCGTACTCGGCGGGCCGACCAAGGCGCGGGGGAAACGGGACCTGCTTGCCGAGCGAGACGCGCGCGGGCTCGGGCAGGCCGGCGAGGAGCGGGGTGTCGAAGAGGCCGGGGGCGATGGTGACCACGCGAATGCCGAGCTCGGCGAGATCGCGAGCGATGGGCAGCGTCATGCCGACGATGCCGCCCTTGGAGGCGGAGTAGGCGGCCTGACCGATCTGGCCGTCGAAGGCGGCGACGGAGGCGGTGTTGATCACCACGCCGCGCTCGCCTTCCTCGTTCGGCTCGTTCTTCGCCATGTGCGCGGCGGCGAGCCGGATGCAGTTGAAGGTACCGATCAGGTTGACCTGGATCGTGCGCGTGAAGGCGGCCAGATCCGCGGGGCCGCGCTTACCGTAGGCTTTCTCCGCCGTCCCGATGCCCGCGCAGTTGACGAGCACGTGGACGGCGCCGAATTTCGCCACGGCCTCCGCGAGCGCGCTCGTCACCTCCTCGGCGCTCGTCACGTCGCCCGGCGTGAAGAGCGCGTGGGCGCCGAGCGTCTTGGCCACGTCCGCGCCCGGCGACCTCGGCAAGTCGAGGAGGGCGACGTTGCCCCCGCTGCCGAGCAGCCGCTCAGCCGTGGCGCGGCCCAGTCCCGAGGCGCCGCCCGTGATCACCGCCACGCTTCCCGCGATCTTCATCGATGGAATCCTCCTCGGCAGGGGGTTCGACTGCGCGGTAGTATAACCGAGACCCATGACCCCGCCTCGCTGGATCCGGACCACGGAGGAGCTCGACGCCCTCGTGTCATCGCTGCGCGGGGCTCAGGCCCTGTCATGGGACACCGAGGCCGACGGTCTTCACCACTACCCGGCCAAGCTCTGCCTGGTGCAGGTGGCCGACAACCGCGGTCAGAGTCATCTCATCGATCCGCTCGCGCTGCCCGCCCTGACCCCGCTCGGATCGTTCTTCGCCGATCCCGGCGTCCTCAAGGTGCTGCACGCCGCCGACAATGATCTCGGCTATCTCAAGCGCCTCTACGGCTTCACGGCGGCGGGAATCTTCGACACCGCGATCGCCGCGCGCTTCCTCGGCGTCACCTCGCTCTCGCTCGAAGGGCTCCTGCGCGATTTCCTCGGCGTGGATCCCGGCCCCTCCCGCCAGAAGGACGACTGGTCCAAGCGACCGCTGTCGGCCGCACAGGAGACCTACGCTCTCAACGACGTGCTGCACCTGATCCCGCTGCGCGATCGCCTCGCCGAGGAGCTGCGCGGCAAGGGACGCCTGGCCTGGGTCGAGGAGGAGTGCGCGGCGGTGGCGGCCATGCCCGCGCCTTCGACCCGCGTGGACCCCGACGCCTACATGGGGCTCAAGGGCGCCAAGGACCTCGACGGCCGCGGGCTCGCCGTGCTGCGTGAGCTCCATCTGGCCCGCGAGGCGCTCGCCGTCAAGCTCGACCGGCCGCCCTTCATGATCCTGGGCAACGAATCTCTCGTCGCGCTCGCCGCGCTCAGGCCGCGCGACAGCGAGGCCATCCTGACCGTGCGCGGGTGCACGGCCAATGTGGTGCGCCGGGCGGGGGAGGCCATCCTGGCCGCGGTGGAGCGTGGCCTGAGCGTGCCGGACTCGGAGGTGCCCGTGCGAAAGAACCGGCCGCGACCTTCGATCTCGGGCGCCGTGCAGCGCCGGCGAGAGGTGTTGCGCCTCTGGCGGGTCGACGCGTCGAAGCAGGTCGGGCTCGATCCCGGCGTCATCTTTCCCCAGCGGCTCATCGATCGCCTTTCCGCCGATCCGCCGAAGGACGTGGAGGCCCTGGCCCGCGTCGAGGGCGTGGGCCGCTGGCGCGCCGAGCTTTTCGGCGCCGATCTCTTGAGGAGGCTGTCATGACCACCACCTCGAGTCGTCACGTCGTGCTCGCCGCGCGGCCACAGGGCCTTCCCAAGCCCGCCGACTTCAGGATCGAGAGCGCGCCGGTCCCCGAGCTCTCTCCGGGCCAGGTCCTCGTGCGCAATCTGTGGATGTCCGTGGATCCCTACATGCGCGGGCGCATGAGCGACCGGAAATCCTATGCGCCCTCCTTCGAGGTGGGCAAGCCGATGGAGGGCCGCGCCATCGGCCGCGTCGTCCGGTCCACGCATCCCTCGCTCAAGGAGGGCGCCGTGGTCAGCAGCATGCTGGGCTGGCGCGAGTACTTCGTCTCGAGCGGCGAAGGACTCAATCCCGTCGACCCGTCGCTGCCGCTCGCAGCATATCTCGGTGTCCTCGGGATCCCGGGCTTCACGGGCTGGTACGGGCTCAAGATGATCGGCAAGCCCAAGCCGGGCGAGACGCTCGTGGTCTCGGGAGCGGCGGGAGCCACGGGATCCCTCGTGGTCCAGATGGGCAAGATCGTCGGCTGCCGGGTGGTAGGGACGGCGGGGACGGACGACAAGTGCGCCTACCTGACCAAGGAGCTGGGCGCGGACGCCGCCATCAACTACAAGAAGGCGGGCGATCTCCTGGAGGCGCTCCGCCCGGCCTGTCCCACCGGCATCGACATCTATTTCGAGAACGTGGGCGGTCCGCTCCTCGATGCCGTGCTGCGGCTCGTGAATCCCCACGCCCGCATTCCTCTCTGCGGCATGATCTCGCAGTACAACCTCGATCCGCCCGATCCTGGTCCGCGTTACCTCTTCTCCATGATCGGCAATCGCGTCCTCATGCAGGGCTTCATCATCTCTGATCACCTGAATCTCTATCCGGAGTTCCTCGCGGAGGTGGGAGGATGGCTCAAGTCCGGCCGCCTCAAGCGCGAGGAGACCGTGGTCGAGGGGCTCGAGAACGCGCCGCGGGCCTTCCTGGGTCTCTTCTCGGGAGAGAATCTCGGCAAGATGGTCGTGAAGCTCGCCTCCGAGTCGACGTAAGACCGCCAAGGGGAGGGCGGGAGCGGTGGCCGGCATCCCTCGGGAGCGAATCCGACGAGCCGTAGCGCGCCCCGAAGCGCAGGGCGCATCCGCCGCGCGAGTCGTCCCCGCCACAGGCGGGGCGGCGAGCGACCCCCGTCTCGGGGGATGGGGGGCAGGCGGAGGCGCCCGAGCGAGGAGGCGCGCGAGGCGAGGAGGTTTGAGCGGACGAGGGATGCCGGTCACCGCTCCCGCCCGCGTTCGCGTGCTTCGCGTCCTGAAGGCACGGAGTCGCGTCACGCTCGCTTGCGGTGACCTCCCGACGGTGGTACACGGACAGCAATAGGCTCGGCTCGCGGCCCCACTCAATGGAGAGGAGGGTTCTCATGGACTCCCGATCCAGCTATCTGCGTGACGGCATCATCGCCGGTCTCATCGGGGCGGCCATCGTGGCCGTGTGGTTCCTCATCTACGACGCCGCCCGCGGGTATCCGTTCCGCACGCCGGCCCTCCTGGGCGCCGCGGCGATTCAAGGGATACGCGATCCAGGGACGGTGGCGGTCTCGCCGAGCTTGGTCGCCCAGTACACCGTGCTCCACGGCGTGGTCTTCGCGATGGTGGGCATTCTCATCGCCTTCCTCATCGTGTCGGCCCAGAGCCAGCCCAGCCGTCTGCTCGTGGTCTTCATCGCGCTCCTGTGCTTCGAGGTCGCCTTCCTGGCCGTGCTGACGTGGTGGGCGCATCCGGTGGTGACCGCGGTGCGCTGGTGGGCCATCCTGATCGGCAATGCGCTGGCCGCAGTGGGCATGCTCGCCTATTTCTTCGTCGGCTATCGCCCGCTCGGACGCCACCTCATGGGGCCGTGGGTTCGCATCGCGCGCGAAGGGCTCGTGGCGGGATTGCTCGGGGCGGCGGCGGTGGCCGTGTGGTTCCTCATCTACGACACGGTGGCCGGCGTACCCCTGCGGACCCCGGCCCTTCTCGGGGCCGCCCTCTTCCATGGCCTGCGCGATCCCGCGGCGCTCGTCATCACCACGCCGCTCGTTCTCGAGTACACGTTCTTTCACGGCCTCGCCTTCATTCTCTTCGGCTGGTTGGCGGCCGGCTTGGTCGCCCTGGCCGATCGCGAGCCGCGCCTGCTCTTCGCCTTCATCATGCTGTTCTGCTGCTTCGAGGTTTTCGTCTTCGCCATGATCGCCACCCTCGCGTACTGGCTGCTCGAGACCATCGCGTGGTGGACCATCCTGGTAGGGAACCTTCTGGCCGCCGGCGTGATGCTCGGCTATCTCCTGAGCTGGCATCGCGTGACCTGGCGGGAGTTCCTCCACGCCCATCAGTGAGGGGCGGGGCGCCTGTGTGGTACGCTCGCCGCTGGGCAAGGCCGTGACGCCATGCCGGAGGAGACGAGGGTGACCACCGAGAGCTACGACTGGGACGCGATCATCACCGGCCTGAACCAGTACCTCCGCCTCCGGAGCATCCCCATCGGAATGAAACTCTTCGAGACCGTCGCGGAGATGGAGGCCATCCCGAAGATCCGCCGGCCGAAGAGCAAGCACACCACGGACCAGATCGTGGCCCAGGCGCGCCAGCTCGGCTGGACGGTGGGCATCACCATGGACGATCTGATCGGGGCGCAGTGCGGCGCGGTGATCGGGCTCCATCCCCAGGACGAGGAATGGCTCTCCGGGCACCGGATGGCCGGCGTGTGGTTCAAGACGCAGGCGGACGCGAGCCTTCACCAGCACGCCATGGACTGCGTGCCCTATGGACGCTACCGCGCCATGGCCGTGGCGCCCCTGGCCTCCAACCGCCTCGATCCGCCGGACATCTGCCTGCTCTACGGCACGCCGGGGCAGATGATCTTCATGATCAACGGCCTGCAGTGGGTGGGCTACAAGAAGATGGCCTTCACCTCCCTGATCCGCCGGCTACGCCGGCTTGACGGTGTCGCCGGGGCGGATGACGCCGTCGTTGAGAATCTGCGCGCGTAGACCTGCGCGATGCACGAGGGTGGCCATGACGCCGGAGTGGGTGAGGCCGTCGAGGTAGCGGCAGGGCTCGCAGAGCCGCGTGCCGCGCAGGCGGACGTCGCCTACCCAGAACTCGCGCCCGACCAGGTGATTGAGTGGCACCCCGGTCGTGGCGATGTTGCGGCGGCTCTCCGTCGCGGAGATCTTGATCGGGCCTTCGGCGGGCAACGCGTCAAGCGTTTCCGTCTCGATGAGCGTGATTTCACGGCCGCCCGCGCCCGGCTTGTCCGAGTAGTAGCCCGTGCCGAGGAAGTACCGGTCGCCTTCGAGGCCGCGCCCGGCGACCGCGCGCGCCTGGGCCACCGTCTCCATGGGCTGCCCGGCCGCCCGCGTGATGTGGATCGAGACCACGGATCCTTGCCACATGGTCGCCATGCTAGGCGAGGCGCCGGTCTGAAGCAAGTTTCACGGGATGCTACACTCGCCCCACCTTGCAGCACGAGAAGGCAAGTCAAGAGGAGGTCACGCGGCGTGGGCGCATTTGACCTGAAGGGCAGGGTGGCGGTGGTGACGGGGGGCAACGGCGGCATCGGGCTGGGCATGGCGCGCGGGCTCGCCGAGGCGGGGGCGGCGCTCGTGGTCGCCGCGCGCAATCGCGACAAGAGCGCGCGCGCCGTGGCCGAGCTCAAGGCGCTCGGCGCCGACGCCGAGTCGGTGACCGTGGACGTGACAGAGGAGGCGTCGGTGGAGGCGATGGTCAAGGAGACGATGACGCGCTTCGGTCGGCTCGACATCCTCGTCAACAATGCCGGCACGAACATCCGGAAGCCCCCGCACGAGCTTTCGCTCGACGAATGGCGCCAGGTGCTCGACACCAATCTCACCAGCGCCTTCATGGCCAGCCACGCCGTGCATCCGGTCATGAAGCGGCAGGGCGGCGGCAAGATCATCAACATCGGCTCGATGATGTCCCTCTTCGGCGCCTCCTTCGCCCCCGCCTATGCCGCCTCCAAGGGCGGCATCGTGCAGTTCACCAAAGCCTGCGCGGCGGCGTGGGCGCTCGACAACATCCAGGTCAACGCCGTGCTCCCCGGCTGGATCGATACCGAGCTGACCCAGCGGGCCCGTCGGGAGGTGGAAGGGCTCCACGACAATGTCCTGCGCCGCACCCCCGCCAAGCGTTGGGGCACGGGCGCGGACATGGCGGGCGTGGCCGTGTTCCTGGCGAGCCCGGCCTCTGACTTCGTGACCGGATCGGCCATTCCCGTGGACGGAGGCTATTCCATCCAGGGCTGAGTGACGCTAGAATCGACGAAAGCGATGCGTCGACGCGCTCGGCATCCCTTTCTGCTATTTCTCGCCGTCGCCCTCACCGGGTGCGCCTCGGCGGGGCATCTCGAGGCCTCGATGGGCCGCCCCGCGCCCCTCCCCGTCCTCCGCTTCGGCGTCGACACCTTTGCCTTTCCCAACGAGAGCCGAACCAAGAATGCCGGTAAGCTCGATCTCTACGCCAACTACTGCTTCGTGATGGCCCGCGCCATCACGCAGTTCCACCACTTCGCGCGCTTCGCGCCGGAGGCGCCCAGGGTTACCTCGGCCGAGTACACCGAGCTGGTGCGCCGGGCGACGTCCCGGCCGCCGTGGCATGATCCGCTGCCCCTCGAGGAGCGCGTGGTCATTCCGGGCTTCGCCTCGCTCTACGAGCTCTCCAAGACGGAGGAGCAGGCGGTCAAGGCGGGGCTGCCTGGCCGCTTCTGGGGATGGGTGCACTGGACGAACTGGCGCGTCACCTTTCCCGTGACGGCAGCGGGACAGGAGCGCGTCGTCCTGGAGACCATGGCCGAGATCCAGGCGGGGCGGCCCGTGCAGCTTCTCGTCACCAACTTCCCCATCGTCGAGCTCAACCACACCGTGATCGTCTATGACTACCGGGTCTACGAGGGGCGCTTTCTCGAGCTGCGCGTCTACGACCCCAACGATCCCTCCAAGCCCGGCTCCATTGCCTTTGACCGCGTGGCGCGCCGCTTCTTCGCGTCGGAAGTCTTCGATACCAATCCGGGCGATATACGGGCGTTCCGGATGTACCACACCCCTCTCCTTTAATATGGGCGCGGTCCAGGACCTGGCCGGGAGCTCGTCGGAAGGGCGGCCGACGCCAAGACTGGAGCGCATCGCGATTCTCGCCGGCGGCGTGTGCACGCCGATCGGTCAGGATGTCGACGCCTTCTGGTCTGCCCTGCTCACCGGTGCCGACGGCATCTCGCGCATCGAGCGCTTCCCGGTGGACGATCTCCGCGTGGGCAACGGCGGTGAGATCAAGAAGCTCACCCGTGCGATCGAGTGGTCTCGCGTGCCCGATTGCCGGGCCAGCCGACTGCTCGTCTCCGCCGCGGACGACCTCCTGAGTCAGGCGGGCGCGCGACCTCTTCCCGTGGCCCCGGAGCGTCTCGCCGTGGTGGTGGGCACGGCGCTGGGGGGTGTCGAGGAGGGCGAGCGAGCGCTCGCGGGCGAGGTTGGCCGTCTGCCCCGCGCCCTCTACGATGCGCCGGCGCATGCGCTCAAGCGCTGGCTGGGGGCCCGCGGCCCCGCCATCACCGTCGCCACCGCCTGCGCCTCGGGGGCCACGGCCATGGGCCTCGGAGCAGAGCTTCTGCGCCGAGGGGAGGCCGACATGGTGGTGGCGGGTGGCTATGACGGCCTCTGCCGCTTCGTCCTGCGGGGCTTCAATGGCCTCCGATCGCTCACCCGGGACAGGGTTCGTCCATTCGACGGGAGACGGAGCGGACTGCTCCTGGGCGAGGCGGCGGGGCTGGTCTTGCTGTGCCGCGAGCGTGACGCGGGCGCCAAGCGTCTGGGCACGCTGCTGGGCTATGGCAGCGCGAGCGATGCCGCGCACATCGCGGCGCCCGATCCGGAGGGCCGCGGGATCGAGCGAGCCATGCGGGGCGCGCTCGCTCAAGCCGGCGTGGACGCGGGTGACGTGGATTTCGTGAGCGCGCATGGTACGGCGACCACGCTCAACGACGCCAGCGAGGCCAAGGCGCTGCGACGCGTGCTGGGCGCGCGCCGCGTCCCCGTCAATTCGATCAAGGGCGCCATCGGCCACACCATGGGGGCCGCCGCCACCCTCGAAGCCATCCTCTGCCTGCTCGCGGGCCGCCATGGGCAGGTCCCCGCCACCCTCGGCCTCGAAGAGCTCGACCCCGCCTGCGAGCTCGATCTCATCCAGGGCGCGCCACGGGCGCTCCGGCCTCGCCTCTCGCTCAGCACGTCACTCGGCTTCGGCGGATGCAACGCGGCGCTGGTGCTGCAGGGGGCAGCGTGATGCGAGGGCCGGCGATCCGCGCCATCGGGCTCATCACGGGCTGGGGCGTGGGGGCGGGCGCCGTGCCTCCGGATGCCGTGGCCGCCGCGGGGGGACGTCGCGTGCTCAGCCTGGAGCGGCCCGCCCTCGATCCCGAGCGCTTCCGCCGCTCGCCCCGGGAATGCGTGCTTGGAGTTGCGGCCGTCGCCGCGATGCTCGAAGATGCGGAAGAGGGGCCCGAGGCCATTGCGGGTGAGGACACCGGGTTCGTGTTCGTGACGGCCGCGGCCTATGCGGCCTCGAACAGGGCGCACATCGAGCCTCGCGGCTCGAACGTGTATTTCCCGTACACCGCGCCGGCCGCGATATCCGGGGAAGTCGCCATCGAGTACGGGATCCGGGGACCCTACGGCATCCTGATCGGCGGGCCCACGGCGGGCGCGGACGCCATCGCTCACGCCGCCGAGATGCTCGAGGCGGGGACATGCCGACGGGTGCTCGTGCTCGGCGTCGAGATCTTCGAGGAATGCGCGGACCTCTATGATCGGGCGGGCGGACTTGACGGGCCCCTCGTCGAGGCCGCCTGCGGCCTCTGGCTCGAGCCGGGGGAGGGCGCGCTGACGCTCAGCAGGGGTCGGGGCCGGCGCGGTGGCTCCGGCGGCGCTCGGCGGCGATTGGGAGAAATGCTCGCTTGCGAGCCGCTCGCCGCCCTCGCCCTCCACCGGGCGTCGGGGCGACAGGGACCGGTAGAGATTCACGCGGCCTGGCGCGGGGAGACCACGAGCTTGCGGTGGAGTCATGCACCATACCGGGCGCGCCGACGCGCGGCCTGATCGGAGGCAGAGGGGATGACGCAGAAGGAAATCCTGGACGAGCTCAAGGCCATCATCGTCGAGCGGTTGAAGTTCGACCCGCGGCGGGCGGCCGAGATGACGCTTGACACCACCCTGCCCAAGGGCATCGAGGGCTCTCTCGGGCTCGACTCGCTGGATTTCATCGAGCTCTCCGTGGCCATGGAGGAGCGCTTCGGCATCGTCATCGACGAGGGCCAGGATCTGGCCGACGAGTTCCGCTCCTTCGACAGCCTTTCGCGCTGGATCCTCTCCAAGACCGCATGACCCGCGTGGTGGTCAGCGGGCTGGGCGTCGTCAGCCCCTACGGGACCGGCGCCAAGACCTTCTGGACCGGGCTCGCGAGCGGGACGTGCGCGATCCGCCCGCTGACCGCGATCGACACCGAAGGCTTTCGCTCCCGGATCGGCGCGGAGGTGCCCGCCGACGTACTCGCCTCGCTGGGCCCCTCGCGGAGGCGCGCCCGCGCCGATCGCTTGGCGATGGCGGCCGCGCGCGAGGCGCTCGCCGACGCCGACCTCTCGCCGACCGATCGCGCCTGCGCGGGGCTCTTCGTGGGCGCCGTGGGCGGCGGCATGCTCGAGGCGGAGGCGTGGTACTGGGAGGAGACGCGCACGGGCCGCCCCTCGCCGAGGATCGGGGCCCTCCGCGCCATCCTGCCCTCGACGCACGCGGAGACGTTGAGCTCTCGCCTCGGCCTGTGCGGGCCCAAGGAGACCGTGGTCATGGCCTGCGCCTCCGGCGCGGCCTCGCTCGCGCTGGGGCTCGATCTCATCCGCTCCGGCGCAGCCCCCCTCGCCTTGTGCGGCGGCGTGGATGCGCTCACGCGCGTCTGCTTCATGGGCTTCAATGCCCTGCGCCTTCTCGACCTCGAGCCGTGCCGTCCCTTCGATCGCGACCGGAAAGGCATGTCGATCGGCGAGGGCGCAGCCTTCGTGGTCCTCGAAGAGGCCGGCCACTGTCGCGCGCGCGGCGGACGAGCCTACGCGGAGCTCCGGGGGGCGGGTATGACTACCGATGCCCACCATGTCACGTCGCCCGAGCCGAGCGCCGACGGAATGGTCCGCGCCATCGAGGAGGCGCTGACCGCGGCCGGGCGCGCCCCCGGCGACGTCGGCTATGTCAACGCCCACGGCACGGGCACGCCGCAGAACGACCGCGTGGAGGCGCTGGCCCTGGCGCGGGTCTTCGGCCCGGGCCGCGTGCTGCTCAGCTCGACCAAGTCACTTGTCGGCCACACCATGGCGGCCGCGGGCAGCCTGGAAGCGGTGGCGAGCGTGCTCACGCTTCAGCATGGACTCGTTCCCCCCACCGCCAATCTGCGCGTCACGGATCCGGAGGTGCCGTTCGACTGCGTACCCGAGACGGCTCGGGCGGTCGAGCTCGACGCGGTCCTGTCCAACTCCTTCGGCTTCGGCGGCCAGAACGTGAGCCTGGTCTTCGGCCGATGAGCGCCTCCCGCCGCGTGGTCGTCACCGGGATGGGCTCGGTCAGCGCGGGCGGAATCGGCGGCACCGCGGTGGTGGCCCAAATTCTCGCGGGCGCGACGAGCCCCATCCGTCCGGTCCGCGCTTTCGAGACCGCGGGCTGGCCGAGCCGGCTCGGGGCCGAGGTCGACGATGCCGCGCTCGAAGGTCTCCTCGATCCCGGCGCGGCGCGCCGGCTCTCGCGGATCTGCCGTCTGACCGTGGTCGCGTCTCGTCTCGCCGTCGAGGACTCCGGCGTGCCGCGGGGGCCTGCGCTCGGCCTCGTCGTGGGCACGGAGCATGGCGACTTCCGGTCGAGCGAGGAGTTCGTGACCGGCTATCTCAAGCGCGGCCCCTCGGGGCTCTCTCCGATGATCTTCCCCAATACCGTGATGAACAGCATGGCCGCGGTGGCGGCCATCGAGATCGGCGCCCGCGGCCCGTCCATCACCGTCAACCAGGCCACTGTGGCGGGAGATCTGGCGGTGGCGCGCGCGGCTGCCCTCGTGAGAGACGGCCGCGCGCTCGCCGTGGTGGCGGGCGGCGTCGACGAGATGTTCGCGCACGTCTACCGGCGATTGAGCGAGATGGGCATGCTGTCGCCCGCGGCCGGCCGCGGCACGGAAGGCTGCCGGCCCTACGAGCCGGACCACAACGGCGTGGTGCTCGGCGAAGGGGCGACCTTTCTCGTCCTGGAGGACCTGGAATCGGCGCGCGCGCGCGGAGCGGTCGTCCACGCCGAGATCCGGTCGGCCGCGTGGGGGAATGTACCCGTGGCTCCACACACCGCGCCCCGCCGTCGTCGTGATCTCCATTCGCCGGCGCTCCGGGCCCTGGTCTCGGCGGGCGTTGCGCCGTCGGCCGTCGGGACGTGCTACGGTTCGGGCAACGGGGATCCTGCCCTCGACGACTGGGAGCTCGGCCTTCTCGCCGCCGATCGCCTTCCCGAACCCCGGTCGCTTGCCTCTCGCTTCGGCCAGCACGGCGGGCTCGGCGCTCTCCGAGTGGCCGCCGCCCTTGACCGCCTGAACAAGGTGGCTCTTTCCCCGACGACGCTCGTCATGGTTCATGGCCTCGCTCGGGGTGGCTGCCGCACCGCGCTCCTGATCGGCCGCGCGGCATGAGCGATCACGTCACCATCATTCCCGTCTTCAACGAGGCGGCCACCATCGGAGGACTCGTCGAGCGGGCGGCCCTCCACGGCCCCGTCATCGTGGTGGACGACGGGTCGTGGGACGGAAGCGACGAGACGGCCGCCGCCGCCGGCGCCGTCATCCTCAGGACGGGCGGGCGATTGGGCAAGGGCGCGGCCCTCCGCCTGGGCTTCGCCGGCGCCCTTGCCCGCACGGCGGAGCGCGTGGTCACGCTCGACGGCGATGGCCAGCACGATCCCGACGATATCCCGCGACTGCTCGCGGCGTCCGAGCCCAAGCCCGACGCCCTCGTGATCGGAGGCCGCTTGAGCGGCGGCGGCAGCCTCATGGAGCCGGCGCGACTGCACGCCCTTCGAGTGGCGGGCTTCTTCATCGACTGGCTGACCGGCCAGCACGTCGCGGACACGCAGTCGGGCTTCCGCGTCTACCCGCGCGAGCTTCTCGAGCGCGTGTCGCCCCGTGGAGGCGGCTTCGTGTTCGAGACAGAGGTGCTCGTGCGTGCGGCGGCGGCGGGCTATGCGATCCGGGAAGTTTCCCTCAGCTCGCTCCCCCCCGCGAGCCGGCCGAGTCGCTTCCGCCCGTTTCGCGACGGAGTGGCCCTCACGGGTTATCTCGTCGTCCAGGGCTTGCGCCGATGGGCCCGCGACGCCGGCCTGGTCGCCCGCGCTCTCGTGCGCCCCTTCACGGCGGCGCGGCGGAGACCGCGCCACGCGGAGCTCGCGAGGTTCACCGCGCCGTACCGCCACAATCCAGGCGCCTTCGCCTCGGCGCTCGGCGTCTTCACGCTCAACCGGATCGCCGAGACGTGGCGACGCTGGTGGAGCGATCCGCGCGCGCGCGTGATGCGCCGGGCCGCCCTCGCGTCGGCCATGCTTCCCGTCCTGGGCCTGGCCGCCGCCGTCCAGTCCGCCCTCGCTCTCCGCCGGCTCGGCGTGGATCTCGTCGCTCCTCTCGTGCGCTCCGCCTATTCGCAGGAGCGTCTGGCCCGCGTGGCGACGACGCGGGAACCGAGGGCGCGCCGGTCTGGGCAGGGCGAGACGAGCGCATGATCGCCCGCTTCAATCGATGGGGACGCCGGCGCCGCCACCTGCCCATCGAGTCCCCGCTCGAGTGGTGAGGGCGAGAGGGCGACGTCGCGTGCGCGCGTGAGGCTTCGCGAGCTTCTTCCCCGCGGGTACACCTTCACGGTCGTGGGCATCGCGGTCGGGGTGGCGGGGCTGGTTGCCCTCGGCGCCATGGCCGAGCGCATCACCCGCTTCATCGATGGGGGCGACCGTTTCGTCCTCGGTCAGATCTCGGTGGCCGGGGAGGGCATGGGCATGGGCACGGGCTTCACGGCGGGTGGCCTGCTCTCGGCCGCCAAGATCGCCGAGATCGCCGCCGTGCCCGGTGTCTCGGGCGTCCAGGCCCAGGTCATGATGCCGCTCGTCACGAGCACGTCACAGTTCCTCACGCTCACCCAGGAGCTGGTCTTCGGCATGGACCTGGGCGTGCCCATTCCCAATCGCCACTATCGCGAGCTGCCCGTGCGGACCGGTCGCCCCCTTCGCGCCGCAGACCGGCGCGTGACCGTGCTCGGAGCCGATTTCGCGGCCTCGCGCAAGCTCGGGGTGGGCAGCTCCGTCTCCCTGGGGGGCCAGGACTTCGCCGTGGTCGGCATCCTCGACAAGACGTTCACGGCCCCGGATCGCTTCGCCCTTGTGGGGATCGACGATGCGCGCGATCTCTGGCTGCGCCGCGATCCTCTCCTCGTTCAGGCCTTCGGCGCGGGCAGCCTGCGGCGTAACGACCTCAACACAGGAGCGGCGGTGGGGTGGAAGGACGGTGAGGATCCCGACGCCGTGGCGCGACGCATCCAGGCGACAGTAGGCAAGGTCAATGTCACCATTCCCGGCGAGGTCAGCCGGCTCCTGCGTCAGTCGACGGCGTTCTTCTCCGCCCTTCTCCTGGGCATCGGGGTGCTGGGACTTCTCATCGGCGGACTGTCGCTGTCCAATACCGTGACGGCGGCCGTCTTCGAGCGCATTCGCGACTTCGGCGTCAAGCGCGCGCTGGGCGCCACCGACCTTCACCTCCTTCGCGAAGTCCTCGGAGAGGCGCTCGGCGTCAGCCTGTCGGGCGGCGTGGTGGGCGTGCTCCTGGCCCTCGGCATCGGCACCGCCGTCGATACGCGGGTCATCCGCGAGGGACAGCAGCTCTTCCTCTTTTCGCCTCGTCTGCTGGCATTTGCCGTCGTCTTCTCGGTCGCGCTGGGCGGGCTCGCCGCCGCGTACGCCACCCTTCGCATCGCGCGGCTCTCACCCGCCGAAGCCATCCGGCGGGGTACCTGAACTCTGTCGTGGTGCTGAAGGCGAGGGGACTCCGCAAGACCTTCACGGGCCCGGGGGGCACGCCCGTCCCCGTGCTCCACGGGGTGGATCTCGAGGTCAAGGGCGGCGAGCTCGTCGCCGTCTCGGGCACGTCGGGCTCCGGCAAGTCCACACTCCTCAACCTGATCGGGTTGCTGGAGCCGCCCGACGCGGGAGAGATCTGGATCGGCGACGAGCGCGTGAGCCATCTGGGGCGGCGCGCCCAATGTTCCTTCCTGCTCCTCGCGGGCCTGACGGCGCTCGACAACGTGCTGCTTGCCGCGCGCTACATCGGCCGCGATCGCGACGACGCCCGCCGGGATGCCCTCGGGCTCATGGAGCGCTTGGGCGTCGCTCACCGGGCAGAGCATCTTCCCGCGCAGCTCTCGGGCGGCGAGCAGCAGCGCGTCGCTTATTGCCGGGCCGTGCTGAACCGCCCTTCCCTCGTCCTCGCGGACGAGCCGACGGGCAATCTCGACGACGATCATGCCCGCGTCATCCTGGACGAGCTCCACGCCCTCGCCGCCGACCGCGGCACGGCCGTGATGCTCGTCACCCACCGGACAGAGGCGAGCGCCCGGGCCGATCGCGTGCTGCGTCTCGATCAGGGGCGGCTCGTCGCCTCATGACGGTAAGACCAGCCCGTAGCGCTCCTCGAGCCGCGTGAGCATTCTCCGCTCGCCCGTGGGTATTGCGGGCCTGATGGCGGTGCTCACCCTCGCCCTCCTGCTGCCGTGGCTGGGCGCGGCGCCATTCGATGATCCGGGCGAGGGGCAGCACGCGGAGATCGCCCGCGAGGTCGCGGTCTCGGGCGACTGGCTCACCCTCCGCCTCGCCGGTGTCCGCTACTTCGACAAGCCGCCCCTGCTCTACTGGCTGATCGCGGCGGGGTTCAAGGGCTTCGGCGTCTCGGAGCTGGTCGCCCGCCTTCCCGCCGTGCTGGGGGCGGCGGCGGCCGTTGCCGGGACGACGCTCCTCGGCGCCCGCCTTCTCGGCCCCGGGCCCGGCATCCTGGCCGGAGCAGCCCTGCTCTCGTGCGCGCTCTTTGCCGCCTTCGGCCGCTACGTCCGGCCCGAGACGCTCTTCGTCGCCGCCATTCAGTGGGGCTTCACCGGGCTTTTGTTGGGTCTGGGGGGGAGCGGCGCCGCTCGTCTTGGGGGTTGGCTCGGCTCGCCTTCGGCTGCGCCTCACACGGCAGCCCCAGGGCAGTTGGATCTGGGGGGGAGCGGCGCCGCTCCTCCCCCAGGCCCCCCCACCGAAACCTCAGGGCGGGGCGCCAGGTTCTGGGCGGTGGTCGGGTGCGCGGCGCTCGGCGTGGCCGCGCTCGCCAAGGATGTCATCGGGCTCGCGGGACCGCTCGCCGCCATCGCGCTGGCGCTCGCGCTGGCCGGGCGGCTGCGCCCGATCGGCCGCTGGCTGCCTGCGCCTGGCCTGGCCGCGCTCCTCGTCCTGGGGCTGGGCTGGTATGCGCTCGCTTCCATGCGCAATCCGGGCTTTCTCTGGTACACCGTCGTCGACAATCATCTCCTCAACGCGGTCCAGCTGCGCCGCTTCCCCGACGAGGACGTGTCGCTCTCGTCGCTCGAGTTCCTCCTCGTGGCCGGACTCGGAGCCCTTCCGTGGACGGTCACTGCCGTGCTCGAGGTCGGGCAGCTCGCCCGGCGCCGCGCCTGGAGAATCGCCGAAGACATCCCGTGGGTGGCGCTCGCCGTCTGGGCGGTCGCTCTCGCTCTCGTCTTCACGCTCTCGGCCTTCAAGCTGCCGCACTACGGCCTGCCCGCCTATCCAGCCATCGCGCTCCTCGCTGCGCGATGGTGGTCGCGGCGAGACGGGCGAGACCGACGTCCCGCCCTCTGGCATCTGGCCATGTTCGCGCTGCTTGCCGCGGTCCTCGGAGCCGCCGCCCTCACCGACGGGCGCGCCTTCATGGAGACGATCTTCTCGGCCACCGACGTCTACTCGCGCAAGGAGGCGGTCGCGACTCAGGTCGCGCCGCTCCCCGCGTGGCCGGCCCTGCGTCCGCTCGTGGGGCGCACCGCCCTCGTGTTCGCCCTGGGAGCGGCGGCGCTGGCCGTGACGGCCGCGTGGCGGGCCGGCCGGCTTGCGGCCGTCGCCGTCGCCGCCACGATGCTCGCCGTCGTGCCGAGCGTAGGCCAGGCCCTGGCCCTCGTCTCCACGGCCCGGGCGGTTTCCGGCATGGCGGCGGAGATACGGCTCGGCTGGCAGCCTGACCTCGTGCTCGTCCACGAGGGGCCGCTCGAGAACTCCGGCGCGCTCGAGCTCTATTCGGGCGTGCGGCCGGTGCTCGTGGAGGGACGGCGCAGCGTGCTCGGAATCGGGTCGACCTTTCCAGAGGCCGCCGAGACTTTCTGGGCGGCCGACCGGCTCAGGCGCGAGTGGCTCTCGAGCCGCCCCATCCTGCTCGTGACGACCCGCGAACCCGACAGGAGCCTCGTCGCGAGAATGCCGCGGGGGCGCGTGCATCTTCTGGCGTCCCGCCAGGGACGCTGGCTCTGGAGCAACGTTCCGCCGCGGGCGTAACCAGGGGGCTCGAAGCGGAACATTCTGCCTCGGAGGAATGGGCAATCTCGCGACTTCAGATTTCCCTGTAGAAGAGAAGGAGAAGCCCGATGAGGGCGAGGCAGGGCGCCCAGATCCTCCCGGCCATGGCGCCGTCCCGGCCCGGGAGCCTGAGCTCGAGCCATCGAGACCAACCGACGACGATGCCCACCACGGCCAGGGGCAGGTGAGTCACCTCCATCAAGTAGGCCTCCTTGGCGTTCTGCAGCGTATGGGCGTGGGCCAGGAGCAGCGCTCCCGCCGCCGCGCAGACGAATGGAAAGACGAGAGCAAGCCGCTCGTCTCGCAGCCGTCGCGTGCGCACGAGCCACTCGAAGACGCCGAAGATCGCGGGCAGCAAGCCGAGGAGGCGGTGCTGCAGCACCTCCGGATCCCACAAGCTCTGCCAGAAGCCCTGCGGGCCCAAGGGCCAGCTCTCGGGATCGCTGCGAAAGAGGAGAAAGGCTCCCAGCCCCACGAAGAGGAGCGGCCAGTTGCGCGCCCACGGCGCGTGGCCCGTGCGCTCCATCATGGCGAGGAGGCCCATGGCCAGCACGAAGAGCCCGGAGACGTTGTGGTTGTACTCGGACCAGAGGCTGTCCTGGGTGGTGCGGGGCGCCTCTCTGTTCGTGAGGTCCGATGCCTGGGCGAGCTCGGTGAAGGTCGGCGTCGAGAGCGTCGGCCACCTCGGCGTGAAGCGGAACGCCACCTCCGCGAGAGTCGCGCGGTCGGCGATCTGGTCCACGGCGGGAGGCGTGGAGCCCAGCGCCGCCGCCAGGAAGAGCACGGTCACCGCCCCGCCCACCTCCACCTCGACGAGCCGGCGGAGGGTGAGCGGCGGCACCTCCGCGTCGCGACGAAGGCGACGCACGGCGAAGAAATTGAGCGCGCCTAGGCCGAGGAGACCGAGAAAGAGCACGCCCTTGGTCAAGGTCATGGCGCCATACGCCGTCCCGAGAGCGGCGCCGGGTCCGCCGATGTACAGGAGCCACAGCCCGATGGCCGCGGCGGCCAGCGTCGCCACCGCGCCCTGGGCCAGCCGCGAGAATCGCTGGAGCGTTTCCGCTGGCCAGGGTCGAGAGGCACGAGCCCATGCGAGCACGAGGAGATGGGCGAGACCGCCCACCCACAGGCCCGCGGCAAGCTGATGGACGGCATCGAGGGTGAGGATGAGTGGGCCACGGGCGAGCCGTCCGGCGGCATGGCTGATCCACGCCGCGCTCACCGTCCCTGCCGCGGTGAGCGCGACCAGCGCGATCCAGGGACCGAGCGAGCGCGGCCTCCTGCGCACGACGGCGCAGAGCGCGATCACGCAGACCAGGAGAAGCGTGCGGGCCAGCGCGGCGAAGAAGAGGGGCGTCTCGAGGGCCCGGCCGATCGGCCAGCCCTCGGGGCCGGCCGTTGAGGCCACGATCACGAGAAAGGAGAAGACCTGGCAGGCCGCCGCGAGCCCCGCGCCAGCGGCGACGAGCCGGAGGGCACGTCGGATGTCGCGCTCGACGTCGGGCTCGCGGACGAGCCAGCGTCGCAGCACGAGGAGCCCGAGGACCGCCCCACCTATCGCCACGGACTGCCCCACCAGGCCGAGCGCCCTCAGGTAGACCTGGATGAGCGCGGTCATGCCCCGAGGCTCACGAGCGAGCGGCGGGGGCGCCGGCCAGCCGCTCGAGCAACGCCTCGGCCACGGCGCGCGCGGCGCCGGGGCGCCGGATCTCCCGCATGCGCTTGGCGAGATCGTCGAGAAGACCCGGCTCGGTCAAGCTCCGCGTGACCACGACGCCCAGCTCCTCGGCTGATCGGGCGCTGAGCGCGGCGGAGGCGGCGACGATGAAGCGCTCGTTGCGCCGCTCGTGGCCCGGGAGAGACCCGAAGCAGACGACGGGAAGATCGCAGGCAATGGCTTCGGCCAGGGACACGCCTCCCGCCTTGGTGACGAGGAGATCGGCGGCGGCCATGAGCTTGCGCATCTCTTCCGTGTAGCCGAGCACGCGCACGCGGCGACCGGAACCGCGGACGGATTCCCGCAGCCGCGCTCGGAGCGCGTCGTCATGACCGGCCACGATCACCGCCTGGAGCGGCACCGGAAGGTCACGAAGCACGCGCGTCGCCGCGGGCAGCTCGCCCGTCCAGCCGAACGCGCCCGCCATGGCGAGGACGACCGGGCGCTCGAGATCCAGACCGAGGGCCCGGCGCGCGGAGCCGGGGTCCACGGGCTGGTCGAACTCGGCACGCACGGGCAGGCCGGTGGCGAGCACGCGATCGGCGGCGATGCCGCGAGCCATGAGGTCGGCGCGGATGCTCTCCGCGGGCACGCAGTGGAGATCGACCAGGGGGGGGATCCACTGGCTGTGGACGGCAAAATCGCTGTACACGAGGGCGTGGGGAAGCCGCGTGACGCCGCGGCGGCGCAGGACCGACAAGGCGCCCGCGGGCGTCGGGTGCGTGGAGACCACGAGATCGGGGCGCTCTCGCTCGAGGAGGGCCCGCAGCCGCGGCGTTCCCAGTGAGCCCATGCCGAAGACGAGCCCCGAGGATGGGGTGAGCCGGTCACCGACCCAGTAGCCAAAGCCCCAGAGCGCGGGTGCCCGGCGCAGGATGGCGCCGTAGAGCCGGCGGCTCAATCGATCGAAGGCAGGGTGCACGAGATCGCGGAAGTGATCGACGATGCGCGTCTCGGCGCCGAGGGCTTGGAGGGCGGCGGCGAGAGCGTGGGCCGCCGCATTGTGTCCGGAGCCGTAGCTGGCCGAGAGGATGAGGACTCGCGGAGCGGCCGTACCCACAGCGGCAGAATGGTAGCACGGGCATCCGTCACGCGTTCGTGAAGAAGCGTCCGGCGCGATGGAATGGGTGGTGAGGCCGCGCCGCTTTTGCTAAGGTGACGGGGACATGACCGTCGACTATCTCCGCACGCTCTTCCTCCACCCGCCCTCTCCGGACGGCTTCGACGGTGGCGCCGGCTCCCGCTACCAGGCCAAGCGAGAGATCCGCTCCTTCTGGTACCCGACCTGGCTCGCCCAGCCCGCCGCGCTCGTGCCAGGCTCCCGGCTGATCGACGCGCCGCCCGACGGGTTGGCCCTGGACGATGTCCGGCCCTTCGCGCGACAGTACGACCTCTGCGTGCTGCACACGAGCACCCCGTCGTTCCCGGGAGACGTGGCGGTCGCCGAAGCCCTCAAGGCCGAGAACCCGCGCCTGCTCATCGGCATGGTCGGCGCGGCAGTGGCCGTGGCGCGCGAGGCGTCGTTGCGCGCCAGCCCGGCCCTGGACTTCGTGGCGGGGAGCGAGTTCGACTTCACCATCCAGGAAGTGGCGCAGGGACGGCCCCTCGAGGACGTCAGCGGACTCTCCCATCGGGTCAACGGGCGAGTCGAGCACACTCCGGAGCGGCCGATTCTGGAAAACATGGATCTCCTGCCCTTCGTCACGCCGATCTACAAGCGAGACCTGACGGTGGAGCACTACGCCATCGGCTATCTCCGCTATCCGTACGTCTCGTTGTACACGGGGCGCGGCTGCCGGTCCAAGTGCACGTTCTGTCTGTGGCCCCAGACGGTGGGCGGCCAGCGCTACCGGACCCGGAGCGTGGGGCACGTGGCCGAGGAGATGGCGCTGGCCCAGCGGCTCTTCCCCCAGGTGAAGGAGTTCTTTTTCGACGACGACACCTTCACGGACGACCTGCCGCGGGCGGAGGCGATCGCGCGCGAGCTGGGCAAGCTCGGGATCACCTGGTCGGTGAACGCCAAGGCCAACGTGCCCTACGCGACGCTGAAGGTGCTCAAGGACAACGGCCTGCGTCTCCTCCTCGTCGGGTACGAAACCGGCAACCAGCAGATCCTGAACAACATCAAGAAGGGCGTCCGCCTCGACGTGGCGCGGCGCTTCACGCGCGACTGCAAAGCCCTGGGTATCGCCATCCACGGCACGTTCGTCCTCGGCCTGCCCGGGGAGACGCGCGAGACCATCCAGGAGACCATTCGCTTCGCCTGCGAGATCGATCCTGCAACCATCCAGGTCTCGCTGGCTGCGCCGTATCCGGGCACCGCCCTCTACGCCGAGGCGCACCGCAACGGCTGGATCGAGGCGGAGGCGCTCGTGGACGAGGCGGGGGTGCAGACGAGCGCCATCGGTTATCCGCACCTCTCGCGGACGGAGATTTTCCAGTCGGTGGACCTGGTGTACCGGCGCTTCTACTTCCGCCCGCGGAAGATGATCTCGCTGGGCGCGGAGATGCTGCGCGACCGCGAGCTGATGCGCCGCCGCCTCCACGAGGGGCGCGACTTCCTCCGCTTCCTCCGCCAGCACCGCGCCGAAGTCCCCGCCTCTTAGTCACCCGGCCGTCGTCGGCTTCGGCGCGACTTACTACACGTTCAATGACGCCACTCCGAGACAACGTGAGTTGTTTCTCCTCTCGGGAGGGCGGGTGGCGGGCAGGCATCCCCTCGGGAGCGAATCCG
>WNFX01001817.1_pt1 | contig 21688 bp, 26 predicted proteins | sample 5400111 | NCBI WGS metagenome assembly WNFX01 (sample SAMN13153363, study PRJNA577476) | soil metagenome | isolation source: 40 cm soil or saprolite under grassland replicate 1 | place: USA:California | collected 2016-06-15 | reverse complement strand
CCTGATCCAGCTCCCTACGGAGACTGTGCTGGTGTTGGATGACTACCACCTCATCGAGGCTCAACCCATCCACGATGCGCTCACGTATCTCGTGGAGCACCTGCCACCGAACTTGCACCTGGTCATCGCCAGTCGAAGCAACCCACTCCTGCCACTGGCACGTCTACGTGCGCGCGGTGCTTTGACCGAGCTGCGTGCCGCTAACTTACGCTTCACTACTGACGAAACTACCGCCTTTCTCGCGGAGGTAATGGGGCTCTCGCTTTCAGCAGAGCAGGTAACCGCCCTGGAGGCCCGCACGGAGGGTTGGATTGCCGGGCTGCACCTGGCCGCCCTCTCCCTGCAAGGGCGAGATGATGTGGCGAGTTTCATCGCCTCCTTTACGGGCAGTCATCGCTACGTGGTAGATTACCTGGTCGAAGAAGTCCTCTCGCGGCAACTAGAAGAAGTCCAGGACTTTTTATTACAGACTTGCCTGCTGGATCGCCTCAGTGGGCCGCTCTGCAATGCTGTGCGTGGAAGAGAGGATAGCCAGCGGCTGCTAGAGCATGTAGAGCGGAGCAACCTGTTCCTCGTGGCACTCGACGAGGAACGGCAGTGGTATCGCTACCATCATTTGTTTGCTGAGGTGTTGCGCAGTCGTTTGCAGCAACAACAACCGTTAGTGGTTCCTGAGCTCCACCGCCGGGCTTGTGGCTGGTACGAGCAACACAAGTTGTTCGACGAGGCGGTAACCCATGCGCTGGCCATTCCCGATGTCGAGCACGCTGCTCGCTTGATCGAACAGTATGCCCAGTTTACCAACTTTCCCAGTCAGTTCCAGGCGTTGCTCGGTTGGCTGAACAGGCTGCCCAATGCGCTTGTCCGTACCCAGCCCTCCCTCTGCCTCATGCATGCCATCACGCTGATGTTAACACATCAGCTAGAGAAGTCTTCGGCTCGCTTGCAGGATGCTGAACGGTGTCTTCAGGAGAATATACCTGCCGAACAGCGACGTACCATCCTGGGCCAGTTGGCCGCGTTCCGCAGCCAACTGGCTCGTCTCGCGGGCGATCACGAACGTTGTGTCCCTCTTGCGCACCAGGCACTCGAGCTGTTGCCAGAGACGAAGGAGATGTCCCTCACGCTCATGTTACATGCGAGTGCTCTTGTGACTGCGGCCAATGCCTATCTTGTGGATGGGGATATGACACCTGCGGCAGAGCGCTTCGTCGAGACAACGGTGGCATCCGTGCGCGCCCTGGGCAACCTTCCGACAACCATGAGAAGTATCTCCAATCTGGCCCGGCTACAGCTGTTGCAGGGAAGGCTGCGCCAGGCTGCCATCACCATTGAGCAGGCAGCGCAGTTGGCACCGGGTCACGGAGGACTGCAGTCCCTGATCAACGGTGCAGACTACTACTTCATTCTGGGCGATTTGCGTCGTGAGTGGAACCAGCTGGACAAGGCTGAGCAGCAGTTGGTGCTGGGTATGGGCCTGGTCAAGGAAACGGCGACAGCGGACGCCGAAATGATCACGCGGGGCTACCTTGCCCTGGCTCGACTCCAACAAGCTCGTGGGGAGAGCAATCAGGCACTCGCAACGCTCGATACGTTCACTCAGGTGGCTGTCCAGCGCAGCTTTGCCCCCACCCTCTTGGCTCAAGGGGCAGCGGTGCAGACGCAGGTGGAGCTAGCACAGGGCAACCTGGCGGCCGCCATCCACTGGGCAGAGATACATGGTTTGTCTGAGGCTTCTGACCTGAGCTACCCTCGCGAGCAGGAGTACCTGACGCTTGTACGGGTACGCATTGCCCAAGGGCGAGAGCATCCAGCAAGTTCATTTCTCTCGCAGGCACTGGTCTTGCTGGAGCGGCTCCAAAGGGTTGCCGAGGCAAAGATGCGCATGAGGAGTCTGCTGGAAATCCTCCTCCTCCGCGCATTAGCATTACAGGCACAGGGGGTCCACACAGAGGCTTTAACTGCTCTCGGTCGTGCATTGCTTTTAGCAGAACCGGAGGGTTACATCCGCCTCTTCCTAGATGAAGGGCACCCCATGGTGGCCTTACTGCGTCAGGCCCAGAAGCACAAGGTGGCACCAGGATACGTCATGACCCTGCTGGAGGCAGCAGGTGAACCGAGAGGTATGGTTTCCGATCTCCCTGCCCTGCGCTCCATCCCGCTGGTAGAACCATTCACTGCACGCGAGCGAGAGGTGTTGCGGCTGCTGATGGATGGCGCATCTAACCGCGAGATTGCCCAGCAATTGGTACTCAGTGTGAACACGGTGAAGAAACACGTCTTGAACCTCTGTGGCAAACTGGGAGTGCAGAGCCGTGCTCAGGCCGTAGCCCGTGCCAGAACCCTCAATCTCTTGCTGGGAACAGGTGAGAGGGTGTGAGCCGAGACTGACTTATCTTCTACATCTTTGCCGCACAAAACACTTTATCTTCTTTCAGAGATGCAGCACCCCCATGGAGGTTATCCGTCTCTTACCCACGTACCCTAAAACCTCACCCAAAAAATAACCCTGCAATTACTTCTTTGGGGTACTGTCTTCGCTTCATCTTTCAGCTACACTCCTCCTAAATACCATCATGGTCAAGGAGTGGTACCGGGAAGGAGGAGTGATGATGCTCTATGAAATTCGCGTCAAAGGCCATCTCGATCAGCATTGGTCGGCGTGGTTTGATGGGATGACGATTACCAACGAGGCAAACGGTGACGCCATCATCTCTGGTCCGCTGGTGGATCAGGCTGCGCTGCACAGTTTGCTCATAAAAGTATACAACTTGAACTTAACATTGATATCGGTCTTGCACGTGGAGACTGACTAGGGCCTTGAAATAGAGAAATAAAGAAGACATTGAGCAAAGCATAGAAGAGTAAGACGGATATTCTGGGGTTATTGTTCCATAGAACGAGAATCTGCATCTCTCACGTACACCCTGAACACAACCGAAAGGAGGAGTCGTGATGAGCAAAGGAACGTATCAGCGTGAAAATCTATTTGACGTGGCCATCGTCCAACAAACAATCAATGGAACAAACCTGGCAGGTGTGGTGGCCTCTGCTGACGATCTCTATCTGATCGAGCAGCTACGTGGTGGCAATGAGGCCGCTTTTGTGGCATTGATCGACCGTTATGCTAATGCCATGCTGCGTCTTGCCATGGTCTACGTGACGGCATGGGCAGTGGCTGAGGAGGTGGTACAGGAAACGTGGTTGGCGGTTCTTGAGGGTCTGGGCCGCTTCGAGGGGCGCTCCTCTCTGAAGACCTGGATGTTTCGAATTCTCACCAACTGTGCCAAAACACGTGCCCAGCGCGAAGGACGCAGTATTCCCCTCTCTTCACTCTCAGACATGGACACTGATTACTCTGAACCCGCTATCGATCCTGATCGCTTCTTGCCAGCGGATCACCAGTGGCCCGGTCATTGGATCTCGTTCCCAGCCGATTGGGAGGAAATGCCTGAGGATCGCCTGCTTTCACAGGAAACTCGTGCGTGCATTGATAGAGCAATCGAAGTACTGCCGCCCAATCAGCGTGTGATCATCACTTTGCGTGACATCGAGGGATGGGGTTCAGAGGAAACCTGTACCTTCCTCGGCATTTCCGAGGTCAATCAGAGAGTGCTCCTCCATCGTGCACGGTCAAAGGTGCGAGGCGTGCTTGAGAAGTACTTCGAGGACGAGTAGGCTGAGGATGACAAACGGCGATGGCTTACCTGCAAAGTGGCTGGAGAGTTGGTCACCAAGTGTGTGGGGCATGTCATGCTTCCAGAGATCTCTATATCGAAGTGCTGATTTAGGAGAACATCCATGCCTCATGTACATGCTACAGTCGACAAGCTGCCGCTAGGGGCCCGAAGAGAAGATGAGTGGAGCCGTCGTAAAGATCACCGAAAAGGTCTTACAGACGATGACCACCGAATGATACTTCGTCAGATTATGGCCAATATCTGTTGGCACTGCTATATTGAGTGAGCCTTCCGTTGCACGGAGCAAACCCAGGTCCACTCCCTCGCTCTTCACCTGACCGACATCTGTTGAATTGTCTGTAGGAGCTAGATAGACATGCAAATCAGGGCCATTGGTAACACTCAGGTGATCAAAGTGAATAATATACTTTCCAATGAATTCTGCATCTCGTGTAACGAATCGGCGTCCAGCAAGACCATATCACTGAGGCACGGAAACACAGCAGTGTGAGCAGTGGATGAGGTTGCAGTGCGTCAGTGCTGACGCCTTTTCCTCGATGAAGGGACGGACTATCGCTTGCGTGCTCAGTCCTTCCTGGACGGCCATGCTGCTTATGGCCGTCCAATACAAGAATACCTATGATGAAACGCTGAAAGAGAGGGCAAACGATGAAAGCAATTGCAGTCTATCCTGGCAAGCCACATTCCATGCACCTTGAGGATGTGCCGATGCCAAAAGTGACGGACATTCCCAATGGGCAAGGTGTATTGGTGAAGGTGTTGCGAGTGGGTGTTGACGGCACAGACAAGGAAATCAATGCGGCGGAATATGGCATGGCGCCTGATGGAGAGAAATTCCTCATCACCGGTCACGAAAACTTTGGCCAGGTAATGGAGGTGGGTCCGAACGTACCGGATACGATCACACCGGGAACCTATGTCGTGGCAACGGTCCGCCGACCGGGGTATAGCATTTATGATCAGATTGGCCTGCAGGACATGACCACCGATAACGTGTACTATGAGCGCGGCATCAACCTGCGCCATGGCTATCTCACTGAGTACTACGTGGAGGATGCATCGTACATCGTCACGCTCCCTGCTACTCTACGCGAGGTCGGAGTGCTGCTAGAGCCGACGACAGTGGCACAGAAAGGCTTGAACCAGGCCTATGAAATCCAAAGGCGATTGAAAGTCTGGCAACCGCGCCGTGCGGCGGTTGTTGGCGCGGGCACGATTGGCTTACTCGCGACCCTGGGGATGCGCCTGCGGGGCGTGGAGGTGACCTGTTACTCGCGTCGGTTGCCCCCGTACTTGAACAGCGATCTCATCACCGAACTTGGCGCTCACTATGTCAGTTCACAACAGGCTACACTTACTGAAGCAAGTGAGATGCATGGGCCATTCGACATCATCTTTGAAGCCTCGGGCTTTAGCCCACTGGCCTTTCAAGCGGCGGAGGCGCTTGGGAAAAATGGGGTCCTCGTGTTATCGAGTGTAACGGGGGGAGAGAAGAAAGTCGAGGTTAACGCAGATAAAATCAACCAGGGCTTCGTGCTTGGCAACAAGGTAATGGTTGGAACCGTCAATGCCTCGCGGGCCGACTTCGTCAGCGGCGTGAACGACCTGGTCAAGGCTGAAGCCTTCTTCCCCGGTTGGCTGAACAAGTTGCTCACCACGCGTGTCCAGGGCCTGGAAAACTATGCCGAGATGCTGCGCCACCTCACCCAGGACAAGGAAGCGATTAAGGTGTTTGTCGAGGTCGCGCACGAAATGTAGGGAAGCCCCTTGTACAGCCTGCATGGCCCCCTTGTGAGATGAGATACCTATGAAATGCTAAGGAGAAAGATCATGAGTAACTTGCCAATTGCCGAGTATGCTTTACTGTCAGACTGTCGCTCTGCCGCGCTGGTCAGCCGCGCGGGTTCCGTTGACTGGCTGTGTTTTCCCCGCTTCGATGGGCCGTCGGTCTTTGCCCGGCTGCTGGACGAGCAAGCGGGACACTGGTCCATCCACGCGGTGGGTGCGACCGAGGTGAGCCGCCGCTACCGTGAGGGGACGATGGCCCTGGAGACGACCTTCCACACCCCAACGGGTAGCGCAGTGCTGGTCGACGCGATGGCGATGGGGCGCAATGAGCGCGGACACGAATTGGGCGTCGACTCGCCTGGCATCGTGCTGCGCTCGGTCGCGTGCCAGCGTGGCACGGTGGAACTCGAGCTGGAGTATGCGCCCCGCTTCGAATACGGCCTCATCTTCCCTCTGCTGAGGCTAATTGAGGGAGGCATTCTTGCCCGTGGGGGCGCCGATGTGCTGGTGCTCTCCTCCCCGCTGGAGGTAGCCATCGATGGCTCGCTGGCACGCGCGCGCTTCACCCTGCAGGCCGGGGAGCAGGCCAGCTTCGCCCTCCAGCACACGGCGAGCTGGGAGCAAACTCCAGTGGTGTTGACTCAGGTGGCGATCACCGCCTCCCTGCAGGACACCATGGTGGGATGGCGGACCTGGTCCGACCTACATCAGCGCTACGCGGGCCCGTGGCGGGAGCTGGTCCATCACAGTGGCCGGGTGCTGCAGGCCCTCATGTTCCGTCCCACCGGAGCCCTCGTCGCTGCCCCCACGACCTCCTTGCCCGAGTCCATCGGAGGCGAACGCAACTGGGATTACCGCTACACCTGGATTCGGGACGCCAGCCTGACGCTGGAAGCCCTGTGGGTGGCCGCGTGCCCGGATGAGGCCCACTGGTTCTTCTCCTGGATGGCTGGCGCCGTGGCGACCCAGATCCGGCGTGGGGTGGATCTGCAGATTATGTTTGGCGTCGGGGGCGAGCGCGATCTCTCGGAACGCGCGCTCCCCCACCTGGCAGGCTGGCGTGCCAGCCGCCCGGTGCGCATCGGCAACGGGGCCTGGAACCAACGCCAGCTCGACGTCTACGGCGAGCTCCTGGGAGCAGCGCGCCGCCTGCGCGACCAGCTCAGTGACCTGGACGCGGTCACGCGCAATTTCCTGGTCGAGGTGGCTGACGCCGCAGCCGCCCGCTGGCGCGAACGTGACCAGGGCATCTGGGAAGTGCGTGGCGAGGCACGGGAGTTCCTGTACTCCAAGCTCATGTGTTGGGTAGCCCTGGACTCCGCTCTCAACCTCGCCGATATCTTGCAGGCGCAGGACCGGATGGAGAGCTGGACCGCGACCCGTGAGCAGATCCGTGACGCCATCCTCAAGGATGGGTGGAGCGAGAAAGCGGGAGCCTTCACCCAGGCGTTTGGCTCCCAGGAGCTGGATGCCTCCACCCTGATGATGCCAATGGTGGGGTTCCTGCCGGCTACCGACCCGCGCATGCGAGCCACGATCGATGCGATCGCGGAAAGGCTCACTGATGAGCATGGACTGGTCTACCGCTACCGCGCATCCGATGGCCTGGCGGGGGAAGAAGGGACTTTCCTGCTGTGCACGTTCTGGCTGGCCCAGGCCCAGGCCCTGGCCGGGGAGGTCGAGCAAGCCAGGGCGACCTTCGAACAGGCGATAGCCTATGCCAATGACGTCGGCTTGCTGGCTGAGGAGGTCGACCCGGCCAGGAACGAGTTGCTGGGCAACTTCCCGCAGGCCTTCAGTCACATCGGCCTCGTGAATGCCGCCTGGGCCATTTCGCAAGCGGAGTGAGCCGTGCCAGACGCCGTTGTAGGGAGAACGATACAGAAGGGAGAGAGCGATGCGCGAGCACGTGTGGTGGAAACACCTTCACTGGTTTGAATATGCAGCAGAACTGCTGGGAACAGCCTTGCTGGTCTTTGCTGGGGTGAGTGCCGTGGTCTTCGATTTTGGCACGGGCTCACCGCTGGCTCAGGTCCTGCCTGATCCAAGTCTCCGTCGCCTCCTCACGGGGCTCCTGTTCGCAGGAAGCGGCGCACTGGTGGCCATTTCGCCCCTCGGGAAGCTCAGTGGTGGGCATATCAATCCTGCTGTATCGCTGGCGTTCTGGATGCAGGGGAAGATGCATCATTTAGACTTGGGAGGATACATTTCTGGCCAGGTGCTTGGTGCGATCATAGGTTCACTGCTGGTGCTGCTGGTCTGGGGAGGACAGGCGGCCAGTGTCGGATACGGAACGACCATCCCCGGAGTAGGGTATCCCCTGTGGATGGTCTTCCTGGCAGAGGTGAGCTTGACGTTTGTGCTGACGTTTGTGCTGGTGCTCTCCCTTTTTCTGTTTGTGAGTAGCCCTCGTCTGATGCGCTGGACCCCGCTGATGGTCTGGATGCTGGTGGCGGGGATGGTGTGGCTGGAAGCGCCCATTTCTGGCACCAGCCTGAATCCAGCACGAAGTTTTGGGCCTGCCCTGGTGGCCTGGTCCTGGCATCACCACTGGCTCTACTGGGTGGCTCCACCCCTTGGCGCTGTGCTGGCTGTAGGGGCGTTTCGCCTCCTGGCTAGTGGTGAGCGTGATGTGCTGACGGGCAAACTGTTCCACGTCCCGCACTATCGCAGCGTGTTCATGAACGTCAGCGCCCCATGTATGCCCGCTGAGGGGAAGCTCAGGAAGGCAACGTGAATGCTCCTCCCTTTGCAGTATGCTGCAAACGTTATTCCACTATGAGCGCGTGAACTGCACTCTGTTCACCCTGGCTGAGAAACACCGGCTACAAAAATATAAGAATGACCATTGTTTCTTGTTCTTTTATGACACCACGAAAAGTGCCACTCGTCAGTGATGTAGCCTTGAATGCATGAACCGGGCTCGCTCTCTGCAATACTATCGACAGGTCGAAGAAAGGGTATCAGCGCACTATTGAGTGGCAGCCATCTCGCTCAATTCCGCGAAATCAGGCGTGCTCCTTAACGGTCGCAGACCTGATCTCACTGCGACGCAAAAGCGTCAACGCGATAATCGGGAAGATAAGTACTGACAGCAGCCCAGCGGCTATGAGAGCTGCGCCTGTCGCCTTTGTAATCAGACCGAGTTCTAAACCGATTTGCGATGCAGCAACGATGAACGAAAGCGATGTTGCCTGTAAGAGTCCCGCGACAACCGAACGGCGACTGCCAACGAGTGGACGGTAGAGTAGAGCAGGTACTCCCCTGACAAGTAACAACGCCGCGAGGAATATCGGTACGCGCAAAATGGTCGAAGTACTTGAGAAGAGCGCAGCCAGGTCAAACCGTATGCCGCTCGCTACGAAAAAGATCGGGATAAAGACGCCGAAACCAATCGCCTCGAGCTTCTGACGAAACTGTGGGTGCGTCATCATGCGGTCTCCATCAACCAGTCTCAGGATCACACCAGCTACAAATGCCCCAAGAATGGTTTCCAGTCCGAGTAGTGATGCCAGAGCAACGAACCCGACCAGCAACATGAAAGCACCACGAACGCGAATCTGCGCAGTGGTGTCCTGGAGGCGCAGCAGCACTGCAGCAATTCGCTTCGATCGCTCCAGGCGAAGTAAGACGAAGGCAAAACCGACAGCAAGCAGGGCAAAACCTCCAAGCAGCACCAGCTTTGTCGGGGTGCTGGTGGCTTCGCGCGAGAAGAAGAGCGTGAGCAGGATGATAGAGCCAAATTCAGCGAACATAGCACCGGCAATAACGAGCTGTCCAAAGTCCGAGGCGCTTTCGCCTGCGTCCTTAAGCACCGGAATGACTATACCTAACGCTGTCGCAACGAGGATAATCGCAATAAGCAGCGGTGAGACCACCTGCCCAGCCGCATAGAGTCCATACCCGACCAGCAACGCCAGTCCCAATGAAAGGAGGAAAGCCAGGCCAACGAACATCAAGAGGCGACCTCTTAACCTCTCAAGTTCGACCTCTAACCCGGCGAGAAAGAGGAGAAAAGCGAGCCCAAGTACTGCGAGGATTGAAATCGGGAGATCGATCTTGACCCATCCGAGGACGGAAGGGCCAATCACGATACCCGCCACGATTTCGAGCACAATTGCAGGTAAACGGCGTGCCGGAGTAAGAGCGAGCAAGAGTGGTGCTGCAAAGGCAACAAGCGCGACAATGAACAATCCGGAGAATGAAACATTCGGCATCACAACCTCGCATCTATGTGGCAACTCTCAATATACTTCTTACAATGAGGTAGTCTCAATTTGCGCTCATTCGTTACACCTAGAAAGGTGAAGGTTTTCCAGCAAGATTCCAGGTCCAGCGAGGCCTATGTCTGCCTGGTTTCATCGGATCATTTCCTCTCACATTCTCATCCATGTGTAACGAATCGGCGGAAGAAATGACAAAATAGCACGAGAAAGTACATCCAGTACAAAAGACAATACACAGGGAGATGAAAGTAGATGACTCCAACAACACACTACGATGCGATTGTGATCGGTGCAGGCCAGGCAGGAGTGCCACTATCCTTCTCGCAGGTTGGATGGTCAGTGGCTACTGGCTAGGGCTCACGCTTGGACGCCTGGCACTAGCGAGAGTAACGCTTCGGGTAGGGAGTGAGCGCTTAATCCAGGCTTGCCTGGTGGGGGTTGTCATCGGGGTGCTCCTGGTCTGGCTCTTGCCAATATATCCAGTCTCTGCAATTGGCTTGGTATTGATTGGCTTTAGCTTCGGGCCAATCTACCCGAGCACGATCGCGCTGATTTCGAACAAGGTATCCGGTCGAATTCTACCAAGCGCTATCGGTTTCATGGTGAGCTTAGGCAGTATCGGTGCAGCCATATGCCCCTGATTTGCAGGTATGCTGGCTGAGCATGTTGGCCTCTGGTCGCTGATGCCCTATGTGATCGTCCTTACTGCTATAATGGTGGCGCTGCAGATTCGACCCCATATCCCCCAGATCACGCTGGCAAAACACTTGAGCACATTTCACGCTCCAGAAAAGGAAAGATAGTGGTACGCAGGATTGGAAGCTGGTGCAACCCAACGAGGCAACCTTCACGCGGGTCTGTTCCTATGACCGCGTAGACTATGGCTGGAGCGACTCAGGCCCCACACCCCGCTCGAATAGGTGTATCGTGCACGAACTGCACACACTCCTCGTCAACGCAGGCCTCCCCAGCCCATGGGTACTGGTCAGCCACTCCTTTGGAGGGCTCAACATGCGCCTCTACACCTACACCTATCCGCAAGACGTGGCCGGTCTGTGCCGGTGAACTCCTCACATGTAGATGATCCGACGGTGAGCGGACTCTTCATGGCCTGCATATCCCAGGGCTACCCTTCCTGGGTCTGATGCTGATGGGTAAGCTTGTACAATGTGTCGCGGTGCTTACCATCCAGCCACATGAGCAGATTGTATGCCTCTTCTGCTGAGAGGGTCATGCACACACCCGGTTCACTTAACATGAGCGTTCCCAGCTTGTTTAGTTCAGCCGTGTGGTATCCTAACTTGTAGATATCGTCCTTTTCTTTTGCCTTTGCCTCATCTCTGAGCCAATCTGGCATCTTCTGGTAGGCAAATCGATCATGAAACTGGTCCAATGCTCGTGCTTGCTCCTGGCCACTCATATTTCGGTTGTCCCTTCTCATGGCTCACTGTGAGGATTGCAGTTGGTATGTTTCGTGTCGCAGTTCTCTTCCTTAGAACCCTCTGCTTTCTGTCGATTGGCGCTCACGTGCCTGATTGACAGTGATGGTTCGATCTGTTCACTTTCATGGCGAGGCTCCTACCATTTCAATCGTCTCTAGGAACTTGTCCACTTTCTTCTCTACCAGCAACTTCTTACCAGATTGTTGCATTGCCTCTGCGGTGGCCATGGCCTGTACCGACTGCGACACGTGTTGCTTCTACATCGCTCCGCTTAAGCAATGTTGTTCCTTCAGGAAAGGATCGTGTGCCAATCTTGCCTCTGTTGACCAGCGTTCGGACATGTGTAGGACTCACCGGGTGATGGCTGTGCTTGCTGATAATCGTTACCGCTTCTGCTGTTGTAATCCAATTGTTGCTCATGTTGGGTTCTCCCTCTCTTTGCGCAAGTGCAAGGTTCATAGTGTAGGTGTAATGGTTGATGGTTCGCTCACAGAGTGAAAGTAGCGTTCTGCTCATGGGCAGACCACAGCATCAACCACTCCTTCGTATTGCTCTGCTCCGTGCTGCACTGTTGTCCTCACTCTCTGGCTCCCGAGATATGGTTCCCGCTACCTCTGATGTTACCAACTCGATGTATGCATCCTCATCGGCGCGGGCTGAAAAGAGTTTTGTCTCCTTGGTCTCCTCCATGAGCACATACACGACTCCTCCATCGGCGGCATTGATTCTGCCTGTCTCTCCCGTGCGCTTGATACGTATGTGATCACCTTCCTGAAAGTAGGAGGTTCCATCTGCAGTGGTCTCCATGGCTCTGTCTACCTTTCTCCGATCGCGCGCTGCGCCCAATGGCCGTAGTGTTCATCGAGCTTCTTTTGCCTCTCATTTACACTGCCGACAAACAGGTATGCGTCATGGCGGACGTCGAACGATCGGACAATGCGGTCATCGGGACCTGGCTCTCTGTCGGCAGATTGGCGCTCCCGGATCAAAAAAACCTGTTCCGTGAGATGTTGGATATAGTAGCGGTTTTCCATCATCGTAATACCTCCGACGTTACCCGGCAAGGGGGCTTAGGTGGTTCTTGCCTGCTCATTGATTGCTTGCTTACTTCCTGTTGGAGCAAGGAAAACGACCAGCTGCACACTACTCGACCATCCATCGGCGACATGCTTCTGGCGCCTGACACATGTGACGTCTAGATCGACGCCTCCCACCTCTGTAGCGATGTGCATGCGAAGACGCATCAACCATGGTACTCCCGCGATGCAATGCGCTTTGAGTACCGTTTCCTAATGAGGGACAGAGTTCAAGAGAAGAAGAAGGAGACGTTTCAAGTGTACACTATTTTTTACAAAAATGCAATATTTATCAAATGAGCAAAAAAACTGAGCAGTCTAATGCATGATTTCTGTGATCGGAGGTTTCGTCTTTGAGGAAGTGTACTGAAAATCGAGGGATCCGTTTGCAGGACGCGGAACGACTTTCCGCACAGGTGCTGTATGACACTGGCTCACTTGATTGGTTACTCATGCTTACAGCATTCATTGCGATAAAACCGGCCCACTTCGACATGAGATACCTCTCCTATCTTTGTGTGGTGTACACAACCTGATGCGAAGCGCGCCTGACACTTTTTGGGCCTCCGCACGCTCTAAGAAGAAAAGCGGGAAAGAATAGACTATGAAGGGAGTTAGCTATGACAGGACGCAATTGGTGGATCATTGGTCTGGTAGGTAATATCACGCTATTTGGTTGCATTATTCCGAGTGTTCTCCTGCTACTGGCACATCGGTTTGTCAAGGAATTCACCCATTCGCATGTCACGTTAGACGAGGAGCAATTCAGCTGGGACATGCCTCTGGCAAAACCTGAGCCTTCACCCGGGTTTCGACGTCCGTTGACCATCTGCACCAGTGATGGCAAACGCATCTCTGGCGAGTTCTGGGCTCAGCCTCATCCCGCGCCGACGATCATTCTTTGCCATGGATACCGCGTCCCTCGGATCCATTTGCACCCGGTCGCCGCCCTGGAATACTACTATGGGTATAATATCCTGCTCTTCGATTTTCGTGGACATGGCGAAAGCGCCCGTGCCGTCATTAGTGGAGGCAACGCCGAGGTGCGTGATCTGGAAGCAGCAGTGGCGCTAGCCTGTCAGCAAGCAGAGACCCTGCCGGGAAAACTCATTCTACATGGGTTTTCTATGGGCGCATCGGTGACCTTGCTCATGCCAGCCCATGCTGAGGTGGTTGGTATTATTGCAGATAGTCCTTACGCACGCCTGGATGACATATTACGGCGACTCGCCCAGTATCGTTTCAGCGCCGAAAGCACGTCCTGGCCGCCATCCTTCCACTGGCTCCGGGCCAGCTTTCCAGCGCTCGCCTTGGTGGCAGTAGCAGTCAGTCGACTGCTGTTTCGTCTCCGCTTTGGTCACCCTTTAATTGCACGCCCTGATCTGAGCTTCAAACGTAGGGCTGCACGAGCAAGGGCAGCAGGGCCTCTGCGTCCTCCCGCCATCCTGTTGATCCACAGTTCAGACGATGAGCTGATTCCGCTCTCTCATGCGCAGCAGATTGCAGTCCAGGCAGAAGCCTACCACGTTCCAATCGAGACCTACTTTGTGGAACATGCGACACATGGCGGAGCCTACGGAAGCGATCCTGAACAATATTGCACGCGAATCGAACAATTCATAACCCATCAGCTAGAGGACTAGGTGCCGCCAGCTTAGAGGCCAAAGATCGTCCTTCTCTCCTGTTGACCTCGCCTCGATGAAGTGCAGTCTTGAACAGTGCAATGTGAACGGTATGATCGGGGTGGATGTTCCATCAGTTGCAAGTTTCGGGAGTTTGTTTCAGTCGTATTCAGTCTTTTAGGAAAGTCTTTGTAGGTTTCATGGATTCTCGAGATGGAATCTTGTCTTTTAGGGTTAGTTCAGTAGAAGAAGAGATGAACTATGGCGAAAGGCGGGAATGGTGAGGGCCCAGTTTATAAGCAAAGAAATGGTTTGTGGGCTGTCAGTATCTCTATAGAAAGGGGTAAGCGGCGGCGAGGTACCCCGATGTTGGCGTTGCTGTACAAGGGTGTATTGATCCGAAAACGGAAACATCTCAAGCGGCTTATGCTTTGGCTTGAGACGTTTCCAAAGTGATGGATGGTAGCGCATACGGGATTCGAACCCGTGATCTCCGCCTTGAGAGGGCGGCGTCCTTGGCCACTAGACGAATGCGCCTTGCCTTACTGGTGCCTTTATGATAACGTGCCAGTTGGCTGTTTGTCAATAGCTTTGAGAGGATAAGATTGTTTCTCGTTTTACGGCCGGTCCGGCCAGGAATGAAGCCGTGATTGCGATGCTGCTAAAAATCAGTATCGAGCCGAAGGCAAGGGTAAAATTGCCGGTACGCTCAAGCAGAAAGCCGATAATCGGAGGCCCTAAAAGCACCGTTGGGGACGAGATCACACTTACCAGCCCTTGGGCTACGCCCTTGCCAACATCCCGCAGACGTGCTGCTTCATTGAAGACAGACGTGTAGGGGATTGTGGCTCCGATGGCTATCAAACCCATGCCTACAACGGCGAGAGGGGGAAAGCGCAGGGGAATGGCAAGGAGAGCTACGCCGATGAAGCCCAAAATCGTACCGACCCGTAGTAATGGGATGGCTCCTATAATTCTGCGCGCAATCAATATGCCGCCCAAGGGTCGAAAGAACATTCCGGTTAAGAGGGCGATTGAACCGAGTGTGGCTGCCAGTCCAAGTGTTAACCCATATTGATGGACTAGATACACGGCGATCCAGGCTGCAATAGCATTGCCCAGGCCAAATGTGCCCATGTGTGAAAGGCCGAGCGTCCAGACAGATGGTGAGCGCAAACCCGCCTTTACATCCACCTTCGTTGGTGTGTGCTCTTCCTGTCCATCGTTGACAAATAACCAGGCAATGATAGCGGTGGTGCCGAGTAGTCCCCAGAAGAGGAACGCTCCACGCCAGTTAAACCAATTATATAATAGAGGAGTGACCAGTAGACCAAGCCCAGAGCCGATTTGAACGGATCCGCCGTATAGCCCTTGCGCCAAGGATGAGTGTTTACCCATGCTGGCAGCAACACCTGCCCCTGCCACGAAAGCTCCTCCTGCACCGAAGCCTACAATGGAACGACAGAGAAGTATCCAGGTAATATTTGGAAAGACTGGTAGCAGCACCCCGCCTAATACGAGAAGAATACAGGAACCAATGAGTACAGGGCGCTGTCCAAAGCGATCTGCGAGTGCGCCAGCGGGAATATAGGTCACGGCCAGTCCCAGAAAAAGTAAGGTTGACATTAAACCTGCCTGAGCGCTGTTAATGTGCAGATCGGTGCGCATGATTGGGATGAGCGGACCAAAGTTGGTGTAGTGAACGGCAGTCACAACCGAAGTCAGGCAGACCGCAACAATGCGCAAAGGGATGCTGCTGGGTTGTCGACTTTTTCCTGGCTTTTGAAGCGTTTTGGCTGCAAAAACGGTGGGTGGTGGTTGAGACATTCGTTTGTAATCACCTGTATTCTTGAAAGAAGGTGGTAAGCGTTTTCCTGCGGCTATTATATCATCCAGATACTCTCAGGCAGGGTCAAGAGAGCCGCCAGACACCGGGGCGAGTGCAATCCCAGACAGGTCAAGTGCAAGGCTAATGGCAGAGGGAATTGTTAAGAGGTGGATTCATTATCACGACCCTACAATCCGAACACGTAGAGCTTATTGTCCACGGAGGGAACGAATACCATTCCTCCCAGGACGGTTATTGCTCCTTTGATGGAGTTGCTAGGGAATGTATAGGAGAATAACACGTTGCCGTTTCTCTGGTTTCTGACCTCGAACGTTTTGCCCTGGCCATCGAAGAGCAGGCCGTTAGCCGTCGTCAGGGAGGCGAAGATATTGCCGGGCAAACCCCAGCGCCAGATTTGCTTGCCTGTTAGCGCATCGAATGCGCCAATCGATGAGGCGTAGCTGATTCCATTGCTGGTTGTTTGCGCACTTGCGATAAAGAGCGTGCCATTGACGTAAGCGCTGGTTGCAAAGCTGGCGTCATGCCCGGCCAAGGCTCCTCCTACGCCAAGGTTATCCTTCCAGACCGGGCCGGTAGCTACATTCGCTTCATCAAATACATAGTATATGCTATTTTTGTTAAAACAGCCGAAGTAGGTTTTCCCATTTGGACCGGGGAAAAGGGTCGGTGTAGCACCCCAGTCGGCGTCCTTGATTCTTTCTGAAGATGACACCTGACAATGGCTATTGCGGATAACATTGCTGTTATAAATAACTTGTGCCTGCTAATTTTGTGTTGCATACGCTTTTTCCCGCCTTTCCTCAAAGCTGGCTCACTACCTCATGCATAATAAAGCAGAGTTGATATTAATGTTCTACACTTACCGTTGTAAATAGGCAAAATGCCTAGGTATTCTTTGCGATAGATGATTACTCGGGATGACCCTCTAAGGATATGCTATAATTCGCCTTGGTTCATGAATTCATGCGAGGTTTTTTACATCAATGGCTTTCGTAAAGCTGAGGTGACTACGTTGATTGAGGAGTTAGATCGAGTGGTGACAGAGATTGAGTATCGTGCTGCAGGAACGGGAACTTCATCATAAGCGAAACGGTGTAGCCGCTATGGAGTTTGGGGCGGTATTTGATGAGAGTGGCAGGTACCGGTATGCATTATGGCGTGCATGGTCAGATGACTATCCACGCATTGTGTTCATCATGCTCAATCCGAGTACTGCTGATGGAGAAAAGAATGATCCAACCATCCGGCGCTGCATTGGGTTCGCACATGTCTGGCAGTTCGGGTCTATGGAGGTAGTTAACCTTTTTGCGTACAGGGCGACCGATGCGAGTGAACTTCTCAGGGTAGATGATCCTGTTGGGGCAGAAAATAATCGCTTCCTCATTCAGGCCATCGAACGATGCTCAATTGTGATAGCTGGGTGGGGAACCAAGGGGTCATTACTTGAAAGAGATTGCCAGGTTATGCAGTTGTTAACTGATATGATGAAGAATGTGTATTGCCTAGGCATTACGAAAAATGGTTGTCCTCGCCATCCTCTTTATATGCGAGGCGATACTCAGTTGATGCCGTTCTAACCTCAGACTGTATTACAATGAAGTCCCATTATTGTGCGAACTCTATGCTCTGTTCTAGAGTGTGATATAGTATTGACAGTGGGTGTACAGTAGCAGAGGTAATCTCATTGGTTGTTCTAGGTAGCAACGTTCGACATGGACCGCACGAAAGGAGTAGCTTTCATGTCAGCAGAACAGAACAAAGCGCTGACCAGCCGTTTTGTTGAAGAGTTCCTTAATCAAGGGCACTTTGACCGAGCAGATGTGTTCCTTAGCACCAACTATGTCGAGCATGTCCCTGCCCCACCTGGATTTCCGACCGGTGTTGCAGGCCTTATACAGTACTTCACCCTCTTGCGCCAGGCGTTTCCCGACCTGAATTACAGAGTTGAGGACACAGTTGCCGAAGGAGACAAGGTCGTCGCTCGTCTGACAGGGCGCGGTACGATGAAAGGTGATTTTCTTGGTATTCCCGCTACCGGTAAGCAGGCGACGTGGACAGAGATGCACATTGCCCGCGTCGGTCCAGACGGCAAGTTTGTGGAACATTGGGGCAATGTAGACCAACTGGGTATGCTACAACAACTCGGCGTTATTCCTTCCATGGGATAAGCTCTAGAGTGACTCTATCAGACTGTTTATAAGAAAGCCAGGAGCTTGATAGCAACAAGCTATCAAGCTCCTTTTCTATGTTGTCGTGTTCTGTCATAGCAAAACTAAAAAGCTGAGTAATACGTGTTTATGAAAGATATAGGATTAAAATTAACATAATGCGCTAGAAATGAGATCGAAAGGCAAGGATATTGCCATGAATATACCAATACATTTCGGCTGGCCCCAGGTGGTCCTGATAATCATCGGACTTGCTGGCTTATGGTTGTTTATCACAGCGGCTCTAGGGTTGCTCAGGCGGGGCAGGGTAATGGATGAGGATGAAAAGGAAATGTATAGACAAAGGGGAGTATGGCCGCGTCGTCGCTTCCATGTGTGGCGTGGTCTTAGTGGTATCCTACTGCTGGCGGTAGCGATATCGCTGCTATGGGCAACTTTTCTAGTGCAGACCTACCTTGGTCTTACTGGAGACATCAAGGTTGCGCAAGTGCGTGCCCATATGTTACAAAACTCAGCGCATGAGATGAGTGTCGAATTGGTTCTCTATGATAACAATGGCCACCAGACGTCAGATCAATTCTATAGCGTGCTCGGTGATGAGTGGATGCTCCAGGCCAATTTCATAAAATTTCCCACTTGGATGAACGTACTCGGGTTCCACTCGGGCTACAAGCTGACGCGCATGGAGGGGATGTATCAAGACAGCAATCTGGAGAGTAACTCCAAGCATACCGTTGTTGACTTGAATGGTGGTGAAGACAACTTCTTCAAGACGATGCGTGATCAGAAATATTGGTTTTCACCTTTCGTAGATGCCTACTATGGTAATGCAACCCTTGAGCCGGCAGATGGGGTATATGATGTGTATGCTTCCCAAACTGGGCTGTATGCCAAACAGACAGGTTAAGTATTATTGCTCTTTTTGTGCCTGTTCTCGCTCCTCAACTGCTCTCGAGAGGAGCCCTTGTTTATCTCCGTCCTACAAGTTTCTGTAAAGCCTCAATAGTAATAGCCCAAGCTGTTGAATTCGGATCGATGATATCAAAGTGATCGACTCCTGCTAACTCGATATATGTTACCGGGTCGTTGACTGCTTTGGCTGCCTTTGTGTAGGCCTGGCTGACCTGGAGTGGTACGTTTTCGTCATTTGTGCCGTGAATAAGTACCTGCGGGACTCCCAAAGGTAACAGGGCAGCAGGAGAGGCGGCGATATAGCGCTCCTGTACGCGGGTAAAGCTTCCTCCTAGTAACTCTACTACAGCGCCATTACTCAGATTGAGTCGCCACGCCATTTCGAGATCCACGACTCCCGCGAGACTGATTGCCCCGGCTAGCGCAAGAGGAGTAGAAATTTCTTCTTTGCCATTCCCGAGTTGTGAAGCTGCAAGGGGACTGGTGTGTGGGATACGTGGACGTGCTGCCAACCACAATGCCAGGTGACCACCAGCCGAATGTCCGATGGGTACGACTTGCTGCAGATCAAGTGCATGGGAAGCTGCCAGTATATGTAGATAATCGGTGGCAAGGGCTGCGTCTAGTAATGTTCCTGGCCAGCCTCCACCAGGGTCACCAACGCGCCGGTACTCAATATTCCATGCAGCATACCCACGAGTTACGAGATCTCGGGCGAGGCTCGTCATGAGATCAAGGCCGTAACGCGCACGCCAGTAGCCACCGTGGATGAGGATGACGGTTGGACGAAGGCCTGGGGTATCGGGCAGATATAGATCGCCAAATTGGAGGGGTTCTGGTCCGTATGCCAGCCGCAAGGGCCTGATAGATGACGGCGTATTCTCTTCCTGTTCCTCAGGGGTAGAAGAGTGCATGATGATTCCTCCCTGCGTTTATTTACAGGATAGCATCCGAACTTAATAGGTGCAAAGCTGTCAGTGACTCCATTCCCTAGAAGGGGATGAGCTTGCCTCTGGGCTCCACCGCAACTCGCTATACCTTTGCAGGCGTAGCGCTTTGGCTTCACGGTCCGAGCCATCAGGGCTAACTGACAAGTAGCCCGTCTTGCCCCAATCCTGTCGGAGCAAGAGCGTTCGCAGGGTAATATTGGCCTATTAAGCCCGTCGACGAAATTTACAATGTTAAGCCCCAATACCGGGGATTGAGTACAAGGTAGTCATGAGTCGGCTCCTTCGATGTGGTTGCCTACGGAGTGCTGAGCAGATCTTAGATCTCCCCCCTTGACAAATCCGCATTTAGCTGTTAAAATAACAGCGTTATCTAAAGGAGCAGTGTTATGAAGAAAAGCACAGTGGGCACACAGGCCCAACGCCTGCGCCAAGCGATTCGCCATCGGCAGGCACAGGAAAAACAAGAACTGCGTCAGGCCATCCTGACCGCAGCAGGCGAATTGTTCCTAGAGCAGGGCTATGAGCGCTTCTCGTTGCGCAAGGTGGCTGAGCGCATTGGCTACTCTCCCACCACCATCTATCTCTACTTTCGCGATAAGGATGATCTGCTCTTCACGGTGGTCGATGAAGGGTTTGTGCGGTTCGGCCAACAGCTGGCGACCGCTGCGGAAAGCAAGGAGGATCCCTGGGAGCGACTCATCGCACTCGGTCGAGCCTACGTGGCCTTTGGCTTACAGCATCCGGTCTATTATCCACTCATGTTTATGCAGCGTACCGATTTCTTGACGCACAGACCTGTGGGTGAGAGCCAGCCGCGCATTGCGAGCTGTCGGGTGTTGCAGCAGGCCATACAGCAAGCTATTGATGCCGGAGTTCTGCGACCAGGTGATGTAGAGAGCTATAGCGATGTCCTCTGGGCTGTGGTACATGGCATGATCTCCCTGGCGATTACCATGCCCATGTTCGACGCCTCCCGCATTCAGCGAATGATGGAGACCGCGTGGCAGATGGAGTGCCAGGGCTTGCGGCAGCACTAATATTCTTTTTTTTATATTTAACTTAACGACGTTATTCTAATTGTATTGGTTTACTTATTGAACTGATGGAGGAGACCCACATGGTTCCACAGGAGCAGCTGCGCACCCTTTTTGTGGCGGATGAGCTCCATGCTATCCGCGTTGTGGCGCAGATCACGGCACCAGCCACCGAGTCTGCAGCCATTGAGCGCTATGCACTCGCGTTGTCGCGCATCAGAGGCGAGGTACGCGACACGACCACGGCAGAGGCCGGGGAGCGACCAGGTTGGGACCTGGCTGGAATAGTCGGGCAGCCGGCTGCCGACGGATCAGGACCAAAGAGCGGAGCCAGGGTCATCGGCATGGTCACTGCTGGTGCCTGGGCGGAACTGGTTGCGGTTCCGCCCGCGGTGTTGGCAGAAATTCCTGACACCGTCACCTTTGCCCAGGCCGCGACGTTGCCGGTCGCGGGATTGACAGCCCTCTTTGCCCTGGAGAAAGGGGGCTTCCTACTCAATCACACAGTGCTGGTCACCGGGGCTTCGGGCGGTGTGGGCCACTTTGCCACGCAACTGGCCAGGCAGGCGGGAGCCTCTGTGGTCGCAGTCGTGCGACGGGCAGAACGCGCGGCCAGTGTCAAGGAGATGGGGGCGCACGAGGTGGTCATTGGCGAAGACCTCTCCTGGCTCGTCCGTTCGGTCCGTATCACCTGATTGTCGATACGCTCGGGGGGAAGTCCTTCGCCACCGCGCTCGCGCTCCTTGCCCCTAGTGGCACCGCGGTCAACCTTGGTGCTGCGGAACACCCAGAAGTAGCACTCCCTATCCGTGATCTCTCGCATGCCACAGGCGGCTTCAACCTGTACGGACTGTTTCTCGGCAGCGAAGTGCAACGCCGATTGGGTGCCGCAAAAGAGCTGGGACACCTGGCTCAGATGG
>WNFX01001815.1_pt1 | contig 21696 bp, 19 predicted proteins | sample 5400111 | NCBI WGS metagenome assembly WNFX01 (sample SAMN13153363, study PRJNA577476) | soil metagenome | isolation source: 40 cm soil or saprolite under grassland replicate 1 | place: USA:California | collected 2016-06-15 | reverse complement strand
CGCAAGATCAAGCTCGCCCGGATCCCATACCGGGTGCCGCGCGACCACGAGCTCCCGGATCGGCTGCGGGCCGTTCTCGCCGTGATCTACCTGATCTACAACGCCGGCGCCGATCCCGGGCCGGCACCGGCCGGCGACGAGCTGCGCGCCGAGGCGATCCGGCTGGCCCGGATCCTCACCTCGTTGATGCCCGACGAACCCGAGGCGGTAGGGCTGCTCGCCCTGCTGCTGCTCACCGAGTCCCGGTTCCGCTCCCGGGTCACCGCGGACGGCGCCCTGCTGCTACTTCGCGACCAGGACCGCTCCCGATGGGACCGCGCCCTGATCGAGGAGGGTCACGCGCTGGTGCGTGCCTGCTTGCGGCGCAACCGACCTGGCCCCTATCAGCTGCAGGCCGCGATCAACGCCGTCCACACGGACGCGGAGTCGGTGCAGGCCACCGGCTGGCCGCAGATCCTCACCCTCTACGACCAGCTCCTGGCCCTCGCGCCGACTCCCGTGGTTGCGCTGAACCGGGCCATCGCCGTGGGGGAAGTCCACGGGCCGCAGGCCGCCCTGGACCTGGTCGACCGGCTGAACCTGCCCGACTACCACGCCTTCCACGCCACCCGAGCCGAACTGCTGCGCCGACTCGGCCGCGTCGAGCACGCTGTCGCCGCATACGACGCCGCAGCCGCCCTCGCGCCGAGTCCTGCGGAACGGGACTACCTCGCTGCGCAGGCAGTGACCCTTCGGCAGCAGAGGTGACCCCGGCCGTCCTGCCCGGTTCTGGGGTTCGTCAGCGGCCTCCCAATCCAGTACTTGCTGTTTGCAAGTTACGGGACTATAACTTGCAATAGACAAGTAGTCGGGGAGGTGGGGATGCGCCGGCGACGACGACGGTCTGACTGCCCGATCCACTTCGGGCTGGAGGTGTTCGGGGACCCGTGGACGTTGCTGATCCTGCGGGACCTGCTGCTCAAGGGCAGGTCCACCTACAGCGACTTCCTGCACGCCGAGGAGGGGATCGCCACCAACGTGCTGGCCGACCGGCTCACCCGACTGGAGCAGGATGGGCTGGTCGTGGCCGACCGCGGTGTCGAGGGCGGGCGGGCGCACCGCTACCGCCCGACCAGTAAGGCGATCGACTTGCTGCCGGTGCTGCTGGAGATCATCGCCTGGAGCGCCGCCTATGACCCGGCCACGGCGGCCGACCCGGCCTTCGTGGCCCGTCTGCGCAGTGACCGGGCCGGCCTGGAACGCGACCTCGGAGACCAGGTGGCCGTGCTGGCTTCGGCCACGACAGAGGAGGAACCATGACCACGCTGACGAACCAGATCACCATCGCCGCGCCGCGGGGGGCCGTGTGGCAGGTCCTGACCGGCCTGGACCTGCTCGACCAGTACGACCCGGGAGTCCGCTCCTCCCGATTGGTCGGGGAACAGGCCAGCGGTCTGGGGGCGCAACGGCGCTGTGACCTGCGGCCGGCCGGCTGGTTCATCGAACGCGCCGCCGTCTGGCGGCCGGAGGAGGCCCTGGCGTTCGAGCTGGTCACCTGCTCCTTCCCGGTCAGCAGCCTGCGCCACGACTACACCCTCACCCAGGCCGGCGCCCGCACCGTCGTCACCCAGGTGATGACCTACGAGCTGAAGTACGGCCTGGCCGGCAAGGCCATAGACGTCACTGTGATGCGCCGCCAGTGGGACCGCGGGATCAAAGGGTTCCTCCACGGTCTGCAGCAGCACGTGCAAGCCCAGCACGCCGCACCCACCCCGGAGTAGGGCCCGATGGCCTACGACCCCGGCCTCGCCGACCGGGTCCGCGCCGCCGTCACCGCCCACGGAGCCCGACGCGGGCTGCGCACCGACGAACGCCGCATGTTCGGCGGCCTGGCCTTCATGGTCAGGCGCAAGATGGCCTGCGGCGTGGTCGGCGAGGAACTCATGGCCCGCGTCGGACCCAGCCGCCACGCCCAAGCCCTGGAACACCCCCGCGCCCGACCGATGGACTTCACCGGACGCCCCATGACCGGATACGTCTTCATCAGCCCAGCCGGCTGCTCCACCGGCCGCACGCTCCAAGAATGGGTCGCCCAAGCCGTCGACCACGTCAGCACCCTGACCCATGAGCCATCCTGAATTCTGGTCGGCGGTGGCCCATGCACCTCAGGGGCAGTGTTGCCGCCGGAACCCGGTGCAGCGGCGCGTCGACTTTCGCGTCTTCCCTGACCGGAATCGCGGCGCCCGGGCCGGGCCACCATTCTGGCCGCATGGACAGTCCCGCTGAGGTGCCCATCGCCGCCTCGACCGCGGCGGAAGGGTAGGTAGCCGCGGAGCGGTTCGGGCGGTAGGCGCAGTAAGCCGGCCCGATCCTCGAGTGACGGCCTAGCCATTTCGACTGATACCCACGAGCGCCGCAGGCCACATCCCGAACCATCCGCTCGTGCCGCGATGACGCTCGTTCTCGGAGGCGCGATCGTGCCGAATGCGTGCGTTGCGGATGCGCATAGCGGGTGTCAGCGGCGGAGGATGTCGCGAAGGTGCTGCACGGGCCATCGCCGGTCGAACAGTGTCGGGTCGTCCCGGTCCTCGGCGCGAAGGTGCTCGATCAAGGTCACGTAGCCGTCGAGGTCGAGCGTCCTGATCAGGGTGAGCAGGTCGGCCGCCTCGCCAGTGACGGGGGCGATCGGTGCGACGAGCCGGTCGTAGAGTTCCACGATCTGGCGGATCATCGTCAGGTGGCATGGCCCGGGCTCGGCGGAGGGGAAGTTCGTCGCGGCGAAGTCCTCGGTGAAGACGATCGGCTCGACTGCCAGGGCCCGTGGTCCGTAGTGCTGGGTGAGATGGATGAGCAGCTCGACGTCGAAGGTCTCGTTGAAGGACGTCATCTGCCGGATGGCCGGGCCGAGCGCGGCACCGTCGAAGACCTTGAAGCCGGCCTGGGTGTCGAGCACCTGGGCCAGGGGCGGGATGAGCAGTGCCCGGACGAAATGGCGGAACAGGACGATGATCTTGTCCGGCTTGCCGCTGGTGCTGTGCGGCTCGGTGACCGGCCCGTCGGCCCGGACCAGCACCGCCCCGTCGATCCCGTAACGCTGCCCGAGCGCGCCGACCACCTTGTCACCGGTCACCACCGGCGCCGCCAGCGAGCCCAGCTGGGCCAGGTTCGCGGACAGATCCGCGTCGGTGTAGCAGACCACATGTCGGCTGGCGCCGTTCGCCCGCGTCGGATCGGTTCCGGCCGCGGCGGCCAGCCCGGCCAGTACCGATCCGCCCTTGCGGGACTGCCCGGTCGAGATCAGCCGGTCGAATGCGGGACTGATCGAGATGTCACTCCCGATCACCTCAGCCAGCCTGAGCACCGTCACGCTGCGGTGACCTTTCCCCGGGTAGCCCTCGGCCGCCGCGATGTCCGTCATGAGGTCGGCACTGCAGGGCCGGTCCGGGCATCCGTCGTCGCAGGCGATGATGCTCCACGTGACGCCGGGCAGGCCGCCGGTCAGCCAGTCGAGCTGGCGGACCTTGGCCCGTACGAAGTCCTCCCCGTGCGGGTGCGCTGCACGGGGGACCATGCGGCCCGTCTCGCCGTACATGGCCCACACCACGGTCAGGTGGATCGGCCCGATGAGCTCGCCCAGCCGCCGCCGCGAGCGAGCCGCAGCAATCGCTTCGGCCGCCACCGCCGGACCGTGGCCGCCCGCGACACACCCCGCCGCCCCACGGCCCCCGGCCAGGGCGGAGGCCACGTCGAGCACCGCCTGGTTCTGATCAGAGTCCGTCAGGTCGCGCACGGGCACCAGCGCCTTATCCATAGCCCGAGGATCCCAGACCCCCCGGCTCCCAGGCCCCCGGACCCAGCCGCCAGCGTGACGAGATCCGGGACCAGATCTGATCGTCCTGCCGGACAAGCTGGCCGGGCCACGGCAGCTGGTACGTCAGCGTGGAGCTGGCCGCCGGGCCGGGCGGGGACCGTCGCCGGATCCGGCGGGGCGGGTTCCCCGACCGTGCATCCGCGCAGGCGGTGCTGGTGATGCCCGCGGTCGGCGGCCCGGCGGATCAGCTGATGACCGTCGGGCAGTGGCTGGATCTGTGGCTGGAGAGCCGGACCGCGCCGAGGTTCTCGACGCTGCGGGGCTACGGCTCGCATGTCCGCCTGTACCTGGAACCCTGCCTGGGCCAGATCCTGCTGGCTGACCTGCGGACCGCCCACGTGCAGGCGATGTTCACGCGATCGCGCGCCAGCGGGCGGCGCAGGGCCGCCCGGTCGCAGCCGCCACCCTGCTTCGGATCAGGGCGACGCTGCGAGCCGCGCTGAACGCCGCGATCCGCGCCGGCTACCTCACCGGTAACCCGGCCTGCCGCACCGAGCTGCCGTCCGGCCGCCGGGCCCCGCCCCGCGGTATGGACCGCCCGGGTTCGCGAGTGGGAGCGGAGCGGGATCCGGCCGCCGGCCGGGTCTGGCTGCCCGCGCAGACCGCCCGGTTCCTGAACTCGATCCAGAACGACCGGCTGTACGCGGCCTACCACCTGATCGCGCTCCGCGGGCTGCGCCGCGGCGAGGCCGCCGGGCTGCGCTGGTGCGACGTCGACCTCGACGGCGCCACAGCGATGATCTGCCGGCAGCTGCAGCAGTACAGCGGGCACCTGTCCATCTGCCCGCCCAAGACAGCAGGCAGCCTGAGCCCCGGCGCGGGCGCCTGATCAGGCCGCTTGCCGCGCGATGCTAGATGTCTCGGGGGCGGTAGATGTCGGCACGGTGCTCGATAGCGACGACGTCCACGCGCCGGTCCTGGTCATCGATGCGGTAGATCACCCGGTAATCACCGCGACGCGCGCTGTGCAGTCCTTCGAGGCCGAGCTTGAGCGGCTTGCCAACCCGGTGCGGACTCGCTGCCAGCGAGCCGTAGCAGAACTCAACGACCGCCGACGCCACCTTCTCCGGCAGTCGGCCCATCGACCGGCGGGCAGCCGCCGCCCACGCGATCGCGTACCTCGCCACGGGTCACCGGCCCGGAAAGCCGTGGTGACACCGCACTGACCCCGGGCCGGGTTGCCCGGGCTCCACTCCGACTGGCTCTCCGGCGGGCACGTATCCGCACCCCAGCTACGGCGGACAGCATGCTCGATCTCAGTCAGCAGCAGTCGAGATCGTCGCCTGACCGTCCTGCTCGCCGACCGCCGCACAGACCGCCGGTCCGGCTGGTCCCCTGGACCGCACTCGCGGTCGGCGCCGCCAGCGAGCCTGGCCGCGAACGTCGCGACCGCCGACACCGGAGCCATCAGCCTGATCATCCCGAGCCGACCGGCCCTGGCGCTACTGACCGCGGTCGAGCTGCTGTCCGGCATCCTGAAACGACGGCCCGCAGCCGCCGTGCCCAAACCGGCTGCTCACCGTTCTCATCGTGGAGACTGGACCCGGTCCTCGCCCCAGTTCGGGCGGAGCGCCGACCATGACGTGGATGCCCGGGCCGGCCTAGCACCGCGACCACTCGGCGAGCACGAGCGGATCGTGCGGGCCACTCGCCGCAGGTCCTACCGCCTACTGTGAGCTCCGGCGAGTCGGGCTTTCGAACTGGGAACCGACGACGATCCTTGCTACGAGATCCGCCGGATTGTCGGCAAGATCCGCGCAGATGGGCGCATCTGCGCGGATGCCATCGGCTCATTGGCTCGCTGGCGGTCGGGCTGGTGCGATCCGGCGGGTGGCCGGTCACCGTCGTGCCCTGGGCGGCGGGGCAGGCCGAGAGCGCGCGGCAGGCTCCCGCAGGCCGCCGGTCGAGTCAGGAGTCGGTCACTCGTCGGCCGTCTCGGCGTCCAGCATCGCGACGACCTGTTCGTACCGGCGGGTCGCTCCGTCGCGACTGCGGTCGATGGCCACCACCCCGAGCCTGCCGATCTCCAGCGCGCCCAGCATGTAGAAGGCCACGCCTTGCATGGTCGCGCAGCGGTAGTGCAGGCCGTTGCGCAGCGCCGCATCCAGCACATCGAGCAGCCGCAGAGCGCGGTACCGATCGTGCTGCAGCCGGTCAGTCGCGAAATAACAGCGCGGCTGGCCGTCCGGCCCGATATAGCTCCCTGTTCTGGCGTCAAACTCGCCATCGACCAAGCCGTGCAGCAGGAAGTACGGTGCCGTGCCGCCGCCCATCCGCAGATTGATCTCCAGGCCGTGATGCAGCCACCCGGCCGTGGTGCGTACCGATAGGAAGTCGATGCTAAGCGGGCCGACGACTGACCTGGCCGCCAGACTCCTCCCGGCGCGCAGCGCCAAGTCGTGGATCTGGGCGCGGTACTCACCGTCGGCGGGGAATGTGCCGCCGACGAAGATCTGCTTCATCGGGCCGGAAAGGATCTGGTCCTGGCTGGACAAGATGCGCACGGTGCCCTCCGGCGAGAGCAGCAGCTGGACGGATGGCGAGCGCGTCTGTGGCCCGATCAGGTACCGCTCGACGACGGCGCCCATGGCGGCCAGCTTGGCGAGGTAGGACTCCCAGGAGTCGGGCGGTGACGCGAAGACGGCCCGGCGAGGCAGCTCACGCTTGATCCAGTCGCGCAGGCCCGTCCCTGGCGCGCCATCGAAGGAGAAAAGCACGTTGCCGCCTGCCCCGAAGCTGTCGTTGAGCTTGATCAGGGCCTGCCGCAGACCTCCGTCGCGGGTCCGCAGTTCGGTCAGCGCCTCCGCGACGTCGTGCTCGTCGCACAGGTCCTCGAGTCCGTCAGCGGTCGGAACGCCGGAGTCGCGGAAGATCCGGCGTGAACCACTCTTGCTACCCAGATGGGACAAGTCGGGATCGGCGGCGTACAACGGGATGCCGAGCCGCAGCGCAAGCTCACGCTCCAGCGCGGAACCGCTGAAGGCGACCAGGCATGCGTCGAGCGGATCGCCGGCCGCTTGCCTGATCGCTTCGACCAGGAGCGGCCGGCTCAGGATCTTCTGGGTGAGCGGACTCGGCTCGCGGTCTCCGCAGTCGAACATCGTCAGCCTGCGCCGCGCGTGCGCCTTCGGCAATGAGGAGACCAGATCCAGTGCATAGTCCGGGACGAGCGGATCCAGGGTGTCGCTGGTGAGGTAGATAACTCTGGCAGCCGGCCGGCGAAGTAGCTGCAAGAAAACGAGCAAGCGCTCTTCGTAGTGCCGTACCCCGGGAATCTTCGCCAGTCCGGCGCTATCCATCGTCATGCTCGGCAGGACGACGATCGTGCCAGGCGGCCGTTCATCAGACGGGCCGAACGGATCCCGCAGCCGCCCCTGAAGCTGGCGAAAGCCCAGCACTCAGAACCCGCCATTTTCGGACACGACGTGCTGGCCTTTCTGCTCGCTCATTGCCATCTCAGATTATCGATTGACGGCCTCATCAATCTCGATCCTGGCAATGATGTCGCGCATCACCTCGCTCGGCCCGGCCGCGATGGTCGCTGCCCGCGCATCGCGGAAGGCTCTGGCCACCTCGCTGTCGTCCAGGTATCCGTTCGCGCCATGCAACTGCATACTGGCGTCGGCCATCCGAGCGGCGAACTCGGTCGCCCTGAGCTTGGCCATGGAGCATTCCCGCACCGATCCTATATCGTCCGACTGGTACCGCCATGCGGCGTGATACACCAGCTCACGAGCGGCGGCGAGATCGGTCGCGAGGTCGGCGACGCGGTGGCGCACCGCCTGCTGATCGGCCAGCCGCGCCCCGAAGGCGCGGCGGCGCACAAGGTACTCGCGGGTGATCTGCAGGCTCCGGTCGGCGCCGCCGAGCGCGAGTAGCGCGGCGACGATGCGCTCCAGCTGGAAGCCGCGCATGAGCTGGTAGAAGCCGCTGTTCGGATTGCCAACACGATGGCCGGGCGGCACCCGCACTGAGTCGAAACGCACGGTCGCCGGATCGGCCGCCCGCCAGCCAAGCGGCGGTGTGCGTTCGACCGTGATCCCTGCGCTGTCGGCATCGACCACGAACAATGAGAGCCCAGCCGGCCCCCGGACGGGCGGACCCGCGCTTGTCCTGCTTCGCGCCAGCACCAGGTACCAGTCGGCAGAAGAGCCGTTGGAGACCATGCTCTTGGTTCCGTTGATGACGACGTGGTCCGGCTGCTCGTGCCACGTGCTGGCCACAGCGGCCAGATCTGACCCGGCGCCCGGCTCGGTGACGGCAAGCGCGGAGATCTTGTCACCGGCGATGGCCGGTGCCAGATGGCGCTGCTTCAGCAACGCGCTACCTGCCCGGGCAAGATAGTAGGTGGCCATGTAGGCGTGCACCGAGACTGCCGCCCGAAGCCCGCCGAAGCCGGTCCGGCCAAGCTCCTCAAGAAACACCACCGAGTAGAACAAGTCCCGGTCGCTGCCGCCGACGTCAACAGAATGCAGCAGACCGAGTAATCCCTGTTCGCCGAGAGATTTCCAGGCATGCCGGGGCAGTCGTCCCTGCGCCTCCCAGCCGGCGGCGAACGGCACCAGCTCGCGTGCCAGGTAATCCCGGACCTCGGCGCGGAATCGCTGATGTGATTCGGTGAGATAGACCGACTCCATGAGCACCGTCCCGGCTAGGCGAGTTTGCCGACGGCCGCCGTCAGCTCAGCGGTGAGGAGTTCCAGAAATCGCGCGCCGCGGGCGTGAACGAAAAAATGATCACCGGGCAGCACATGGATCGCGAACGATTCGACGAAGCGCGACCAACTGCGCATGCTCCACGGCGGTGCGACGGAGTCCTCCCGGCCGACGAACGCGGTGGCCGGGACGCGAACCCGGCTGGGCGCGGCCGACGGCCACGTCTCAGCGAGGGCGAGGTCAGCCCGCAAGACCGGCCGCATGAACAGCATGATCCGCTGATCGGCCAGTATCTCAGGCGAAATGTCGGCAACCAGGGGCAGGCTGGCAGCGAACTCCTCGTCCGGCAGCTTGTGGATGGCGGGAAGCAGCAAGGGCACGCTCGGGGCACGGCACCCGGCAAGGAGCAGCCGGGCCGGGACCGCGCCGGCGCCCTGCTCGAGCACGCGGGTCAGCTCATAGGCGATCATCGCGCCGAGACTGTGCCCGAACAATACGAACGGCCGGTCAGCGATGGCGCCGACCGCACCGCTCAGCAAACTGAGTAGCTCGTCCCAGTCGTCGCATGGCGGCTCGCCCGTCCGGCTGTGCCGACCAGGCAGCCGCGCGGCGATCAATTCCACTTCTGCTGGCAGTGCATCCGCCCAGGAGCGGAAGGCCGATGGGTTGCCGCCGGCATGGGGAAAGCACAGCAGCCGCAGCGGGGCACCGGGACGCGGAGCCGGCCGCCATAGCCAGCTCTCGCTAGCCTGAGACACTCTCGCCAGCGCTTTGCTCCCTGAATCGCACGGCGGCGCCGATCGCAGCTGCCAGGGCGCCGAAGCGGCTGGCCGTGAAGATGAGGTCCGGCTCGATTATCTCCTCCCCCAGCTGCGCCTCGATTCTGGCCAGCAGCCGCACCGCCGTCAGCGAGTCACCGCCAAGGTCGAAGAAGTCAGCCTCAGGCGTGTTCGAGCCAGCGCCAAAGAGCTCGGTCCAGGCAGCGGACAGGGCCGCGAGCCCGCGACCTTGGGGGGTGGCTAGGCACGTCTCTCGTGACTCGATGCCGTCGATGCTTGCCAGCCAGACGAACTCATCCGGCACCGGAAGGCCAGCCAGCTGCCGGAGGGCGAACTCGCGAAGATTGCTGGACAGCGCGGCCATGGTCTGTGGCCGCCTGGCAGTGAGCGTCGGCGCTGGCTCCCGGGCGCCAGGACGGCGGGCGTACATGGTGTGACACGGCGTCAGCTTCAGCCGCTGGTCCTGGTCATGCGTCACGTCGAAGCCTGACGCCGTCAACTGCTCCGCGATCGTCCGCAGGCGGCCCTGCAGATCATGTACCTCGAGCACGACCTGATCGACTTTCGCCCAGGTTGGCTGGTCGATGCCGGCCAGCACGTCGGCCTCTGCCTTCTCGGCGTCGATCTTCAGCAGGTCGATTCGGTCGATCCCGTGTGCCGCCACGACCTCGGTCAACGTGGTGAGTCGGCAGCGGCGCAGCTCCACATTCATCCGGTCATCGACCAGCCGTTCGAGCTGGGCTCCCAGCATCACGTTTGGTGCGGTGGCGAGGTAAGCGCGCAGCACGTCCCGGTCATCCCCGGCATTGCCATAGATCCCTGACATCAGCGTGTTATTCGGGTAGTAACAGAATGCGACCTCGCCGGCGTGATCGCCAAGACCGCAGCTCAGCACCATGATGTCGACGTCATGCAGGTAAGCGTTCACTGAAACGGCGTGCGCCAACTCGGGCACCGGTTCCACCGCGATGACCCGGGTGCCGGTGCCGCGCTGAGCGGCCAGCAGAGAGAACATGCCGATGTTGGCTCCCACGTCCACGACCATGGCGTCAGCGGGAATGCCGATTCCGTGCCGGAGATAGGCGTTCTGCACGAACACCTCTCGGTACATGAAGTCGGTCTCGGTCCGGTTGAGCTGGGCCATCAGCAGTTCCCCCGCCGGTTCGTGCAGGGACAAGCGCCCGAGCGAGCCGGACGCGGCCAGGCCGCAGGCCCGGTGCACGACCGGGGCATGGTGCTCGTCTGGGACGAGATAGGCGACCAGCCGATCGCCCCAGATGACCTTCGCAGCCGCCACGGATGGATGGCGTGCCAGCCCGGCTGCGAGTCGCTGCTCGGTCCGCTTGTCGGCCTGCGTGTTCATCGCGTCATCCCAGCCGCCTGGTCGAGGAAGGTTCTGGCGAGCCCGATGACCTCGGGCGACGGATCGAAGGCTGAGAGATGGTCGCTTCCGGGCAGCAGTTCCAGGCGTGCAGCGGGTATCCGGGCCGCGATGGCCACCGAACCCGCTGGATGAGCGGTGGTGTCGGCCATGCTGCTGGCAACCAGCGTCGGAACGTCGATCTTGGTGAGCAGCGGCCGGCAGTCGGTGGTCATGATCGCGCCATTTAGCCGTCCGTAACGGTAGAGCAGCTCAGGACTGGCGTAGGGATAGATCAGGTGGTGCGCGAGCTCGGCACGCATGCGCTGCAGCGTGCGCGGACGGCTCAGCATCACGTGGAGCCCGGCCGCGCGCTGCCGGTGGCGGCCAGCCATCACCATGAGCGACTGAGTGTCCTGCTGGTGGCTGGTCTTGGGCGCATCGGAGCCCAGCTCGAAGTCACCATGCCACAAGCTGAGCGACAGCACCCGGCTGAGATCGCAGGCGAGTGCAACGGCTGCTCCACCACAGAGCCCGACGACGTGCGCCTCGCTCACGCCGAAGGCATCCAGCACCGCGAGCAGATCCCCGGCCTGGGCCGCAATGTCAGACCGGCGCTGGTCGAAATCCTCGTCCAGGGCACCGCCGACGGGGAACAGGCCTCGGCTTTCCCACGTGAGAACCCGGAAGCGATCACCGAGTCCGCTGATCCACGGCCGGAGAAGGCCAATCGGCATGCCGCAGGTCGGCACCAGCGCCACCACCGGCCTGCATGGGTGTCCAGTGGCGTAACAGCGCAGCGGCGAGCCATCCCCGGCAGCTGCGGTGACCGCCGCGGGCAGTCCGGCCCGCACGTGGCTAACCGCGGCAGCGAACTGTGCGTCCCGGACCTGGCGCAGGAGCTCCAGGCGCTCGAACAGGCCGGTCAGGCACAACCGGTTGCCGATCGCCAGCTCCGCGGCCGCAAGATCAGAATGACTGGCCACCACCTGGGGTGCGGGCACGCTAAGTTCGCCGGCCAGCCGGTCGATGATCACCTGTGCCGCGGCCAGCTCGGCTGGCCGCGCGGCGACTGCCTGCCGTGCCGCGATCCTGGGCCGTGAGCCCAGGCCGGTGCTCACCGGTTCGACATCGACCAGCGCACAGGCCAGCTTGGTCAGGGTGGTCGCGAGACTGCCGTCAGCGCTCACGGCGGCGTCCGTCCGCTCCGGTCCTGCGCCGGCGGATCGGCATGGCCTATCGCCGGTCCGCCAGCGAACCGGTCACCTCGGGTCGTGTGAGTGGCGATCCTATTACCCGGGTACTCGTTCGCCCCGCGAACGACAACGGCCCCGTAGCGGTCGAGGCTGATCTGGCCGCCATACTCTTCGACCGCATCAAGGCCGGGATAAATTCGCACCGAACCCGGCACATACCGTGCCGCGAAGCCCATTCGCATATCGCTGGTCTTGCCGAGGTGCGGGTGAGATGCGTGCATCAGCGTCGACCAGAACACGATGAACTGCCCGGCAGCCATTTCCATTGAGACCGCGCGGCTTTCGTCCGGAGTCCAGTCCGGGTCGATCTGCAGCTCCCGGTAGTCGTAGCCAAAGAACCCTCGCCTGACACCATCCTTCTGTACCGAGTTCACCTTTTTCGGATCGTAATGCATCCGTTTTGTCTCATCATAGAACATGGTCAGATGGGTACCCGGCATGAATTGCAGGCAGCCCATCTCCGTCGTCGCGTCGGTAAACGCGCACCACACGGTGATGGTCCCGCCGAAATCCGCGTCCTGCGGCCAGACGATCTGCGGGCTGCCCGAGGCGTTGGCGAACGTATCGGCCTGGTGCCAGTCGGTGCCCTCGTCGCCGGGATACTTGGGGAAGAACTCGGTTCGCCAGCACAACAGGTTCGGGCCGAGAATGGATGACACCCGATCGACGATCTCCGGTCGGCAGATGTGGGAGGCCAGGAAGGCATTGTCCAGGTGCCGGTCATAGTTCGCGATGTTGGTGATGCCCGATTTGGCCGCCCCGTCACCGTACACCGCGGCGCTGCGGTCCATCAGCCGCACACGCTCGCGGCGCCAGATCCCCTTGATATCCGCGGGCTCGTACAGCGCGAACGGCCCGGCGTAACCCTGCCGGTGGAACTCGGCCAGTTCCTCGCCGGTTAACGAGAAGTCTGCGGTGCGGGAATCTTGGGCTGTCATGAAACCGTTCCTCCTGAGGCACTGGCCCGCGACCCTTGGGCGGCGGATTCGAGCGTGACGGCGAGCGATGCAACGGTGGCCTCGTCGATGAGCGCGGCCACGTCGATATCGGTGCCGAAGCTGGCATTGACCCGGTCGAGCATCCGGATCAAGGTCAGCGACGTTCCGCCGAGGTCAAAGAAATCCTCGTCCAGCCGGAATTCGGCCGAGTTCAGGACCTCCGCCCATATCGCAGCGACCCTCGCCTGAGTCGCGGACAGGCCAGAGCGTGACGCTTGCGTGGCTAGGACCAGGGGAGCGGGCAGCGCGAACCGGTCGACCTTGCCGTTCACGGTAAGCGGCAACGCGGGAATCGGCACGAACGCCGATGGGCGCAAGTACGACGGCAGACCAGCGAATTCCTCCGCCAGCGCGGCACGCACATCTTCGGCCCAGCTCGAATCGCCGCCGGCATGACCGGGAACAAGGTACGCAACCAGCCGGACGTCGCCGTCGCCATAGTCGTGCGGCACGACGACGCTTGCGGCGACACCGGGATGGGTTTCCAGCACCGCCTCGACCTCCCGTGGCTCGATCCGGTAGCCCCTGAGCTTGATCTGGTCGTCGAGCCGACCGAGATAGTAATACTGGCCATCCTGGTCGGCGGCCACCCGGTCGCCGGTCCGGTACACCCGCTCGTCCCCGGCCACCGGGTGCTCGAAGAACCGCTCGGCGGTGGTCTGCTGACGATTGAGATAGCCAGGGCTCAGACCCGCGCCGCTGATGTGGAGCTCGCCCGGTTCATTGGCCGCGGCCAACTCGCCTGCCTCGTTGAGGACATGGAAGCGCAGGTCAGGTAGCGGCACGCCGATCGGGCTCCGGTCGGGCCTGGCCAGGTCGGCCCGGCGGACTGGCCGGATCGAGGCATGCACCGTGGCCTCAGTGAGGCCGTACATGTTCACCAGCACTGGTCGCTCATCGCCCCGTCGGTCCATCCATCCGGCGAGGATGCCCGGATTCAGCCGTTCGCCGCCGAGGATCACTAGCCGAAGGTCCGCCGGACCGGAATCGGCGGCATCGGCGCGGTCGGCCGCGTCAAGCTGGCCGAACGCCGTCGGCGTCTGGTTCAGCACGGTGACGTGCTCACGCCTCAGCAGCTCGCGGAACCGTGACGGGGACCGGCAGATCTCGTCAGGCACGACCACTAGGCGGCCGCCGAACAACAGCGCGCCCCAGATCTCCCATACTGAGAAGTCGAAGGCGACCGAGTGGAACATGGTCCATACGTCCTGCTCATCGAAGCCGTACCACTGCCTGGTGACCTCGAACAGGCGCACTACCTGCCGGTGCTCCACGAGTACCCCCTTCGGGACGCCTGTGGAGCCTGAGGTGTAGATCACGTAAGCGAGGTCGGCTGGCGTCCGCCCGGATGCCGGTGCGTGATCAGGTACGCCGCGAACTTGCTCAGGCCCCGCGTCATCGGCGTCGGCCAGCACGAGCCTGACCGATCGCGTCGTTACCCGGCTGGCCAGCGAAGACGTGGTGACCGCGACCCTGGCGCCGCTGTCGCGCAGCAGCCAGTCGATCCGCGGCGCCGGGGTGCTTGCATCGATGGGCAGGTACGCGCCGCCGGCCTTGAGGATTCCCAGCATCCCGACAATGAGATCGACGCCGCGTTCGACCAGGAGCGCCACGAGCGCGTTCGGGGCTACCCCGAGCGTGGATAAGCGGCGGGCCATGATGCCGGAGCGGTATTCAATCTCCGCATATGTGGCGCGGTCGCCGTTGGAGACGACCGCTATCCGAGCTGGGCTCGTTCGCGCTCTGGCCGCGAAGATCTGATCAAGCAAGCCAGAATAGCAAAGATCATCTTCGGCGCTCGGGTTTGGGGTGCCAACACTTCTGGCTGCCAACGATCCCTCCTGTCATGCCCGCATAACGCCTGGTATAGCTGGGTGACCAGGGATCGCGCCGACCGTCGGATTAGTTCGGCAAGAAGGATGACATGAGCCCTTGGCCAATTTCAATATGCAAATCGCAGATGGATAGCTAGCCATATAGATAGCAAAGGGTTACTGTAGAGAGTGATGTCCGTATAGTTCTCAGCCAGACCCAGCGCTACACTCACGTGGCGGCCGCGCTCAGCCAGGACGCCGCGGACCGCATGTCCGAAGCCCACTGGGATTGACTGAAGCTGGCCCGTCAAGCTCGCCCGCACGGACTCAAGGACGCGCGGTGAACCGCCACGCCGCCCCGCAGCACACCCGATACCTGCCCCGAGCCGGGCCGGCAGGTGGATCAGCCGCGCCGGGGCGACGGTCGCCGTGCTGGCCGGCATCGCCGGCGCGACCAGCTACAGTCACATGCGCCAGCTCGGCCAGGCCCACGGCGACGCCGGCTGGCACGCCCACGCGATCCCGCTCTCGGTCGACGGCATCGAGATCGTGCGCTGCCCCACATCGCGCCGGGAGCAAACCCGGGCAGACCGGTGGATCAGCCGGGCAGTTCGTAGCGGACGCCCTGATCTTGCGCTTTTACCTGCAGGAACCTGACGCCGAAATCGCCCGGGTGATGGGCATCAGCGCAGCCCCGTAGCCGAGTTCGACCACAGATACCGGTTGTACCTGCGCGCCGAATGCCCGGCGGCACATCGCGAGCGCCTGCTCCCCGGTGACGGAGCGCTGGAACGCCTCCGGAGCGCGTTCAATCGGCCGGAAATCCAACGAGGACGCTCCTGACGGTCCATCAGCTGCGAGGCTGAGTCGGATGTGCCGGTGATCTGACTCGTGCTGCGGACGACGCTCAGGCTACATGTCAGGCCGTGGCCCTAGCCCTGTCCGCTTCCTCGCAGCTGCCACCCGCCGACTCGTCAGCTGACGTTCAGGCGCTCTACAGACTGCCCGGTCATGCCAGCGATGACCTCGAAGTCCTTGTCAAGGTGCAGAACCGTGAGCCCGGCCAGCTCCGCCGTCGCCGCGATGATCAGGTCGGGAATGGACGGCGCACGGTGCTGCCCTCGGTCCGCCAGCAAGGTCAGCACTTCAACCGCGCGGTCCTCGACCGCCGGAGTCAGGTACTCCACGGGCATCGCCGACAGCGGCGGCTGCCGCAGGCCAGCCCGCAAGTCCGGACCCGACCGTGCCGAATAGCCGACTTCCAGCCGGGTCACTGTCGTGATCCGGACCAGCCCGCGCTCAATCCGCTCCGCCCATTCACCGGCATCCGGGCTCGCAGACAGCCGCACCAGGGCCGACTTGTCGATCAGCCATGTCGTCACCGCCACGCCCGCGACATCACATCCGGGTCCGCCAGATCGCCGAACACCTCAGCGAACCGGGTCAGATCCGCCGCGCTTACCGGCGAACCGGAAGCAGCCGCATCCTGCGCCAGGCGGCGGCGCACGTACTCGCTACGCGACAGCCCGAGCCGCCCGGCATGCGCGTCCACCGCCGCGATCACCTCATCGGGTACATCACGGATCAGGACGTCGGTCATGCGCACCTCCAAGTGATATCCAATGATATCACGAGCGGGACACATGACTTTCAGCGCTCACTTTCGACACAACCTGATCGTGCCACGATCCGGCGCTGACCTCGAACCGCCACACGACAGGCGCCGCCAGCGACGGCCAGATCAGCCGGGCCCGCTCCGCCGCCTTGCCGGGGTCGCCCACTCAGCCAGCTGCGGTTCGCACACTGAGGCAAAGCCCGCGCTATCCGCGCAGGTCATCGACCAGGTGGACAGAACGCTTCAGTGCGCGAACCGGCCCATCCTCATCGAAGGTGGCCTGCTCCCGGTACGTCTCACCAGGTCACGCAGCACCAAGGCTGCGCAATGACCCGGCCAGGCGCCGCTTCCACCGGCCCGGAGGCGGCACGGGAAGCCTCGCCGGTCACCGCTGTTCAGGCTGCGACCGTGACCGCCAGCAACTGCGCTTCGCCGACCTCTTCCGGGACCGGCTCACCGTCGGACTCCAGTCCCGCAATGTGAGTCTCGATGGCCTCCACCGCCCGCTCCCGGCACTCCTCGACAGTGCTGCCGCGCGTGAAGCATCCCGGCAGCGCAGGAACGGCGACAAAGTAGCCGCCATCCGGCTCGGGCTCGAGCACGATCGTGTAGGTACGCATCACGTTCCATCCTGTCACAGCACGTCGCGCAGGTCATCAGCAGTAAGGCCAGCCTGGTTCAGGATCGACCGCAGCAAGCCCGGCCCGATCGTCTCCCCGGCATGCAACAGCACTGTCACCCGCCCACCGCGAACTGGATGCTTGAGCTGGGCATGTGACCCCTTCTGGGTTACGACGACCCAGCCCAGCCTGGACAGCGCCCCGACTAATTCCCGTCCGGTGACGCGAGGCATTGGCGGCATGGCTGACCTAGCCGCGTGACCAGGTGGTGGCTGGTTCCCGCGCTGTCGGTGGTCACCGGATCAGCCGGGTCGCCGGGATGATGGTAGCCCGGCTGGCCCGGATTGCCAGCGCGATAGCTGCAGCTACGTGCGCGAGCTTGCTGAGGCACACGGCGTCCCCGTCCCGCCTAAGTCGGCCAGGACAGCTCACAAGGCCAGCCACAGCGAAGCGCTGAACAGCCTCGGCGTGGCCCTGCACGAGGTGCGTCGGTTCGGCGGGGCGGTCACCGCGCGCACGTGCTGACCCTCAGCCGTCTTCATTTGATGATCCTGGGATCGCTGAGCCGGTCTTCAGGGGCAAACCTTCCGGTATGCCGGGCCCGGCGGCACGTATCGCGCCCACTCAGCGCGCGTGGGGGAGTGTCCTAGCGAGGTACACAGATGCGGGATGACGTCCGCGAGATAGGCCACATCCCACAACCGCACCGTGCCATCGACGCTGCCGGTGACCAGGGTTTTGCCGTCCGGGCTGAACGCCACCGACAGGACCGCGCCGGCGTGGCCGGTGAGGGGGTTGCCGATCTGGCGGCCGGTGGCGGCATCCCACAACCGCACCGTGTGATCGTCGCTGCCGCTGGCCAGGGTTTTGCCGTCCGGGCTGAACGCCACCGAGAAGACCGCGCCGGCGTAGCTGGTGAGGGGGTTGCCGATCTGGCGGCCGGTGGCGGCATCCCACAACCGCACCCTGCTATCGGAGCTGCCGCTGGCCAGGGTTTTGCCGTCCGGGCTGAACGCCACCGACAGGACCGGGTCGGCGTGGCCGGTGAGGGGGTTGCCGATTGGGCGGCCGGTGGCGGCATCCCACAACCGCACCGCACCATCGTCGCTGCCGCTGGCCAGGGTTTTGCCGTCTGGGCTGAGCGCCACCGAATAGACCGCGCCATGGCTGGTGAGGGTGTTGCCGATCTGGTGGCCGGTGACAACATCCCACAGTCGCACCGTGTGATCGGAGCTGCCGCTGGCCAGGGTTTTGCCGTCTGGGCTGAACGCCACCGAATAGACCATGCCGGTGTGGCCGGTGAGGGTGTTGCCGATCTGGCGGCCGGTGACAACATCCCGCAACCGCACCGTGCCATCGGAGCTGCCGCTGGCCAGGGTTTTGCCGTCCGGGCTGAACGCCACCAAAGAGACCGAGCCGTGGCTGGTGAGGGGGTTCCCGATCTGGCGGCCGGTGACAACATCCCACAGCCGCACCGTGTGATCGTCGCTGCCGCTGGCCAGGGTCTTGCCGTCTGGGCTGAACGCCACCGAATAGACCGAGCTGGTGTGGCCGGTGAGGGGGTTGCCGATCTGGTGGCCGGTGGTGACATCCCACAGCCGCACCACACCGTCGCCACCGCTGGCGAGGGTCTTGCCGTCTGGGCTGAACGCCACCGAATAGACCGCGCCGGTGCCGCCGGTGAGGGGGTTGCCGATCTGGCGGCCGGTGGCCATATCCCACAATCGCACCCTGCTGTGGGAGCTGCCACTGGCCAGGGTCTTGCCATCTGGGCTGAACGCCACCGAATAGACCACGCCATGGCCGGTGAGGGGGTTGCCGATCTGGCGGCCGGTGGCCATATCCCACAATCGCACCGTGCCATCGAAGCTGCCGCTGGCCAGGGTTTTGCCGTCCGGGCTGAACGCCACCGACAGGACCGCGTCGGCGTGGCCGGTGAGGGGGTTGCCGATCTGGTGGCCGGTGGCGACATCCCACAACCGCACCGTGCCATCGAAGCTGCCGCTGGCCAGGGTTTTGCCGTCCGGGCTGAACGCCACCGACTCGACCGCGCCGGTGTGGCCGGTGAGGGGGTTCCCGGTCTGGTGGCCGGTGGTGACATCCCACAACCGCACCACACCGTCGCCACCGCTGGCCAGGGTCTTGCCGTCTGGGCTGAACGCCACCGAACGGACCGCGCCGGTGTGGCCGGTGAGGGGGTTCCCGGTCTGGTGGCCGGTGGTGGCATCCCACAACCGCACCGTGCCATCGAAGCTGCCGCTGGCCAGGGTTTTGCCGTCCGGGCTGAACGCCACCGAATAGACCGCGCCAGTGTGGCCGGTGAGGACGGCGATCCCGGGGCGTGCGACGGCGGCCAGCATGGCATAGCGGGCCTCGGCGGAGGGGTGGATGCGCCATGCCGCGAGGCTTTTTAGCTTGGAGATGGCGGGGTCGGTGTCGGCCAGTGTTTCGCTTTGGCTGATCAGCTGCCCGGAGACCGCGGCGTCACGCTGGCGCACAGCGTCCTGACGCTGGCGCACAGCGTCCTGGCGGGCGAGGAAGGCGAAGACCGTGGCGGAGGCGAGGCCGGTGACCAGGGCCATGAGGAGTGCTATGAATCCCTGCCGTCGGCGGACGCTGCGGCGGCGGGCACGGTCGCTGGCGCTCAGGAAGTCACGTTCGGCCTGGCTGAGGGGCGGGTGGCGGGCGGGGTCGGCGCCGATCCGGGCGGCGGTCCCGGCGGCGGCCTCCAGCAGGCTGCTGCTGTAGAGGTAGGACGGGTCGCGGGAGCCGCGTGCCCATTCGGCGGCGACGTTGTGCAGCCGGGTACGGACGATCCGGTCGGCGTGGGTCTCGGCGAGCCAGGTGTCGCGCAGCACCGGCCAGGCGGTAAGCAGCGCCTCGTGGCTGATCTCCACCGTGCCGGCGGCGAGGGTGAGCAGCCGTTCGGCGGCGAAGGCCTCTAGAACCGCCTCCACATCCGCCGCCCCGGCTGGGTTCTTGCCTTCGGTCAGTTCCGCCCGTGCCGCGCGATCGGCGGTATCCGCGCCGTCGCTGCTGGTGGCGGTCAGCCGGGTGAAGACCTGCCGGGCTGCGGCCCGCTGGGCGGGGGTGAGACGGTCGTAGGCGCGTTGCGCGCTGCCGGCGACGGCCCCTTCGATGCCGCCGGTGCGTTCATAGTCGGCGAGGGTGAGAATGTCCCCGGTGCGGCTTCGCCACGCCTGGTCAAGGGCGTGCGACAGCAATGGCAGCGCCCCGGCGCCGGAGAACGCCGGATGGCGGGTATGCACCTCCGCTAGCAGCATGTCGGCTAGGTCGCCTTCGACGCTGGAACCTGCCTTCCTGGCTGGCTCGGTGATGGCCATCCGCAGCTGCCGCCCGGTCATCGGCGTCACCAGGTAACGGTCCTGGACCGCGCTAGCCAGCTGCGGGTAGTCGGCGCAGCGCACCTCGAAATCAGCGCGCATCCCCAGCACGACCAGGGCCGCCGGCGCCTGATCCGGCCCGTGCCCGGCGGTGGCAGCCGCATGCAGGGCCACGATGAACGCCCGCCGCTGCTCCTCATCAGGGCATTGCGTGAACAGCTGCTCGAACTGGTCAACCACCACCAGCAGGCGCCGCTGCGACTCCGGTGCCGGGCATCCCGGATCCCCCGCCGGCCCGCCTGACTGCACCAGAGCGGCCTGGCGCGCGGTGAGGGCGAACCCGGTAGGGTCGGCGTCCAGCCCCCGCCGCACCGCGGCCGCGTCGGTCCCCGCCAGCGCCGCGACCCGCACGGCCAGCTCGTCCAGCGGCGCGCGGGCCGGGGTGAACAGCAGGCACGGCCAGGACGCCGCCCCCGGCGCGGACACGAGCCCCGCGCCGCGCAGCCGCGGCAGCACCCCGGCCTGCAGCAGCGACGACTTGCCCGCCCCCGACGCCCCCGACACCACCAGCAGCCCTGCCCCATCTAGGCGCAGCGACATCCGCTCCAGCACCTGCGCTGCCGCCGTGTCGCGGCCGAAGAAGAACGCCGCGTCGCGTTCCTCGAACGCGCTCAGCCCCCGGTACGGAGAATCGATCACCCCGGACACGCCGGCCAGCAGCGGCGGCGCAACCCCGTCAGTCCACGTCAGCCGGTTATAGGTGTAGATGATCTGGGTGTTGCCCTCGCCGACCTGCACGCCCATCGCCCCGCGGGCATCGACGCGGTACTTGCCGCCGTCACCCAGGTCGTCCCGGACCGGCGGCCCGCCAGGATCCGGGCCAGTACTCACCAGCGAGCCTCCGTACCGCGGCAATCAGGACAAGATCAGCCAGAGCCGGCGTGCCGCCGGTCATCTCCGGCGGCCTCAGCTGCCCTGCGGCGCGTGGAAGACGTTGTCCTGCCTGCTGCGGTCACCGATCTGAACGCCCTGCCCGCCCCGCGCGTCCACCGTGTACTTCCCCGCCCGCGCCCCCGCATCATCCACCAGGTTCAGCAGCGTCCGCGCCGCTGCCACCAGATCAAGGTCATCGCCGGCCGCCGCCCGGGCCAGCTCCGCCATCAGCGGTGCCTGCCACATCACCGGGGATTTCTCATGTTCAGCGAGCAGCACCTCGCCGCCCGGCCGGCCAGCAAGCCTCTTCCCCGCCAGCGCCCTCAGCCCGGAATAGGCGTCCTTTACCGCCGACGACGCGGCGTCCGTCACCCCTAACGCCGCCCCCGCCGCCAGCGCGGTCACAATCAGCGTGATCGGATCCATCCCTGCCCCACTCGCGGTAGCCGTGACCACCACACTACGGCAACCC
>WNFX01002835.1_pt1 | contig 21697 bp, 19 predicted proteins | sample 5400111 | NCBI WGS metagenome assembly WNFX01 (sample SAMN13153363, study PRJNA577476) | soil metagenome | isolation source: 40 cm soil or saprolite under grassland replicate 1 | place: USA:California | collected 2016-06-15 | reverse complement strand
GGCCAGGATGACCTTCGAACAGGCGATTGCCTATGCCAATGATGTCGGCTTGCTCGCCGAGGAGGTAGATCCGGCCAGTAACGAGTTGCTGGGCAACTTCCCGCAGGCCTTCAGTCACATCGGCCTCGTGAATGCAGCTTGGGCGATCTCACAAGCGGAATGATAAGTGTGCTAGAGAAAAAGCAGAGACAAGAAGGAGGGTGCGCTTCGCCTTATACCTAAGGCTGTACGTCAGCGCACAAGAATGTATGGCTACCATTATGAATTTTCCTATACCACGTGAGCATGTACTGACCAGTGGGAACACAACGATAGGGGTAATCCCCGAATTGAGCCTGGTCTCGCACTTTCAGGTCGGTTCCTGGCAAGTGCTCTATCGACCAATGGAGACGGGCAACATCGAACGCTGGGGGATACCGCTCATGATCCCTAACTTCTCACGGCTCAAGAATGGTCTCTTCAAGGAGAAAGGTACAAGCCTGCCCATCCATGGTTTTGGACGTAGCTTTCCATGGTCGGTTATTGAGCAGAACTCTGGCCATATTAGCATACAACTCATGAGCAACAGCACGACCCGACTGAATTATCCCTACGATTTCACCTTTACGGCAACTATCGTTGCGGGCGAAGGGACACTTACGTACACGCTGACAATGGAGAACCGCAGCAACGAGGTAATGCCTATCGCACCTGGCTTCCATCCCTACTTTGCCGTGGCGCAACAGGACAAGGTGAAACTCGTCGTCGATGGTCCTCCAGGTTTCGAGGTCGGTGCTTTTCATTGGGATACGCACCCGCCCGACAATCCCTATCCCTTCCCGCATCATGTTACTATCCAGTTCTCCGATCGCGGAACTCTCATCATTGCCGAGCGACCAAGCGATGCTCAGTATGTGCTTGCCAATATGCAAGTCTGGACCGAGCCAGTATCAGCACCTGATCACGAGTTTGTCTGTTTTGAGCCGACGGTGAGTAGCGAAGATGCGCTCAATCGGCCCACTGATCGCTTGAATATGGCACCGCACAGCTCACAACAGATTGTCTTGCAGTTGACCGCGACACCTTTGTAGGTAGAGCAATTAGAAGGGAAAGACCAATGTACAATCAAGTTTGGTGGAAACAGCTCCATTGGCCTGAATACGGAGCAGAACTGCTCGGAACAGCAATTCTTGTCTTTGTTGGTGTAAGTGCAGTTATCTTCGATTTTGGCATAGGCTCACCACTGGCTCAAGTCCTCCCCGATACAAGTATCCGTCGCCTCATCACGGGTCTCTTGTTCGCGGGGAGTGGGGCGCTCGTCGCTATTTCACCCCTTGGGAAGCTCAGTGGTGGTCATATCAATCCTGCCGTTTCGCTGGCGTTCTGGTTGCAGGGGAAGATGCATCATTTTGACCTGGGAGGGTACATTTCTGGCCAGTTGCTCGGTGCGATCATAGGTTCGCTGCTGGTGGTGCTTGTCTGGAGAGAACATGCTGCCAGTGTAGGGTATGGAACAACAGTACCCGGAGCAGCTTATCCCCTCTGGATTGTACTCCTGGCAGAGGTGAGCTTGACTTTTCTGCTCGTACTCTCCATTTTTCTTTTTGTGAGTAGCCATCGTCTCATGCGTTGGACTCCGCTTATGGTATGGATTCTGGTGGCGGTGATGGTTTGGCTGGAAGCACCCATCTCTGGTACCAGCCTCAATCCAGCACGAAGCTTTGGCCCTGCCCTGGTCTCCTGGATCTGGAATGGCCATTGGCTCTACTGGGTTGCGCCCCTCCTTGGGGCCTTGCTGGCTGTAGGAGCCTTTCGTCTCCTCGCGATTGGTGAGCGTGATGTGCTCACCGGCAAGCTGTTCCACGTCTCGCACTATCGGAGCGTGTTCATGAATGTCAGCGCACCATGTATGCCTGCCGATGGGATGCTCAGGAAGACAGTATAGGCCATGTTCACAGTGCAAATGGTACTTGAACTTCCACTCCCATGCTCTGGATGGGAAGCGTCTTTTTTCGTACAGAGATCGCATAATTCCCAAGCGCAACGGCACCGACAGTAATGACAACCACTAGCCATCCAGGAGCTTGTAAGTCAATGTCACTAATAAGAGAACAGCAAAAGATACGAAGCACATTCATAGCTTCGGTTCCTTGATCTGCTGAATATTACGAGCAGTCGGGCCAGTGCTATTTTCAACGACCTCAAACTTCACCGGCACTCCTGACTTGATAGTGCGATAACCCCGCCCAGGAAGAGCAGTAAAGTGAAAGAACACATCTTCTCCCGATTCTTCTCTTGTGATCATGCCAATACCCGCGTTGAGATCGAACCAGCGCACAACACCTTGTGCTACAGGTAGACCGTTCGCACCGAGTGGCGGCGCACCATCCGTCCATTCTTGCTGTGGAATACGAATCTGCCGCACCTCCTGTGTAGTGTACGCTTCGTAGCGGTAATCAGAGCGCATTTCCATGATTGCTCGCAGGTCGTGTCGCAGTTCTTCGCTCGTAGGTCGACCAACAAAATACCAGCCGTTATAGATGGAGTGAATGCGCAAATCGGGCTGTAGCACAAACGTATACGGCTGCGCACGAAAAGCATACTCGCCTTCCGTCTCATCAAGAATGTTGATCTGCTTGATGATGGTGCGCTGCTCATCCGACAAGAAAGTCCACTGCGCTCCCAGACCAGCGCGGAAGGCTGCCTGAACTAGCGGCGGGTCGACACTCACCGCTACGAGTTTTCCGTAATTCACCCTTAGTTCATGTTGAAACTCCACCAACTGCCGCATTTGCTGCTGGTCACGCGGGCAGAAGAATCCCCGAAAAAAGACCACAATCAAAGGATAGCCATCCAGAAACCCCAGATGCTCGTCGAGGAGACTGGGCTTCGTGAAGTGTGAGAGTCGTGTCAACTCATTCTGGTGATTAGGCAAAGCGATATCGGGAAACTGATCGTTCACACGAAGATTGGTTGTCATAGGATACTTCTCCTGACAATGGAGTAGATACGTTGTCTTTTCATCAGCCTACCGCACACGCAACTATCTTTTCGTCTAGTCTCGTCGCACCTGAGAATGTTACAACTCTCCTCGTGGCAATGGTCCTCTCGCTGAAATAAAATCAATTGGATTGCTGTCAACCTGGCAGCAATCCAACGCATCCAGGATCAGCCCCGCACCTACTCGGCTGCCAGGCCAATAGCACTGAAAGGCAGCGCGATCTGAGCCGGATTCACAACGGAGGTCAGACTGCCATTCTGGTGAATGTGGAAGCCACTGAGCGTAGCTAGCCCAGGCGGCGTCAGCAGCAACCGGGAGTCTAGCACATAGAGGAATTGGCTGCCGCGACTGAGCGCTTCCTCAAGTGGAAAGGTATCAGATGGCGTTGCAGCCGTCACGCCATTGGCGTTTAACAAGCTGATCGCGCCACCAGCATGAATGCGATAGCCTGAGATAGCCTGACTATCGGCATTAGAGGTGTAGGCATAGTGCCCGTCACCAGTAATGACCAGCCAGCAAGGAGCAATCTGGTGATCAGGTATTGGGCCATTAATCAACTGAATGTTTCCATGTACCAGGCGGTAAGCTGTTGCTGCCCCGGTACTCATCGGACCACCTGCAGCATCAGTGACGATAAACTCATGCCGCGAACTGGCCAGGTTAAAGGCCATCCCAAAGGGTACAGCGCCCACCGATTGAAAAACGGTTGGACCACTCAGCCTGCCACCGTCGTGGATGCGATACACATCAATCAGATTAGTTCCCTTCTCGGTGACCAGCAAAAACCGACCCGAGGGGTCAATCTGTACCTGGGCGGCATTAGGATGAGGAGCGCTCAGAGGTCTGGTGGCCCCAGCAATTCGGTGCAGCCTCCCCCGGTCATCCACATGGAAGCCTGCCACGTTGGCCGCCTGCGAACTCCCGTTGGCTGCATTCAGGACATAGAGCAGACCATCCTGGTAGCTCAGGCTGACGGGACCAACGCCACCGGAGGCAAAGACTCCGACCAGGGAGAGATGCCCATCGTGAACATTGACGACAGAAATCTGGTTGCTTCCAGCATCCACGGCAAACAGCCTCGTCCCCTCATTGCGTGTGAGGATCAGCGAGCCTTGCGTGCCATCGGCAAAGGCTGTCAGACTGCCCAGCCCACCGATGGAGGTTGTGCCAACCAGGCTTAGAGACCCATCTCCCTTCCGGGTGAAGACGGTGATTGAGTTTGAGCCACTCAGGTCGTTATTCAAGACATACACATGCCCATCTTCGCTGTGTTCAGTTATAGCCCTGGCTCGTGGACCTGGTCCAAGCACCAGGGTCATACCAAACAGGAGTAGCGCAATAAAGGCACACGTGACCAGTGGCCGAATGCGAGTCAGATGCATACGAGGCGCCTCCTCGCTGCTGCGTCTGCGCTCAGGACCTGCGAGAAGCCCGAACATTTTCTGCACCTGGGCATCGATGTCAAGCTTCTTTTGAAGAATCGCCATAACGAACCTCCTTTTTCCAATAACCAACTACTGTAAGCATAGCTTACTCTTCTGAGCTATACGGAAAAAAGCCTTTCGCAGATCAGAAATCAAAGAAGGCCGGATTTAATCCGGACTTATGACGCGTGCAGGAATCGGCTCATCTGTAGAGTACAATCCCTCTGTCACATACGTCTGAGGTGTAGGCTGCACATCTTCGCGAAAATAGGAACCACTTGCATCGGTATTCATACCGGGCGACCTTCTCCCATAATGGTAGTGCCCAGTTTCTGCTGGTGATAGCGGCCTTCGGGCGAACTGCGCTGCGCCTCTAACAACAGGAACACCGACCTCTGGCACTTCGTCATAAAGGTCATCGGGCACGTTGTTGAGTCCCATGCGCAACAGGTCGGCTTCACTTACAGTAAGGAAGATGGTATTGTTTTTAATTTCGGCTCGTGTGGCGCTTTGTGGCACATAATACACCGATCCAAATAATCGGCCGCGCACTACTAAAATATAACGACTAAATCGGGCTTCGACTTTACCAAGCCATTGCTTCTGCGAGTCGAAGACATTTTGGCCGATCTTAAACTTCAACGGATCCACTTTGCGGTAGACTCTGACATACACATCTTTCAGTGAAGCCATCGGGTTTTCCAACGCCCATCCCATGATGCAAATAAACACGAAGATCATTCCAATAAGAGTTACCCAGGGAACAGTTGAGATAAAGATGATTCCACTTATCGTAATAGCAACTGCCAGACTCAGCAAAATTGGCCAATAACTTGGGTTGGGCATATGAATGTGCGGCTTTTCCTCTTCTTCCCTACCCTCTTCTCGCTGCTCTAAAAGAGTGGCATTTGACTCATCTGGTGTGAAACTAGCGCTCTGAGGAGATCTATCCATAAGCTCTTGCATTCCTCCAGGATCTAAAACTTGTGGGAACATCTCTTAGTATAATCGTCCCCTCTTATACCTAAGCATACCAAATATACGAGAGGTATGCAAGCAAGAGCAATTCTACTTCTCTATTCCCCGCATACTCAACTGCACCCTCCCCCGCTGCTTATCGACCTTGAGCACTCTCACCTGCACAACCTGGCCAACTGCAACCACCGTCAACGGGTCTTTTACATATCGATCAGCCAGTTCCGAAATATGCACTAAGCCATCCTGCTTGACGCCTATATCGACAAAGGCGCCGAAGTCCACCACGTTGCGTACCGTGCCTTGCAAGATCATACCAGTCTCTAAATCTTCCATTTTCAACACATCGTGGCGCAGGATGGGAGCAGGAAGCGCATCGCGGGGATCAAGGCCCGGCTTTTCTAGATTCTCCAGGATGTCGTTAAGCGTAGGTAGACCAACTCCCACTTTTTTCGCGATATCGACCCATGCAGCCTGTTCACCATCACCCCGATTACCCCGTCCCAGGCTATCTTGCAGCTTGACGAACTGGCGGAACTGCGCTACACGTTCAGCAGGTTTCGCCGCTTTGCCCTTGGCGTCATCTCTCTCAGGAAGCATTTCGAGCAGCGTGCGCGCAGCGGCATAGCTCTCCGGGTGAATGAAGGTATTGTCCAGCGGCTCTACGCCATTAACGACTTTGAGAAAGCCTGTCGCCTGCACAAAGGTGGCAGGGCCAAGACCCGGTACTGCCTGCAATGCTGCACGCGATTTGAAAGGGCCATGCTCTTCGCGATATTTGACAATGGCATTGGCAACACGCGCGTTGATACCTGAGACGTGCTTAAGAAGGGCAGCGGAGGCAGAATTGACCTCTACGCCCGCGAAGTTGACACACGACACCACAACGCGCTCAAGCATAGCTGCGAGTTCTTTCTGGTCTACATCATGCTGGTAGAGTCCAACGCCGACAGCTTTGGGATCGATCTTCACTAATTCAGCCAGAGGGTCTTGCAAGCGCCGCGCAATTGAGATGGTGCCACGCTGCGTTGCATCCAGGATAGGAAATTCCTGGCGTGCTGCTTCCGACGCCGAATAGACCGATGCGCCCGCCTCATTGACGATGACGTACCCTATGTATCCGCTGTTGCCCGTCTCCTGTTCAAGTTCTCGGATCAATGCAGCGACCATCTGCTCCGTCTCACGCGAGGCAGTACCGTTGCCTATGGCAATAACATCGATGTTGTGCTGCGCCAGTAGGTTGCGCAGAGTTTGCCGGGCTTTCTCAGACTGGTGCAGGTACATCGTGTCAGAATCGATATATTTCCCTGTTTCATCGACAACCGCGAGCTTACAGCCTGTGCGATAGCCCGGATCGATACCGAGCACCTTGCGACTACGTAATGGTGGTTGCAAGAGTAGGTTGCGCAAGTTCGCCGCAAAAATGTTGATGGCATGTTCTTCGGCCTGGCGGGTAAGCTCTACACGTACCTCGCGCTCCATAGCTGGAGCCAGCAGACGCTTATAGCCATCTTCCATTGCCTCCGCGAGTTGTGCGGCAAAAGGCGAAGTGGCTTTGATGGGATAGTGTTGCATGATATCTGCCTTAGCCTGCTCGAAAGGTAGAGAAACACTTATACGCAGCACTTCTTCACGCTCAGCACGATTAAGCGCCAGTACGCGATGTGGCACGAGTTTAGTGACATTCTCGTTGAATTCGTAGTATAGTTGATAAACGCCGTTGGGGTCCTTCTCGGCGATTTTTTCGGCATCCGCGACTTTGGCCGCGATAGTAGAGCGTTGGAAGAATAAGGCGCGCACACTGCCACGCACGTTAGCATCCTCGGAAATACTCTCAGCTACGATATCACGCGCCCCGGCGTATGCTTCTAAACTCGTCTCCACGCCCTTTTCGGCATCCAGGAAAGGTTGCGCATGTTCTTCAAGAATGGCGTCTACATCACCTTTCAGTTCGGGCTGTTGCAGTATGAGTTCAGCCAGTGGGGCAAGGCCTTTCTCACGCGCAATACTCGCGCGTGTTTTACGTTTTGGACGATAGGGCAAATAGAGGTCTTCTACTTCTTGCAACGTAGAAGCAGCAAGAATAGCTGTTGCAAGTTCGGGTGTCAATTTTTCCTGTGCATCAATCAACCGGCGCACGTCGGCTTTGCGTTCATGTAATGCACGCAGGGTCCCTGCTCGATCGGCGATAGCCTGAATTTGCACTTCGTCCAGGCTGCCGGTTACTTCCTTGCGGTAGCGTGCAATGAAAGGAATAGTATTTCCCTCGTCCAACAACGCTATGGTACGTGCAATCTGTCCGCTATGTATCTGTAATTCAGCGCTAAGCATGCGTGCCAGTTCTGTAATAGGAAGCGTTTCTTCAGTGTTTGTTGTAGTGGGAATTGTTTCCTGGTTTGTCAAATACGTTGCCTACCTTTTAAGGATATCCCCTCTTCTGCATTTTTGCTTTGAATCTTGACTTGCCCAGTGTGCCACCAAGCAAACCAAATCCTATTGCACACAACAGTCCGCCGATCAGAAAAATTGCCACACTCGTTCCTAAAGATGGAGGCGCAGAGTGAATAGGGAGAGTAGAACTAACTGCGTTCAATGCGTCTTTCACCTCTGTAGCAGATAGAGGGCTTCCATTTTGCTGCGCGGCCGCCGTGTCTGCTGCTATACGTTGTGAAACCAAAACCGCAAAACCTATGACTCCTACAACCCAGAATACAACGGTGCTAACAATCCCTGCCCAGAAACCGGCCCAGGCTCCTCGAGTGAATTTTCCTCCCCTTCGAGTGGTTAAGAAACCAGCTAGTATGAAAAAAAGAAAACCCTCAACTATTGCCATATAGAAATAGAAATCTTTTTTCAAGATCAGTATGATAAGCGCCGCCAGCAGTCCCTGGAGCAGACCCCAAAGACAACCCTGGCTAAATGGACTGGGTAATGGCCGGTAGTCCTGAGTCACTCTCGCTGGCGGGACTGTAACAGGGCTAGCAGGAAGCACAGGAGACACAGATGGTTGTGGGTTTATGTATTGGTATGCAGGAGCTGGGGCCGGAGTCGGTCGCGCCACATTCTGTTGGTCCATACCCGGCGATTGTGATTGCACCTGAGACATGGCTCCCTGCGTATATGCATACGGTATGCCGTTTACGTTATTCGAGATAGTCGGATCGGCATGTGCCATGAATGGCGGATTCTGCAATGCCTGAGCGAACTCGTCCATATTACTGTAACGTTGATCGGCATCAACAGATAGGGCCCTGAGAAGTGCTTGCTCTATATTCAGCGAGAGCAGGGGATTGAGCAAACGCGGTGCTATCAGTTCGTCGCGATAGCTGCGATTGATTGACGCCGGCGGAACTTTCAGAGTCAGCAAGAAATACATTGTGGCAGCTATGGCGTAGATATCGGATTGCGGGCTGGTTCTCCCAACATACTGCTCAACAGGGCTATATCCGCCTGAGACGGCTCGCACAATGGTCTGAGTATCGCTGTTAGGATCGTAGAGCTTGGTCAATCCGAAATCAACCAGAACTGCAGTCTGATCAGGAGTCAAAATGATATTTCCGGGCTTGATGTCGCGATGTATAACAGCAGGATTGCGGCTGTGCAATTCATTCAAAACGTGCATAATTGGAAGGAGCCATGTAAGGACTTCCTGCTCACTACAGGGACTACGTCGCTGTTTGAGTAGTTGTTGCAAGGTCGGTCCCTCAATCAATTGCATGACCAGGTAGAAACGTCCATTGGATTCAAAAGCATCGTATACGCGGGGAAGATGCTTACTCTTGACAGTGAAGAGGACTGCAGCCTCCATTAGCGCGCGACGACGCGCAGCAGGGGTAACATCGTAAGTTTCTTTGATAGCGCAAGGTCGATCCCCCTCGCTGGTATCGATGCCGCGATAGACAGCGCCAAAACCACCTCTACTGATGAGCACATCGATGATGTAGTGTCCTCCAATCGATGTCTCCGGATCTAGCGGCATTGAATTGGTCATACAAGTTTCCCTTTGCGAGCTTTACTCAGGCCATGCTATATTATAGCGCTTTTTTCACTTGATCCTCAATAAATACAACGCTTAAACGTATCTACGATACAATGAACGCGACAGTTCCATAGCAACAGATAACTAATATTGCTTGCAATAACTCTGTGGTGTGATAAAATGACACGGTAGATAGCTGATCTTTCATGCGCCCTGTTCGGACAACAGGCTATGGCGTCTACTCCGCACCAGGCGGGGGAAGCGAACGAGGAAGAGAGCGAGAATTTGGAACAAGAAGTTATGTTTGAAGCCGAGAAGCCCGTCGAGCCAGAACGTGAAGCCATCCAGGAAACAGATTTGAACAGCCTGGCACAAAGCGACAGTCTGCGTCTTTACCTCCGCGAAATCTCTCGCATTCAGCTTCTCTCCGCAGCCAAAGAGTCCTATCTTGCTGAACGAGCTGAACAAGGAGATAAAGAGGCTCGCAACAAACTGATCGAAGCCAATTTACGACTTGTCGTAAGTATTGCAAAAAAGTATGTTGGGCAGGGACTTTCTCTCGAAGATTTAATCGGTGAAGGAAATATAGGGCTGATCCGAGCCGTAACCAAGTTCGACTACCGGAAAGGCTTCCGCTTCTCCACGTATGCTACTTGGTGGATTAAACAGGCCATTACACGCGCAATCTTAGAGGGAACGCGTGTGGTGCGCTTGCCCGTGTATATTATGGAAGAGGTCATGCGTGTGAAGCGCATGACACGCCAACTCTATCAAGAACTCGGACGCGAACCAACCTCTGAAAATATCGGTGAACGCCTGGGTATGAGCCCGGAGCGTGTAAGTGAACTCCTGATTTGGGCAGAAAAAGTCTTCTCGTTGGATGCCCCTTTATCTGAGGAAGAGGAAAACACACTAGGCGATATCATCGAAGATACACGCGAGCGCGGACCTATGGAGGTCACAGATCAGCTCCTGCTACGTGAAGAAATACGTAAAGTGCTTGGTCAGCTGACATTGCGCGAACGCCAGGTCATCGAATTGCGTTTTGGCTTGATAGACGATCATGACCATACACTCGAAGAAGTAGGCAAGAAGTTAAAAGTCACCCGCGAACGAGTACGTCAGATCGAGGAACGAGCCATCCGTAAGTTACGCCATCCACAGGCAAGCCGTATCCTGAAGGATTACCTCGATTGAGAAAGCTCTCTCCCACGTTCTGGCTCTACTAATAAGAAAAAAGTACCTTTATCCTGGTGAACAATAGGCAATACTTTCAAACGTTTAATCATTGTAGTATGGTTAAACTTGGGTATCGTGTGTGCCATTACAACGAAAACCCGGTACTGAAATTCATTAGGTAGGGAAAGGAGATCAGCGCTCCCTCCCCGTTGTTTGAACATGATTCTAGCTGGGGTCCCTGCGCTGCAAAACACATGAACGAACTGGCAGGCCAGAGCCTGGGTGGTTATCAGTTGGAGGAGGAGATAGGACGCGGCTCCATGGGGATGGTGTATCGCGGTAAGCAAATTGCGCTTGGACGTGAGGTAGCGATTAAAGTTCTACCACGTGCACTGGCGAAAGATGCCTCCTACGTGGCACGTTTCATCCGAGAAGCTCAAATTATCGCTGGATTGAATCATCCGAATATTGTGCAAATCTACGATGCGGGGCAACAAGGTGGGTTGCTGTATTTTGTCATGGAATACGTGCAAGGGCCAACGATCGGAAGCCTGCTGCTCATCGATGGAGCGATGCCCCAGCACCTGGCTGCTGAATATACAGCACAGATTGCTGACGCACTTAATTCGGCTTACAAAGAGCGCAACGTTATCCATCGCGATATCAAGCCAGAAAACTTGATGCTTGATAGATGGGGCAAGATTAAAGTCATGGATTTTGGCCTGGCCCGCGCTCCAGGTCATCTACACATTACGCTGGCAAAGACATTGGTCGGCAGTATCTATTATGCCTCGCCTGAGCAAGTGTGGGGACAAACACTAGATAACCGCAGCGATATTTACGCGCTGGGTGTCGTTCTTTACGAAATGGTCAGCGGGCATCGTCCCTTTACTGGACGCACCTTGCCGGAGTTAACCCAGGCCATTGTCGGGGGAACGCTACGTCCACCCAGCAGTTTCAACCCCGACCTCTCCCCAGAGTTGGAACAGATCATTTTGACAGCGATTGCACGCAACCGGGACGAACGCTATGAAGACGCCGGATTGATGGCACAGGACCTGCGCGCGCTCAATTTAAAGTCGTCCTCTGCCACAATAACACGTGATCCCAACGCTCCTTCAGCCATGAAGCAGAGTGGACCACGCGAGGGCATCGTAATACACCCTCCAAAACGCCCACAGGCACACCGACCACGCTACCTGGATTTAGAGGCAACGCAGCCACCACCAGGCGAATCCAGGGAACACTCACCCCAGCAGTCACCAGTAGCGTCTGAGCGCGAGCAATCCCCTACACAAAGCAGGGCAGCCAACGTTGACTTTGAGGATGAAGTCCCCACAAGACCTCTAGGTCCTATTACGGACGTAGATACGCATTCTCAACAGCAAGTTAAGAAAGATCACGCCCCAATGAACCCAGATGCAGAGACGCGACGCACCCTTTGGCGGCAGTTGCAACGCATATTTAAGTCAAGTACAACATAAAATGGGGACAGGGCGAGGACAAGCCATCGCCCTGGGTTGGGGCTTGAATAAAAACCATTGCGCAGTTCCCTCTACCACGCTATACTACATGAAGCGACGTAATAATTGCGGAAAACAGGAGTGCATGTGAATCCATCGCAACTGACATTTGGTGTAGCTTTCCTGGCAGGGCTGGCTTCTTTTCTTTCCCCTTGCGTGTTACCGCTGGTACCAATTTACCTGGCGCAACTCGTCGGCCAGAGCGTGTTTCAATCCGCGGAAGGCCAGGAAGAGCCTCCTGCGCGACTGACGACGTTCCTGCATGCAGTGATGTTCGTATCCGGCTTTACCCTGGCCTTTGTTGCATTGGGAGCTACAGCCAGTACCTTGGGAGGGTTCCTACGCATCCACCAGTTTTTACTACGCCAGGTCGGTGGTATCCTGCTGATCATTATTGGACTACATTTGACAGGTGTGTTGAAATTGCCATTTCTCTACTGGCAAAAGCGCTTTGATTTTCGCCCGAATCGTCCCAGTTATCCAGCATCCTTTGTGATTGGACTGGTTTTTGCCATAGGCTGGACACCTTGCGTTGGGCTAATCCTGGGACCTGTCCTTGTGTTAGCTTCTAATGCCGCCACACTTCGTCAGGGCGTGTTATTACTATTTGTATATTCACTTGGTTTGGGCGTGCCATTTCTGCTGTTAGGTCTCGGACTCGACCACTTCAGCAAGGTATTGAAGTGGTTGAAGCCGCACGCTGGAAAGATTGAAATTGGTACAGGCGTGATTATGATTTTGATGGGTGTGATGATCTACTTCAACTGGTTGATCTATCTCAACCGCTATTTTAACCTCGGCATCTCTGTGTAGCCAGATATTCTTCAAGCAGGTAGGAAGAAGCTGTTAACATTCCTCAATATCTGCACGAATCTCCATCTCCAATTCGGGATCGATCGCCACAGGCTCGCCAACAGGGGTGCGAGCCAGGCGCATTACAGCTTCACGCAAGTGTGCAGGCGCGCGCTCGATTGTACAGCGTTCATGAATGAGCCGCTTGATCCGCATATCGAAATGAAAGCGACACTCACAATATGGGCAGCCAGTGAGATGCTGCTGTACGATTTCAACTTCGTGAACGCTGAGTTCCCGATCAATATAAAGATGAAGACGAGCTGCTGTCTCAAAACAATTCATCGTCATTTCCTCAATTTCCTGGCTCTCACAGGTTTTATAGACTCTTGTGGCTCGTCATAATATAAGTTCTGTTCATTTTAACATAATTAGAGGGGACTTTCATTCCCGATGTCAGTGAGATAGATTCCCTAATCTCGTTCGCAAGTTTCTCACTTCACCCAGGGTTTGCAGGCCAAAGTTCTGGCGTTTATTGACTAGTACAATCGGACGAGGGCCAGGCCTTTTACATGGACCTACCACAGGATGGCTTTGACTGCTTAAACCGCTGGAGTATTTCTACCCAAATTCACTCGTCTCCCAATACAATTGGCATTCGAACCCCTATGCACGTTCCTTGTCCTGGAATACTCGCGATCGTAAGAGTTCCACCCATCTTCGCGACACGTTCGTGCATTGAACGCAAGCCGAGGTGCCCTGGAAAAGGGTCTGCCGGGTTAAAGCCTCTCCCATTATCGCGTATTTCGAGGATCATCTCATTTGTCTCTCTTGCAAGCCGTAATACGACCATGCTGGCACGGGCATGCTTGATGATGTTATGGAATGCCTCCTGTGCAATGCGGTAAAGCGTGTGTTTCAGCTCGATGGAGAGATTAGGTTCTTCCCCAAGGTCCGCATCGACCGTCAGTTTATACCGCGTACGCAAGACTGCCACTTGCTTGGTGAGGGCTGCCACAAGCCCCTCTATTTCCAGTGACTCAGGACGAAGTTCGAAGATGAGGGCACGCATTTCGGCGAGACCTGCCTCGGCGAGCGCAAGCACATAGTCAATCGATGCCATTGCCTGTTCGGGGTCGCTTTCCAAGGCCTCTCGGGCAGTATGGGCTCCGAGCCCAATAGCGTAGAGGGCCTGTGAGACGGAGTCGTGTAGCTCGCGGGCCAGGCGTTGACGTTCCTGAAGCGACACGAGTTCTTGCGTCTGCTCGTAGAGGATGCGTAGCTCGCGCTCCCGACTGCTGGCCTGCTCAGCGCGTTGCCGCAAAGTTGAGGCCAGCTGGCCAGTGATAATTGCCGTCGTAAGGAAGACCACCAATGTGAGCAGATCCTCAACTTTGAGGACGAGAAAAGTATACGGTGGCGGGAAGAAGAAGAAATCAAAGCAGAGAAAGGCCAGTAGCGAGGTCAGGATCGCAGCATAGAGTCCCCGTGTACTGGCTAATGCTAAAACCAGGAGCAGATACACAAAGGCGATGGTAGGAATTCTCGGATAGAGATGCGCAACAGCGATCACGCTGGTTATGAGTGTGACTCCTCCTAAAGCCAGCATGCTATCGCCTATATACTGCTTCCAATGTAGCCTCACTCTCGCTTCCGGCGACGAGATGTGTTCAACTTGCTTTATCATCCATTCCTCCACACGTCTCTCAGGCAGTATACCCGGAAAGATGGCACATGCAGTATTACAGGGGAGGTCAACAGCCTATCAAGGGCGTGGTGAAACCATTACTGCCGCTTCTTTCTTTGTTCGGATGATACCAGGCCGAGACGTATCGCACACAGGACTGCCTGGGTACGGCTCTGCACACCCAGCTTCGCTAAAATATGCTTGACATGGGTCTTGACGGTGTCCTCAGCAATCTGCAGGTCTCGTGCGATTTCCTTATTCGATTGCCCCTGGACAAGGAGGCGCAATACCTCCATTTCACGCTCGGTCAACGCCTCTCTCTTTTCAGGTATCCGTATTTCGCGAATCAGGTAGGCAGACGCCTGGGGAGAGAGTTGGACCTGCCCGGCGGCAGCAGCCTTGATAGCTCTGCGCAGTTCGGGGGCCTGTGTGTCCTTGAGGAGGTAACCAATCGCCCCAGCCCGCACCGCACCAACCACTGCCCCGCTTTCTAACACGCTTGTCAGGGCGATGACCTCAGTTTCCGGCAGTTCGTTGCGGATAGCCGAGATAGCCGCAATCCCGTCCATCACCGGCATGAGCAAGTCTATAAGCACGACATCGGGGCGCAACTGTCGCGAGCGTTCGACTGCTTCTACCCCATCAGCCGCCTCACCCACCACGGCCAATTCCGGATCGCGCTCCAGGAACATATGCAGCCCCTCGCGCACGACACTATGATCGTCAGCAATTAAGACACGGATCACCATAGACCCTCCTCCTTTCAAGTGAAACGGGTATACCACTAAAGGGGTAGGTAGTCTTCACTCGCCCGGGCGATGTCCTGAGAAACGCTCCATCTTATACTTGTCTTAGCAGACCATACGTAGAAAACAGAGTTCGCATATGAATGCTACCAGGGAGCAGTTTACTCCCTCTCAGTGTATCACAGAGGACACCTGAACTGCATCAGGCCATTAACTACGCATTCGCATTGGCGCAGCGCTTGCAGCTCACCCTGGTCACCTTATCACTGATCCGTCTTCCAGAGACCCCAGGCAAGCGCAATCCACGACTGGAAGATATCCAGCAGTCAAAAGATTTTTTGGAATTCGTGCAGCACAAAGCGGCAAGACAAGCGGTGCCCATTGTGCGCGTGGAGTTATACACATGCCATCCCGTGCGTAGTATCCGTGCCCTCGCCCAGGAAATGGAGTGTGCGGGCATCCTGCTCTTTGTGCAGCGTGGGGCAGGAGTGCTACTCACAACGGAAGAGGTAAAGCAGCCCCTCGAGCAGAAGAGCGTTCCTTTGTATATCGTCCCGCTACTCCCGAATGAGGGCGGCTTCCCTCACCCGAGATGGCTCACCCGTTGGTTCAACAGGTGAGAAAGTGGAGGGAGTGCTTCTCAACGAAGCGGTCGTCTCACCATCGCTTGATAAGGTGCGCGATTTTCCCACGCGGGGTGAGTTCGTAGCGGATACGATCGGGGTTGATCTCTTCGAACTGCTCCGCGTGCTCGGCGGTGAGAACCACATCGCGTGGGTGAACGATTCGCCAGATGCGCCCTGCCGCCCCTGGCTCTTGTGGCTGATAGACAAACCGGGAGGTCAGCCTGGCCTTGCGCGCCAGCAACGCGGCCTGTTTCAATATGTCTTTGGCAGGTTCGTCTTCCAGATAGGGATCCATGATCTCGAACAACTCTGGGACACGCTTCGCTTTTGGCTGAGCGAGATACAGAAACACCACCGGATTCCTGCGAGCATGGTTGATGGCCGCCTCAATCACCGCATCATTATGCTGGTCGCCTGCAGCGAGCACGGCGAGGAGCGACTCTGGCATGCGTCCTTCCAGATAGGGGGTCACCACGGGGGCTCGACCACGGACATAATTGACGTAAGCGACAGCCATGCCCGCGAACGCGACTGAACAGCCAAAGGCGGTCGCCAGCGGTTGGGAGACGATACTGATCGACCAGGCCAGCATGACCAGCAGCGTGGTGAGCACTCCCAGCCAGAAATCGAATCGCCGCCACACTCCAGCAATCCTCTCCCTCAGCGAAGAGACACCAGTTAGCGCTATCCATCCCCGCAATGCACTTGCCATGGTCTTATGCCCATTAGAGAGGGGAGACAGTTGGTTAGCAACGAAGGAGCTAGAGAACCCACCGTTCCTCGCGTTGGAGCCATACCCATTATTACCGTGCTGATCAAGCCGATCAGCAACATCGGTGGCTCGAGACGCTTTACGTTCACGATACCGGATAATATCCAGTCCAACGCACGTCACGGTGAAGGCCCCCAGTAGCCCGAACGCGTACATATCACCCAGGATATTAATCTCGCCGCGCACAAGCAACAGTACGGTAATGGGAATGCCCGTCGCCAAAGCGATCGACCAGTGTGGCGTCCCACGGAACCGGTTGCGCCTCAAGATGAATTCAGGGAAGAACTCCATGCGGGCGAGGGCCAGAAAGACATGATAGGCTCCAATCAGGGCGGTATTACTGGCGAACGCCAGGATCAGGCTAGCACTGATCGCGACCTCCGTCTGCAAGACGAGGTTCCCCCAATGTCCACCCAGCAACGAGAGCAGTTGCGTGGAGAGCACGGGATCAGCCGCCGCACCTGGTTGCAGCAGGGTCGCAAGGAGCGTCAACAGCGGACTGGTGACGCCAATCGTAATAACCACGAGCAGCAGCGCCATGCTGATAATCTTCTTGCGGGGTGTCTTCATCGAGGGGGAGAGTTGCGAGATGCTCTCCAGGCCGGAGAAGGCCAGAAATGCGCCGGCGAATCCGACAAGGATTGAAGCTGGAGTAAGCGTTTCGTGCGTAAACATCCCAGCGAAGAGTGAAGGCACAAAGGCAATTAGCGCACCGACCAGGCTAACTTTCGCGCTCTCGCTAATCCCGACCCAGTTGAGTAAGCCCAGAAGCACCAGCACGCTGATCGTGATCTCTAAGATCAAGGGAAAAATCGCAGGGAAAACCACGCTGAAGTACTGGACCGCCGCCAGGCAACTGATGGCAGCCGTGAGGAAGTAACTGACCAGGATGAACATGCCACCCAGCGCCCCAACCCAGGAGTTGATCGCCTGTGCTGCGACCGTCACCACACCTCCCCCTTCAGGGAAACGAGCACTCACCTCAGCATACTTTAACGTTAGCAGCACAAACACCGACATGGTAAGCAGCACAAAAAAACCGGCGAGGTTGCCGACCCGCCCGTAGAGGATACCTGGAACGTAGTAGATGGAAGAGCCAATATCTGCGAAGACGACAGCCCAGCAGAGCAAGGGACCGAGTTGGCCTATGCTCTGATGCTGCCCATTGCTTTTTGGAAGTGGTGATACTGCCTGTGCCATAAGTCTGCTCAATTGTCTTTCTTCACGCAGATGTGTTCTCGAAGTGCCTACAAGAGGAAGCTATGATCTCATTTACCCTGGAGGGCACTGGTAGCCGGTGAAATGATTCCGGTATAGTTCCCACGCGAGATGAGTTCTTTGCTTGCTTCCCGTTGAGACAAGTGTAGGGGGAGGCGCCGAAAAATGCATCGCTCGGAAAGGTGAATGCGATCTCACTCTTTAGTGGTATGGTTATCTCACTCGAAAGGAGGAGGGCCGGTAGTAATCCTTTCCTTCTCTTTTCTCCACATATCTGCCTGATGTAACTCTATACTCTCGGAGCCTTTTGCGCTATACTGCAAGGGTGGGATATCTACAATAGAAGAGAAGACCTTTGCATTTAAGTAAGATATAGCAGCAAGTTGTGGCTCGTACCCGCCGATAGAGGAGTATCGTATGTCCGAAGAACCGAAGCTTCAAGCAGCACCTGCGAATGAAGCCACGGAAAATGAAGTAACAGAAGATTTTGAGGCAGGAGTATTGGCCCAATTAGATAGCCTCTACCGTACAGCACTGCGCCTGACACATAACCAGCAAGAAGCCGAAGACCTGGTACAGGAAACCATGCTCAAGGCATTTCGTTTTGCCAGGAGCTATACGCCCGGCACAAATCTACGTGCCTGGCTCTTTCGGATTTTGAATACGTCTGCAATCAATCGTTATCGCAAGCTAGCCACACACCCAACAACAACCCCTTTACCTGAAGGTGAGGACTTCTATCTTTATAATCGCATCAGTGATATGAGCGGACAAGAGCTGAGCACCGCAGCAGAGGAAGAAGTTCTAAGCAAGTACCTGGATGAGGATGTATACAATGCGTTAAACGCTTTACCCATCAATTTCCGCATGCCTGTTATCCTGGCCGATATCGAAGGCATGTCCTATAAAGAGATTGCTGAGGCGCTACAAATTCCAATTGGCACAGTGATGAGCCGCATTTCCCGCGCGCGACGTCAATTACAGCATTTACTCTGGCAATATGCAAAAGACAAAGGGTACCTTCCTGCACAAGCGTCAGAGAAAACGAGCGAGAAAGGGGCTTAGGGAGGAGAACAGTCTGCCCACACCGCGAGGACGGCGGTAAGGAACAAGGACGGGGGCAAGCCCCGTCCCTACTATACACGAGCCTGGCAAGCCATTCCTTCGTCTATAGTAGGGGCGTGCCCTTGCGGCCGCCCTCGGTGCGGGGTTGGGCCGTGCCTTGCGGCCCCTCATCATGGGGCCGGGACACCCTCGTCGTGTGGCCCGGCAGCCCTCGAACTATCAGCAAAAACTACTCGCCGCCACCGCCAGCAACACCTTCAACACCCTCTGGAAGGTGCGTTTCACCAACAGCATGCTCAATGGCTTCAAGCTCTTCCTCAGTGCCTTGAACGATCGGTCCTTTGAACCATTTACGCGCACTGGCTAGCCACCAGATCGTGACAAGTAGGATCACGCCCAGCACTACTACAGATGTGTAGTTGAAGTTATCACGAGTAATGGGAGTGACCGTTGGCAGCATAAACAGCACCGAGATGATGGCAACCCAGATCACAGCGATCCAGCCAATTGGCGCACTCCATACTCCCAGGTGCCATGGGCCAGTCTTGAAGTCAGGTGCAAACTGGCGCAGGAAAATTGGTATCGCGTACGCGATATAGAGGCCGATGACAGCAATGGAGACAATCGCTAGATAGGAGGTATAGTTGAACAACGTAGGAATAGCCAGAACAAAGGCAGCCACCGCTGCCAGAATGATGGCATTACGAGGTGTGCGACCCCTGTTCAGACTGTGCCAGACGTTGTGGAACGGCACCGCGCCGTCACGCGAGAAGGCATAGATCATACGCGAGTTCGACGTGACCGAGGACATACTGCAGAAGAGCTGCGCAACTGCAATCATTGCGAACAAAAGGGTTCCCAGGATATAACCGAGACGGCTTTGCAGGATGTAAAGCACTCCATTGACAAAATTATTAACCGCAGGCAAGTTATGCGGGTTGGGATTAGGCGCTAGAAGGACGGGGGTAGTCGCTACCAGGGCCATCAGCAGAGCATAGCCGGCAAAGAACGAGACAACGACCGACATAACTACACCCCAGGGTGCTCGCGTCTCAGCGCCTACGGTTTCTTCAGTCATATGGGCTGAGGCATCATAGCCTGTGTACGTGTACTGCGCCAGCAACAGGCCTATTAAGAAAGCATACCAGATAGGGAAGCCGGTCCCGTTGGCGCCCGAATTAACGGTGAAAAGCGTGCTTAAGGAATTAAACCCTTGAGTAGTACCCGTCACTGGTGCGGCGGGCGCCACTCCATTGGGACCAGGAATGAACTGATACCCGATGATCGTCGCGCCTATCACACCAGCGACAATCAGGATCACACCGACAATATGCCACCAGACACTGACATCATTCAGGAAGGCTACAAGGCGCACGCCAAAGATATTGAGCATGGCAACCACAAACAGAATGATGGCGTAGATCAACAGGGTCGTCCATTGTGTTAGAGGATCAGCAAAACCAGGCGTTGCGGGAAAGGAAGGAATCCAGGCATGCAGCAACAAGTCAACGGTAATGGCCGCGCCATAAGCGATACCTGCGGTGATACCGACCTGGCCGATCAGGTTAAACCAGCCTGTGTACCAGCCCCAGGCAGGCCCACCACGTCCTCTAAAACCAAGCTTGGAAGACCAGTAATAGAGACCACCGGCAGTCGGATACGCAGAGGCCAGTTCGGCCATGCCCAGCGCGACGATGACCACAAAGATCGTGATGAGCGGCCAGCCAATCGAGGCGGCAGGAAAGCCTACTGTCGTCGGAATCAGGTAAAAGAGGGTAACACATCCACTCAGTATCGAGATGATGGTGAACGAAATTGCGAAGTTGGAGAAGCCACCCATGGCGCGAAAGAGTTCCTGTGCATAGCCCAGGCCATGCAGACGCTTCATATCATGCGCTATGAGTTCATCTTTTGTCTGGCGTTTCGATACGCTCAAGAGACACCTCCCAATAAATAAAAATGAATTGAGGTTAAAAACACGTGAGCATTACAATTACGTACAATTACGTGTAACGATGAAGTCCCTCTACGAAACGTTTAAAGCTGCTCTTCCTCCCTTCTTGGTAAATGTTCAACAATCAACTTGAATATAAAAAAAGAAAAGTCTTTGTCTGAGACCGATATCCCTATTGTGCATTAACTTGAGCTTTCCGTCAAGCCTCTTTGAACCATTTCAGCTAGCAAACGGCTATACAGGACCCGAGCTATCCACCTCCTTTGTTCATTCTGTAAGCTACTGGAACAATTATGCCAGTTAGATTGAAATATAGTCGAGGCAAACCGGTACAGAGCAGGATGGGAACATGAGCCAGTGATGGAGATACATTGAGCATGTGAAAAACCGTCTAGGTAAATTCTCCTATAACGTATGCTAAAAGACCATCATTCTCTTGTCTTTGTAGTACACTATGCCCTGGGGTATATTAAGAGCTAGTAAACGTCCACTCTATTTTCATCTACTTCTATCCGTGTGCTTGCTGCACACGGCACGTATATTGGAGGGATACATGACCGCAGTTTTTAACGAGAGCACGATACGATCGAGCGCCGAGGGACAATCACCGCTCGCATCGGACTACATACTACCTTCAGAAGACTATACTGTCAAAGCCATGCCCAATATTTTAGGCCGCTTAAATATGACGGCAATCTATTTGATAGCCGTATTCTTTATCGTGAACGCAGTCACCGCTGCGAGCGGTGGAGCGGCCGCGTTCACGTATTTGGCCCT
>WNFX01001814.1_pt1 | contig 21699 bp, 21 predicted proteins | sample 5400111 | NCBI WGS metagenome assembly WNFX01 (sample SAMN13153363, study PRJNA577476) | soil metagenome | isolation source: 40 cm soil or saprolite under grassland replicate 1 | place: USA:California | collected 2016-06-15 | reverse complement strand
GGGCGGAATCGGGACCGGCGCGCGTTGCGCGGGCATGAGTCCGCGCGTCGACTCACCCGCGCACGAACCAAATCAGCAGCAGGCCGAGCACGGCGGACGCGATGCCCGCGACCCGCAGCGACGTTTCCGGGCTCTCGAGCGCGCTCGCCGCCAGCCGTTTCGCGGCACGGGGGAACGCGGCGAAAAGCAGTCCTTCGATGACGAGCACCAGGCCGATCGCGGCGATGAACTCGGCCATCTTTGCCTAACCGGTGCCGTGGGGCGAAGGTCCGCCGTTACCTCGCAGACGGCGTGTTGCCGGGTTGAGCGCCGCCCTCGCGCGGCTTGCCCGATGGATCCACGAAGTAGCGAAAGAACTCCGAATCGGGCTTGAGCAGCATGCGCGTGTCGTTGGCGCGCAGCCCGGCTTCGTAGGCCTGCATCGAACGATAGAACGAGAAGAAGTCGGGATCGCGTCCGTAGGCATCGGCGAAAATGCGATTGCGCTCGCCGTCGCCCTCGCCGCGGGTCCGCTCGCCCTTGGACTGCGCCTCCGCGAGCAACACCGTGACGTCGCGATCCGCCTTGGCGCGGATCTCCTGCGCCCTCTGCGCACCCTCGGCGCGGTACTGCGCGGCCTCCTGCTGACGCTCGGTCTGCATGCGCTGGTAGACCGCCTGGCTGTTCTGCTCCGGCAGGTCGGCGCGGCGGATGCGAACGTCGACGACGGCGATGCCGAAGGCCTGCGCCTCGTTGTCGAGTTGCTCGCGCACGCGCGCCATCAGATGCTCGCGCTGGTCGCGCACGACCTGCGTCAGCGTGGCCTCGCCCAGCACGCGGCGCAGCGCCGAGTTGAGCAGGATCGAGAGCTGCGAGTTCGCGCCCTCGACGGTCCCGACGGTCTGAAAGAATTTCAGCACGTCCTTGATGCGGTAGCGTGCAAACGCGTCGACCACCAGGCGCTTCTGGTCCGACGCGATCACCTCCTGCGCCGGGTTTTCGAGATCGAGGATGCGCTTGTCGATATTGATGACGCTGTCGATCAGCGGGATCTTGTAATTCAATCCCGGATCGACCACCACGCGCACCGGCTGGCCCAGCCGCACCACCAGCGCCTGGCGGGTCTGATAGACCGTGAACAGCGTGCCGTAGGCGATGACCAGCGCCACGATGATCAGGACGGCGACAACTCCGCCGACAAGATTGAGTCTCATCGGCTGCCTCCGGTCTGCGGCGGCGTCTGCGGCCGCCGCGTAAGCTGGTCGAGCGGCAGATAGGGAACGACCCCGCCTCCCTGATCCAGGATGATCTTGTCGGTGCCCCCGAACAACCGCTCCATGGTCTCCAGATACATGCGCTGGCGGGTGACGTCGGGCGCCTTTTTGTATTCGTCGTAGACCTGGAGGAAGCGCGACGTCGCGCCCTTGGCCTCGGCCACCGTCTGCTCGCGATAGGCTTCGGCGCTCTGGGTGATCTGCGCCGCCTTTCCGCGCGCTTCCGGCACCACCTTGTTGGCGTAGCTCTGCGCTTCGTTCTGCGACCGCTCGCTGTCGGCGCGGGCGGCCTGCACGTCGCGGAAAGCATCGATCACCTGCGAGGGCGGGTCCACCTTCTGCAGCTGGACCTGCGTGATCTGGACGCCTGCGCCGTAATTGTCGAGGACCTTCTGCATCAGCTCATGCACGGCGGTTTCGATGTTCTGCCGCGCCCCGGTCAGGATCGGCTGCAGGGTTGAGCGGCCGATGATCTCGCGCATGGCGCTCTCGGCCACCGCCTTCACCGTGCCTTCGGGCTGCTGGATGTTGAACAGATAGTTTTCTACCCCTTTCGCCTCCGGCTTGATCTTCCACAGCACCGAAAAGTCGACATCGACGATATTTTCATCGCCGGTGAGCATCAGGCTCTCCTCCGGCACGTCGCGGATCGTGGTGCCCCGGCGCAGGTCCTCCACCACGCGCATGCCGATATCGATCTTGTTGACGCGCAAGGCCTTCGGCGTCAGCGCCGTCTCGATCGGATACGGCAAGTGATAGTTCAGTCCCGGTTTGACCTCGCGCACGGCGGCGCCGAAGCGCAGCACCACGCCGAGTTCGTCGGGCTCGACGCGGAAGAAGCCGGAAAACAACCAGATGGCGATGGCGGCCAGCACGATCAGGCCGAGCCCCTTGCCACCGAGGCTGCCGCCCGGCAGCACCGTGCGCAGCTTGTCCTGGCTGCGGCGCAGAAACTCCTCGAGGTCGGGTGGCGTCGGGCCCGACGGCTGCTGCCCCGAGCCCCAGGGGCCCTTACCTCCACCCCCTGATCCCCACGGCCCGCCGCCCTGATTGCTCCACGGCATCGACTATCTCCTCGCTGCATCGGCCCCAAGGCCGGCGCGGCTCTCTCGATTTGATGGGGTTATAGGGGAGGTGTGATTGCGTTACAACGCGGCTCGAGCGCGTGCGGCGGGACGGCGCACGGTCTTGAATTCCCGGTTAGTGCCTACCACCCGCCGGTGCGCGCCGTTCATAAGCGAGGGTGGTGAAGTTCGCTTCGTCATCGGGTCCGGCGCGATGCTCGCTCCGTTCCGTTTCCCGCCAAATGTCCGGATCGATGGCCGGAAATTTCGCATCGCCGTCCGGCTGCAGGTGCACGCGGGTGATCACCAGGCGATCGGCGATAGCCATCGTTTGCGCGTAGATGTCCGCTCCGCCCAGCACGATGATCTCAGGAACCGCGCGGCGCAGCGCATCGCCGCGCGCCGCTTCCAGCGCGGCGTCGAGCCTCGATGCGACCAAGGCGCCGGGCGCGGCAAAATTCTGGTTGCGACTGACCACGATGTTGGTGCGGCCGGGGAGCGGCTTGTTGGTGAAGGAGAGATAGGTCGTTCGCCCCACCACGACCGGCTTGCCCCAGGTCAGGGCGCGAAGCCGCAGCATGTCGGATTTGAGCCGCCACGGCAGCGCGCCGCCCCGCCCGATCACGCCGTTGTCGGCGACCGCGGCAAGGAGAACGATCTCGATCCGCGATCCCGCACGCGGCCCGCTCACACCGCCACCTTGGCCTTGATGTGCGGGTGCGGGTCGTAGCCTTCGAGCGAGAAATCCTCGTAGCGGAAGGCAAAGAGATCGGTCACGGCCGGATTGAGGGTTATCTTGGGCAGCGGCCGCGGCGGCCGCGCGAGCTGCAGCCGCGCCTGCTCCAAATGATTGAGATAAAGATGGGCGTCGCCGAGCGTGTGCACGAACTCGCCGGCGTCGAGTCCGGTCACCTGCGCCACCATCAGCGTCAGCAACGCGTAGGAGGCGATGTTGAACGGCACGCCGAGGAAGACGTCGGCCGAACGCTGATAGAGTTGACAGGAGAGCCGACCGTTGGCGACGTAGAACTGGAACAGGCAGTGGCACGGCGGCAACGCCATCCTGTCGACATCGGCCGGGTTCCAGGCCGTGACGACGAGGCGGCGCGACTCCGGATTGCGGCGGATGGCGGAAACCACGCTCGCGATCTGGTCGATCACGCCGCCGTCGGGCGTCGGCCAGGAGCGCCACTGCCGGCCATAGACCGGCCCGAGCTCGCCGCTCGCGTCCGCCCACTCGTTCCAAATGGTGACGCCATGCTCGTTGAGATATTTGACGTTGGTGTCGCCGGCGAGGAACCAGAGCAACTCGTGGACGATCGATCTCAGGTGCAGCTTCTTGGTGGTGGTGAGCGGGAAGTCGCGCGCGAGGTCGAAGCGCATCTGATGACCGAACACCGACAGCGTGCCGGTGCCGGTGCGATCGTGCTTCTCAGCGCCGTCGGCGAGAATCCGTTCCAGCAAGTCGTGGTACTGACGCATGGCTGCGGTCCTCAGGCGGCAAAGGGCCGACTCGGCAGGCGGAGTCTACCGCCCTCCCCGCTGTCGGGGAAATGTGCAGCACGAGTTGTGAATACAAGCGTCAGTTCGTGGGGCCGGCCGCCTTGATGATCGGCGTCCAGCGCGCGATCTCGCTCTTGACCAGGGCGGCGAGCGCCTGCTGGCCGCGTCCCGTCTTGTCCGGCAGCACGCTCCCGAGTTCGAGCAGTCGTTTACGCGTCTGTTCGTCGTCGAGCGCCTTGTCGAGCGCGCCGGTGAGCTTGTCGAGCACGGGCTGGGGCGTGTCTTTCGGGGCGAAGAGTGCGTTCCAGGCCTGGGCCTGGAATTCGGGCAGGCCCGCTTCCTTGCTGGTGGGCACGCCAGGCAGCGCTGGACTGCGCTCGGGCGTGCCGATGGCATAGGCCTTGATCTGGCCGCCCTGCACCTGCTGCACGAGATTGACGATCTGGTCGCACATGTAGTCGACCTGCCCGGAGATCAAAGCGGTCAGGGCCGGGCCGGTTCCGTTGAATGGGACCGAAGTCGGCTTCACGCCCAGGATCGAGTTGAGCAGCAGGCAGGTCGTGAACGATACCGATCCGACGCCGGCATGCGCCATGTTCAGCGTGGGGACGTTCGCCTTCACGTAAGTCACGAACTCCTTGAGGTCCTTCGGCGGAAAGTCCTTCTTCGCCACGATCAAGACCGGCGTACCCGCCACGAGGCCGATGGGCGCAAAGTCAGCGTCCGGCTTGTAGGCAAGGTTGGGGTAGAGCGCGACCGAGGCGGCGTGGGTTCCCATATGACCCATCTCGATGGTGTAGCCGTCGGGGGTGGCGCGCGCGGCCCGGGTCGAGGCGGTGGTGCCGCCGGCCCCGACCACGTTCTCGATGATGACCGGCTGCCCGAGCGTGCGGGTCATGTGGTCGCCGACGATGCGGGAAACGACGTCGGTCGGCCCGCCGGCGGCAAACGGCACGATCAACGTGATTGCGCGTTGCGGATAATCGGTCTGCGCCGCAGCCGAGCCTGCGGCCAAGCCGAGCGCGACGGCGGTAATCGCGCGAGACAGCACCCGCGACAGCATATGACCCATGGTCGTTTCCTCATCTATGGATACTCTTTTTAGTCTTCGATTGACGTGCGAATGACTATCACCGCACGGCAGACATTGCTGCCCGCGCGCGGCGATAACTTGTCGCAGCCGGTCGGTCGCCGCTGCCCCTCCTATTCGACGAAGACTTCGTCGCGGCGTCGGCGGATCTTGGGTAGCGCGGCGATGATCAGCAGAATGATGGCCGTGCTCAGCAGGACCGCCGAGATCGGACGGGTGAAGAACACCGTCACGTCGCCGCGCGCGATCAGCATGGCGCGGCGGAGATTTTCCTCCATCAGCGGCCCCAGCACGAAGCCGAGCAGCAAGGGGGCGGGCTCGAAGTCATGCTTGACCAACCAATATCCGATCACACCGAAGATCGCCGCAATCGACACGTCGGTCGGCGAGTTGTTGATCGAATAGATGCCGATGCAGCAGAACACGATGATGGACGGATAGAGCAGCCGATACGGCACGCGCAGCAGGCTGACCCAGATGCCGACCAGCGGCAGGTTGATGACGACCAGCATCAGATTGCCGAGCCACATCGACGCGATCATGCCCCAGAACAACTCCGGCTGCTTGGTCATGACCTGCGGACCGGGCACGATGCCGTGGATGGTCATGGCGCCGACCATGAGCGCCATCACCGCGTTGGGCGGGATACCGAGCGTGAGCAGCGGGATGAACGAGGTTTGCGCCGCCGCATTGTTGGCGCTCTCCGGCGCGGCCACGCCTTGGATGGCGCCGCGGCCGAAGCGCTCCGGATGCTTGGATAGCTTCTTCTCGAAGGTGTAGGCCGCGAACGACGCGATCACCGCGCCGCCCCCGGGGAGAATTCCCACGAGTGAGCCGATGATCGTGCCGCGGGCGATCGCACCGGAGGAATCGATCAGGTCCTGACGGGTCGGCATCAGGTTGGTGATCTTGGTCTTGAGGATGTCGCGGCTCTCGGGGGGGAGTTCGAGATTGCGGATGATCTACGCGAAGCCGAACACGCCCATGGCGATGTTGGCGAACCCGATGCCGTCGGCGAGTTCCGGGATGTCGAAGGTCATGCGCCCGGCGCCGGTCTCCAGATCCGAACCGACCATCGAGAGCAGCAGACCGGTGAGGACCATGGCGACCGCTTTGAGCACCGAGCCCTTGGCCAGCACCACCGCGAAGATCAGGCCCAGCACCATCAGCGAGAAATATTCGGCCGGTCCGAACAGCAGCGCGAGGCTGGTCAGCGGCGCGCCGAGGGCCGCCACCAGCACCGTCGCCACGCAACCGGCAAAGAACGAACCGATCGCGGCGATGGAGAGCGCGGGCCCGGCGCGGCCCTGCCGCGCCATTTGGTGGCCGTCGAGACAGGTGATGACGGAGGTGGCTTCACCTGGGATGTTGACCAGCACCGAGGTGGTCGAGCCGCCGTACTGCGCCCCGTAGTAGATGCCCGCGAGCATGATCAGCGCGCCGACCGGGGGCAGGCCGAAGGTGATCGGCAGCAGCATCGCGATGGTGGCGACCGAGCCGACACCAGGTAGCACGCCGACCAAGGTGCCAACCAGCGCGCCGAGCAGGCAGAACAGGATATTGAATGGATTGGCCGCGACTTGGAAGCCCATCCAGAGGTTTGCGAGGAGGTCCGACATGACTTACTCACCCCGGAGTCAGTAGAAGCGCGGCCAAAGCTGGAACGGCAGGTTGAGCAGGTAGACGAACAGCAACACGCAAAACAACGTCATCAGCGCCGCGGCGATCGTGCTTTCGATCCACCGCATCTCCGTTGATCCGAGGATCGAGATCATGAACGCCAGAAATGTTGCGGGGACCAGTCCGAGCGGCCGGATCATGGCGGCAAAACTGAGAATAGCGATAATGACGAGGGACGGACCGCGTATTCTGTACTTTTCGATCGGCGGCCCTTCGGCAAAGACACCGCCGATCGCTACGGCGGCGCCGAGGGCGGCAAGAACAAACGAGAATAGCCGCGGCGCCGTGCCGGGGCCGAAGGCGAAACCGCGCTGCCCGGGTAATTCTGCGGACGCGATCAAGGCCAGCGTCGGCAGCATCACGAGGGCGATGCCGCCATAAAAATCTCGCGGACCATGGACAGGCAGGAAACCAACGGCTGCGGCGATCCCGATCAACGCCAAACCAGCTAACATCAATCGCGGTATCACCGTGTTCGGTACATAAAATGCGTACCCCAGCATCAAGAGAGCGAGTACCGTAACGATCAATCCGCCAATCAAATTGTGCGTATGGACTAAAAAGCCCGGACGCGTCCCCCTGGGGGACGGTGATACGCCCTCGGACATGTTCCCTCCCTGACACCCCCCGCGCTGTGCGCGCCGAACCTCCCACTCGGTTCGCACAGCGTAATCCGTAGCACATTCCAATGGGCCACGGGAAGCAACCGCGGCAAATTTAGCGTCAAACGGGGCCGGCAGGCCCGAGCAGCGCGGCCGCGGCAAAAATCCGCAGCTTTAGGATGCAAGCCCACAACCAAATGATTTTCCCGCAAGCCGCTATTTGCCTGGCCGCGGCTGCCAACTTGCAGATGGGCGGGTAGCGGCCAAGGCGAACCCGCCCCCCTTGCAGCCGTCGTTCCTTGCTCTTTTTTCGTCAACCTTCTGCGCCTATATTCGTAGCTGCCGGCGCGAGCCGGCTATGGCGATAAACGGCCGTCGTAATAAACCTATCGGACCCGGGGGCAGTACCCGGCGCCTCCACCAGGGAGCAGTGATCAGGAGTCCGCAACAAGAAAACAGCTTCTGATCATCGACCCCTGATTACTGTTCCCTGCTAGCGGGGGCGAAATAGGATCGACGAGGGCGTAAAGGGCGTGCTTTTGCTCGGCATGGTTCCACCGTTATCGGGCCAAATTCATAGTTGCCAACGACAACTATGCTCCGGTTGCCCAGGCCGCGTAATGCGGTTTGGAATACCGATCTGAAGTCCTGAGGTCTTAGCAGCTTCAGGCGGGGTTCGGAGGCACCTGGCAACAGAAGCCTCCACTTCCATATTTAAGTGAAAGCGAAGGCTGGCGCGCTCAGGCTGGCGCGCGCTAGCATTCCCGCGCTGAGTCCATCGCGTACTCGCTGCGTGGATCGCGCCGCGCGGACTGCGGGCGCTTAGGGAAACGGATCAGCGATGGCGGTCGATCACATCCGCTACGACATCTTGGCCCAGGAGGCCCTGCGCGGCATGGTGCGCAGGGTGCTCATGGACACCGCCAAGAACGGTCTGCCGGGCGAACATCATTTCTATATTTCCTTCGACACGCGCGCCGAGGGCGTGCGCCTGTCGCCTCGCATGCTCGCGCAATATCCCACAGAGATGACCGTCGTCCTGCAGCACCAGTTCTGGGATCTCGTGGTGACCGAGAGCGGCTTCGAGGTCGGCGTGTCGTTCGGCGGCGTGCCGGAGCGGTTGGCCGTGCCCTTTGCGGCGGTGAAAGGCTTCTTCGATCCTTCGGTGCAGTTTGGTTTGCAGTTCGAAGAAATGGCGGACGCCGAAGCCCAAGAGGGAGCCCAAGAGGAAGCCCAAGAGTCCGGGCAAGCGAGCGAGCGCGCTCCCGCGGGCAAGGACCGTGACGCAGCGCGCCCGCCGGCGGAGCACAAGGCCATGACGCAGACCAGCGTGGCGGTGCCCGTCGCCGCCAATCCTGAACCGGCGGAGACGAGGTCGGACGCGGACTCTGACAAGCCCGCGGGTGGCGGTGAGGTCGTGCGGCTCGACCGCTTTCGCAAGAAGTAGACGACCGCGAGTGGTGAAGCGGCGAAGAATAAGCCACTCGCTATTCGCCGGCGGAATTCCACCGCTTGGTGCGCCCGCAGAAGATGACTCGGTTCCACTTGATTCGCGCCGCGGTGAGGCGGGCGTCGGCGAGATGGCGCGGACGCGTGGAGGGGGTCCGTCCGTTGTCGGTAAACCTTTTGTGAGGGGTGTGGCGCTTCCCTCGTGTCACCGTGCTGCTCTGAATTTTCGCGCCTTTTGAACGCTGGTGCAAAATGTTTCCGGCAAAAACGTCAGCAATGACATTTCTTTCTTCAAGAAAATATGTCAACGATTTGCAGCGGTTGGAGTAATTAAAGTATACAAAAAGGACGACTATATTATAGATGGTCCGTAAATGACACGACCAACACTATGGGCTGCCACGACTGAGGGCAAAAATCCGATTTTAAAGCTGTAATGCGAGAGACGTTTACTTGGGCGCCTTGGGCGGCGGGAACTCACGCGCGCGCCCGCCGCCACGCTATGGGCGTATTTGGCCCCGAAGCCACAAGCGAGGGACCTGCATCACCCCGGAGCGGCTCACCGAGTGCAGGATGGGCGACGTCGTTAACCTTCGCAGGGCGCGCAAGCAGGCCGAGCGGCAGCTCGCTGAGCGAACAGCATCTGCCAATCGACTGCGGCATGGACGCAACCAAGCCGAGCGCAAACTCGAAACCAAGCGCGACGTCAAGGCCCGCCGCGACCTCGAGCGCCACCGGATCGAAACGGGAGACGAGCGATGAAATCTCCGGTCGTCAAACGCTCCATTGTCATTGCTGGTCACAAAACCAGCGTCAGCCTCGAGGATGCGTTCTGGAAGGGGCTCAAGGAGATCGCCACCGGGCGCGACATGACCTTGTCGGACCTCGTCGCCGCGATCGATTCCGAGCGGCAACACGGCAACCTGTCGTCGGCGATTCGCTTGTTCGTGCTCGATTTCTATCGCAACCAGCTGTCCGACGATAACGAGGGTCGCGACGGAACGCGCGGCGTCATCATCGCGCGCGCAGCCTCGACCGCGTAGCGGTTTCCGGCGCGTTTTTCCGACGCGCTAGTGTGGTGGATTTGAAGTTCCTACGAGTGTGCAGCAGGCTTGTATAGGAACTTCAAATCCAAAAAACCACACTAGAGTCATGAGCTTGCTAGTGTCCCTTTGATTCCGAAGTTCGCTTGAGAGTGTGCCGCAAGGTTTGCGAACTTCGGAATCGGGACACTAGTGACCGAACAATATTTCCGACAGGGAGCGCGGCCGCGCGGGCGCGGGCGCCGGCTTCTGCGCTTGGGTCGGCGCGCCTTGCGTTGCGGCTGACCCGGGCTGCGGCCGCGGCGCGCGCGGCGTCGGCGCCGGACGGATGTCGATTGGCGGCGGCAGCGGTTGCACGCGTTCGCCCGCCGGCGCCGCGGGTTTGGGTTTTGACACGCTCGTTGGCGCGTTGACCGCCGCAGGAGCCGGCGGCGGCACAGGCGCGCGGCCCTCGAGCACGTCCAGCTTCTTCGACTGCTGCTCGACCGCGCGCAGCGCGAGCCAGCTCGCGAGCGCAGCGACGTCGATGGTGCGCTTGGGCGCGTCGATCGGCCCCTTCAGTGCAATGCCGACTTCCGGCCGGGTGTTCGCCGGAACGCCCGCGCCGCCGGTTCCGAACAAGGTGAGCCGCGCGTCGAGGGCGGCTTCGGTCAGGTTGACGCTTCCGCTCACGGCGAGATCGCCGCGCTGGGCGCGTACGACCGGATTGCTCAGTCGCGCCTGGCCGGCATCGATGGCGATCGCGCCCTCCGCGAGGCTGACGGCAAGGCCGCCGCTCGCGAGCGCGGCATCCATGCGGTCTCGCACCCTGATCGCGTCGATCGGCAAGCCCTGATCGACGGCGCGGATCACGGTGTCGAAGGCCGCCGGATCGAGCCGCGCTGCCCGAGCGTTTTCGAGCGTGAAGCTGCCGCTGCCGGCAAGCGAACCGACAAGCGCAACCGGGCTCATTCCCGTTCCCTCGGCGGTCACGTCGAGCGTGAGCCCGCCGGAGAGCGCCCCTTCGCCCGGAAGCAGTTCGGCGGCATTGGCGCCGGCGAGGTGCACGCGGCCGCGCGCAGTGAGCCCGTCGGCGCGGCGCAGGAACGTCAGGTCAGCGGCCACGCGGCCGCCGGCAATGCTGCCGTCGATTCCCTCCAATGCCAGTTCCGACTCGCCGAAGCGGACGACACCGCGGACATCGCGCGCGGCAAGCTTGGGCGTCAGGGCGACGCGCGCCGATTTGACCGCGATCTGACCGCGAAGAGCCTTCAATCCCTGCTCGAACGGCTCGGCCGGCCAAGGGCCTGGTGCACTGCCGCTCGCGCCGGTGGCCGCGCCCGCGCCTTGCGCCGGGATCCCGATTGCAAGCGCGATCGCGGCCGGCAGATCGACCGCGCCCAGCTCGATGTCGCCGTCGACCGTGATCGGCTGCTGCTGCATCCCGAGGGCAAGCCGCCCGCCAACGCTCGCGCCCGCCACCGTTCCCGCCACCTCGCTGAACTGCAGCATGCCCTCGCTCAGAGCAAGCCGCGCGGTCACCGACGCGGGCAGCAGTTCGGCGACGCGACCCCCCGCTGTCGGCCGCGGTGAGCGGATGTTTGCGTTGGTGACCTTGAGATTGAGCTCGGCGCTCGGGCTCGCACGAACCGGAACGCGGATGGTGCCTTTGGTCGCGATATTGAGCGCGCCGGCGGTGAGCTGACCGTCGACCACGAGGTCGCCGTCGAGCGGTCCTTTCGCCGCCACGGCCAGTCGCGCGGGCCGCTTGTCGACCGCGACCAAACGATCGAGCCCGATGAGTTCGATCAGCGCCGCGCCGTCATCGGCGTCCACGCGCCCGCCGAGGTTCACCTTGGCCGCGCCGAGCGTCGCGAGATTTTCGAGCTTGACGGCGTCGCTGGCGGTGCCAGCGTCGCCTTGCAGCGCCACGCGGAACGTGCCGGCGCGGCCCTCGATCCTGAGCTTCGCATTGGCGCTGCCCGCCGCCGCGGGATCGATGGAGAGCGAGGCGCGCAATGTGGCCGGGGTCAAACGCCCGCCCGCGCGGCGCAGCTGCTCGGCTGTCTGCGGCGCGATCTTCTCCAGCAGCGCCACCACGCCGTCGAGGGCGCGCGCGTCGAGGTCGAGCGTCACGGCGCCGCGCGGCGATTGCGCCTTGCCATCGATGCGACCTTTGACCGCCAGCCCCGCTCCGCCGAAATCGCCGATGGCTAGCCGTTCGATCTCGAATCCGTTCGCATCGACGCGCATGTTGACGTCCGTCTGCTTCGCCTCGACGCCGGCGACAAACGCGCGGGCGATCTTGAGCGAGAGCGCGCCTTCGCGCGGCCAGTCGAAGGTCGAGTCGCCGAGCACGGCCTTGGCAACGGCATGGACGCGGTCGAAATCGATTTCGGGCGCGGTGAGCGCGACGTCGAGCCGCGCCGGCCGATCGTCGCTCGCCCAGACATAGGCCAAATGTCCGGCAACCGTCATGCGATCGAACTCGACCTTGAGTCCCTTGATCGTGATGGCGTCGCCGCCGAGGGTCACATCGCCGCCCAAGCGCAACGGACCGGTGGACGACGCGGCCGGCTCATCGCTGCGTTCGGTCAGCCAGGCGACGAGCGCGCGCGGATCGTTGGCCTCGACCTTGGTCGATCCCACGAACTGCACGCCCGTCGAGGTGGCGCCGAGGCGCCCGCTGAGGCGCATCTGGGTCATGCCGGGCGCGCGCAGGTCCAGACTCTTGATGTCCACGCCATCGGCGTAGGCGCTCAGCTCGGCGCCGACGCGCATAAGCGTTGCGCCGCCGAGCGTGACGTTCTCGGCGTTGATACTCAGCGCTGCCGGGATGGGCAGCCGCGACGCCGCGATCACGGATTCGGCCAGCGTCTTGACAGCGGCGAGCGGGCGTTGGCGCCCCTCGGGCAGCGCCAGCACCCGGTCGAGATCGATCTGGGCCGATGACAGCACTCCGCTGACCTTTGGCTTGAGCCCGAGGGTCAGATTGGCGCCGCCACTGAGCTTGATTGCCCTGTCATCCGGGCCGTATTGGAACTCGATCTGCTCCAATACGGCCGCTGCGCTGTCGCCCTTGATGCGGCTGGTGACACGCCACGGTTCGATGATGAGCGACTCGGCGCCCGCGGGCGCACGGCCGACCGCGCGCGCGAATTGAACGCTGCCTTCAAAGCGCGGCATGCCGCGCTCGATCCAGATCGAGACGTCGGCTTCGGCGGCCAGCGGCTGGTCGATCGGATCGACCGCGAAGCGCACCTTGGCGCCGCTGTCCTCGGCGATCCGGCTGGTGGCGATGCGATAGGGATAACGCTGGCCGGCGACGACGAAGGAGCCATCGCCTTTGACCGGCCCCGCCAGCGTGCGCAACTCGCCCGTGAACTCGAGCTTCTCGAGCACGAGATGGGCGTCGCTTGCGGCGTCGGCGACACTGGCGCGGCCGTCCTGGATGTGGAGCCGCGCGATCGAAACCGATTCCAGATCGAAGCCGAGTTTGGGGACCGGCCAAGCCAGCCGGCCGGAGCCGTCGAGCCCGGCCGAGAATTCGGGGCCTTCCAAGCGGGCATCGGCAATGCGCCATTCGCCGCGCGCCAACGCGCCCAGCGCGAATTCGATGCGTAACAGGCGCGCGCGCACCTTGCTGCCCTCTTCCGGGCGGCCGAACTCGACGCCTTCCAGCATGAGCGTCGGGGTTGGAAGGAGGCGGGCGTCGATCGCACCGGTGACGCGGAAGTCGAGCCCGCTCAGACGGCTGGCTCTGGTCTCGAACTCCCCGCGATAGCTGCTCCAATCGACGAAAAGGGGCCCCACCAGCGCCGTCACCAGCGCCAGGATGATCGCAATCGCGACACCGAGCAGCGTCGTCTGCACGCCGTCTCCACCCCAGGTCCGGCCGAAGCCCTTCGCACCGGGCGGTGTGCCAGGCCTCGGAAAAGAGCCTGATCACCAACGAGTTGAGCACGATTTATGTGGCCGGATCATAACGGCGGCCGGCCGTGCCCGCGATCCCCGATCCGCAACCTTGAGCCCCGAGCGAGGCGGTAATATCGGGCGCGTTGACGGCAAATCTATGTCGGCGGCCAATAAGTTAGGGCGAAATTCGAGCAAACCGGACCGCTTTCGCCGGCGCTGCCTAGAGGCGGGGGCTGGATCGCAAGCGCGGCGAACGGCTCATGCGATCGCCACGATTTTCCCCGGATTCATGATGTCGTCCGGGTCGAGCGCGCGCTTGATGGCGGCCATGGCCGCCAGCGCCGGGCTCCCCAGTTCGCCCGCGAGGTATTTCATCTTGCCCTGCCCGACGCCGTGCTCGCCGGTGCACGTGCCGTCCATGGCGAGTGCGCGCTCGACCAGCCGCTCGCACAACGTCTTCGCGGCCTCGACCTCCGCCGGGTCGCTCATGTCCACCAGCAAGGTGAGATGGAAATTTCCGTCGCCCACATGGCCGAGGATCGGCGCCACGAGGCCAAGCGCAGCGATCTCACGCTGGGTTGCGGTGACGCATTCCGCCAGCCGCGAGATCGGCACGCAGACGTCGGTGGCGAGCGCCTGCGCGCCGGGGCGCAACCCCCGCCCCGCCCAATAGGCGTCGTGACGCGCCTGCCACAGGCGCGAGCGGTCCTCGGGCTTGGTCGCCCATTCGAACGGGCCGCCGCCCAGATCGCCCGCGATTTCGCCGAAACGCTCCGACTGCTCGGCGACCCCCGCCGGCGAGCCATGGAACTCGACGAACAGCATCGGTACTTCCGGCAGCGCGAGCTTGGAGTAGAGATTGGTGGCTTTCACCTGCAGCTCGTCGAGCAGTTCGATGCGCGCCACCGGCACGCCGGACTGGATGGTCGCGATCGTGGCGTTGCACGCCGCCTCGACCGAGGGGAACGGGCACACGCCGGCCGAGATTGCCTCGGGAATGCCGGAGAGCTTGAGCGTGAGCTCGGTGATGACGCCGAGGGTTCCTTCCGCGCCGACGATCAGCCGGGTGAGATCGTAGCCGGCCGACGATTTCTTGGCGCGGCGCGCGGTGGTCATCAGTTCGCCGTTCGCCAGCACGACCTTGAGCGCAAGCACGTTGTCCTTCATGGTGCCGTAGCGCACCGCATTGGTGCCGGAGCAACGCGTCGCCGCCATGCCGCCGAGCGAAGCGTCGGCGCCGGGATCGAGCGGAAAGAACAGGCCTTGGTCGCGCAAATGCTCGTTGAGCTGCTTGCGCGTGATGCCCGGCTCGACCACGCAATCGAGATCTTGCGCATTCACTGCCAGCACGCGGTTCATGTCGCGAAAATCGATCGACACGCCGCCATAGGGCGCATTGATGTGGCCTTCGAGCGAGGTGCCCGTGCCGAAGGGAATGACCGGGACGCGCAGCTTGGCGCAGATGCGCACGATGTCCTGCACATCGCCGGTCGCTTGCGGGAAAACCACCGCGTCGGGCGGCTCGTTGGCGATCCAGGTCGTGGTGTTGGCGTGCTGCTCGCGTACCGCCTGCGAGGTGACGACCCGGTTGCCGAATTTCGCCGTCAGCGCGGCAACGACGGCCTTGACCGCGTTGGGATCGCGGCGCGTGATTCGATCGGACTTTTCTTGCACCAATGCCATTGCCAACTCACGTCCGCCGGCATGTTAGCGCAACGGCGCCGGCAAAGCACTTGCCGGCGCCGTCCACCTACGATCCGCCCTCCGCCTTCAGGACCACTTGCGCCGGAACGGAATAAGCATCCCGACCTGCGCGCGGTAGCGCTTGTACTCCTCGCCGAACAGCTGGATGAGGTCGCGCTCCTCCAGAAAGATCCCGACGAAGATGTACGCGGTCGTCACGGCCGCGAACAAGAGATGCCCGATGGTCATGACGGGGGCTGCCCAGAACGCGACGATGAAGCCGAGATAGATCGGGTGTCGCACCAGCTTGTAGAGCACCGGCGTCTTGAAGCGGGGCGCGGGCATCGTTCGCCCCGCGAGGTTGATCGCGACTTGGTGCAGCCCGAACAGCTCGAAATGATTGATCAGGAAGGTGCTGACCAGAACGAGCAGCCAGCCGGCGAACGACAGCGCCATCACCGCCGCGGCGATCTGCGGGTCGGTGATTTGCCAGACGATCTGCGGGATCGGACGCCACAGCCAGAACAGCAGGATCAGCACCAAGCTGGCCAACAGCACGTATGTGCTGCGCTCGATCGAGACCGGGACGAATCGCGTCCACCAGCGCTTGAACCGCTGGCGCGCCATCACGCTGTGCTGAACGGCGAATAGCGACATCAGCAGGATGTTGATGATCAGCGCCTGCGCCACCGGCGCAGCCGGCCCACTATCGATGGTCTTGGGCACGGCCACACCGGAAACGAAGCCGACGGCGTAGAGGAAGGCCCCGAGGAATGCGGCGTAGGCCAGAAGTCCAAACAGAAATCCAATGATTCGTCCCATTATTCATTCTCCCTGGTGAGGCACCCCACACGAATTGCTTCTGTCTGCGGTGCCTGGGCTGAAATCGCGGCGCGGATTGACGCCCGATTCTCACTCCTGGAGGTTTGGCCGCCGCGCAGGCGCGGGTCTTTGAGGCGGGCTTGATTTATCCTTGAGGACGTCTTGATTTTTGCTGTCGCAAAATGGGGTAAGTTCGCGCCGTGACGGTGAGGGCGAGTGCTGGGGCGGCCAATTGCTGTTCTTCTTCGAGGACAATGTTCTTGATCCCAACCGGCGCGAGCTGCGTCGTAAAGGCGCGCTCGTCTCGGTCGAGCCGCAAGTCTTCGACCTCATTGTTTTTCTGATTCGCAATCGCGACCGCGTGGTCAGCAAGGACGACTTGATCGCCGGGGTGTGGGACGGGCGTATCGTATCTGACTCGACGCTGGCGAGCCGCATCAACGCCGCCCGGCGCGCCATCGACGATAGCGGCGAGCAACAACGCCTCATCCGCACCGCCGCCCGCAAGGGAATTCGGTTCGTCGGCGTCGTGCGCGAGGGCCAAGTGCCGTCGGAGCTGCCGGCGCTGGTGCCCGCGGCGGTGCCCAACCAGGAGGTGACGTTTTGCCGAACCGCCGAGGGCATCAACCTCGCGCTCGCCTCGGTCGGCGGCGGAGCCCCGCTGATCAAGGTCGCCAATTGGTGACCCATATCGAATACGACTGGGAGAGCCCGATCTGGTCGCCGCTATTGCAGCATCTGGCGCAGCATTGCCGGCTGATCCGTTACGACGGGCGTGGCAACGGCTTGGCCGATCGCGAGGTGACCGACATCTCGTTCCCGGCGTTCGTGCGCGATCTCGCAACGGTGGTCGACGCCGCGGGCGCGGAGCGTTCGGCGCTGCTCGGCATCTCGCAAGGCGCGGCGGTCGCAATTGCCTATGCCGTGCAGCATCCTGAACGCGTCTCGAAGCTGATCCTCTATGGCGGCTACGCCCAGGGCCGCAACAAACGCGGCTCGGCGGCCGAAGCCGAAATGGCGCAGGCCTTCCTCGCCATCATGCGGCACGGCTGGGGCGACGAGCACTCGGCGTTCATGAAGGTCTTCAGCTCGGTGTTTTTCCCCAACGGCTCGCCACAGCAGATCAAATGGCTCGTCGATCTGCAGCGCATCACGACCTCCCCGCAGAATGCGGTACGAATTCGCAACGCCTGTGACGATATCGACGTGGTCGAGCTATTGCCGAAAGTGCAGGTTCCCACGCTCGTGCTGCACTGCCGCCACGACAACGTGGCTCCGTTCGAACAGGGCCGCCTGATCGCGCGCTCGATTCCCCGCGCCAAATTCGTGACGCTCGAAAGCGACAATCACGTGGTGCTTGCCGGCGAGCCGGCCTGGCCCAGGCTGATCGGCGAGATCGCGACCTTCCTGGCGGAGTGAGGCTCAGCCGCAAACACGCGCCGCGCAACCCAACGGCTTGCGCTCGCCGATCGAAGCGCGAGGCCCGCGAACCCGAGCGCGCGACTGAACCGCTACGCCGTCGCGACCAGGTCGGCCAGTTTCTTGCGCGCATAGAACATGCGCGTCTTGACCGTGGCCTCGCCGACGCCGACGATACCGGCGACCTCTTTGACCGACTTGCCGTGGTAGTAGACGAGGTCGATCACCTCGCCATGCTCCGGCGACAGCTCGGCCAAGGAGCTGCGCAGCAATTCGCTTCGGTTCTTCTTCTGCAGCGCGGCCTCCGGATCGTCCGCGGGATCGGCGACGGTGGACGCGATCCGCGCGTCCAATGCCGCATCGATCCGACAGCGCCGGGCCGACAAGGCCTTGTGGCGGGCGATCGCGAGCAGCCAGGTCGAAACCGAAGCGCGCCCCTCGAACGACGCGGCTTGGCGCCAGACGTCGAGGAACACCTCGCTCAGGAGATCCTCGGCCAGCGTCTCGTTGTGCACGATTCGCAGCAGCCAGCGGTATATCGCCACGCGATGCCGTGCAAACAACGTTCGCATCGCGAGTTGATCGCCGCCGGCGATCCGCCTGATCAACGTTTCGTCCGATGAAGTGTCGCGCGCCACCGCTTGCGCGGGCGACGCGCATCCCGTCCGGGTGATGGCAAAAGTCATAGCTCTCCCCTGAGATCACGCCTTGGGAAATAAACTCGTTCGCGGCGGAAGGGTTCCCCGGGTCGATGTTCCATCACCATACTGTGAAAAACGCGCCGTCGCGCCGGCCCCCGCATTGGGCGCGTTAAGGAATGTTAACTCGATGGAACCAGCGCGTCCGAACGGCGCCGCAGCACGTTGCCGACCAGCGACGTGACGCTGGGAACCTCGTTTTCCCGGAATGGGATCGGTCGGCAGAGGTCCATGACGATGATGCCGAGCCGGGCCATGCGATAGGCCGCGTAGAGCGCGTCTGCGGCGCTGCTTGCCAACCGCTCGGTTACCGCGCCGCCGAGATGCTGCACCAGCGATGCGCTCGCGATGTCGACGGCTCCCAATTTGCCGGCTTCGAAAACGAGCCGCCGCAGCAGGTGGATGGTGGTGGCCGCGGTCGGCCGGTGCCCGTACGAGGCGGCAATGGCGCGCACCATGCGCACGCCGCAGGCGAGAAAGAAGGCGGCGTCGGTCAAGCCGGTGGGGCTGATGGCGGTGATGCCGAAGGCGCGCAGGACCGCGGTGCGCACGTGCGCCTCGGCGCGGCGGTCGAGCGGCTTTAAGACCGTGCGCGACACAATCTCGATCTGCTGCGCCGTCGCGTGGTGAAGCTGGACCTGGCGCTGGAATGCCTCGATCCCGGCGTCGACCTCGCGCTCGCGCGGGACGACCGCCAGAACCGCCGCGATGGCCTTTCGGGCGTCCGTGGGCGACACCCGGTCGTCGGCGAGCCGACGGTGGATCGCCTCGACGCTCTTGAGTCGGAACAGGCTCCCCAGCTCGCGCGCGATGACCGCGCCGGCGCCCGCCACGCCCGCCGTGACCGCCGCTGCCGCGAGCACGCCCAAGGCGGTGCTGCGCTCGAATGCGGCGGCAATCCAGCCGACGGCGTCGACGGCGAGCCAGCCGACGACCAGCACCGCCACGCCGGCGAGGCCGAAGGTCATGACCCGATCGCGGCGGCGCGGGGCGTCACGCGCGACAACCGCGACCGGCGCCGGCTCGCTCGGCGTGACGCGCTCGGTGCGCTCGGTCGGGATGATTCGGGGCGCCAACGGTCGGCGCGGCGCAACGTCGTCCGTCGCGTCGACCTCGATCACGCGCGCCATCAGCGGAGCGCCAGGGTCGGTTTGATCGCTCATCGCAGCCGGTCTCCGAGCAGAAATTCGAGCGCCAGGTCGAGGTTGATGTGGGCAATCCCTTCGACCGGCGAGGGATCGATGGCGGGTGGTTCGAACACCGGCACGTTGAGGAAGGGCGAGCCCCAGGCGTCGGCGCGCGGTGGACGGATCGGGACATTGCCGACGAAGAATTTCGACTGCGTCTTGCTCCCCACCGGCCGGCCGACCACCACCTGCAGGCGCTGCCCGTCGATCTCCTGCGTATCTTCCGCCGTCGAGATGACGGAGGCGAGCGCCGTGACATCCAATTGCGCATTGCTGCTCCTGACCTCGAGCGCGGGGAACGCAGCCATATTGCGCAACAGCGCCGCCAGGTGGTCGCGCTGAATGTCGGGAACATGATCGGCCTTGGTGGCGGCGAACAACACCTTGTCGATGTGCGGACCGAGCAACAGCTTGGAGAGGATGCCGCCGTGCCCGTAGCGGAAGCTCTCCAGAATGGCATCGAGCGCGAGCCGCGTGTCGTCGAAGGCGTCGCGACCCGCCAGCAGCGCGCGCAACACGTCGACCAGCACGATCTGGCGCGAGTATTGCCGGAAGTGGTCCTGGTAGAACCGCGCCACCTGCTCGCGCTTGTAGACTTCGAAGCGCTCTGCCATCAGCGCGCCCAGCGTGTGGGGCGCAAACATGTCGACGCCCTCGGCGACGTCGAGCGGCGCAAACCACAGGTAAGGCACCTCGCCGAGCGTCCCCCGGCACAAAAACCGGCCGGGCTGGAGAAAACTCAGGCCGTGGCGGTCGCGCGCTTCGATGAGATAGGTGCAATAGCGATCATGCCCCTGCTTCGCGACCTCTTCGCTCGCAGTCTCGTCGGGCCGGTGCTGGGCGACAAAGCCGAGAAAGTCGCGCGCGATCTCGGCACGCGTGCCCTTGCGCAGCGACCGCAGTGTCGCGCGCGACCACTCGGCATAGCCCTGCGCCAGCAGCGGAAGGTCGAGCAGCCACTCGCCGGGATAGTCGACGATCCTGATGGTCAAGCTCGCGGGGCTACCGGTGACTTCGCTCAGAAGCTTGCCCAGCGTGCCGGCCGGCGCGAAGCGCACTTCGATCCCGATCTCGCTGATATCAGCGGTGCGCGCCGGCCAGTCCGGGATCGCCATCTTCTCGATATTGCTCAGATAGGGAAACCGCGGCAGACGGTTTGCCCCGGCGCCTTCCACGGTGGCGGCGATCAGGCGGCGCTCGCCGACGACGCCGAGCAGCGGCATCCGGTTGGGATTGTGCGCGGAACTCAAGAGATTGTGGACCAGGCTGGTAATAAAGACGGTCTTGCCGGAGCGGCTCAGGCCGGTCACCGCGAGCCAGACGGTCGCGCCGCCGGCAAGCTCGCCGAGGTTGAGCCGCTCGGACGCCTGGGCGAAGATCGGCGGCAGCCAGCTGAAATTCACGATGGACGGCATTACCAAATCCGATCGCTCAGTTTCTCCTGCCGTCGTCCCCGCTAAAGCGGAGACCCAAGACCATCGGCCTCTGGAATATGGGTTCCCAGCATAAGCGCGTCCACGCGCGTCTTCGACGCGCTGTTGCGCGGGAACGACCGGAGGTGGGCTTAAAATCGGGCTTTCGCAAGTGGATTCGGGAGGTGGACGGCGCCGCGCGGCCCATCGTAAGGTCGCCCCATGCTCGACCGTCGCGGTCGGGCCTTACCTAATGATTACGCGCGCTTGCGCTGGCAAACCGACCCTCGTGTCGCGTTTGGGCCACAAAGGATAATTGCGGCGCTGGCGAATGTCGCCCTCGTCGTCCTTGAAGAGATCATCGGTCCTGTACACTGACTTGATGCGCGCAGAGATTGCGGCCAAAGGCATCGTCGGCAGGCGCCCCCTTCCGTGCACCGTGGTGCTCCCTCTGGGCGACGGATGAGCGGCGCCAGGCTCAACGAAGTGTGGATTCGCTTCTTAACGACTACGGCGTCGTGTACTCCACCATTGCAGTCACCTGGGGACGAAAACCTGCGGGCGGATTCAATTGGACCGATGCTGCTTGGTCATCCGCATGGAAAAAGTGAAAGAATTTGCGCCCAACTTCGATGTTTACGTTGAGCGTCTGGACTGGCCCACTGCCCCTCAGCACCCTCACCGTGGCAGGGATTGTCGGAGGCGCGCCAGCCTCCCCAAAGTTGTCATATGCGAGCGAAAGAACAACGGTAGTGAACTTGACGCCCCCGGAAAGCTCCGGAGGTGGGAGGGGTACCACTCGCCGCAGAGCCGTCGGGCCGCCACCGGGCGCTTGCTGGTCGATGAAGACGGCATATGCACCTGAGCCCATAACGACCTCCTGACAGTGATGTTGCAAAC
>WNFX01003080.1_pt1 | contig 21703 bp, 20 predicted proteins | sample 5400111 | NCBI WGS metagenome assembly WNFX01 (sample SAMN13153363, study PRJNA577476) | soil metagenome | isolation source: 40 cm soil or saprolite under grassland replicate 1 | place: USA:California | collected 2016-06-15 | reverse complement strand
GAGGGCCGGAACACGGGCCAGGTGCTCGTCCAGCTGGTCACCGCTGCGGGCGAGCGCTTCGACCGCGACGAGTTCGTCGAGATGCTGCGGCGCTTCCCCGAGGTGCGCTCGATCCACTGGGCCTTCAACGACACGCCGGCCGAGGTGACGAACCTGCCGACGACGCTGCTCTGGGGTGAAGATGCGATCGAGGAGCAGCTCTGTGGGCTGCGGTTCCGCGTCCGGCCGAATGCGTTTCTCCAAACCAACACGGCGATGGCGGAACGCCTCTACGGAATCGCCGGCGAGTTCGCGGCGCTGACCGGCGGCGAGACGGTGTACGACCTCTACTGCGGCATCGGCACGATCGGGCTCTCGCTCGCCTCCCGCGCCCTGACGGTCTGGGGCGTCGAGGTGTCCGAGGAGTCGGTTGCGTGCGCGCTCGAGAACGCCGACCTGAACGGAATCTCGAACGCAGCCTTCTTCGCGGGCGAGACGGCGGACGCAGTGGCGGAGCTCCACGACCGCGCCGGCGACCCGGATGTGATTGTCGTCGACCCGCCGCGGGCCGGGCTCTCGAACAAGGCGGTCCGGCGGCTCGGGCGTCTGGAGACGCCCCGAATCGTCTACGTCTCCTGCAATCCGACCACGCTCGCCGGCAACGTGAAAGAACTGGCCGCGAGCTGGGGCTACACGCTCGAGCGCGTGCGGCCGGTAGACATGTTCCCGCACACGCCGCACGTCGAGTCGGTTTCGTTACTCACGCGGTCTCCGTCGTAGTCGTGCCCAGAGCAGGTCGGCGTTCGCGAGCAGGAAGCCGACCGAGAGCAGCGGCAGCGCCGGCAGGCCGGGCTTGTCCCAGGCGACCGCGGTCGCAATCGTGGCGCCAAACGAAGCGACGAGCAGGACCCAGGTCACGAAGACGCGCAGACCGAATCGCGCGGCCGCGGCGAGGAAGAGGCTGAAGAACAGCAGGTCGGGCAGCCCGAGATTTGCCGCGGCGTTTTCGCCGGGCACCGGGAATGCGAACGACAGCGTCGAGAAGACCTGGTGATGGTTGTGGACGATGTCGTTCGTGGGCCCGCGCCAGACCGAGTACGCGTCGACCCACGGGACGATGCAGGCGACGAGCACGACCCACGAGAGCGCCTCGAAGAAGTTCAGGAACCAGAAGGCCGCGAACGCCATGGCGCCGAGCTTCGCGAAGTCGGACAGCGCGTTCAGACCGGCCTCGTGCAGGATTACCGCCAGAACCGCGAAGGCGATCGCCACGGCGATCAGCTCGAGCTCGCGTGCGGCGCGCAGCGGCAGCCCCAGGTAGACGAGCGCGAGCACCGCAGGGATCAGTACGAACGAGAGAAAGGCGACGTCGCCCCAGGTCGACGTGTTCGGGAGCGACGTGTGGAAGCCGTAATAGAAGCCCAGGGCGACGGCCAGCAGGCCGAACGCGATGACCCGAGGCGCCCCTAATAAGGCGGCAACTCGGCCCACCAGGGGCCCAGTTGTTTGAACGCGTTCCAAAAGCGTGTCTTGGCGGGTTGGTCGTCGAGCGAAGCGTCGATGTCGGGAACGAGGAGCGCCTCGATCGTCGGCGTGAAGCGCTGGAGCTCGCCGACCTTCGGCTCCAGGGTATCCGCGAGCGGGAACTCGAGCTTGTTCAAGAAACGCAGCGCCTCCTCGCCCATGACGACGATCAACTTCGGCTGGACGATGTGCAGCTCACGCTCGAGCCAGGGCCGGGACTCGTCGTCGTCCTGGTCGGCGAACTTGAGGCAGTTCGTCCCGTAGATGGCCAGGGGGTCGACGTGCAGGCGCTGCAGCGACTTCAGGAGCGCCTGGCCGGCGCGCCCGTAGAACGCGACACCCTCCTGTACTTCCGCGGCCTGCGGGCGGTGCTTGAGCAGGAAGACGTCGGCCAGTGGATGACCCGAGCCGAGCACCGGCACGCGGTCGCCGGCCGCCTTCGAGATCTCGTCGCCGAGCTCGTTGATCTCGGTGATGGCCTTTTGCAGGTACTTCTCATAGATCTCGTCGGTGGGCACTGGGGACAAGGGCACGGGTCGAGTTCTCCGCTAACGGACCCGTTCCTTGGCCTGGGCCGCCCACTTGAGCGACTGCAGGTAGAGCAGCGACTTGGGTCGCCGCAGCACCTGGGCCGTGGCGAGGCTGGCGAGGAACTCCTCACGGTCGTGGAACTCACGCATTCGCAGCGCGCCCGTGCCCACCCCCTGCAGCACATGGGCGTCGGAGCCCGCGCCGATCGTCAGGTTGTACTTCCGCGCGAAGCGAAGCGCTTCGTCGTTGTAGGCATCGAAGAGCAGCCGTGCGTTGTAGACCTCGAAGACGTCTATCTCGTCGAGGTGGCGGCGAAGCGTCGCAGCGTCCGGGATCGCGTGCATGCGGTCGAACGGGTGAGGGAGATAGGTGAGCCCGTCCTGCTCGTGGATCGCCGCCAGGGTCTCGGCGAACGGCATCCCGCGCGGGATCTCTTCGGTCAGGAAGAGACCGATCACCTCGCCCTGCTCGTCGGTCTTGATCTCCTCGCCTGGGATCACGGTCAGGCTCGTCGTTGCCGCGAGCGCTTCCCGAGCGCCGCCGAAGACGTTGTGGTCGGTGATCGCGATCGCGCCGAGCCCTGCCGTCTCTGCGTGGGTGAGGAGGTCCGGAACATCGATCGCGCAGTCGTGCGACCACGAGGTGTGCATGTGGAGGTCGCAGACGATCCACTCTCGGCCGGCGAGCGGGTCGGCCTTGCCAACGGCGCGCCGCCGTTTTGCGAGCTTGCGGTAGAGCTCGTCGTGCCCTCGCGCGAGATTGGCGAACGTCTGCTGCTCGGCACGCTTTCGGTTCTCCCGCCCTTCCCGTTCTCGTAGCACGCGGTCCTCGGCGAGCCTCGCCGTCGCGGCTCCGGCCAGCTCCGGCTGGGATCGAAGGCCGGGCGGCGCGGCGATTGCGGCGCCGGCGGCGGCTGCCTCGAGCGCGACCCGGTCGAGCCCTTCGATGGCGGGGACGAAGATCGCGGCCTCGTTGAGCAGGGCGGCCCGCGCGGCGCCGTCGCGTGCCGTTCGAACGCTGACCCGGTCTGAGAGCGTGCGCGGGATGGTGGGCCGGCCGCTGAGCGGCTTCGTCCGCACCAGGACAAGCTCCCACTCCGGTAGCTGTCGCAGCTCTCGCAGCACCGAACGGACAAGCGGCCGCTGTGCGGGCCGCCACTCGAGCACGATTCGCTTGCGCTTCTGCTCGGGATGGAAGAGCTCGGGGTCCACACCGTGGAAGACGACCCGATAGTCACCGGACAGCCGCACTGCCGCTGCGGCCGCGACCTCGGGCGAGGTCGCGAGCAAGGCGTCGATTCGCGACAGCAGCCGCTCGCGCTGCGGTTTGCCGGGGGGGTAGCCGAGGCGTTCGGTGGAGAGGAAGGTCGCCACTCCGAGGGCATGGGAGTCGCGCAACGCGAGATACGAGAGGCTGGGCAATGCGGGCTCGAACCCGTGAACGATGTCGAACCGCCCGCGTTGAAGCGCGAGTGCCAGGTTCGCCCGCACGCCCACCGGCACGCCGATTCGGCTCCGCCGCGAGACCGGCAGCGCCGGCCCGAGAGCGATCACCTCCGCCGCGACGCCGTCGAGCAGCGCCCGCCGGCCCGCCCCGAGATCGGCTGCGCGGGTCGAGGGAGCGAGCACCGTCACGTCATGCCCGAGCGCGCGAAGCTCGCGCGCGAGGCCGTCGACGTGCTCGTTGACGTCGTGCGGTCGCGACCAGGCGAACGGGGTGACCAGACACACGCGGAGACCCACGACTCTCCGAGTGTAGTGGGCGGGCGAAGGGCGGCCCGCGTTCGGCGGGGGCCGCCCTTCGGTCTCCGTCTAAGAGGCGGTCTCGACCTTGCCTGCGGTGGGCGCCTTCGCCGAGCCGCGGGCGTTCTGCGCGATGAAGTCCTCGACGAGCTCGCGCGCCGAATCGTCCGTGTACTGAACGGGCGGAGACTTCATCAGGTACGCGGATGGGCCTTCGAGCGTGCCCGTGATGCCGTTGTTCAGGGCCAGCTTCGCGAGGCGAACGGCATCGATGACGACCCCGGCGGAGTTCGGCGAGTCCCACACCTCGATCTTGAGCTCTGCGTTCAGCGGCACGTCGCCGAAGGCCGTGCCCTCGAGCCGGATGTAGGCCCACTTCCGGTCCTCGAGCCACGGAACGTGGTCTGACGGGCCGACGTGGATGTTCTTGTCCTCGATCTCGTACGGAACCGTGGACTGGATCGAGTAGGTCTTGGAAATCTTCTTCGACTCGAGCCGCTCCCGCTCCAGCATGTTCAGGAAGTCCGAGTTGCCGCCGAAGTTGAGCTGGAACGTGCGGTCGACCTTGACGCCGCGGTCGCGGAAGATCCCCATCAGCACCCGGTGTGTGATCGTGGCGCCGACCTGCGATTTGATGTCGTCGCCGATGATCGGGACGCCGGTCTTCTTGAAGCGGTCGCTCCAGTACTTCTCGCGCCCGATGAAGACCGGCATGCAGTTCACCATCGCGCAGCCGGCGTTGAGGATCTGCTCCGTGTACCACTTGGTCGCCTCCTCGGAGCCGACCGGCAGGTAGTTGACGACCACGTCCGTGCCCGTCTCCTTGAGGATTCCGGTCACGTCGGCGGTCGAGCCCTTCGCCTTCGTGACCTTCTCGCCGAGGTATTTGCCCAGCCCGTCGTGGGTCATCCCGCGGGAGACGGTGATGCCGGTCTTTGGCACCTCCGAGAACTTGATCGTGTTGTTCGGGTAGGCCCAGATCGCCTCGCCGAGGTCCTTGCCGACTTTGCCCTCGACGACGTCGAAGGCCGCGGTGAACTCGACGTCGTGGACGTGGTAGCCGCCGAGGTCGACGTGCATCAGCCCGGGCACGAACTCGTCTGGTTTGGCGTCCTTGTAGTACTCGATGCCCTGCACGAGCGAGCTCGCGCAGTTGCCGACGCCGATGATCGCGACGCGCACCTTGTCTTCGGAGCGCGCAGCCTTACCGTTGGATGAGGCCATCTGTTGCTGCCGATCCCGATGTCCCCCTTGAGGCCGATCAGCTCGGCCTTCGCTCGGGCGTAAGAGACGAGGAACGAGCCGGCGACCGCCGCGACGCAGAAGACGACGGCGATGTCGTCGCCCGCGCGCGCGAAGACCAGCGCGATCGCTGCGAGTACGAAGCCCTCGCTGACCCGGTCGGAGAGCGAATCGAGAAACTCGCCGAAAGGCGTCGCCTGGTCGCTCTGTCTGGCGAGTGCCCCGTCGAGGATGTCGAGGATCGAGCCGACGATGAAGAGCGCCGCAGCGAGCCAGTAGAAGAGGAACTTGTTGCGATCCTCGAAGGGAATCAGGACTGCGGCCGCGGCGCAGAGCAGCACTCCCGCCGTCGTCAAAGCGTTGGGGCTCACGCGCGTGCGTGCGAGACGACCGACGTAGCGGGAGGCGAGGCGCCGGGTTCCGTCGGTATAGCCCTGTTTGACGGAACCGATCGCTGCGGTTCGGTTCACGTCCCGGACCGTACCAGCCTCCCGCCGGGACAGCCTTCGCACAATCGGCAGGCGGTCGATCCGCGCCGCTAAGCGGCGTCCGGCTGTAACCGGAGGCGTCGCAGCGGTCGCCCGTAGACGACGCCGAGCGCCACCAGGGCCACGAAGACGCCGGCCAGAACGTCGAGCCAGAAGTGATTTCCGGTCGCCATGACCGAGAACCAGACCCACGCCGGCCAGAGCGCCCAGAAAGCCTTCGCGAAGATGTTCCGGCACACGGCGAAGAGCACGAGCCCGACGATCAGCGCGTCCGCGGCGTGCAGGCTCGGCATCGCTGCGTAGGGGTTGGCGACGAAGTTGACCAGGCCGCTGCCGTGGTTGAGGCTCGCGAACTGGGAGAGCGTGTCGTCGAAGCCGAAGTCCGGAAACATGCGCGGCGGCGCCGTCGGCAGCAGCACATAGCCGACCAGCCCGATCACGTTGGCGAGCAGGATCGCGTTCCTGAAGCGGATGAAGGCCTCATGGCGGCGCAGATAGACCCAGAGCAGCGCAAGTCCCACGACCGTGAACTCGGAGTTCCAGTACGTCCAGGACGCGAGGTTCATCAGGAACTGGGAGGAGTCGACGAAGCGCTGGAACGAGAGCTCGATTAGGCCGTGCATGTGCCGCTCGAAGCCGATCACCTTTAGCCCGTTGTCGAACGCCTTTGGAGGATTTCGGTCGGCGATGCCCCGCGCGGCCTGGTAGGCGAAGAGAAACCCGAACCAGATGGCGAGCTGTTTGGCCAAGTCCCCCCACCCGCGCGGAAGCACCCGGCGTCCTGCGGCCACGAACGTCGTCATGCGAGACCTGACGATTCTAAACGGCCCGGCGGCGCTTGCAATTCCCTCCTGCCACGAGCCGATTTGAGGCAGAGATCTGCCTCCGCGAAACCCGCTTTGAACGAGCGTTTCAGCCGCCGATCTGCGACATCGAAGGCGCCCGCTCGCGGTGCCGCTAAGAGGCGCGCGGGCTTGGCCCGTGCGCCGCTACACCCGGTTTGACCCGCCGCACGGCTTCTACCCGCCAATTTGGGACATGGAGCGACTGGCCCGGACGAAGCCCGCGTCGTTGATCTTGTGCTTGAGCTCCTTGTGGGCGACGGCGAACCGGATCAGCTCTTCGAGCCGTTCATCGGAGGAGCCGTCGCGCAGCGGCGTCTTCAGGTCCCACTCCCGACGGGAGAAGAGACAGGTCCGTAGTTGCCCGTCGGCCGTCAGGCGGATCCGGTCGCAGCTCGAGCAGAACGGCTCCGAGACCGGATTCACGAAGCCGATCTCGCCCGCGCCGTCCGCAAAGCGGAAGCGCCGCGCTGTCGACGAAGGCTTGGCCGGTAGCTCCTTCAGCGGCCAGCGCTCCTCGATCAGCGCCAGGATCTCGCCGCCGGTCAGCACGTCGTCGTCCCGCCACGCCTGGTCTGCGTCGAGCGGCATGAACTCGATGAAGCGCACGACGTAGGGCTTGCGGCGTGCGAGCTCGGCGAGCGCCGGGACCTCTTCCTCCGTGAAGCCACGGATTGCGACACAGTTGACTTTGATCGGCCGAAGCTGTGGGTAGCGCTCCGCCTCCGCGAGGCCGGCGAGGACGCGGTCGAGTGCGTCGCGGCGGGTGATCTCCGCGAAACGGACGTGAGAGAGCGAGTCGAGCGAGACGTTGAGGCGCCGCAGGCCGGCCTCGACCAGCGGTCCCGCGAAGCGGTCGAGCAGGACGCCGTTCGTCGTCAGGGAGAGGTCGCGAACGCCGGGTGTTCCCGCCACCATCCCGACGAGCACGGGCAGGTCGCGCCTGACGAGCGGCTCGCCGCCGGTGAGACGTACCTCGTCGACGCCCATGCTTGCGAGCACCCGCACGAGCCGCTGGATCTCCTCGAAGCTCAGCACCTCCTCGCGGTCGAGCCATTCCAGCCCTTCGGCCGGCATGCAGTAGCGGCAGCGGAAGTTGCACTTGTCGGTGACCGAGACTCGTAGCGATTTAATCTCGCGGCCCCAGGAATCCCGTAGCGGTTCCATCGCCGGGAGACTAGCCACCTTTCGCGAGTCGAAACAGCCTCAGCCGGTGCTCAGAACAACCAGCGCCCGTCCTGCTGGACGACTTCGCCGTCGCACAGGAGCTGTCCACCCGGGCGCAGGTCCTTGACCATGTCCCAGTGCACGGAGCTTTCGTTCTTGCCGCCGAGAGTCGGAAAGCCGGCGCCAATCGCGAGGTGGACGGTGCCGTCGATCTTCTCGTCGAACAGCGTGTTCTTCATGTACCGCTGGATGCCGGGGTTGCAGCCGATCCCGAGCTCCCCGAGCACGCGGGCGCCGTCGTCGCGATCGAGCGTCTCGAAGAGGATGTCCTCGCCCCGAGTTGCGGACGCCTCCACCACGCGGCCGCCCTTGTAGACCATTCGTACGCCCTCGAGCTCGTACGGCTCGAGGTACGCCGGAAACTCGGAGAAGTCGACGACGCCCTCGGTCGCGTCCTCGACTGGGCTGTAATAGACCTCGCCGCCCGGGAGATTTGCGTGACCGGCGTCCACCTCGCCCGCGCGGCCCTCGAGGCCGACCGCCAAGTCGGTCCCGGCGCCGACGATCCTGACTTCTGAGGCCCGGTCGAAGCGCTCCTTGATCCTGGCCATCCGCTCTGCTTCGGCGTCCCAGTCGAGCAGGCACGCCCCGTAGAGGAAGTCCTCGAACTCCTGCAGCGACATGCGCGAGTCCTGGGCGAGCGCGGGTGTCGGAAACCGACAGGCGACCCACGGGATCTCGTCGGAGAGGCGGCGCGTGCGCATCGCGTGCCGCGCTTTCGCCAGCAGCGCCCGGCGCTCCGGCGAGAGCTCGAGCCCGGCGGCGGTGTTCTCGGGCGCGCCGATGTTCATCCACGCGTCCATGGTTTCCCAGGCGTGGCGATCGGCGGGTGCGGCTTGAGCCACCAGGTCCTCCGGAGCCTCCAGCGCCCAGATCAACTCGAAGGGGACGTCCTCCATGCCGGCGTCGCCCAGACGGACGAGGGGATATGCGCCGCGCTGCGCGATCTCGCGCACCACCTGCTGCACGAGCGGGCGCGCCAGCCAGGACGAGTTGATCCAGACCTGCCAGCCCGGCTGAACGCCGAGCGAGCGGTCGACGAGGAGCTTCGCGTAGGCCTCGATCCGCGGATCCACGGCCCGCATCCTATGATCGCGGAGATTGATACACTGGCACTAAGATTTTCTCGTGTACACGGAGTCAAGCAAAGGAGACACCAGTATGGCAAAGACAATCGGCATCGACCTAGGCACGACCAACTCTGCGATGGCCGTGATCGAGGGCGGCGAGCCGACCGTGATTCCGAATGCCGAGGGCGGGCGCACGACCCCGTCCGTTGTGGCGTTCACGAATGACGGCCAGCGACTCGTCGGCGCGCCTGCGAAGCGTCAGCAGGTGACGAACCCGCAGAACACGATCTTCTCGATCAAGCGCTTCATGGGCCGGAAGTTCGGTGAGGTCTCGGAGGAGATGAAGATCGTCCCTTACGAGGTCGTCGAAGGGCCTAACGGGGACGTGCGCGTGAAGGCGGATGGCAAGGACTACGCCCCGCCGGAGATCAGCGCGATGATCCTCCAGAAGCTGAAGGCGGACGCCGAGGCCTATCTCGGCGAGTCGGTCGACGACGCGGTGATCACCGTGCCGGCCTACTTCAACAACGCTCAGCGTGAGGCGACCAAGGACGCCGGCAAGATCGCAGGCCTCAACGTCCTCCGCATCATCAACGAGCCCACCGCGGCCTCGCTCGCGTATGGGCTCGACAAGGAAGGCGAGGACCAGACGATTCTCGTCTTCGACCTCGGCGGCGGGACGTTCGACGTCTCGGTGCTCGAGCTCGGCGAGGGCGTCTTCGAGGTCAAGTCGACGAACGGGGACAATCACCTCGGCGGCGACAACTTCGACAAGGCGGTCGTCGACTGGATGGTCGCCGAGTTCAAGCGCGAACAGGGGATCGATCTCTCGCAGGACAAGATGGCGCTCCAGCGTCTCTACGAGGCCGGTGAGAAGGCGAAGATCGAGCTGTCGTCCACGATGGCGACGCAGATCAACCTGCCATTCATTACCGCGACGCAGGAGGGGCCGAAGCACCTCGACCTGCAGCTCACGCGCGCGAAGCTGAACGAGCTGACTGCGGACCTGCTCGACCGCACCGTCGGTCCGACCAGGCAGGCGCTGGCGGATGCCGGCATCGAGGCCTCGGGGATCGACCACGTCGTCCTCGTCGGCGGCATGACGCGGATGCCCGCGGTCGTGGACAAGGTGCGCGACCTGATCGGCAAGGACCCCCACAAGGGCGTCAACCCTGACGAGGTCGTCGCTGTCGGTGCCGCGATCCAGGCGGGCGTGCTGCGGGGTGAGGTCAAGGACGTGCTCCTGCTCGACGTGACGCCGCTGTCGCTCGGAATCGAGACGAAGGGCGGCGTGATGACGAAGCTGATCGAGCGCAACACCACGATCCCGACGAAGAAGTCCGAGGTCTTCACGACCGCGGAGGACAACCAGCCCTCGGTCGAGGTGCACGTCCTTCAGGGCGAGTCGGAGATGGCGCTCTACAACAAGACGCTCGGCAAGTTCCAGCTCGTCGGCATCCCGCCGGCGCCGCGTGGAATGCCGCAGGTCGAGGTCACCTTCGACATCGATGCCGACGGGATCATCCACGTTTCGGCGAAGGATCTCGGCACCGGCAACGAGCAGAAGATCCGGATCGAAGGCGGCTCCGGCCTGAAGCAGGAGGAGGTCGAGCGGATGATCCGCGAGGCCGAGTCCCACTCCGACGAGGCGCATCGGCTCCGCGAGCTCGCAGATGCTCGCAACGCGGCCGAGAGTCTCGCGTACCAGACCGAGCGTACGCTCAAGGAGCATCGCGACAAGCTCGACGAGGCCGACGCCTCGACGATCGAGGGTCGCGTAATGGAGCTCCGCGGCGTGCTCGAGAGCTCGGACATCAACGAGATCCGGCAGAAGACGGATGCGCTGCAGGAGGCCTCGCAGAAGCTCGCGGAGGCGGTCTATGCCCAGGCGAGCGCTCAGCAGCAGGCTTCCGGGGGCGGTGACGGCGACGGCGCCGCGGCCTCGGACGACGAGGTGATCGAGGACGCCGAGATCGTCGACGAGGAGGCGAAGACCTCCTAATGACGGATCCTGCACGCGAACAGCTCGACCAGTTCGAACAGCGGGACCAGGTCCCGGGCCATGTCCCGGGACCTGGTCCCGAGGTCGAAGAGCGGGCCGCCGCCGCCGAGGCCAAGGCTCAGGAGCATCTCGACGATCTGAAGCGGCTTGCGGCGGAGTTCGAGAACTACAAGAAGCGCACGGCGCGCGAGCAGGCGAGCCTGTCCACGCGTGCCGCCGAGCGGCTCGTCAAGGAGCTGTTGCCGATCGTGGACGACCTCGAGCGGGCGCTCGAGGCGGCCGAGGAGCACGAGGAGGCGAAGCTCGAAGAGGGTGTGCGGCTGGTCCATCGCCAGCTCGCATCGGCCCTGGAGCGCGAAGGCCTCGCCGAGATCGAGACAGACGGCAAGTTCGACCCGCACGTGCACGAGGCGTTGCTTTCACAGCCCTCCGAAGCGGACGAGGGCTCAGTGATCGAAGTGCTTCAGAAGGGCTACCGGCTCGGCGACCGGGTGCTGCGGCCTGCCCGCGTCGTGATCGCGGCTCCCAAGGAAGCGAATGGCGACGACTAAGAGCCCTTACGAGATTCTTGGGGTGTCGAAGGGTGCGTCGGCCGACGAGATCAAGAAGGCCTACCGCAAGCTCGCCCGCGAGTACCACCCGGACCGCAATCCGGGGAATGCCTCCGCCGAGGAGAGCTTCAAAGAGGTCCAGGGCGCATACGACGTTCTCTCCGATCCCGAGAAGCGCAAGCAGTACGACACCTTCGGCTCCTCGAACGGACGCGGAGGGCCCCAGGGCGCCAACGTCAACTTCGGCGACTTCAACATCGACGACTTCGGCGATCTCTTCGGCGGCCTCTTCGGCAACCGCGGCGGGGCTCGAACGCAGCGGCGCGCTCAGCGGGGCAGCGACCTCGAGGTCGAGGTCAGCCTCTCGTTCGAGGATTCGCTCAAGGGGGTCGAGACCAAGATTCCGGTCACCCTGGAAACCGCGTGCTCGGAGTGCCAGGGCTCGGGCGCGAAGCCCGGGACGGCGCCGAAGATCTGCCCCGAATGCAACGGGCGTGGCGTCGTCGCCGAGAGCCAGGGGTTCTTCGCGCTCTCGCAGCCCTGCCCACGCTGCCGCGGCAACGGGACCGTGATCGAGGATCCGTGTCCTCGCTGCCATGGCTCGGGCCGGGAGCGTCGGACGAAGCGCTACACGGTGAAGATTCCGGCGGGCGTCAAGGACGGCAGTCGCATCCGGTTGAAGGGCAAGGGCGAGGCCGGCTTCAGCGGCGGCGAGGCGGGCGACCTCTTTGTGGTCACGCGCGTGCAGCCTTCGAAACTGTACGAACGCCGGGGCGACGACCTCGTCGTCGACATGCCTGTCACGTTCTCGGAGGCCGCGCTCGGCGCGACGGTCGAGGTGCCGACTCCTGACGGCCCGGTCTCGCTGAAGGTGAAGCCGGGGACGCAGGACGGCACGCTTCTGCGTGTCAAGGGCAAGGGAGCTCCGAAGCTGAAGGGCTCCGGCCGGGGCGATCTCCTCGCCCGCGTGGGGGTGACGGTTCCGAAGAAACTGAAAAAGCGCGAGCGCGAGCTGCTCGAGGAGCTGCAGAAGCAGCCGCATGACGATCCTCGGAAGGCTCTCTTTTCTTGAGGCGAGCCGTGACGCACCTGCTCGTCTGGTCCCTCTCCCCGGTTGGCACGCTCTTGAACGCGGCGATGCTCTTCGTGGTCCTGGTGGCGGCCGGGGCGGATTGGAACCGGCCCCTGCTGTGGCTGATCGTGGCGATCTTCATCGGCGCCTGCGCGTACTTCGACATCCGTTCCTACGTGGCGCGGAAGCGCATGGGCCTCACCGCCTACGAGGCCGGCGAGGCGGTCATGGAGCGCATCTGGGGTCCCGAGGACGGCCGCACCGAGGAGGACCGCTGATGGACGACCGGCCTCGCTACATGATCTCGATCGCAGCCGAGCTCGTCGGCATGCACCCCCAGACGCTGAGGATCTACGAGAGCAAGGGCCTCGTCAGTCCGCAGCGAACGCGGGGAAACACGCGCCTCTACTCGGACGCCGACCTCGAGCGGCTGCGTTTGATCCAGCGGCTGACCACCGAGCTCGGGCTCAATCTGGCCGGGGTCGAGGTGGTGCTGAGGCTCGAGGACGAGCTGCGCAGGGCCCACGACCGGCTCGAACGGCTCGAGCGGCAGATGCGCGAAGAGATCGACAACGTTCACAAGCAGTACCGGCGCGACCTCGTGCTCTACCAAACGCCGCGTCCGGTTCGAACGAGGGCTCAATGAGCGCTGTCTCTTCGAAACCAGTCCGGGGTCTGACCCCGACCACGGCCTGAAAGGACGTATGGACTTCAACAAACTGACGATCAAATCTCAGGAAGCCGTCGCGACGACGCAGGAGCTTGCGCGCCGGATGGGGAACCCTGAGCTCTACCCGGAGCACCTCGTGCTCGCGCTGCTCGACCAGGAGCTGCCGCGCGAGCTCGTGCCGGATCACGACTCCCTGCGAGCCGAGGCCGAGGCCTCGCTGCGGGGGAAGCCCTCGACGCAGGGCGCGTCCCAGCAGCCCCAGGTCGGCGCCGCCTTCTCGCGCGTGCTCGACCAGGCCTTCGAGGAAGCGGGCAAGCTGGAGGACGACTACGTCTCGACCGAGCACCTCTTGCTCGCGCTCGACGTCGTCCCGCGCGAGCAGCTCGAGGCGAAGATCAAGGCTGTTCGCGGCGGCCAGCGGGTCACCTCGCAGGATCCGGAGGGCACCTACCAGGCGCTGGAGAAGTTCGGCCGCGACCTGACCGAGCTCGCCGAGCAGGGCAAGCTCGACCCGGTCATCGGCCGCGACGAGGAGATCCGCCGGGTGATCCAGGTCCTTTCACGCCGGACGAAGAACAACCCGGTCCTGATCGGGGACCCGGGCGTCGGGAAGACGGCGATCGTGGAAGGCCTCGCTCAGCGGATCGTCGCCGGAGATGTTCCGGAAGGCCTGAAGGGCAAGCGCGTCTGGGCCCTCGACATCGGCGCGATGCTCGCGGGCTCGAAGTACCGAGGCGAGTTCGAGGAGCGGCTGAAGGCCGTGCTGACCGAGATCAAGAACGCCGAAGGCCAACTGGTCCTCTTCATCGACGAGCTGCACACGATCGTCGGTGCGGGCGCGGCCGAGGGCGCGGTCGACGCCGCGAACATGCTCAAGCCGATGCTCGCGCGCGGCGAGCTGCGCGCGATCGGTGCGACGACGCTCGACGAGTACCGCAAGCACATCGAGAAGGACGCCGCGCTCGAACGGCGCTTCCAGCCGGTCTTCGTCGGCGAGCCGACCGTCTCGGACACGATCGCCATCTTGCGCGGTCTCAAGGAGCGCTACGAGGCGCATCACGGCGTCCGGATCCGGGATGCCGCGCTGGTCGCCGCTGCCGTTCTCTCCGACCGCTACATCTCCGACCGGCAGCTGCCCGACAAGGCAATCGACCTCGTCGACGAGGCTGCTTCGCGACTCCGAATGGAGATCGACTCCTCGCCGCTCGAGCTCGACGAAGCCGAGAGGCGGGTGCGTCAGCTCGAGATCGAGCTGGCGGCGATGGGCAAGGAGTCGAAGCAGACTCGGGAGCCCGTCGAGCGCGAGCTCGCGGAAGCCAAAGAGCGCCGGGACGGGCTCGCGGCTCGCTGGTCGAAGGAGAAGGAGGCGCTCGAGCGGGTCAAGGAGATCATGGAGCGGATCGACGAGCTCAAGTCCGAGGCGGAGCGCGCAGAACGCGCCGGCGACCTCCAGCGGGTGGCCGAGATCCGCTACGGCGAGCTACCGGGCCTGGAGCACGAGCTCACCGAGCGCGACGGGGCCATTCCGCAGGGTGAGCCGATGGTGAAGGAGGAGGTCGACGAGGACGACATCGCCGAGGTGGTCGCACGCTGGACCGGCATTCCTGTCTCGCGGCTGCTCGAGGGCGAGACCGAGAAGCTGATCCACATGGAGGAGCGGCTGCACGAACGCGTCGTCGGCCAGGACGAGGCGGTCGAGGCGGTCGCCAATGCGCTGCGCCGCGCCCGCACCGGTCTCCAGGACCCCAACCGGCCGATCGGCTCGTTCATCTTCCTCGGCCCGACGGGCGTTGGAAAGACGGAGCTCGCGCGGGCCCTGGCCGAGTTCATGTTCGACGACGAGCGCGCCATGGTCCGACTCGACATGTCCGAGTACCAGGAGCGGCACACCGTCGCGCGGCTGGTGGGCGCTCCGCCCGGCTACGTTGGCTACGAGGAGGGTGGCCAGTTGACCGAGGCAGTGCGCCGGCGGCCCTACTGCGTCGTCCTACTCGATGAGATCGAGAAGGCGCACAACGAGGTCTTCGACGTGCTTCTGCAGATTCTCGACGACGGCCGGCTGACCGACGGCCAGGGCCGGACTGTCGACTTCCGCAACACCGTGATCATCATGACCTCGAACATCCGCTCCGTCGATGCGCTCGCCGACCATTTCCGGCCCGAGTTCCTGAACCGGATCGACGAGATCGGCGAGTTCAAGGCGCTCTCGCGTGAGCAGCTAGGTGAGATCGTCGAGCTTCAGCTGACGCGGCTGCGCGAGCGGCTGGCCCAGCGCGGACTCGAGCTCGAGCTGACAGACGAGGCGAAGGAGCTCGTCGCCGAGGCCGGCTGGGATCCGACTTACGGCGCCCGGCCGCTCAAGCGGGCGCTGCAGCGCCTGATCGAGAACCCCCTGGCGCTGCGGCTCCTCGAGGGCGAGTTCGCCGAGGGCGACACCGTCCACGTCGACGCGCGCGACGGCGACCTCGTCTTCGAGAAAGCCGGTGCCCGCGAGCCGGCTGCAGCGTAAGCGACTCCACAAGGTAGCCCGCGCCCTTCCTCGCGGGCGCGCCGGCTAAGAAGCCTGCCATCGATGACCGTGTAAGCGACACGTAAGTTCTGTCGCAAACTTGGCTGAATCAACCGTCATCTCAGTTTGAATACGAGCCGATCTGTTTGAAGCACCATCCACGGGAGCTGCGAAGGCATGCGCGTTCGAGTTCCGGGCGCTTCCGAAGGAATTCCAAGGGGGGAAAGAAGATGACTAGTCCTCGCAATCGGCTGCGACTGCTGGTTCGGCTCGGTGTTCTCGCAGCGGCGGTCGCCGTCTTGTTTGCGGTCGGCGCGAGTCCGGCGCTCGCCCAAAACGTCACATGTGGTCAGGTGATCACGCACAACACGCACGTCAAGAACGATCTCCTGAACTGCCCCGGCGACGGTCTCGTGATCGGGGCAAGCAACATCAAGCTCAACCTGGGCGGGCACACGATCGACGGCGTGAACGGTGCGACGGCTGACGGAATCAACAACACGGGCGGCTTCGACAACGTCAAGGTCGTGCACGGCACCGTTCAGCAGTTCCATATCGGCCTGGAGCTCAACGGGGCCGACGGAAACAAGCTCGAGCACCTGACCGTGACGCAGAACCCGTTCGACGGCATTCGCCTGACGGCCTCGAACGACAACAGGATCAGTCACGTCGACGAGTCGGCGAGCTTCGACGGGATCTTCCTCGTCAACTCCGACCACAACGTCGTGACCCACAGCCAGGCCAACTCGAACGGCAGCTCAGGCATCGTGCTTCAGTTCCTGAACGACTTCAACAAGGTCGACCACAACGTCGCGCATGACAACGGCGCTTGGGGGATCACCTCGGACGGGTCGACGCACGACACCTACACGCACAACAAACTCACCAAGAACGGCGTCGCCGGCCTCGAGCCGTTCAACGGCATCAGCCTCAACGTCAGCAAGAACAAGGTGTTCAAGAATCATGTCGGCATTGACTTCTTCAACACCGACAACAGCGTGCTGAAAAACAACAAGGTTCGCTCGAACACCCTCGATGGAATCCACACCGGCGCCGGTTCAACCGGGGATCTGCTGGTCAAGAACCACTCGAACCTGAACGGACACGACGGCATTCACGTCGACAACGCAGGGAACACGCTCACCAAGAATCACGCGGACAAGAACGTGAATCTCGGCATCTTCGCCTTTACCGGCAACGTGGACGGGGGCAAGAACACGGCGCACAAGAACGGAAATGCGCTCCAGTGCGTCGGGGTCGTCTGCAAGTAGGACGTTCCTGAGCGATCGACTCGCGAGGGCCCTCACCTGAGGGCCCTCGTTCTTGCCAGGGTCTACCGCTCGAGCGGCGCCATCGTCAGGCCGAGCTCCTTCAAGCTCTGCCAGTACAGCTCGGCGGGCTCGCGGTGACCCGACCAGACGACCGCCTGGCCGGTCTTGTGGATCCGGTTCGCAAGCGTCATTCCCTGGTCGAAGCCGACGCCGGGCAGGACTCGTGCGAGCGCGGCGGCGACGCCTTCGAAGGTGTTGTGGTTGTCGTTGAGGACGATTACGCGCCAGGCATCGCCGCTTCTGCGGCCAGTGTCGCGCGTGGGCCGCTCTTTCGTCGGCGTGGACGGAGCGACGGTCATTCGGGCGCTGCCGGACGCATTTCGCTCATCCTTTGACGCTAGCGCTTGTTCCGCTTTTGTGACACACACGCCTCACACTTGTCACAGTTTTCGACGTAGCGTGTCGGTGGGCGGGAGTGGTGGCGACCCAGGTCTCGCGTGTACACAGGAACGGCCAGCTGGGGAGGGCCTAGCGAAACGGAGTCTGTGCCGTCGGGCCGCGCTGCTCGCCCCGAGGCCACGTCCTCAGTCGCGTCAATAGCTTCCTGCTATTGACGCTCCCTGCGTCCTTGCCTCGGAACGACCATCGCACCCCGACGACGAGCGCCGTTCCGCTAGGCCCTCCTGAAACGGGTAGGTTCGCGGACGATGGCACGCCAGAAGAGGCGCCGCGAGCCCCAGCCGGCACCGCCGCCGCTACCGCCTGAAACGCGAACGGTGGGCCAGTTGGTCGCCGAGACGATCCGGCTCTACGGGAGCCGGTTCTGGCGCTCCCTTGCCCTGGGTATCGGTCCGGCCGCGGCCGGCCTGATTCTCGCCGAGTCTCCCGGGGTCGCGAGGCTGCCGCTTGCATTGACGGTGGCAGCGGTGGCAGCGAGCCTGTCGTTCGCGCTCGCGACAGGAGTCGTCGCCGGAGAGCGGATTCCACCGAGGCGACTGGCGGAAGCCACAGCGTTCGGAGCGATCACTCTGGCTCCCGCGATCGTCCTGCTCGGCTTGCTCGGCATCCTGGGGCTGCTGCCGGCCGTTGTCTGGCTCGGCTTCGCCGGCCTGATCGTCCCGCTGATCACCCTCGAGCGGCACCGCTCGTACGCCCGTGCCTTCGAGCTCGCACGCGCCGATCTCGCCCATGCGGTCGGCTCGCTGGCCACCCTCGCGCTCGTCGGGCTGCTGACCGCCTACGTCATCTTCTTCACGCTCCGCTCTGCGGGCACGGCGGCGCTGCGGGCGTCGGCGTTCGTCTCCGTTCTCGTCATCTCGCCGCTGCTCTTCCTCGGCGGCGCGCTCCTTTATTACGACCAGCTCGCGCGTGTAGGCTCGGCGCCCCGACGGAGGAGGCGAAATGCCGACGTACATCCTGCTGTCCAACCTGACCGCGCAGGGCGTTCAGACACTCAAGTCGAACCCGGCCCGGCTGCGAGAGGTCAATAGCGACGTCGAGGAGCTCGGCGCTCGCGTCGTGCACCAGTGGGCGACGCTCGGGCCGTTCGATTTCGTCAACGTCGTCGAGGCGCCCGACGCGGCGACGATCGCGAGAGTCTCGGTCGCCCTCGGCGCACGCGGGAGCGCGAAGCTGCAGACGCTGACCGCTCTGACGATCGACGAGTTCCTGAGCGCCCTGGACTAACCGACGTACGCGACAGCGACGCCGGCAGCAAGTGCGGCGTTGTCTGCGATCAGCCGCTTGTTGACGCGGACACTGTCGCCACCGGTCTCTCGGTGGATTTCGGCGAGGACGAAAGGCGTCACGTCCTGGCCTCTCACCTCTTTGGAGCGGGCCTCGACGAGTGCCCGCTCGACCAACTCCTCGACGTCGATGCTCTCCGCCGGCGCCTGCGCCAGGAGCAGACCGGCGCGGCAGAGCGACCAGTGCGCGTGTGCCACCGCGGCGGCTTCGTCCGCCGTCGTGACGGTTGCCGGGACCGGTGGACCGCCCTCGGCGGTGTAGAAGAGCGGAAGCGTCTTGGCCCGCCACCCGAGCACCGGCACGCCGAGCGTCTCGAGCGCTTCGAGCGTTGCGGGCACGTCCAGCAACGACTTGACGCCGGAAGAGACCACGAGCACGGGCGCCCGGGCGAGCTCGGCGAGGTCGGCTGAGACGTCCGGCCGCTGCGCGAACCCGCGATGGACGCCGCCGATTCCGCCGGTTCCCAGAAAGCGAATCCCGGCGGCGGAGCAGGCAGCGAGCGTGCCGCCGACCGTCGTCGCGCCGAGGACGCGCTCGGCGACGCACACGGCAAGGTCTCGCGGCCCGGCCTTGCGCGCCGACTCGCCGGCGTCCGCGAATCGTCCGAGCTCGTCAGCCGACAGACCGATCCGCACCGCACCGTCGAGCACGCCGACCGACGCCGGCACCGCACCGGCGTCGCGCACGCGTCGTTCGGCCTCGAGCGCGACGCCGAGGCCCTCGCCGGCCGGAAACCCATGTGCGACCAGCGTCGTCTCGAGCGCGACAACCGGCCGCCCGGCTTCGAGCTCGGCACGAACCTCCGCCGAAAGTTCGATCACGGCATCGTTCCGAGTTGCGAGACGCATCGCGCGGCCGTTTCGAGTGCGAGCTCGACACCGCCGACCAGGTAGCCGGCCGCGAAGGCGTCACCCGCACCCGTCGTGTCGACGACCTCAGTGGACAAAGCCGAAAACTCGGAACGCTCGTCGCTCCGCTCGATCGCGCAGCCCGCCGCGCCGCGCTTCAGTACCCAGATCGCGTGCGGCGCGGCACCGGAACCCACCACTTCCCGCTCCTCCTCGTTCGCGAAGACGAGCTCGGGATGGAGCTCCTCGAGCGCGCGGCGGAGTCGTTCCGGCCCGAAGTTCGAGATGACGCGTGTGGAAGCGAGGTCGACGCTGATCGCGCCGCCGCCGGCGCGCACCAGTTCGGCCGCCAGCGCTGCGGCTTCGTCGATCGGCGAGGACATGACGCTGTAACCAGAAAGGTGAAGATGCGTGCTGCCTTCGAACCAGGCGGGCTCGAGCTCGTCCGCCGACAGCGTCGGCGCGACGCCTCGGTCGCTGGCCATCGCGCGGCCTCCGTCGCGGCCGACGATCGAGACGACCACCCCGTTTCGACCGAGCGCAACCGGCCCGAACACCTCGACCCCGCGCCGCGCAAGCTCTCCCGCGGCGAGGGCAGCGGCCGGGTCGTCGCCGCGCTTGCCGACGAACCGCGCCTCAGCGCCGAGGGCAGATGCCCAGGCAGCGACGTTGGCAGCCTGACCTCCGGCGCCGGTTCTCGTCGCAGCCGCGGCGTCGGTTCCGGGCTCCAGCGGCTGCTCGAGGCGAACGATCACGTCGAGCAGCAGGTCGCCGAGCGTGCAGAGGACTAGGCGTGGCATCGCCGTACAATCGTTCCATGGACTGGGAACGCCGGAGCGCCCGCGTCCGCACGTTCGTGCTCGGGGGGCTAGTCGGCGCCTCGGCCGTGCTCGCCGCCGCGCGGCGCCGGCGAAGCGCCGAGAAGCGGCCGCCGCGAGCGGGCTTGGCCGCTTTCGAAGACGCCCCGTGCCATCGTGAGCTGGTCGAGCTCGAGCGCAGGGAGGGAGAGGAGCGCGAGGAGTAGCCGGCCGAGGCCGTGAACCTTCCAACTCCGTCTTGCGCTCTGCGCCGGGTGTCGGAAGGACCCGTTGCTACTGTCAGATCGTGCCAATCTACGAGTACCGTTGTCCGAACGGACACGTTTTTGAGCTCTTTCAGCGCATGGGTGACCCGCCGCCCGAGAATTGCGAGATCTGCGGCGAGGGACCTGTCGAGCGCGTCCTTTACCCGGTCGCCGTGCACTTCAAAGGCTCGGGGTTCTACTCGACTGACTACGGCCGAGGCTCGCGGAAGAAGGAACCGTCGACGGACGGGGGCGGCGGCGATTCGGACTCGAGCTCGAAGAAGGACTCGGACAAGAAGTCCGAGACGAAGTCCGCGGAGGCCTGAGGTTTTTAACCTCCGGGCGGCAGCTTGTTCACATAGCAGCCGGGCGGATACGTGTCGCCGTTCGGCGGCGGCGGCTGCGGCGCCGACTCGCCTTTGACCATCGCGATCACTGTCGCGTTGTCCTCGCTCGGGTCGATGTAACCGCCGTCGGCTTTGCCGCCGAGCCGGCAATGGAGCGTCGTTCCGGCGCGCATTTTCAGCCAGCCCAGCTGGACGAACTCCGTCGGCGTGAGGTCGGTCGCCATCGGCTTCATCAGATCACCGCCGATGAAGGGGAGCTTGAAAAAGGTGCCGGCGCTCGAGAGCTTCGACATCAACGCTTGCACCACCTCCTGCTGCCTCGCGCCGCGCGTGATGTCGGAATCGGCCGGATTCAACACGTTCTCTCGCACACGTGAATAGATCAGCGCGCGGTAGCCGTTCATGTGCTGGACGCCCTTCCGAAAGCGCCAGCCCTTCCATCGCTGGCAGCGCTCGCTGGTCGAGTAGGGGCAGTCGAACTTGTTCGAGAGGATGGGCTCGGGGACGTTGATGTCGACCCCGCCGAGCTTGTCGATCAGCTTGCTGAAGCTGTGAAAGTTGACGACGATGATGTGATTGATCGGCAGCCCGGTGTACTCGTGGATCGTGCGCGCCGCGAGTCGAGCTCCGCCGATCTGGAAGGCGGCGTTGATCTTGTCGGGCCCGTGTCCGGGAATGTCAGGGACGCGGAGGTCGCGCGGGATCGAGAGGTAGATCAGCTTGTGGTGCTTCGGATCGGTGCGGAGAATCTGGATGGAGTCCGAGTGCTGGTCAGAGGCCCGCGAGGCATTCAGAGAGTGGTCGGTGCCGAGTAGGAGGATGTCGCTCGCGTGGGAGAGCATCATCCCGTTGTCCGGAGCCAATGCGAGCCGAACGGACTCCGGCAAGCGCTTGTTCGCATCCTTGACGCCGCTGCGGAACGAGAGGTACCCGGCAAGCGTCCAGAAGAACAGCGCGAGTACGAGCACGAGGACTGTCA
>WNFX01010377.1_pt1 | contig 21706 bp, 16 predicted proteins | sample 5400111 | NCBI WGS metagenome assembly WNFX01 (sample SAMN13153363, study PRJNA577476) | soil metagenome | isolation source: 40 cm soil or saprolite under grassland replicate 1 | place: USA:California | collected 2016-06-15 | reverse complement strand
CTTCGGCGGCCTCCGGGTGATCCTGCTTGACATTGACGCGTTCGAGCTGAAATCGAGTAGCGGGTGTCAAACCCGGTGGCTCTTTGTGTGCCGGGTTTGACTTTCCAGGACGACTACTCGTGCAGCCGAGCCGCCGCACCAAGGTAGGCGAGAGGACGGTCGCGCAGGCAACGAAATGGACGTCAGCCGTCGGCGCGTGTGTCCGACCGCACGGCGCCACGAGGCTTGCCGGCGGAGTCGAGGGTTGTCTTTCCGATCGCCTCTGTCACGATCTTCGTGAGGAATCTGGTGTTCGAGATCGTCGGCCGAGAGGAGGAACTCGCCTCTGTCGCCGCGTTCGTCGACGATCGGCGAGACGGGCCCGCTGCGCTCGTGCTGGAGGGCGAGGCGGGTATCGGGAAGTCGACGCTCTGGCTGGCAGGTGCCGAGCATGCGCGGACGCAGGGACTGCGCGTCCTCTCGTCGCGCCCGGCCGAGGCTGAGCGCACTCTCGCTCACCTGGGACTGGGCGATCTGCTCGAGGCCTGGCTCGATGAGACGCTGCCTGCGCTCTCGGCGCCGAGACGGCGCGCACTCGAGATCGTGACGCTGCGAGCGGAAGCGTCAGCTGATCCCGTCGATGAGCGCGCGCTCGCGGTCGCGGTGCGCGACGTGCTTGAGCTTCTCAGCGAGCGCGAGCCAGTGGTGATCGCCGTTGATGATGTCCAGTGGCTCGACCCATCGTCGTCGAGCGCGCTTGCCTTCGCCCTCCGCCGGCTCGCTGGGAGCGATGTTCGCCTGTTGCTGGCCCGGCGGCTCGTCGATGAAGTGCGGCCGTCGGGACTCGAGGACGTGCTTCTTGCGGAACGCATCACGCGGCTGGCGGTGAGCCCGCTCAGCATCGGCGCGCTCCACCAGCTCTTGCGCGACCGGCTCGGCCGATCATTCGCGCGCCAGACGCTTCTCCGTATCCACGAGCGATCGGGCGGGAATCCGTTCTTCGCGCTGGAGCTTGCTCGCGTTCTCGACGCGGACGTCGATCCACTCGAGCCGCTGCCGGTCCCCGGAACGCTCGAAGAGCTGCTGCGCGCGAAGATCGCCGATCTCCCCGCCGCCACCCGCGAGGCGCTCGCGCTCGCGTCCGCGCTCGGCACGCTCTCGGAGTCGCTGCTCACGCGCGCGGGTGTTGCGGTGGAGGTGCTCGAACCGGCAGCGGCGGCCCACGTGATCGAGCGCGAGGATGGGACGATCCGCTTCACCCACCCGCTGCTGTCGTCGGTCCTCTACCACGACCTCGGGGAGAAGCGGCGGAGCGTGCATGGGCGGCTCGCGCGAAGTTCCGAAGACCCGCTCCTTCGCGCCCGTCATCTCGCGCTATCGAAGGATAAGCCGGACGCTGCCATCGCCGCCGCGCTCGACGAGGCCGTGAGGCTGGCGATCGATAACGGCACGTCCGCCGTCGCCGCCGAGCTCGCCGAGCACGCCGTCCGGCTGACGCCGTCGGACGCACACGACGCGCGCCATCGCCGGATGCTGGCCGCCGCACGCGCGCATCGGGCGGCCGGCGAATGGACGCGCGCGCGGACGATCGCAACCGATCTGCTGGCCGAGACGGCCGAGTCGGAGGTCGGCTCATGGCGCGCGGAGGCGCTCGTGCTCTTGTCCGAGCTCGAAAGCGTCGATCGTGCCACGGAGCTACTCGGGGAAGCCCTGGACGAAGCTGTCTCCCGGCCGGCGCTCCAGTCACTCATCCACTGTCGCCTCGCGTGGGTGACGCGCTTCCGAACAGAGTTCGACCACGCCGGCGCGGCGCTCGAGCTGGCCGAGCAGCTCGAGAACGACATGCTGCGAACCCGCGCACGCGCGGTCCAGGCGATCCTCGGCTGGTTCGCGGGCAGCGCGGAGGCTCCGGGCGATCTCCCAGCGCTGGTTCAACACCTCCCGGGCGCCCTCGGCGGCGAGCGACTGGTACAGGAAGCGACACAGGCGATCGTGAACACCTTCGCGCCGGCCTCGAAGAGAGACGAGGCACGGGCCATGCTCGAGCGCGAGCACCACGAGTGGCGCGACCGCGACGAGCCGCGCAGTGCCCGCGCGCTCTGGGGGCTTGCCTGGCTCGAGTTCTGGGCCGGGCGCTGGACGCTTGCGGCCGAACACGCAGATCGCGCGCACGACATCGCGATCCAGTACGGCCTCGAGGTACCCCAGGACCACCTCCCGATCGCGGTCATCGCCGTCCACCGGGGACAGCTGGAGGTGGCACGCGAGCATTCGGAGCGAGCCCTCGACCTTGCTCGAGAGCAGTTCGGGTTCCACCCACCCCAGCACATGGCGGTCCTGGGGCTTGTCGCGCTCGGGGGTGGAGACCGGTCCGCTGCGCTCGAGTGGCTCGACAAGGCGCACCGGCGGGCAGCGGCGCTCGGGTGGGGCGAGCCGAGCCTCCGCTGGTGGACCCCCGATCACGCCGAGCTGCTCCTCGAGCTCGGCCGCATCGACAAGGCCGTTCGCCTCATCGACGTCTGGGAGGCGGACGCGGCCCGAGTCGCCCGCGAGTGGGTGCTCGCGCACGTCACGCGGTGCCGCGGCCTCGTCGCCGCCGCGCATGCGGAGATCGAGCAGGCGCTCGCCCTGTTCGCGCAGGCGGTCGCCGAACACGACGCGGTCGGCGATCCGTTCGGCTGCGCCCGGGCACTGCTCGCGCTCGGGGTCGTAAGACGTCGCGCCCGCCAGAAGCGCCCGGCCCGGCAAGCGATCGAGGCGTCAGCCGAGGCGTTTGAGACGATTGGCGCCTCAGGCTGGGCAACGAAGGCGCGCGCTGAGCTCGAACGGGTCAGCGGGCGCAAGCGGGCGGCAGGGCTGACGGCCGCCGAACGGCGCGTCGCGGCCCTGGTTGCCGAGGGCAGAACGAACCGGGAAGTCGCCGCCGCGCTGTTCCTCGGCGAACGAACGGTTGCGAGCCACCTGACCCACGTCTACGCGAAGCTCGGCGTCCGATCGCGCACCGAGCTTGCCCGCCGGCTCCGCATCGACGAACCCGTATAGCCCGGTCAAAGTTCAGACGTTCTGACGTTTCCACCGCAGCGCCGACGCCGTAGCGTCGAGCGCATGCCGAGCTACCTCGTCGAGACCTACCTCGCTCGTGGCCAAGCGGGAGAGCGCACCGCCCGCGAGCGGCGGGCACGCTCGGCAGCGGAGGAGCTGACGCGGAACATGAGCCGCGTTCGCTTCGACCACGCGATTCACGTTCCCGAGGACGAGATCTGCTTCTACGTCTTCGACGCCCCATCGGCTCGCGACGCAGCACGGGCGGCGCAGCGCGCCGGGCTCGATCCCCTCCGCATCGTCGAAGCGGTTCCGTCCAGAAAGGAGGAGGCATGAAACGGAAATGGATCTGGGTCCTTGCCCTCGCTCTCATCGGCGTTGCCGTGTACGCAGGCAACGTCCTCGCGACGCAGTCGCAAGGATTCAGCGGCACGACGCTCGCTAAGGGGAGTTTCGGAAGGATCTCCTCCCACGTACAAACGCAAGACCCGCAGTTCTGGAACGAGGTCATCAAGACGGAGGGCGATTCCGACCTCTACGTCCAGCAGAACACGTGGGATCCCAGCACCTGCGGCGGGTGCGTTCCCAGCACCGGCTGGCACACGCACCCCGGGCCGAGCCTGGTAATCGTCACGCAGGGCACGGTGACTGAATACGACGGCGATGATCCGAGCTGCACGCCGCACGTGTACTCCGCTAACGGCACGAACGCGTTCATCGACATCGGCGGCGGGGCCGTGCACATCATCCGAGACGAGAGCGGCGCCGTGGCGAAAACGATCGCGGTCCAGCTCATCCCGGCAGGTGCGACTCGACGGCAGGACGTCACTCCGGCTCCCGGCAACTGCCCATTCTGAGCCCCGGCAGGACCGGAGGGCGGCACCCGCCGCCCTCCGGTCTGTTCGCCCCCGCGCAGATCCCGATCCGTTATCCGTTATCCATCAAGACAACGGCGCATGCCGCGCACATCCCGCGGGAGGCCGCCGCAAGCTTCCGGCGGCACCCGCGGATTCCCGTAGGCCGACGAGAGAAACACCCTGCTCTTCCGTGAAATCCCCGCCGATCCCCGCTCAGCCCGCAAGGGCCAAGACCGGCCTGTCACGCCGGAGGTCGCGGGTTCGAGTCCCGTCGCTCCCGCTGAAAACATCCTGCAAATCCAGATCTTTTGTTGCCTACATCGGCGCAAACGACCGCCGGTCTCTCCGCATCCCGCACTCATCCCGAATGAGACCGAGAACAGCGGTTTTGCAGGGATTTTCTTCTCTGCAGATGACCATGGCAGGCTGTCATCCCGCACCCGAATCTGCTGTGGACGGCATCGCGGCTCCCGGAAGAGCTCGCGAAGCTGCCCGACAGGGTCCAGCGTCACCTCGTGATAGTTACTGTCTTCGTCATATCGAAAGAAGCAGTGATGACGTTCCGCTTCAGGCCGATGAGCCAGGCAGACGCCGAGGCGATCGCGGGGTGGCACTACCCTGAACCGTTCTCGTTCTACGACTGGGCAGCCGATCCGAATGATCTCGCCGAACTGCTCGACCCGACGGCACGTGGCGACGGTTACTTCGCAGTCGAGGACGAGGACGGAAGCCTGATCGGCTTCTTCCATTTCAAGACACCCCACGGCCCGACACTGGAGATCGGGCTCGGGTTGCATCCGGAACGGACGGGACAGGGTCTCGGGAAGAGCTTCGTCGAGGCAGGGCTCGACTTCGGCCGTGCGCGCTTCGTCCCGAGAGAGTTCACGCTCTCCGTCGCCAGCTTCAACCGGCGCGCAATCAGCGTGTACGAGCGCGTCGGCTTCTCGGCGGTCCGCGTCTTCTCGCACTGGACGAATGGCGCCGAGTGGGAGTTCGTTGAAATGGAACGACCCGCCTAGCAAGCCCCGCACATGCATTCGGGCGGGCAAGGGCTCGCTCGAGTGATCGGCTCATATTCTGGAGGAATATCCTGGGCAACGACTCCGTTTGGGACAGGTTCTGGGGACAGTTCGAGGATTTTCGTGCCGTACCGGCGGAAGCGGGTCGCAGTCTCTGAAACCCCTTAAGGGGTGCCACCGGTCAGCACGACCAGCGTCTCTAGGGCGGGATCCGAAAGACCTCCACGGGGGGCCTCTTTCCCTTCAGCGTCAGCCGTTGTCGCGCCGCGTCAGGGTACGCTCGTGCAACCGCCTCATAGGTCGGCGCGTCGGTGACGATCTCGCCGTCGCGCGCAACCGATGTGAGACGTGCGGCCGTATTCGTGACGTCACCGACCGCTGTGAAGTCCTTGTATCCGCCGCCGCCCACGTTGCCGACGAATTCCTCACCGCTGGCCACGCCGATCCCGACCTCGAGGCCGCCGGCGGCGGAATCGGTGTAGCGGACGGCCCGTACGAGCGAACGGGCGGCCTCGACGGCCTTCCGCCGGTACTGGGGCCCTGCGATCCCTGGAACGAACAAAGCCATCACCTCGTCGCCGGCGATCTGGCCAAGGAGCCCGGCCTGCGCCAACAGTGCGGCCGAAGCAGTCTCGTAGAAGCGCTGCAGGAACTCATGCACCTGCGCCGCCGGGAGCTTCTCGCAGATCGGCGTGTATCCGCGAACGTCGGCGAACAGGATCGCCAGCGGCACGATCGCACCGCCCTCGGGCGCGTGTTCGATGCACCGGGCGCAGATCTGCGGGTTCTTGCGCGAGGGGGAATAGCCGATCCGCTTGACGGCTCCCGCATAGGGGCCCCGAAAGGGCGCATTGCAGAACTTGCAGCGCCAGGGGCTTGGGAGGAGCCCGAACAGCCGCCGACCCGCGCGAAAGGGGAACGCGAGTGAGTGCTGTCCGGCGAGGATCCCCGCCCAGCGCTCGCTCATCGGCGGGACTCGCTCCACGTCGTCGCTCGCCACGCGGTGTACCTCGGGCCGAGACGTGCTCATGGCATCCCACCCCTCTTCGGCGGCTCGTTCCGCATGTGCCGGCCGGACTGATCGGTCATCACAACGGGCGCCAGCACCGCGGCGATGAGCCCGGCGACCACGAGTAGCGCCGCAACGGCTCGCAGCACGCGCCGCGCGCTGAGGTAGAAGACGACTAGGGCGGCTAAGACGACAGTGAGGTCGATCAGCGAGCTGACCCACCACGGCCACCACCACGTATCACGGAGCATGGCGATCACGCCGCGCTCGCGCCGTGGCTGGTCAGCCAGTTAACGCCGTTCCCCGACGCGAGTTCGGCGAACGCGCGTACAGGGACGGAAGCCCCGCCTGCGACGCGGAGCGGGACGGCGAAGAATCGGAACCCCTCGCGAGGGAGACCGCGGAGGTTGCAGAGGTGCTCGACAACGAGCACTCCGGCTCGAAGGAGCCGCGTCCGAGCCTGGAACGCAAGGTCGGCGGTGTCGTCGACGTTCCAGAAATCGACGCCGACGAGGGCGGCACCGCCGCCCACGAGGAGATCGAGTACCTCGATGTGAAGGTACGGCCCGGGCTCCCAATACCGCGCGGTCCCCCAGCGCTCGTCCCAGCCCGTCCGGATGATGACCGCCCTGTCCTTGATGGCCTTCGTGTCGAGCTCGAGTGTGACCGCACCGAACTGAGCGGCGGCATCCACCACCACCCCGGGAATGCCAGCGACGGCGCCGAGGGGGATCCGGCTCAGATCGTCTCCGTCCTCGAAGCGGTGAAACGGTGCGTGAAGACACGTCGCCACGTGACGAGCCTCCAGGCGCGGCGGGTCCCGTTCGAGGACGTGACCGAGCTCGACGAACCTCGCCACCTAACCGCTCCCATTGCAGCCGATGTAACTGCCGGCCGCCGTCGCAGGTGAGATTGCCGCCGATGTGGTTCGTCGTCGAGGCGCCGGTTGCCCACAGAAGCCCGCTCTTGAGCAATACGTTCCCGCGGACCCGCGCGCCGCGGCGGTCGCCGAGGAAACCGAGATTCCCGCCCGCCCGATAGACGATCCCGCCCCTCACGAGTCCGCGATCGAAGAGCCACACCATCACGCACTGCTTCCCAGCGGCTCGGACAGAGCCGTCGATCCTTCCGCCCTTGAGAGAGAGCGCGACATAGCGGGACGCCTTCCCGCAGCGCCGGTCGGTGCTCCGCACCGTGACGTTCCCGTTGACCCTCCCGGTCACGACGCAGACGCGGGGATAGACGCTGATCTCGAGGTTCGCCGAGAGCGTGCCGTGGATTGCGTTCCGATACGGCCGCTGCGCGCAGTTGACCGTCTTTTTCGTGTACTGGGCCTGCGTCGCGCCCGATGAAACAGCGCCTACGAAAGCAAGCGCCGCAACAGCCGCAATACCGTTTACGCGCATGATGAGCTCACTCCTTTCCGTCAACCTTCTCTTCGTCTGCAAGGCGTAACGACCGGCGTTACGCGTGTAACCCGACCGCGCGCGCCGCTGGACGGGAAGGGCGGCTCATGCGAGCATTTACGCCATTCCCTTTCGGACGGGAGGCCCAGGCAGGCTCGACCGTGAACCAGGTCGCTCCTCTTTCCAAGAGCCCGCTCTTCGTCGGGCGTGAGCGGGAGCTCACCGCCCTCACGGCCGGGCTCGACGACGCGCTCGCCGGGCGGGGTGCACTCTTTCTCGTCTCGGGTGAGCCCGGAATCGGAAAGAGCCGCCTTACCGACGAGCTAGCGACGCGGGCCCGGGCCCGGGGGGCACGCGTTCTCTCGGGGCGCTGCTGGGAGGCTGGGGGCGCGCCCGCGTACTGGCCGTGGGTGCAGTCGCTTCGCTCGTACGTCCGCGATCTCGACGCGGAGGCGCTTCGCACCCAGCTCGGGCGCGGCGCCGCCGATCTCGCCCAGCTCCTGCCAGAGGCGGGAGACGTCTCGTCTGAGCCCTCCCGGTCCGTCGAAGTCGACCCGGAGACGGCGCGTTTCCAGCTCTTCGAGGCTGTTGCTGAGTTTCTCCGCAACGGAGGAGAGGCCCGGCCGCTCGTGCTCGTCCTCGACGACCTCCACGCAGCGGATACGCCCTCGCTCCTCCTCTTACAGTTCCTGGCAACCGAGCTCGCCGACGCGCGGCTGCTCGTCGTCGGCGCCTACCGCGACGTCGACCCAACGCTTCACGATCCCCTTTCGTCGGCCCTCGGCGAGCTCGCGCGACTGCCGGTGACGCGGATGCTCGCGCTTTCCGGCCTCGACAGGCCGGAAGTCGCGACGTTCATTGGAGGAAGCGCCGGCGTCGAGCCTGACGAAGCTCTCGTCGCCGCCATGTACGAAGAGACCGAGGGGAATCCGCTTTTCCTGGACGAGGTCGTGCGACTCCTCGTCTCGGAGGGAAAGCTGGCCGACGTCGCGCTCGCGCCCTTCCCGCGACTCGAGATCCCGCACGGGATTCGCGCGGTGATCGACCATCGAGTCGGACGCCTCTCGGAGGAGTGCCGGAGCGCTCTAACGCTTGCCGCTGTCCTCGGTCGGGAGTTCAGCCTCGACGCTCTCGCGCTCGTCAGCGGGTCCTCGGCGGGCCGGATCGTCGACCTCCTGCAGAACGCGATAGCCGAGCGAGTCGTGACGCAGGCCGCACCCGGCCGGCTCCGTTTCTCACACGCTCTCATCCGTGACGTCCTCTACGACGAGCTCCCGCAGGCCCGTCGGATCCGGCTCCATCGCGAGATCGGCGAGGCGCTCGAGCGTGTGTACGACGAGCATGAGCCCCACCTCACCGAGCTCGCCCACCACTTCATCGCCGCCGCTCCAGCAGGCGACGTCCAGAAAGCAATCGAGTACGCCGAGCGCGCCGGCGCAAGAGCGGCGAGGCTGCTCGCATACGAGGAGGCCGCTCGGCTGTTCCAGATCGCGCTCGACGCCCTCGAGCAAAAGGAGCCGGTCGACAACGACACGTGTTGTGAACTCCTTCTCGAGCTTGGGGATGCTCAGGCGCGCGCGGGGGACTTCGCCGCCGCCAAGAAGACCTTCCTTCAGGCGGCCGACCTCGCCAAGCGGGAGTCGATGCCCGAGCGACTCACACGCGCGGCGCTCGGGTACGGGGGCAGGTTCGTTTGGGACCCGGGCCGCGGAGACCCCTACCTGCGGCCGCTGCTCGAGGAGGCGCTCGCTGTTCTCCCGGCAGGCGACGACGAGCTTCGCGTTCGAGTGATGACTCGACTCGCCGGAGGCCCGCTCGCGGATGTCCATGAAGCCGAGCGGCGGCGGGACACCTTGAGCCTCAAAGCCGTCGAAATGGCCCGGCGGCTCCGGGATCCGGCGACGCTCGCCTACGCGCTCGATGGCAGATGGACTGCGATCTGGGGACCGGACACGCTCGATGAGCGTCGTGCCGTCGCGCGCGGTGTGGTCGACAGCGCCCGCGCAGCCGGGGACAAGGAGCTGCTCCACGACGGCCACATCTGGTGCGCACTCGCGGGGCTGGAGTCCGGAGACATGAGCGTCGTCGACTCCGAGCTCGAGGCGCAGGCACGCCTCGCCACCGAGTTGCGCCAACCCGCGCAACTTTGGTTCGGGGTCGTGCTCCGCGCGACGCTTGCGAGCTTCGAAGGGCGGTTCGCGCACGCCGAAGAGCTCATCCCCCAGGCGGCCGACCTCGCGCGCGCCGCCGGCGTGATTGCCGACGTCTACCGCACCGTGCAGCTCTGGGCGCTTCGGCGTGAACAGGGCCGACTCGACGAGGTCGCATCAGCCCTGACAGACGCGATCCACCGCTACCGGATGTACGACGTACTGCGTTCCATCGGCGTTCACGCGGCGATGGAGCTCGGACGCAAGCAGGACGCGAGCGAAGCACTCGAGGCCCTTACGGCCAACGGCTTTGCAGCTCTGGCCCGGAACGATGACTGGATCTTCGACCTGTGCCTCCTGGCCGATGTCTGTCACGCAGTGGGCGACACAGCGCGCGCCGGTCAGATCTATGAGCGCCTGATCCCGTACGCAGACCGAAACGCCGTGAATCCGCCTGCCGCGTGCGTCGGCGCCGCAGCGCGATCCATCGGCGTGCTCGCCGCGATGGCCGAACGCTGGGAAGAAGCGGAACACCACTTCGAGCGCGCGCTCGCGATGAACTCAAGAATGGGTGCACGGCCTTGGCTTGCCCGAACTGCTTACGACTGGGCGGACATGTTGCTCCGACGCGCGGGGACCGCAGACCGAGACCGAGCAGCGAAACTCCTCAACCGTGCGCAGGCGATCGGACACGAGCTCGGCCTGTGCGCGCTGGAGCGGCGGATCGCGTCGCTTGCCGAGCGGACGACAGAGCGTGCACCCGAGCACACCCGAGCACCGCAGGAGCGCCGAACCAGCTTCCGCCGCGACGGCGAGTACTGGTCGATCGACTACGAAGAGGACACGCTCCGGCTCAAGGATTCCAAGGGCCTTCGCTACCTGGCGCGGCTGCTCAGAGAGCCAGGTCGCGAACTCCACGCGCTCGATCTCGTCGCCGGCGAGCGTCCTGGGGTGCGCCCGGTCCGAACGCCGGAGCCCGGGCTCGCGTCTTCGTCGCCCGGCGACATGGGCGAGACGCTCGACGCGCAAGCGAAGGCGGAGTACCGCCGCCGGCTGGATGAACTGGAGGACGAACTGGACGAAGCGCAGGCGTTCGGCGACCCGGAGCGATTGGCGCGCGCGCAAGAGGAACGGGACTTCCTCGTTGGCGAGCTCGTCGGCGCCATCGGTCTCGGCGGCCGCGACCGCCGAATGGGATCACCCGCCGAGCGAGCCCGCGTAAGCGTAACGCGGGCGATCCGCTCGGCGCTCGCACGCATCCACGAGCACAGTCCGGCGCTTGGGGACCATCTCGAACGCACGATCCACACGGGGACGTTCTGCTCGTACGCACCAGACCCGCGCGCGCCGGCCGACTGGCAAATCTGAGTCCTCCTGAGCACACGAGTTGCGGCTGTTACAACGGTAACAGCGTTTCTCACGCCTCCTAGACAGCTGGCACAACTTGACTACCAAGGAGGTGAAAGGGCATGAAGACTTCGTCTCCGTCTCTGCTCTGGAGATGGGCAAGCGCGGGCGTGCTCGCCGTCGCCGTCGCCGCTGCTGCGGCGACCGTCGAGCTCACGTCGGGAGCGTCGGCGAGGGCTACGGAAGCGCAGGCCTGCGAACCAAGCGCGGCGTCGCCAGCGGCGATAGGCAACGCGGTCACCGACTGGAACTTGATCGCGGAGAACGCGATCACTACCCCTCCTCCGCAGGGCGCGCCGCCGCGGCCTGTCGGAAGCTCGCTCGTTCACGAGGGGATCGTCCAGGCGGCGATCTACGACGCCACGGTCGCGATCGAGGGCGGCTACGAGCCCTTCGTTACGTCCCCGTCGGTGACCCGGCCGGCCTCGACGGCGGCTGCGATCGCTACAGCCGCCTGCTTAGTACTGGTCGATCACGTGCCCGATCAGGCCTCGAGCGTCGAGGCCCAGTACGACGCGTACCTGGCCGCGATCCCGGACGGGTCGGCGAAGGACAACGGCATCGCGGTCGGCGCGCAGGTCGGGGATGCGATCGTCGACTGGCGGAGCGGCGACGGCCTAAACAGCGACCCTAACTGGCAACAGCCGCCGCCGGGGCCGGGCGTCTTCGAGCCCTACCCGGCGGGAACCAAGCCAGTCGATATCAGGCTGGCAGAGGTAACCCCGCTGACGCTCACCTCGAACGACCAGTTCCGACCCGAAGGGCCGAACCCGCTGACGAGCGCCGAGTACGCCGAGGACTTCAACGAGGTCAAGGCTTACGGCCGGGTCGACAGCGCCGTCCGGACGCCCGAGCAGACGCAAACGGCGCTGTTCTGGTCGGAGAACACAGCCCGGCAGTGGCCTCGCGCGGAGCGGGCACTCGCCCTCGACAGGGGACTGAACCTCGCGGAGAGCGCGCGAATGCTGGCGCTGGCGCAGGTGGCAAACGCCGACGCGCTCCTCGCCTGCTTCGACGGCAAGTACCACTACCTCTTCTGGCGGCCGGTCTACGCGATCCAGCGCGCCGACACCGACGGCAACCCCGCGACCGCGGCCGATCCGAACTGGACGCCGCTCCTCAACGTCAACCATCCCGAGTACCCGGGAGCCCATGGTTGCGGGACGACGGCGGTGACAAAAGCCCTGGCGGGGTTCTTCGACACGGACAGGGTCACCTTCTCGGTCGAGAGCGCCGTGACTGGGACAACGCGCAGCTACGAGCGGTTCCGCGACTCCGCCAAGGAGGTCTACGACGCGCGCACTTGGGCTGGCCTCCACTTCCGCAACTCGACGATGGAGGGCGCCCAGATCGGCAAGAAGGTCGCGCGCTACGTGGTCGCGAACTTCTTCCGGCCGGTCGGGAAAGACGTCGCGCGAGCGGCGCTATCGTCCGATTTCAAGAACGGAGCTTCCGCACGCCGAAAAGAGGGCCGTTGAGCTCGGACAAGAACAAGCTCCTCCGGCGCCGAACGACCTGGATTGTCCTCGCCGGAGCTCTTTCGGCTTTCGCTCTCGCAACATTGCTCGCGGCCCTCAGGAGCACACCCGCGGCCGGGCCGGTTACCGAGCTCGGCGGCGGCGGCGGTACGCCTCCCATGCAGGCGCTCAATGACGTCTGGGGCCTATCGTCGCGGCGCTCGAACTGCACGATGTGCCACAACATCCGATCGCACACGCCGAGTATCGAGGCAGCGGTCTGGGCTCAGCGACCGGTCGTCTTCAACAAGTTCGGCGCCGCCTACCGCGACGTGCTCTTCCAGGAGGTCGCGGCGGGATACACGAGCATCTTCCCCGTGCCCCTACGGCAGAAGAAGGAGGCCGCACGATACCCGCCTCTCCTCGCGAGCGACTCGGACGGGGACGGCTACACCAACGAAGTGGAGCTGACGTTCGGCTCGATGCCGGGCCGCCGCAACAGCCATCCCGCGCGACCGGCGCTGCTACTCGAGCATTGGCGCGCCGTCATCGTGCGGCAGCTGCAGGGGAGGCAGATCGCCCAGCTCGAGCTCGACGCTCGAGTTCGCCGGGTTGGCCGCGATACCGACAGAGACGGCGTCCCCGACGTGCTCGAGCAGTTCGTCGGCTCGGACCCGCGCAGCCGCAAGTCGACGCCGTTGGTCGCTGCCCGGCGTCTGGCCGTCTATCGCCAACTCGTACTCGACGCGGGCGTGCCAATCAGCTGATTCGGCACAGCAGCCCTCGTTGACCTCAACGACAACGGCGCATCCCGCGCTGATCCCGCACGAGGCCGCCGGAAGTTCCCGCAGGTAACCGCAAATCCCCTGACGGCAGGGTCGAAGAGCCTGCTCACGGCGGGAATCCCCGCCGATCCCCGGTCAGCCCGGAAGCGCCAAGCCCGGCCTGTCACGCCGGAGGTCGCGGGTTCGAGTCCCGTGCTCCCGTCCTTTAAACACCGCTTTTCCGGCAGTTTCGTAGTGGGGCCCGAGGAAGAAGGGCGCAAACGCCTCCTTCGGGCGCTCCGCGCGAGACACTCCAAGGGCTGTACCGGATCCTCCGGGGGAGCGTGCGGCTGCAGCCCGCGCTGGGAGGCCTGGGTCTTCCTTCCGCGCGAGAAGAAGAAGCTCCGCAAGAGCTTTCCGACCCAGGCGCAGGCAAAGGCCTGGCGCGCCGATGCCCAGGTCGCGCTGCGCAAAGGGAACACTCGGATCACCCTCGAACCTGACGCTGCGCGACGCAGCCGAGCGCTGGCTCGCCGGGGCGGAGGCGGGCCTGATCCGAACGCGCTCGGGCGATCCGTACTAACCGAGCGCGCTTCGGAGCTATGAGCAGGCGCTTCGAAGCCGGATCCTCCCCCGGCTCGGCGCCGCCAAGCTCTCCCAGATCAAGACCGTCGACCTGCAGGACCTGGTCGAGCAGATGCTGGCCGAGGGCCTGTGGCACGCGCCGCGCTTGGCCTCGTCGTCGGCGCGTGCCAAGACGCTTCCGGTCGGGAGTGGTCAGCTCGGGTCGGTGGAATCTGACCCAGCTCTGACCCGCGAAGGCCGAGCGAACTGCCCTCCCGGCGCCGGGTATGATGACTTTGGTATTCGAGATCGAGCGCGATCCTGAGCCTGATCTGGATGAGTTGGACCTGTACGAAGCGGCGCTCGACTTACTGGTCGAGGGGTGTTACGAAACAGGCAAGTGGAGGAGGGAATATCTATGCGCAAAAGACGCATCGTACGGTGGCGGTCCCGGGCTGCCGTGAGCGTGCTCGCGGTCGTCGCGCTATCGGCGGCTGCCTTGGCCGTCACCGCACCGGCCGCCACCGACAACGTCTACACGGTCACCAATCTCGTCTCCGATCAGGCGGGCGTCGCCGCCCATCTGGACCCGTACCTGGTTAACGCTTGGGGGCTCGACGCGCGCGGCCCATCGCCGTGGTGGGTGGCGAACAACGGCACCGGCACGTCGACGATCTACGGGGCGGACGGCGCGACTCGCCGACCGCCCGTCAACGTGCCCGGCAAGCCGACCGGCCTGGTTGCGAACTCGACGGCAAGCTTCCAACTCGCCCCCGGCGACGCCGCGTTCTTCCTGTTCGCGACCGAGGAGGGCAAGATCTTCGGCTGGAACCCGAGCGTTGCCCCGAACGACGCCGTCGAGGCCGTCGCGAGCACCACCGGGGCGATCTACAAGGGCCTCGCCATCGCCTCGACGGCAGGTGGGGACTTCCTCTACGCGACCGACTTCCACAACGGCCGCGTGGACGTCTTTGACGGCAGCTTCGAGCCGGCCAATTTGCCGGCTTCGGCGTTCACCGATCCGTCGCTCCCGAGTGGGTACGCTCCGTTCGGCATCCAGAACGTCGGCGGCGAGATCGTCGTCACGTTCGCGCAGCAGGACGAGGCTGCGGAGGACGAGGTCGCCGGACATGGCAAGGGCTTCGTGGACGCGTTCGACACGAGCGGAAACCTCCTCGCCCGAATCGCCCAACACGGCCAGTTGAACGCGCCGTGGGGCATCGCGCAGGCGCCGGCGAGCGGCTTCGGCCGCTTCAGCGCCAACCTGCTGATCGGCAACTTCGGCGACGGCGAGATCACCGCCTTCGTCCAGGAGCCGGACGGCACCTGGGAGCCGAACGGCCAACTGCGAACGGGCGGCGGCAAGGTGCTTGCGTCTTCTTCACGGCCGGGCCCAACGACGAGAGTCACGGGCTCTTCGGGACGGTCACCGCAGGCTGATCCCGACTTTGGCCCGAGCAGGCTCTCCTGCTCAATCACGCGCTGCGCAACCTCCGCAAGGCGGAGGTTGCGCTTGCGCGCGGTCTTTTGCAGCCGCCTGGATGCGTCCCGCTCAGCGACCTGCACTGCCGCCATCAGCAGTCCCATCGCCCAGACGCGAACGCGAACGGCCTGCCCAAGCGGTCCGCGCGTAGCGTCTTCCGTCGGCGCTCTACGCAGCGCGGGCGCTGTGCCGGCGAACATCACCGCTTCTTTCAGCGCGTTCGATAGATCGTGGTTTGCTCGCGGTCTATTTCCGGCCGCGTGGCGATGCCGCCGCGAGGCGCGAACGGCGCATCGAGGATGAGGGACTTCTTCCGACCGGCATCACATCCGACGACTACTTTAGACCACTCTTCTGGACAAGGCCCGAACAGCGTCTAGCTGGACATCTGCGGGCCGAAATTAGGCCGCGGCTTGCCGACATTCGCAGTCAGATAAGACAACTAGAGGGGAGCGACGCCGACGACTGACCGACACATCATCATCACGAGCACGGAGAGCGGTCCCGAAAGGGGCCGTTTTCTTGGGACTCCGACGAATTCTGACCCAATTCTGACCCAGAGACGAATCGAGGCCCCGCGAGGGCCTCCTTCGTTCCTGAAGCCGCATGAATATCACCGAGTCGGATCTCGATGCCGTGGTGTGTAAATTCACGGATCGACCCCCGTCGCTCCCGCTTCTCGAAGTGCCTGCAAATAGGCGGGTAGTGTTGTCTGTCTAGGCGTAGCTCGTCGATCCTGTGGCCCAATCGTGGCCCGCTGTCTCGCGTCAAAGTGCCTGCAAATAGGGATTTTGGTCCTGAACTCGTAACCGGTCGCACGATGTAACCCGGTCATGGACCGCGTGCGTGATCGGCAGCCTCGTCGCGCCTGGTCCGCTCTCTGTAGGCTGGCGCGCCTCCTCACCAGCGCAGTTGTGTCAAGGCCCGTGGGAGAGTGGACAATTGAAGGTCAGCCCTAGTCGGGTATCGGAGACGCGCGCACCGCTCGTCCTGAACATAGGGTCCGCTTCATGGTCTGCAACTCCTGCGGGCGCGAGAACAACACCGACGCACGGTTCTGCGACGCGTGTGGCGCAGAGCTCGACGCCCAACTGAGCGAAACAGAGACGCGGAGGGTGGTCACGATCGTCTTCACGGACGTCACTGGCTCGACTGCTCTCGGAGAGCGGCTCGACCCTGAATCGTTGCGGCGTGTGATGTGGCGCTACTTCGACACGATGCAAGAAACACTCGAGCGACACGGCGGGACTGTCGAGAAGTTCATCGGTGACGCCATCGTGGCCGTGTTCGGTGTGCCCGCTGCTCACGAGGACGACGCGCTCCGGGCCGTGCGGGCGGCCTTCGACATGAGCGAGGCCCTCGAACGCGTCAACGAGGATCTCGCGCGCGACCACGCGGTTCGCCTCGCCACGCGCACCGGCATCAACACGGGCGAGGTGATCGTCGGAGACACGGCCACCGATCAGAAGCTCGCGACAGGCGACGCGGTCAACGTCGCGGCACGACTGGAGCAGGCTGCGCAGCCAGGCGAGGTGCTCCTCGGCGAGGCGACGTACCGCCTCGTCAGGGACGCGGTCGTCGTCGACGGGGCGCCCGCCATTGAGGCGAAGGGCAAGAGCCAGCCGCTCGCCGCTTGGAGGCTGCTCGGGCTGCGGCCGGATGTGCCTGCCTTTTCGCGCCTCATCGCCACCCCCTTCGTCGGTCGTGAGCGAGAGTTCGACGAGCTCCGCCGCGCGTTCGACACCGCGGTAAAAGAGTCCTCGTGCTCCCTCGCCACAATTGCCGGCCCGCCCGGGATCGGCAAATCCCGCCTGGCGCGAGAGCTCGTTCGCTCGCTCGAGAAAGACGCGCGCATGGTCGTCGGGCGCTGCATCGCGTACGGCGAGGGCATCACCTACCTTCCGCTCGCCGAAGTCGTACACGAGGTGGCAGGAGACGAGCCTGAGCCGGCTCTCGCGCAGCTCCTAACGAGCGTCGAGCGCGGCCCGATAGCGACCCGGCGGATCGCCGGCGCAATCGGCGCACGCGACGAAGCAGGCTCTCCCGAGGAGACCGCGTGGGCGTTCCGCCGGCTCTTCGAGACACTCGCCGCCTCGCGACCACTCGTCATCGTGGTGGACGACATCCACTGGGCCGAGCCGACGCTGCTCGACTTGCTCGAGTACGTTCTCGGCTTTTCGAGCGGCGCCCCGATCCTGCTCCTCTGCCTCGCTCGGCCCGATCTCTTCGACGCCCGCCCGTCCTGGGCCGCGCCTCGGCCGCGTACGACCCTCGTGTCGCTCTCGCCACTCAGCGACGACGAGTCCGAGGATCTGATCGACGGGCTGATGCGCGAGGGGGACGTCGCTAGGGGGCTCCGCGATCCCATCGTCGGCGCAGCCGAGGGCAATCCGCTGTTTGTCGAGATGCTCGCGATGCTCGCCGACGACCCCCAGGCCGCCGACGAGACCGTGCCCGCGACGATTCACGCGCTCCTGGCCGCCCGCATCGATCGCCTCGAGCCGGTTGAGCGCACGGTGCTGCAGCGCGCTTCGGTGGAGGGTCGGCTGTTCCATCGCGGCGCCGTCGCCGAACTCCTGTCGTCGCATGGCGCGGACGGGCTTGGCGGGATCCTCCTCTCCCTCACGCGAAAGGAGCTCCTCCGACCCGACCGCTCCCTCTTCGAGGGCGACGATGCCTTCCGCTTCAACCATGCGCTCATCCGAGACGTCGCATACGCATCCCTTCCGAAGGACCTCCGCGCGGGCCTCCATGCGCGGCTCGCTTCCTGGCTCGAAGCCCACGCTGGTGCGCACGTGAGGGGACAGGAGGAGATCGTGGGGTACCACCTCGAGCAGGCCTACCTCAACCGCGCGGAGCTCGGTCATATCGACGCCGAAGCCCGTGCGGTTGCGCTGAAGGGAGGTCACCTGCTTGGACGCGCGGGACGACGCGCGCTCGACCGCGACGAGTTTGCGGTGGCCGCCTCGCTCCTCGACCGGGCGTGCCGCCTCCTCGCGGTCGAGCCCGCGGAACGGGCAGCGCTGCTCTCGGACCTCGGCCGGGCGCTTCGTGGCACCGGAGCGCTGGAGGCCGCAGACGCAGCTCTCGCCGAGGCGATCGAAGATGCCGCACGACACGGAGACGAGGCGACCGGACTCAGGGCGGAGATGGAGCGCGCCCACGTCGCCTTCATGCGTGCGCCGCCGGAACCCGATGCCCTGCGCGTCGTCGCGCGGCGGGCAATCGCCGCCTTCGAAACGATCGGTAGCGACGCAGACCTGGCGGATGCCTGGCAGCTCATGGGCATGGCTGAGCTCGCCGCGCGCGATAGGGGCGCGCAGCTCGTGGCGCTTCAGCGGGGCCGTAGGCATGCGCTCGCGTCCGGCGACACGCGCCGCCAGATCGAGGCATGGAACGAACTCGGCGGCGCGATGCTCTTCGGGCGGACACCCGTGGACGACGTGCTCGCCTTCATCGACGAGGAGCTCGTCTGGGCACGGGAGCGCGGCCTTCCCGCGGTCGAGGCGGACGCACTGCTCGGTGGCCCGTACCTTTACGCGCGCCTCGGCCGCTTCGACGAGGCGCGCGACCGCCTCGAGCGCTCCAAGGCGATCTGCCGCGAGCTCGGCATCGCGTACGGGCTCGCGGAGGCGCACATGGCAGGAGCCGAGATGGAGATGCTCGCCGGAGACGCCGAGGCCGCCGAGCAAGAGCTACGCGACGCGATCCGCGTGGCGATGGACATGGGCGCGTCGCACTACGTCTCCCTCTACCGCACCCGCATTGCCCACACCCTTATCGCATAGGGTCGGGACGAGGATGCCCTCGCGGAACTGGAACAGGCAAGACAGCACATCTACCGAGAGGCGCCGTCTTGGAAGGCCGCCCGGGCACGCGTGCTCGCGCGTCGCGGCCAGACGGAGGAAGCAGTGAAGCTCGCGCGCGAAGGGTGGCCTCCATGGCCCGCAGCGACGACATCACGAAGCACGCGGACACACTGGTCGATCTCGCTGAGGTGCTCCGCGCGCACGGCGACCTCGCCGGGGCCGACGATGCTCTCACTGAGGCGGTCGCCCTCCACGAGGAGAAGGGAAACGTTCTGCCCGCCGAGGGCTGTCGCCAGCTGCTGGCAACATTTGTGGCGGGAGGGCCACCAGCGACAAGGCCGTGATCCGGTCGTTCGAGGGCCGTCCAGAACACGAGCAGAGCCGCGGCGGCTGAGGTCCCGTGGAGATGGCCCGAGCTGGGCGAGAACCTCGCCGGGGACCGCCGACATCGAGCCCTCTTTCGGCATGGGCAAACCGATCGTATTGCCGAGGTAGCGCCGGGACAGCGCGCGTGAGAGGATGACGCTGGAACGGTCTACTCGTTTCGTCCCGATGAGGAGCACTTGAGAGACCAGGCCGCCCGATCACGCCGCCTACGCTGTCGACGACGTCGCGGTGCCGAGCCGTGGGAACCGCCCCGCTTGACGGCGTGCTCAATCTCAGGCCTCCCACAACCTCAACAGCAGAGGAGGGCCCCCGGTGTATAGCCACAACGGTGACAACTTTTTCGTCGTTGACGGTCATCTCCATTTCTGGGACGCGAGCCCAGCGAACTGGGTGAGCGGCCAGGAGCAGTACGCGAAGGGCTGGATCGAGTGCTTTCACGCGTACATGGGCCTTGGTCCCGAGGAGACGCACTGGCCGATCGAGAAGTTCCAGAAGTACTCGGAGGAGGACTTCGTCAAGGATGTCTTCGAGGACGGCCACGTCGACGTCGGCATCTTCCAGTCGACGTACCTGAAGGAGTGGTACACCGACGGCTTCAACACGCTGGAGAAGAACGCGGAGCTGGTCGAGAAGTACCCGGACCGCCTGATCGCCAACGGACGCTGGGATCCGCGCGAGGGCGAGGCGGGCCTACGGCAGCTCGAGGAGGACGCCAAGCGTTACAACCTCCAGGGCGTCAAGCTCTACACGGCCGAGTGGTATCAGGGCTCGCGTGGCTGGTCGCTCAAGGACCCCGAGTCGCAGCGTTTCCTGGAGAAGTGCCAGGAACTCGGGATCAAGAACATCCACGTGCACAAGGGCCCGACGATCTGGCCGCTCGACAAGGACGCGTTCGACGTCTCGGATGTCGACTACGTCGCCACAAACTTCCCAGAGCTCAACTTCATCGTCGAGCACGTCGGCCTGCCGCGGATCGAGGACTTCTGCTTCATGGCGACGCAGGAGCCGAATGTCTACGCGGGGCTCGCGGTCGTCATCGGAGGCTTGATGCACGCCCGGCCGCGCTTCTTCGCCAAGGTGATGGGCGAGCTGCTGTTCTGGGTCGGCGAGGACAAGATGCTGTGGGCCAGCGACTACGCGATCTGGGAGCCGAGGTGGCAGGTCGAGGGCTTCGTCGACTGGACGTCCCCGGACGACGTGGAGTTCTCGGACTACCCGCGGCTGACGACCGACGGAAAGAGGAAGATCCTCGGCCTCAACGCCGCCAAGCTCTACGGAATCGAGGTTCCGGACGAGTTTCAGATCCCGGACGAAGCGGGCGAGCCGGCGGCAAGGGAGGACGCACAGCTCGTCGATTCGGCATGAATACCAGGGCGCGCGTCCTCGAGGCGCTGGGCGAGGTCCACGATCCCGAGCTCGACGAGCCGATCACCTCGCTTGGGTTCGTGACCTCCTGTGAGGTGTCGGCCGGCGGCGACGTGGAGATCCTGCTTCGACTGCCGACGCCGCAGTGCGCTCCCAACTTCGCGTACCTGATGGCAGCCGACGCGCGCAACGTCGTGCGCCGGCTGCTGCCGGACGTCGGCCGGATCGACGTCAGGCTTGAAGACCACTACACGGGCGAGGAGATCAACGCCGCAATCGCCCGTGGAGAAGGCTTCATGGGGGCGTTTCCGGGCGAGACCGACGACGATCAGCTGGGCGCGCTGCGTGAGCTGTTCCAGCGCAAGGCGCTGGTCGCCCGCCAGGCCAGGCTGTGCGAGGCGCTCCTGGCAGACGGCGCGACGCCAGTGCAGGTCGCAGCGCTCCGCCTCGCCGACCTCCCCGAAGACGCCGACGCACGGCGCTGCCTGGAGTTGCGTGGGCACTTGGGAATCAACTGCGACCCCGACTCGCCGGCGTTTGTGGCGCCCAACGGTGAGCCGCTGGCGGCCGATGAGCTGACGCTCTGGCTCCGGAAGGCACGGCTCGTGCGCACGAGCCTGGACGTCAACGGCAGCATCTGCCGGTCTCTGCTGGAAATCCGCTCCCGGCGGGGGGCCGAGCTCGAGGAGGTTGGAGCATGAAGGCCGCGCGGCTACACGCCTACCACGACCCACTGGCCCTCGACGAGGTCGAAGAGCCGCGTGCCACGCGGCCGCTAGACGTCGTCGTGCGCATCGGCGCGGCCGGGCTGTGCCGCACCGATCTCCACATCCAGGAGGGGCAGTGGGCCGAGAAGTCCGGCGTGAAGCTGCCCTACACGCTCGGCCACGAAAACGCCGGCTGGATCCACGAGGTGGGCTCCGGCGTCACGAACGTCGAGGTCGGCGACACGGTGATCGTCCACCCCTACATCACGTGTGGGCTCTGTGCGTCCTGCCGCCGCGGCGA
>WNFX01001812.1_pt1 | contig 21710 bp, 20 predicted proteins | sample 5400111 | NCBI WGS metagenome assembly WNFX01 (sample SAMN13153363, study PRJNA577476) | soil metagenome | isolation source: 40 cm soil or saprolite under grassland replicate 1 | place: USA:California | collected 2016-06-15 | reverse complement strand
CGTTCCACGGCGGCCCGGCGGCGTTCCACGGCGGCCCGGCGGCGTTCCACGGCGGCCCGGCGGCGAAGACGCCGGCGAGCAGCTCTTCGACGAGGAACGGCAGGCCCTCCGACTTGTCGATCAGGAAACGCCGTACCTCCTCCGGCAGCGGCCGGCCGGCGCTGCAGTGCTCGGCCAGCGCACCGACCTCGGCCGCGTCCAGACGGGTCAGCCGCAGGGTCGTCACGCCGTCCAGCCGGGCCAGCCGGCCGGCGACGCCGGACGTGGGCTGCTCATCGCGCGCGGACGCCGCGATCAGCACCGGGCAGCCGGCCGCCGCGCCGGCAAGGTACTCGACAAGGGCAAGCGTGTCGGCGTCGGCCCAGTGCAGGTCCTCGAGCACGAGGAGGCAGCCGGGGGTGCCACCGAGCAGGCGCAGCAGGCCCTCGCCGAGGACCACCGCCGGATCCACGCTCGACTGTGGCGCGTCATCCGGGCGCGCCCAACCGGGAACCAGCCGGCTCAGCGCCGCGCGGTACGGGCGCAGGTCGTCGCGCTCCGCCAGCCGGCCGTCGCGCAGCCGGCCGGCCAGCGCCTCGGCCACCGCACGGTAGGCACCGCCGCCTTCGACCGCTCGGCCGCGCAGCGCCACCAGCCCGAGCCGCCGGGCACGCGCCACGGCCTCGGCGAGCAGCCGCGACTTGCCGATGCCCGCCTCGCCGACCACCAGCGCCACGCCGCCGTGACCCCGCCGAAGGCCGTCGAGGAGAGCGGTCACTGTGGCCAGCTCCCGGCGGCGGCCCACCAGCACCGGGCTGCGCAGCGGTGACACCACTCCGCCAGTACACCTGATCTGCGCGAACGGCCGCCAGCGCCGCGGCGGTCAGTCGGTTGGCGGGGTCGTGTGGTGGCGTTGGTAGTGGCGGGCGCAAGGCCGGTCTGCTCATCGCGCACCATGCGGCATGCGGATGTTGCCGTGGAGGTGCAGCCGCGCCGGCTACTCGATGAGTCCCGCCTCGCGAGCGCGCAGGACTGCCTGGGTTCGGTCGACCACGTGCAGTTTGGAGAACACGTTTGACAGGTGGTTGCGCACGGTCTTCGGTGCTAGCGCAAGACGTGCGGCAATGTCGCCGGTCGTCCGTCCGGAAGCGAGCATCGCGAGGACTTGACGCTCGCGGTCTGTGAGCTCGGGCAGCACTGGCGTTCCGTTCGCGGTGTGGCGAAGTGGGCCAGGACCCGGTCGGCGACCTGGGCGCCGAACACCGCCTCGCCGCGAGACACCGCGCGGATCGCGGCGACGAGCTCAGCCTGATGGGCGCCCTTGAGCACGTAGCCGCGGGCGCCGGCCCGGAGCACGGCAAACACCGACGCGTCGTCGTCATACATTGTCAGCACAAGCACTGCCGTGGCAGGGTGGTGGGCTGCGATCCGGCGGGTCGCGGTGACTCCGTCGAGTCCGGGCATCTGCAGATCCATGAGGACGACGTCCGGCCCGAGCCGGCCGATCTTGGTCAGCGCCTCGTCGGCGGAGTCGATGACTCCGACGACGTCGAGGTCGTCGTGGAAGGCGAGCAGCTCCCGCAGACCCTCGGTGAACAGGGGGTGATCGTCGACCAGCAGGAGGCGGATCGGGCCGGTCATGACGGTACCGCCGGGAGTTAGGCGCGGACCTCGGTGCCGCCGTTGGTTGAAACGTCCACACGCCCGGTGCCGACACGACGAAGGCTCTGATCCGGGGACGGCAGGATCAGAGCCTTCGTCACGGGTACTTGTCGGGACTGGCCGGGTGCCGTGGTCAGGTCGGCTTCGCCAGCACCGACAGCTCCAGTTCTCGGGCCTGGTGTAGCCAGTCGGTGAATAGGGCTGGGTCGATGTCCTTGGTGGTGCGGAGTCTGATGTGGCCCATGCCGCCACGCACGTCCATCCGGCCCTTCTGGGCGACCTGCCGTAGCGGCTGCGGTAGGGATGTCACGTAGTCGTCGACGGCAATGAGCTTGGTCATGTCGGTCTCCTTGTGGGGTGTCGGGTGGCTACTCAGGCCCGCTGGTAGCGAACCGCGAGGACGCCGGTGCCGAACGTCTTGGCATCGGAGAGTTTGAGCGGTATCTGGGCGCCGCCGTCGGCGAACAGTCGCTTGCCGCCGCCCACGACGATCGGGAAAACCAGAAGCCGCAGCTCGTCGAGCAGGCCCTCGTGCAGCAAGTACCGGACCAGGGTAGGGCTGCCGCTGATCGCAATGTCGTTCCCGGGCTGCTGCTTGAGCTTGGTGAGCTCTTCGGCGACGTTGCCGTTGATCAGTGTCGAGTTCTGCCAGTCGGCCTTGTCCAGGGTCGTTGACACCACGAGCTTGGGCATGTTGTTCATCGTGTCCGCCATACCACCGGTCTGGCCGGCGAAGGAGGCGGCGAACGTCTGGTAGGTCACCCGGCCCAGCAGCATGCTTTCCGCAACGGCCATCTGCGACCCGATCTCCTGCCCCAACTCGTCGTTGAAGTAGGGGCCGGTCCAGTTCTCCGGCGACTCGACAACGCCGTCCAGCGAAACGAACAGTCCCGCGACGATCTTTCTCATGATGGTTTCCCTTCTGTGGTGGTGGATCGGTGTGGTAGGTGCCGGTCCTACCCGGCGTCTGTCATCAGGTGGGCTGAGACCGCCGCCAGCCATGACCAGGCGAGGATGATGGCGACGCTCAGCCCCAGCACGTTGGCTGTGGCGCTGGTGAGGCCGGACGCCGCCGCGACCAATACGGCGAGGAATACGACGCCGGTCGTCACCGAGAACGCCACCCAGCGGGGCTGGCCGAGCGCGGCGAACCTGCGGCCCAGCACGAAGGACGCCAGGATCAGCGCGACGAACCCGACGCTGGCGAACGTGTAATGCAGGCCCGCGTGCCAGCTCATGGTGGCGGCGGGACCGGCCGGGGATCCGGGCGGGAAGCCGTCGGCCGGGTCGGCCCGGAAGATGCCGGCAACGACCAGCCCGACGCCGAACGTGGCGATCAGTCGCGCCGTCCAACGCCGGCCGCAACCGGATCGAACGGCCCGGCGTACACCGACCGCGACGGCGACGACCATCACACCGGTAACCAGGAAGTTGGTGATCTGGATCCACCCGAGGTCGCCGTTGGACAGCACGCTCGCGGGATGCCGCCGCAGGTCGAACCCGTCCCGGGTCAACGCCTGGGCCAGCCATACCGCGACGTACAGCGGTCCGGCGACGACTCCCCATCCGAGCAGTGACCTGGTAACACCCAGCTGTCGGTCGCGAGTGGTGGTGCCGTGCGTGTGGGGGGCGATTGTCTGGGTCATTTCTGCTGTCCTTGTCTATGAGTCGTGCGGGATCGGTTCGGCGGGTTGGACCGCAGCCGGTCTCGTCGCGTTCTGCTCGCCATGCTCAGTGGCCGGTGTCCCGATCAATCTCGCCGCTACTGAGGCAGCGAACGGGCCAGACGCCGATCGACAAGATCGACAAACTTTTTCTGACCTGGTTGGATGGAAGGCACCTCGAGGCGAAAGCACCCACCCGGCGGGAGGGGACGCGCGGTGCGATTTCTGATGACGCTCAACGGCGGAGGACGCGATCCGGACCAGCAGATGTACACCGAAATGGGGCGATTCGTGGAGGAACTCACCCAAGCCGGTGTGCTCCTGGCCACCGGGGGACTCGACACCGCCGGCGGCACCCATATCAAGGCCGCCGACGGGAACGTCACCGTCATCGATGGTCCCTACACCGAGGCGAAGGAGACGATCGTCAGCTTCGCATTGATCGACGTGCGGTCCAAGGAGGAGGCCATCGAGCTGTCCAGGCGGTTCTGGGCGATCGTCAAGGACGGCGAAGGCGACATACGCCAGGTGTTCGGCCCGGAGATGTGATCGTGACGGCGCAGGATTCCCGCGCCGCGGTCGAGGCGGTCTGGCGGCTGGAGTCAGCGCGCATCGTCGCCGGTCTCGCCGGGCTGGTCCGGGATGTGGGACTCGCCGAGGAGCTCGCCCAGGACGCCCTCGTCGACGCACTCGAGAAGTGGCCGCAGTCAGGCATCCCGGCCAATCCTGGCGCCTGGCTTATGATCACCGCCAAGCACCGGGCCATCGACCGGCTCCGTCGCAACGACCGGCTCGCGGGCAAGATTGCCGAAATTGGTCACGAGATCCACGACCAACAACGGGCCGCCGTCAACGGCCTGGCGGACTTCGACGCCGTGATTGACGACGACCAGCTCAAAGACGATCTGCTACGGCTGATCTTCGTTTCCTGCCACCCGGCGCTATCCGCCGAATCCCGCGTCGCTCTCACGCTACGAGTACTCGGCGGGCTGACGACCGAGGAGATCGCACGAGCGTTCCTGATCCCCGAGCCGACCGTGGCACAGCGCATCGTGCGGGCCAAGCGAACCCTCGCCGACAAGCGGATCCCTTTCGAGATCCCGCCGCCGGCCGAGCGCGCCGACCGATTGAGCTCGGTACTCGAGGTCGTCTACCTGATCTTCAATGAGGGCTACACGGCGACTGCCGGAGACGACTGGATGCGACCAGAGCTGTGCCACGAGGCGCTGCGCCTGGGCCGCATCCTGGCCGAACTGGCGCCGACCGAGCCGGAGGTCCACGGCCTGGCCGCGTTGATGGAGATCCAAGCCTCCCGTATCCGGGCCCGGGTTGGCCCAGACGGCGAGCCCATTCCGCTCCTGGAACAGAACCGTGGCCGTTGGGACCAGCTTCTCATCCGTCGCGGCTACACCGCGCTGCTCCGCGCCGAACGGATCGGCCGCCCGGTCGGCCCGTACGTGCTGCAGGCCGCGGTCGCCGCCTGCCACGCCCGTGCCCGCTCCGCCCAGGACACCGACTGGGCGCGCATCGCCTCGCTCTATCAGACCCTGTCCCGGCTCACCCCAACCCCAGTGGTGCAACTCAATCGCGCGGTGGCCGTCGCGATGGCGTACGGCCCCGCCCGCGGCCTGGACATCGTCGACGCCCTCACCACCGAACCGGCGCTACGGGACTACCATCTCCTGCCCAGCGTGCGCGCCGACCTGCTTGCCAGACTGGGCCGGAACGACGAAGCACGCTCCGAATTCCACCGCGCCGCGTCGCTGGCCCGAAATGCCCGCGAACGCGCGGTGCTGCTAGACCGCGCCCGCGCCTGCACATCCCCGCCCGAGCCCGCACCGTGAAACGAGCGCCTCTCATCGAGGTAACGCCAGACTCTCGGCATGAAGGTCCGTTGAGTGAGCGGCTCGCCGTCTGGCCTCGGACACCTTTTACGCCATGACCCAGTGGCCGACCAGTTCTACCAAGGCAGCACGCTTGGTCTCAACATCCGCCATGTCTTTGAACGTGACCACAGCCCTGTCACTCGTGACCCACGTCAGCAGGCCCGTGCGGTCCTCGAACGCGTCAGCTCAGCTGCCATGGGTGGGGTTCCTGCATCCACATGTGCGTCCGTACCCCACCGGTTTCTGCCGTCGCCCGGAGCGCCGCGCGAGGCCACGACGGCGGGGACCTGCGTCCGGCGATGCTTGGCGGCGTACATCGCATCGTCGGCCCGATGGATCAACCGTTCCGCGGAGCACAAGGCGTCGGCGTCGCCCGAGCCATTGGCATCCGAGGCGGCGCCTACGACCGCGCCGAGGCTGGCGCCGATCGTCACGGACTCGGCGCCGAGTCTGATCGGGCGCTCCAGTGCCGCCCTGATCCGCGCGCACAAGATCGCCTCGTCACCGAGGCTCGCCTCGCGGTACAGGATGAGAAACTCGTCGCCGCCGAACCGGCTCACGGTGTCGCGTTCCCGCACGCATCGGCGTAACCGCCGGGCCACCTCCGTCAGGAGTTGGTCGCCGGCCGCGTGGCCGAGGCGGTCGTTGACCGCCTTGAATCCGTCGAGGTCACAGAACAGGACCAGGCAGCCGTACGGCCGGCGCAGCTCAGCGGCCAGCCTCTCGGTGAACTCCGCCCGGTTGGGCAGGCCGGTCAGCGGATCGTGCGTCGCCTGGTGCTGCAGCGCCCGCTCGACGCTGGCCCGCTCGGCCACCAACCGGCCGATACGCACCATTCCCAGCCCGGTCACCATGGCGCCGCCGACGGCGAGGAGCAGCCCGTCGACATCGTGACCGAAAAGCTGCCGGCCACCGGCGACCACGGGTACCGCCGCCAGCGCCGCGCCGAGGACCGCGAGCCGGCCCGCGGACAGCGCATCGCGCGGTGCGGGTCCGGGCCGGGCCAGCCGGGTCGCTGACGGGTCCAGCCCGAACAGGCCCAGTGCCACGTACCCGGCCATGAACATCATCGCCGTCACGACGCCGGTCACCGGGTCGGCCCGCACCGCGACCAGGACATTGCCCGCCAGCGACAGGGCGAGCGCGGTGGCGAGCAGCCGCAGGGCCTTTTGGCAATCCTTCGCGGTCTGCAGCAGCCGCCCCAGCGCGCCGAGGACTCCACTCAACACGAACACGGTGGCAAACGTCGGCACCTGCGCGCCCACCGGCTGCCCGGTCGCCGCCAGGTGCGGCAGGAGTACGACGTCCCACAGCACGCCGCCGATCGCCATGGAGGCAATGGCGGTGTCGATCAGCCCGCCGATGTCGTTGCGGCCGCGACGCACCACCACGGCCACCGCGGCGGCGAGCGCGAGCGCGTTTCCAGCGGTGTCGAACACCTGTCCGGCGATCTGGACGGCCGCCGGCCCGGCCGGGAAGACCGGCTGCGCGAGCCGGGCGACGTTGCCCACGTTCAGGGCGACCAGCGCCGTGAGCAGGAGCCACCACGGACGGTCACCGGCCGCGACGCGTCGCAGGCCACCGAGAACCATCGGCACCGACGCGCACGAGATGGACAGGAAGATCACCGCGCGTCCGGACTCCGAGAGGAACGGGTACGCCGCGATCATGGCGAGCGACACGAGAAAGTACGCACGGGCAACGGTGTGGACGCGGTCGGTGCCTCCGCGAACGCCTGGCATTGTGCTCATACCCCGCCTCCTGGACCGAGGTGACCGTACTCAGCATGGAGGCTGTCCCAAGGTGCGGGAATGACCCGGCCCGTCCGGTCGCCGGCTGTGGACCCAGGTGCGACGGGCGGGCGGACGGTCGCGACACCGCGACACGGGCCCGACGGCGGACGGGTGAGCGGTAGCCCCGCGCGGACCAGCGGTCCCGACCGGCGGAGGCAGGTATACTCCACCGCATGCCACACCGTTAGGGTTGCGACCCCCGCCTCTACCTGGTCACCCGTGATGATCTGCCCCCCGGGGTCCAGGCGTGTCAGGTGGCACATGCGGCGCTCGACTTCGCCGTTGCCTACCCCGATATCGTCGGCGACTGGCACGTTGCCTCCAATACCCTGGTCGTGCTCGCCGCGTCCGACGAAATTTCCCTCGGGTGGCTGTGCGACGACGCGGCAACGGCAGGGATTCGCGTCGTCAGGTTCCATGAGGCGGATCTGGGCTACTCCCTGACCGCGGCGGCGCTGGAGTCCGCCGCTCACAAGCTTGTCTCCCACCTCCCACTCGCCCTCTCACGACGAGGGGAGGTGAGAACATGACCATCTCTACCGACGACGCCCGCGTTGCTGACCTGCGCGCAAGGCTCGTTGAGCTTGCCGCGGAGCGCGACGCCCTGCGGGCTCAGCTCGAAGGCGACCTTCCTGCCGCCACCCGCTGGCTGCAGCGCAAGGTCTGGCGGCAGACCGCAGCCCTCGACGCGCTGAACCGCCGGGTCGTCACGCAACGGTTCATCCTGCGGACGCTGGACGAGCTCGGGCGATCCCTGACGGCCGAGGAGTACCGGACGGCCCGGGCCAGGATCGCGGACAGTCAACTGCGCGACCGGATCGACGACCGGGACGCCGCCTGACACCGGTTCATCGCAGCGTTGGCCACGTCGCGGTGCCATTGCCGCGATCGGCCATCATGGGGTGGACGGCAGGCGCCGCCGTCCACCCCACCAGGCCCCAGGTGCCCGACGGCCGGGCAGCCGCCTCTAAAGCGGTCCGTTGCGGGTTCGACTCCCGCCTGGGGCGCGGACTGTCCTCACGAGATGAGGGCGCCGTCGGACTCCCGGTAGATCAGCACCCGTCCCGGGTTGGGTGCGAGCCACACGGTCGACCCGGGCGCCGGCTCGTCGTCTTCGGGCACGGTGGCGCCGATGAGCGCGCCGTCGACCTCAACGGTCACCAGGGACGCGGCGCCCAGATGTTCGATGATCGACACCTCGCCGGTGAGCGCGCCATCGACCGGTGCCGCGGACACCGAGATGTACTCCGGGCGTACCCCGACGATCACCTGCTCCCCCGCGGCGAGGCCGGAGGCGCCGGCCGGCAGGGTGAGGCTGCCCCCGCCGAGCGACACGGCGCCGTCGCCGACGACGCCGGCGACCAGGTTCATCGGGGTGGATCCGATGAAGTTGGCCACGAACGTGTTGGCCGGCCGGCCGAAGACGTCCCGCGGCGTGCCGATCTGGCGGATCCGGCCGGCCTCCATGACCGCGATGCGGTCGGCGAGGGCGAGCGCCTCGGCCTGGTCGTGGGTGACGAAGACGGTGGTGACCGCGAGGTCGCGCTGGAGCCGCTTGAGGAACGTGCGCGCCTCCAGCCGGAGGCGGGCGTCCAGGTTCGACAGTGGTTCATCGAAGAGGAACACGGATGGGTGGACGGCCACCGCGCGGGCCAGCGCGACCCGCTGCTGCTGGCCACCGGACAGTTCCGCCGGCCGGCGGCCCATGAGGCCGGCAAGGCCCAGACTGCCGCCCACCTCGGTCGCGTGGCCGACCCGCTCGGGCCGGGGCTGCCGGCGGATCTTCAACGGGTACGCGATGTTGTCCTGGACGGTCATGTGCGGGAAGAGCGCGTAGTCCTGGAAGACCATGGCCACGTCGCGGGCGCCGGGCGGCAGCGCTGTCACCACCCGCTCGCCGATGCGTACCTCGCCCGACGTCGGCGACTCCAGACCTGCCACGGTGCGCAGCAGCGTCGTCTTGCCGCAGCCGGACGGGCCGAGGAGCGCGAAGAACTCGCCGTCGGGGATGCTCAGGTCGAGCGCGTCCAGGGCGCGTACGCCGCCCGGGAACTCCTTGGTCAGCGCGCGCAGCGTTACGGCGGCCATCTCAGCTCTTGATCCCGCCGTGGAAGCGGAAGCCGTAGCGGCTCCACGCGAACAGATACATCAGCACCACCGGTATCGAGTACAGCAGCGAAAACGTGGAGATGAGGGCGAGGTTGGGCGAGCCGCCCTCGGTGTAGAACGTGCGGACCAGCACGGCGGCCGGCTGCTTGCCCGGATCGCGCAGCAGGATGAACGGAGTCAGGAAGCTGCCCCACACCTGCACGATCGTCCATACCGCGATCGTCGCCATGCCCGGGCGGGCCACCGGCACCACGATGTCGCGCAGGATCCGCAGTGGGGAGGCACCGAATACCCGGGCCGACTCCTCGTAGGAGCGCGGGATCGTGTCGATGAAGTCCTTGAGCAGGAAGATCGCGGCGGGTAGCAGCCCGCCGGAGAGCACCAGGACGACCCCGGCACGTGAGTCGATCAGGTTGAGCTGGAAGATCAGCAGGAAGATCGGCACCATTGCGGCTGTCCCGGTGATGACGCTGGACAGCAGCAGCAGCGCGTAGAGGAGTGCGTCCCGCCCCGGGACGTGCACCCGGGAAAGGGCGTACGCCGCGAGCGCCGCCGCGACCACCACGACGATCATCGTGCCGAGCGCCAGCAGCACCGAGTTGACCAGGGACGAGACCGCATACGGGTTGCGCCCGATCTCACCGAAGTTGGCCAGCGTGACCCGGGACGGGGGGCGCACGCCGTAGGTCGGCGTGGCGTCGAACGGAGCGGACAGCAGCCACAGCAGCGGCAGCGCGAAGAACGCGGTGCCCACTCCGATGACGACGTAGGTCAGGACCCGATTGACAACTGCCCGCGCCACGCTCACGCCGTCCGCCCCTTCCCCGCCCGCGCGACCCGCAGATACACCAGCGCCAGCAGCAGGTTGATGAGCAGTACCAGCAGCGAGATCGCGCCCGAGTAGCCCATGTCGCCGCCGATGATCGCGGTGTTGTAGATGTAGGCCGCGACGATCTCCGACCTGCCGTTCGGCCCGCCGGCGGTCAGCAGGAACGGCGTGAAGTCGTTGAAGGTCCACAGCGTGATCAGCAGCGTGTTGGTCAACGCGTACCGCCGGATGTGCGGCAGCACGACGTCACGCAGCATCTGGGCGGTGGACGACCCGGCCAGGCGGGCGGTCTCCAGGTGCGACGGTGGCACCGACGAGAGGGCCGCGGAGTAGAGCATCATCGAGAACGCGGTGCCCCGCCAGATGTTGAACACGATGATGCAGGTCATCGGGTACGCGATGAGCCACGCGACGCCCGGGGTCTGGCGCAGCAGGACGTTGACGGTGCCCTCGTCGCGGTCGAGCATGGCGATCCACAGGAACGCCACCACGGAGCTCGGCAGGATCCAGCCGAGCAGCACCAGCGCCTCCATCGTGCGCCGCACCGCGCGGCGGGCCGAGCGCAGCGCGTACGCGAGGGCGAAGCCGAGCACGTTCTGCCCGAGCACCGCGGAACCCAGCACGAAGACGAGCGTGAGCCGCATCGACCGGTAGAACGTCGGATCCGTCAGTGCCCGGCGGTAGTTGTCCAGCCCGATGATCTCGGGCGAGCGGGCCGCGACGCCGGTGAGGCGGTAGTTGGTCGCGCCGATGTAGAGCGTCCACAGCGCCGGGAAGACGAGGAAGACGCCGATCAAGGCGAGCGCCGGCGCCACGAAGCCGAGCGCGCGCCACCGCCCGAGCCCCACCACGTCCGCAGTGGGGCTCGGGCCGGTGAGCACCGCGGCGGCCGGTTCCGCCGCCGTCACCTCAGCCGGTGGCAACCTTGTCCGCCCCACCGACGATGGTCTCGAGGGTCCGTTGGTACGCCGCGGCGGCGTCCGCCGGTGTCTTCCCGGTCGCCACGTCCAGCGTCGCCTGCTGCAGTGCCTGCGACACCCGCGGGTACACCGCGAAGCCGGGCCGGAACGCGGTGAGCGGCAACACCTTCTGCGCGACGAACGACAGCATCGGGTCGCTCTTGAGGACCTCGTCGTTGACGTCCTTGCGCTGGGTGATGCGCACCGCTCCGGCGAGCGCCGCGATGGTCGCGTCCTTGGAATTCATGAACTGCAGCAGTTCCCAGGCCTGCTCGGGATACTTGCTGGCGGGGTTGAGCACGTGGCCACTACCGCCCGACATCGACACGAAGTCCTGCTTGCGGATGCCGGCACCGGGCATCTTCGCCGGAATCATCGCGTATCCGACGGCCTGGTCGCGGTCCGCCATCTTCGCGATGCCCTTGGTCGGGTCGACCACCGAGCGCCAGAAGTAGTCGCCCTCCAACAGGATGGCGATCTTGCCGGACGCGAACGCCTGGAACGACTTGTCCCGGCCCTTCGCGTCCTGCTGCAGGACGGGGTCGCCGAGGCCACCGCCGTAGACCTTCTGGTACACGCCGAGCGCGTCGCGCACCGCCTGGGTGTTGCCCTGCCATTTGCCGTCCGACCAGATCTGCTGGCCGGCGCCGACCAGCAGCGGCAGGAAGCCCTGCGTGGTCGTGGCCTCGCCCATCGCGGTGCCGGCGTTGAGCTGGATCGGTGTGACGCCCGGCAGCTTCGCCTTGAGCGTCTGGCCCGCCGTGAGGATGTCGTCCCAGCTCTTCGGCTGCCAGTCAGCGGGCAGCCCGGCCTGGGCGAACAGCTTCTTGTTGAAGTAGATCACCCGCCCGTCCGTGCCGAGCGGGACGCCGTAGCGTTTGCCGTTGTACGACATGTTGTTCTGCACGGTCTGCGGGATCTGGGCCCAGCCGTCCCACCCGTTCGCCTTGTCCTTGCCGACCATGCTCTCGATCGGCTTGATGTAGCCGGCGTCGGCGAACTCGCCGACCCAGATGCCGTCCATGGAGTAGATGTCGGCGCCGCTGCCGGTCTTGAGGTCCAGGGAGATCTTGCTCTTGTAGTCCTCGTCTCCCGCGCCGGACGGCTGGAAGTTGACGTGTGCGGTGCGGCCCTTGGCCTTCTGGGCTTCGATGAACTTCGGAATGATCCAGTTGGTGATCCAGTCGGCGTTGGTGGCGTTCTTGCCGCCGGCGATCGCATTGGCCGCGATGGTGAGCGTGAACTCCTTGACGTCGGCGTTCTTGGCGGTCTCGGTGTTTTCTTTCTTACCCAGGCAACCCGCGGTGGTGGCGGCGACCACCACCAGACCTGTCAACGTGGCAAGAACCCGTCGATATCCCACGATGCGTCGTTGCATCGACCCTCCCTCAGAAGGAAGCTGGCGTGCGGTCGATGCGAAACGGAGCCACGCATCGGGCCACCTCCATATCTTCGCCGGCCGGACACCGCCTGTCACCACTGCGGCAGCGCCACCGCAGATATCGTTTCCGATCCGTGAACGCTCCCCAGTGGACGGTTGCCGCACCCCCAGCAACGGCGGCATCCGATACGTTGACCGGTGTGACGCGTCCGACACGGCTGGCGGTCTCGGTCGCGTCGGCCGATCGCCGGCACGGCCCTACTGATCGGGTCCATGCTCTGGCGCTGGCGGACCAAGCCGGGTCAACTCAATTCGGAACCCGCACGTATCTCGCCCAACCAGGACAGGACGGCCTCGGCGTGGGCCCGCTGGAACGCCCGCACAGTGGGTAGGCCTGCCGGCGGCGGTTGTCGGGCGCCGTCGACGAAGAAACCAGCCAGGCCCGCCAGTACACCGACGAGATCATGCGGATCGACGTCGTTGGCGGCGGCGTGCCCGGCGAGCAGCGACTGGGTGTCGTGGCCGCCGAACAGCCGGACGTTGACCAGCAGCAACAGGGTGTCCAGCCATGCCGGTCCGCGGCAGGCCCACGGCCAGTCGACCACGGTCACCGTGCCGTCCGGGCTGAGCAGAAGGTTGTCCGCCCGGATGTCGGTGTGCACGAGGGTGTCGCCGGCCAGGGCCGCCGACCACGATCGGCGAGCGCACACAGCTCGTCCAGGTGTGCCGCGGCCCAAGGGTGAAGATCGACGGGAGGATCAGCCGCGATGCGGCGCCAACCGGCGAAGTCCTCGGCGAGGATGTCAGCCGCAGTGGCCAGATCCGGAAGCGGCGACGGCGCGCCGGACTTCAGCGGGCAGATCCGCCCATCCGATCCGTACGCCCGACGCGGTGGTCATGCCGAGATGCTGGCATCCCGACCCGGGCTCCCGCAGCGGCTTTGCCGCGGAAAGCAGCGGGCCGGTAGTGAGTCGCTCGCAGAGGACCGGATTCCCGCTAGAGCGAGCACCAGCAGTACAGCCGGTCGCCCGCGTCGCGGGCGCGCCGGGCCAAGCCGGTAAGTTCGGTGACAAGCACTCGCAGCTCATCGGTGTCGATGTCACCGTAGCAGGTGCGGTCTCCGGCGGCGGCCACACCGACTCGGTCCGCACCACATCGGTTGTCCACGGCACTTCCCGCACGATCGCGACCAGTTGGCCGAGGACAACCGCTGGGTCCACGCCTTTGGTAGCGACCCCGTCGAAGACGGACAGTCCGGCATCGCTCGGGACTAACGGCCCCGTCGGCAGTTCCATAGCCTGCGCCGCCGCCGCGTCTGGGGCGCGGAAGTAATCAAACAGAACACCCATGATCGGCCCTTCGAATCATCCGGTGGACGAACGTGTCGCGGGTACGTCGGATTAGATCAGACCAGTACGACACGGGCTGACCGCGACGACCCTAGAAGATCGCGCCAAAGGCCGGGCAGTTACCAAGACGCCCTTGCAAAGGCACGCTTGCAAGCGTAGTTTTGCATCGTGGACGTACCGCGGGAGACCCTCGATCTCGACGCGCTGCGGCTGCTCGCGCATCCGTTGCGGCAACGCATCGAGCGGGAGCTGCGCCAGGGACCGGTCACGGCCACCACGCTGGCGCGGGCGCTGGGCGAGAGCACCGGCCTGACCAGCTACCACCTCCGGGAGCTGGCCAAGCACGGGTTCGTCGAAGAGGTTCCCGAGCTGGCGCGCGGCCGGGAGCGGTGGTGGCGTTTTGTCCGCAAGGACCGGCGTTTTCCGCGCCGCAGCAAGCAGAGCCCGGAGATGCGGGCCGTCGTCGACGAGATGAACGCGCAGGACTTCGCCACCGACTTCGCCCAGTTCAGCCAGGCACAGATCGACGCCGACGGGAGCGACCCGTGGGCCGACGCGTTCCCGTTCTCGCGCGGCTCGATTCAGGTCACGCTCGAGGAGCTGGAGGAGTTCTTCGAGGAGTACATCGCGCTGCTCAGCCGATACCAACGGCCGGACGAGCAGACTCCGCCCGGGGCCCGCACGGTCCTCACCCGATTCTTCGCCTATCCGGCACCTGACGACCGGCCCTCATCCGAGGACACCACACCCCCTGAATGACATCCGGCGGCGGCACCCGACCCCCGCCGCCCCGACAAAGGCCCTGGGCCGCCGAGCGGCAACTCGACGACCCAGGTGAACGGAAGCGGTTCCACCACGCCTGATCAGGCGTGCCTTCATGTGCACCACCTCCGCTGAAAAGGAGCGTATCGTGCCGCTCTCCCGCAAGCTCATCGCCCGGTTGCTGGCATTGCCTGCCGGGCGGGTCACAAAATGGTTGGTCCTGGCCGGCTGGCTCGCTGCCGTCGCGGTAGCGATACCGCTGGCCGGCAAGCTGTCCCAGGTCGCCGATGACAGCCCCACCGTCGAGCTGCCCCGGGGCGCCGAAGCCACCCAGGTCACCGGGCTGACTGACCGCTTCCCCGACGGGACGACAGCGCCCGGCATCGTGGTATACGTCCGCGATCAGGGCATCACCCCCACCGACCGTGCCAAAGTGGACGCCGACCGGCAGGCGTTCGGCGCGCTGGCCGTCGGGCAGGTCGCACCGGCGACGGTCGCCGGCGACGGCAGGGCGCTCACGCTGACCGTCCCGCTCAGTGCCGACGGCGGCCAGTCGACGCTGTCCGACCAGGCCCGGCAGGTGCGGACGATCGCCGACGACAACCTGCCTGCCGGCCTGCAGGCCAAACTGACCGGCCCGGCCGGCAACAGCCTGGACGCCAGCGACGCGCGCGAGCAGACCGCCGCCACGGCGATGCTGATCACGGTACTGGTGGTCACGGTGGTGCTGCTGCTGACCTACCGCAGCCCCGTCCTGTGGATACTGCCCCTGATCTGCGTGGGGGTCGCCTTCGCCGTCACCGACGCCGTCACCTATCTACTCGGCAGATACGCGGGGATGACCGTCGACACCGGCAACGCGGTCGTGGTGACCGTGCTGGTCTTCGGCGTCGGCACCGACTACGCGCTGCTGCTGCTGGCCCGCTACCGGGAGGAACTGCGCCGCGAGGCCGACCGGCACGTGGCGATGGCGGTCGCGCTGCGCCGGGCCGTACCCGTCATCGCCGCCTCCGCCGCCACCGTGAGTCTGGGGCTGTTGTGCCTGCTCGCGGCGGACATGGGGTTCAACCACAACCTGGGTCCGGCCGGTGCGATCGGCATCGTCTGCGGCCTGGTCGCCATGGTCACCCTGCTACCCGCGCTCCTGGTGATCCTGGGTCGGTGGGTCTTCTGGCCGGTGATCCCCCGCGCGGGGACGGTCACGTCCACCCGCGTGATGGTGTGGGCACGGATCGGCCGCGTGGTCTCGGCCCGCCCGAGGCTGGTCTGGATCGGCTGCGTCCTGCTGCTCGGGTTGCTCGGCCTGGGCGCGCTCACGATCCGCACCGGGCTCGACGACAAACACCTCACCGTCGGTACCCCCGACTCGGTGGCCGGTCAGCGGCTGCTGGCCGCGCATTATCCGGCCGGGGTGAGCCGCCCGGTGCGGGTGATCGTCCGCGCGCCCGCCGCGTCGGCGGCCACGGCGGCCGTGCGCGACGTCGCCGGCGTGGCCCAGGTACGCCCGGCGGTGACCTCGACCGACGGCACGCTCGCCAGGATCGACGCCGTCCTGACCGACCCGGCCGACAGCGCGGGCGCCGCCGCCACGGTCAACCGCATCCGGACGGCGGTGCACGCCAGCCCGGACGCGGACGCCCTCGTCGGTGGTTACACCGCAGGCAACCTGGCCAAGGCCGACGCGCAGGCACACGACCGGCGCGCCGTGATTCCACTGGTACTCGCAGTGGTGTTCGTCGTCCTGATCATGCTGCTGCGGGCGCTGCTGGCGCCGCTGCTGCTGATGGCGACCGTCGTGCTGTCCTACGTCGCGGCGCTCGGCGGCGCCTGGCTGCTGTTCAAGCACGCCTTCGGCTTCCCCGCCATCGACGTCCAGGTCATGCTCGTCGGCTTCCTGTTCCTGGTCGCGCTCGGCGTGGACTACAACATCTTCCTCGTCTCGCGCATCCGCGAGGAGGTCGTCCGCCGCGGCCACCAGCCCGCGGTGCTGCACGCGCTGACCGCCACCGGCGGCGTCATCACCAGCGCCGGCCTCGTGCTCGCCGCCACCTTCGCCGTCCTCACCGTCGCGCCGTTCGTGGCGTTCATCCAGATCGGCGTCACGGTCGCGCTCGGCGTGCTCCTCGACACCGTGCTGGTCCGCTCCGTCCTGGTGCCTGCGTTGGCGCTGGACACCGGCCGCTGGTTCTGGTGGCCCAGCCGGATCGCCCATCAGGCCCCGAACCCACCACCAGGACCGACCCGGGAACTCGCCGACGCTCGTGTCATGAAGTAGCGATGCCTCACCGGCCCGCCTGCTGCGCGACCGCGGTGAGGTGGTCGACGAACCAGTCCCGCGCCAGTCTGGCCACCACCTCCAGGGTTCCCGGCTCCTCGAACAGATGCGTCGCGCCCGCGACGATCTCCAGGCGGGTCTTGCCGGCGAGCTTCCGCATGGCGCTGCGGTTGAGCTCGATGACCTGCCGGTCCCGCTCGCCGACGATCAGCAGTGTCGGCTGGTGTACCAGGCGCAGGAACTCGCCGGCAAGGTCGGGCCGGCCGCCCCGGGAGACGACCGCCTGCACCGCGGCGGGCCGGGCCGCCGCGGCGACGAGTGCGGCGGCCGCGCCGGTGCTGGCGCCGAACAGGCCCACTCCCAGCCCGCTGGTCCGTTCCTGCTCGGACAGCCAGTCGACCAGTGCCGCCAACCGCACGGAGAGCAGGGCGATGTCGAACCGCAGCTCGCCGGTGCGCGCATCGATCTGGTCCTCCTCCTGCGTGAGGAGGTCGACGAGTACCGTCGCCAGCCCGGCGGCCTGAAGCTGCTCGGCGACGTAGCGGTTGCGGGGGCTGTGCCGGCTGCTGCCGCTGCCGTGTGCGAACAGCACCAGTCCGCGCGCCGGCTGCGGTCGGACGATGTCGCCTTCCAGCACGACACCCGCGACGGGGATGCGCACCGTTTTGTGCATGGCTTCCTCCAGCAACGTCACACCGCGAACGGGTACGTTTCGGGCGCCTCGCCCCGCTCCCACCCCGCCGTGCGCTCCAGCGGCTCGACCGCCCGTGTCTCGTCGATGTGGATGACCGCGTCGAACTGCTCGGCGACCCGGGCCCGGAGGTAGTGGCTCTGCCGTTCGGTGTCCGGACGGTAGATGACGCCGATCGCCCGCTCCAGGTGCGCCGAGCGTAGCGGCTCGACGGCCTGCGATCCGGGCCGCAACGACAGCATGAACTCCTTCTCCCCTGCCTCGTGCAGCAACTCCTCGACGCTGTCCGGTAGCGCCGGCCGTACCCATTTACGGTCGGCCGGGCCGTCCCAGTCATCGGCCGCGGTGACGGTGCCGGTGTAGGTGGTGAAGCCCAGCAGGCGGCACTCGCCGCCGTGCCGCTCACGCATGAGCTGACCGACGTTGAGCTCACCCTGGCTGCCGAGCTCGGTGGCCCGGGCGTCGCCGAGGTGCGAGTTGTGCGCCCAGACCACGATCCTCGCCAGCTCACCGAGCTGGCGGGTCAGGTGGTCGGCAAGCGCGTCCAGCGTGTCGACCATGTGCCGGTCGCGCAGGTTCCACGACGAGACCCGTCCGGCGAACATCGACCGGTAATACTCCGCCGACGCCTTCACGGTCTTCGCGTTCTGCTCGGCGTAGAAGAGCTCGTCGTCGGCGACCAGCCCGTCGCGCCGGGCGTACTCCATGGCGTGGCGTTGCAGGTCGACGAGCTGCTCCACCGCCTCACTCTCGCACGTTTCGCCGCCACCGAAGGCGGCCGCGAACCCATACTCCTGGCCGTCGCCGCCGCTGGCGTGGTCGAAGCAGGCGTAGCGCCGCCGGGCCCGCGCGGCGGCGGCCGGGTCGACGCGCTCGAGGTAGGTGATCACCTCGTGGATCGACCGGTACAGGCTGTAGAGGTCCAGGCCGTAGAACCCGGCCTTGGCCCGCTCGTCGCCACTGCGGTCGTTGCGTTCCCGCAGCCACCCCACGAAGTCGAGCACCACCGCGTTGCGCCACATCCAGGTGGGGAACCGTTCGAACCCGCGCAGCGCCTCCTCGGCGGTCGTGTCGGCGCCGCGACCGCGGACGTAGCGGTTCACCCGGTAGGCGTCGGGCCAGTCGGCCTCGACCGCCACCGCGCAGAACCCCTTCTCCTCGATCAGGCGCCGGGTCATGGCCGCCCGCGCCGCGTAGAACTCGTGGGTACCGTGCGACGCCTCGCCGATCAGCACGAAGCGCGCGTCACCGACCAGGTCGAACAGCGCCTCGTCGGCGGGGACCCCGCCCTCCACCGGCAGCGCCGCGAAGCGGATGACGGCCGCCTCGGTCGGACCCTGCGCGCCGGCCGTCGTCGGCCGCGCCGTGGCGGCGGCGCGCAGCATATCGCGGACCTCCTCGTCGGTGGTCTGGGTGAAGTCCCAGTAGGAGGCGCCAACCGCGAAGAACGGCGACGGCGTGGTCGCGCACACCACCTCGTCGACCATGGCCGCCATCTCGCGGCAGGTCGACTCCGGCGCCGCCGGCACAGCCACCACGATGCGGGCCGGGTCGAGCTGGCGCAGCGCCAGCACGGCGGCGCGCATGCTCGCGCCCGTCGCCAGCCCGTCGTCGACGAGGATCACCGTCTTGCGGGCGACCTCCGGCATCGGGCGTCCCTCCCGGTACTCCCGCTCCCGGCGCGCTAGCTCGCGGCCCTCCTGCTCGGCCACCCGCTGGATGACCTCGGGCCGGACGCGCAGGCCGCGGACGACGTCCTCGTTGAGCACGACCACTCCCCCGGAGGCGATCGCGCCCATAGCCAGCTCCTCCTGGCCCGGGACGCCCAGCTTGCGGACCAGGAAGACGTCGAGTGGAGCGCCGAGGGCCGTCGCCACCTCGTAGCCCACCGGCACCCCACCCCGGGGTAGGGCCAGGACCAGCAGGTCCGGGCGGCCCCGGTACTTGTCGAGCAGGCCGGCCAGGATCCGGCCGGCATCTCTGCGATCACGGAACACCCGATCTGACATGCCCGACCTCCCGCATTCTTGTCAGGCCACTACATCTTCCGCGCTACCCCCGACACATGGCTCAAACCCATCCGCTCACAGGTCCTGCGGCCCCGGTGAGGCTGCGCGAGCACGTTCCCGGCATATGGCTGATCCACCCATACATCGGCGCGGCAAATGTGATCGCTGCCCATGTGCTGCCCGTTACGCACGCCCTAGGCTCCCGATTCACACCGGCACGTTCGCCACCTCAGTCACCCGACCCACGCGGCTTGCAAGAGCGGCGAGGCGAGAAGGAGCGGCCAGATGGCTACCAACCATGATGTCGAAACCGCCGGGCCCGCCCGCGGTCGTAGTGAGGTCACGAAGGTCGTCGTGGCCAGCCTGATCGGCACCACGATCGAGTGGTACGACTTCTTCCTCTACGGGACCGCAGCGGCCCTGGTGTTCAACAAACTGTTCTTCCCCGGCTCGGACCCGCTCGTGGGCACGATGCTGGCGTTCACCACATACGCGCTCGGATTCCTGGCGCGACCGCTGGGCGGCATCGTGTTCGGTCACTTCGGCGACCGGATCGGCCGCAAGGCGATGCTGGTACTCAGCCTGCTGGTGATGGGCGTCGCGACCTTCGCCATCGGCCTGCTGCCGACCTACGCCACCCTGGGCGTCTGGGCCGCGGTCATCCTCACCGTGCTCCGGTTGGTCCAGGGTTTCGCGCTCGGGGGCGAGTGGGGCGGCGCCGTGCTGATGGCCGCCGAATTCGGCGGACGAGGTCGCCGGGGACTGCGTGCCTCCTGGCCACAGGTCGGCGTTCCGATCGGCCTGTTGCTGTCGACGCTCGTGCTCAGCCTCGTCAACCGGGCGACCACCGACAAGCAGTTCCTGGCGTGGGGCTGGCGCATCCCGTTCCTGCTCAGCATTGTGCTCGTCCTGGTCGGCCTGTGGGTGCGGTTGGCGGTGGCCGAGTCGCCGGTGTTCAAGGCCGCCCAGGAGAAGGCGGAGCAGGCAGAGGCGGAGACGGCCGCGGAGCGCGCGCCGATCCTGCAGGTGCTGAGCCGATACCGCCGGGAGGTCTTCATCGCCATGGGGGCGCGCATCGCGGAGAACGTCTCGTACTACGTCTGGACGGCGTTCGTGCTCGTCTACATCACCGAGCAGCTCAAGCTGTCGCGGCAGCTCGCCCTGAACGCCCTGCTCGTCGCCGCGGTCGTCCACCTGGTCGCGATCCCCGCGTGGGCGGCGCTCTCCGACCGTCTCGGGCGCCGGCCCGTCTACCTCCTCGGCGCGGCCGCCGTCGGCGTGTGGGCATTCGTCTTCTTCGCGCTGCTGGACGTCAAGAACGCGGTCCTGATCACGGTGGCGATCGCCGGTGGCCTGATCTTCCACGCGGCGATGTACGGCCCCCAGGCCGCCTTCTTCTCCGAGCTTTTCGGCACCCGGGTCCGCTACAGCGGCGCATCCATCGGCTACCAGCTAGCCTCGGTCGTCGCGGGCAGCGTGGCGCCGCTCATCGCCACGGCGCTCCTGGCCGCATACGACTCATCCCTACCGATCTCCATCTACGTCGCCGGGTGCGCGCTCATCACGATCATCGCGGTTGCCCTGGCGCGCGAGACGGCTAAGGTCGATCTCACGTCGGTCGACGCGACAACGCGGGAGCCGCTTGTCAAGCTCAACCCGTGAACATTCCACCGCCAACGCTCTACCACCGGTCGCTGGGCTGGCACGCGCCGGCCCTGCGCCGGACCATCATCGTCGCGCTCCTCGGATTGATCGTCGTGCTGGTGCTCGTGCAGATGGCGCCCTGGGAGCTGGCCGTGATCGGGGGCTGGGACGCGGCGGCGCTGACCTTCCTCGCGACCGTCTGGCCGATCGTGCTCCGCGCGGACGGCGCACAGACCGAACGACTCGCCACGCGGGAGGACGAGACGCGCGGCTCCGCCGCGGCCCTGGTGATCACGGCGAGCGTGGCGAGCCTCCTGGGCGTCGGCTTCGCTCTGGTCCTCGCGGGCCGGGCGAACGGCGCGCCGCGGGTGCTCCTGATCGCCCTCGCCCTGCTCACCGTCATGGCGTCGTGGACGGTCATCAACACCGTCTACACGCTGCGCTACGCGCACTTGCACTACGGATCCGGCGCGGAGGGCATCATCTTCGGTGACTCCACCGGGCCGGAGCAGCCCGACTACCGCGACTTCGCGTATGTGGCGTTCACCATCGGAATGACCTACCAGGTGTCCGACACCGCCGTACGCGATCCCCGGACCCGGCGCACGGTGCTCTCGCAGGCCCTCCTGTCGTACGTGTTCGGCGTGGTGATCGTGGCGGGCGCCATCAACCTCGTCGCCGGACTGGTCCGCTGACACCCGTGGCCGGATATCCGTGG
>WNFX01004260.1_pt1 | contig 21714 bp, 26 predicted proteins | sample 5400111 | NCBI WGS metagenome assembly WNFX01 (sample SAMN13153363, study PRJNA577476) | soil metagenome | isolation source: 40 cm soil or saprolite under grassland replicate 1 | place: USA:California | collected 2016-06-15 | reverse complement strand
TTGCTTTCACGAATGGTTGGTTGAATACGCAACTCCACATCGATATTCAAATCACGCACGAGCTGCCGAACAATCGCAACCTGCTGGGCATTTTTCTGACCGTAATAGGCGACATCCGGTCGCACGAGTTGAAATAGTTTGGTTGTTACCGTGGCAACGCCGCGATTGTATATCAGGCTGCCGACCCCTTTTACCAGTTGCATTGTCCATAGGGAATTTGATGGTGTGACATACGTAGCAAAATCAGGAGGATAAAGATCTGCAGCCCGCGGGATAAAGACAACATCGATCATGGCATTGCTTAACAATTGCAGGTCCCTTGGTAGGTCGCGTGGATAGCGTATAAGCTCTTCATACTCTTCAAATTGTATTGGATTAACAAAAATACTGGCAACGCTAACTTCGCAATCTTGATGTGCCGCTTGCATAAGCGCTACATGTCCTTGATGAAGATACCCCATAGTGGGAACAAAACCAACAGAGCCACCCGCAAGCCAGCCACGAGCAGTTTCGGTCATTTCGTCCAGGTCATAGATGATTCGCATAGTGCTCCCAGTGAAACTTTTCCTCTATTACATATACAATATCACATATATACACACATATATACAAAAGAAGAGATCAGAAACCGCTGGTACTCCGGCAAAGACAAACAGGTCAATACACTCGTTCTTTTTCCAGACGGCATGCCAAAGAAACATTCATTTTGGCACACCGTAGTTTGCATAACGTATGGCGTCCACTTCAGTAACCATGCTATACTACAACCGACGAGGAGGAAGATTATGCGTAAAATTTTGCAACGCCCATTAAAAATTTTAGAATTGCTTGGTCTGAGCAAAGTGATGGGAGCATTGGCCCAAAAGTATCATGTCTACGCTCCTGATCTGCTTGGTTTTGGTTTATCGGATCGCCCAAATAGAAACTATTCTGCCGAAATGTATATCGACTTCTGTCATGATTTTCTGGCTGAGGTGGTACAAGGCCCTGCAACAATTCTTGCCAGTGGCTTAAGTTGCAATTATGCCGTGATCGTAGCGAAGCGCTTCCCTGATCTATGTGAACAGTTGATTCTCATCTCGCCGTTGGCGTTGTTTGGAGATGAGCAGCCACGCTGGCGGCCACCAACAGAGCTGATCAAACTGCCAGGGGTAAGTTTCTTCCTCTACCCGCTGATCACGATACGCCTCGCGCTGCGCCTGGCTATGCGTCTGAAACGAACGCCACCACAAGGTCAGTTTCCAGGAGCTGATGTTGACTATCTCTACGCAACCACGCACCAATTTGGCGCTGAACATGCCCCGTTAGCCCTGCTTGCAGGCAACTTGTCGGTAAATGCTTCACAGGAATTTGATTCGTTGCAACAACCCACGTTCATTATCTGGGGAGCCAGGGCATTGCACAATACCTGGTCCCTCTCCAGCCAGCACTATATGCCAAAACAGGCGGAGATAGCTCTCATACAGGATGCAGGGGTGACTGTACAGGAGGATTTTCCAGGCAAGGTTGTTGAAAATATACGAGAATGGACAGAGGCAAGGAAAGCAAAAGCAACGAAGACAATGCCTGGGAATGCAGACACTACTGACACTACAAGCAGAAAAACCACGCTAGCAATTGGGGAGAATGTAGCTGCAGAGAAAAGTAACGCCCCGGCTGTAGCTCAGCAAATTGATACGGTTAATAAGCAGGCGGCTATGGAAACTACAGAGATAGAGTCGTATTGCGCCAGGTGCAAAAAGAAGACGATCATGCAGAACGTCCAGGAAGTCACGGCGAAGAATGGCCAACCTGCGTTGAGGGGAACGTGCTCTGTTTGCGGAGCAGGACAATACCGCGCTGGTCGCCTTTGAAATATTTTGTTATGAGCTTTGTGTATTTTTGCACTTGACGCGCGGCACATTGCACCGTATAATTCCTTGCATACAAATTGAGACCTGCGTATCGTCGTCGCCCGCTACGCGGAAGTTGTTGCCTCAATCAAAACTGGCCAGACAGTAACCAATAATGTCATCTTCTGACTCACTGATTGCTGTCAAATGCCCCGTCCGCTCTCCCAACTAACGTGCAGAGTCGCTCACAAAAGGGCGAGGGAGAGTATTCGGCTTCAAGATAAGAGGATGCCAGGAACACATAGATATCGGTAGACACTGGATTGTAAGAGGCTAACAACAGATCAAGTGCCTCAACATTAGGGAGGATTTTTGAATGAGCATTGGTGGACAGAGTGATGCAAAAACAGAGCGCAAAGTGTATCGTTTGACGCCCGAGGGCTTCGCAAAGAAACAAGAGCGCCTGGAATACCTGCGCACCGTCAAACGCAAAGAGGTTGCTGATTATATTCATGACGCTAAAGAAGCTGGTGATATTAGCGAAAGCAGCGCATATGAAGAGGCTAAACACGACCAGGCTAAACTCGAAGGGGAGATTAATGAGTTAGAGGCATTGCTTGCGCTCTCAGAGATTATGACACCGGACATGCATAACACCGTAGAAGGACCGCCTGTTGTTCGTATCGGCATGCAGGTGCGCGTAGAGACCGAGAGTGGCGCGACTCGAGACTTCAAGATTGTCGAAACTTTTGAAGCCGAGCCGAAAGCCGGCTTGATCTCCGACCAATCGCCAGTGGGCAAAGCGCTTATTGGACATAAGGAAGGTGACGTGGTCAACGTATCTACCCCTGGTGGAGTGACTAGCTATATCATCCTTTCAATTAAGCCCATGTTTTAGTGAACTACACGCAAGATGCAGGGATGAGGCCATCTGTTCAGGATTGTGAATTTTTTTCTGGCTTTGGCAGAGCAAACCAACCAAAGACCCCCGAAATTCCGATCAAGGGGCCACCAATGGCGAAGATGATATTCAAATGTTAACATATGAAGACGTAACCGGGTGTTTCCTGAAGGCAGCGGAGAGTGCCGCGCTCACGACACATCCCGAATATTGGATAAACTCACGTTCACTTGAACGCGAATTTGCCTGTACTTGCCATGCTGGAAGTTGCGAAGAAGCGGAACATCGCAGTACCTGTACATTTTCGTTCACCTGGGGCGCTCTGGATACATCCCTCTCACTAGACGGTCCCGCCGGTGTTTGTGATTTCTTCCATGAGCCCGAAGATGATTGCCCACATTTGCATACACGAGATATTCCACCTCTTGTCGTTGAACTCTCGTATAGTTTAGTTTTAAATGGGACAGGTGCATCACTCTCAGAGTCAGTTTTACTCTCACTCACCCAGATGCTCAAGTTGCGCGCAAGCGAGCACAGCAGCCGTGCAATTGAGACACGCCCTGGTATCACTATGACTTTGCATGAAAACCGACTGCAGCCAGAGGTACTCACGCTGCAACAACGGGTAGAACTTCCCATCTGGCATCCCGAGGGGATGCATGGCCTTCATGATGATCACCACTCTCACCAAGAACGGGTAAGCAGGCGGCGCCGGCGCGAAATGGATGACGACAACGAGGAAAATGAGGTTGTTGCCGATAACCCTCGCCCGGAGGATTGGTTACCACAGATAATGGTCGATGTCTGCCAGGATATCTTGCAGGTACTCGAAGCACTTGACGCAGTGCGTACTCATAGATCGCTGAATTTGGATGCGTGAGCAGGAAGGACATGTCCTTTTTCCCGTTCTGAGAACCTGCTGCCTATTTTTGTAACTGTTCTGGGTATTTGTATATAGAACAAATGCAACTCCCCCCACATTTATTCGTATGTAAGGTGATTGAGCCAGAGGTATTGATTGTATGCGTTGAGTTTGAAGGAGTAACCCGCGATGTCGCAACAAAGAATGGATTACGATGAAGGCAATCGTCAACAGCAGGAACCTCGTTTGGATAACTACGAAAGCGGCTATAGAGACCCCTTTACTGGAACTTATACAGGGCAGAAACTTTCACAACAGGGGTCCTGGAGCAGTAATGCTCCGGCGGGAATGCGCCTCGCTCTAGCCATCGTCTCGGTGGTCATGCTTGTTCCTTTAACTGCCATCACTTTTGGGACATTAGGTGGCGGCATCTTTAGTGGCGCGCTGATTGCATTAGGCCTGATTTGTCTCACCATAATGATCGTCAATATCGCCTTTAACTACAGGCGTTGAGCAATCGAGAGGCTTACTGCTCGCAGCAGTTATAGCCCACATGGTACAGCTCGGCTGCTCCTACGAAAATAATTCTGGTGGCGCCTGCCGGGGCACAATCACTTTGAGTGCTTGTGGAGCAACGGTGAAGCGGGCCGGTGTGTACCCGAGTGGATCGCCGTCTACCTGGATTGCAATCGGCTTCCGTGTACGCACTTCCAGTGCCTTGCATTTTTCATAACTGACCCATTGCTGGCGCTGTTCACGATAGAATAAAAAATCCAGGAGCACCTCGATCCGACCCAACATACTACGTCTGCGCACAACGCATATATCCAGTAACCCATCGTCACACTTTGCGTTCCATGTATATTTAATGGCGCCAGCATAGAGCCGGGTATTGCCAACAACAATTTGCAGAGCGTTTCTCTTTTTCAATCGGCCATCGATAGTTAAATGAGCGCGAAAACTCTCGTAACCAAGCCCAAGCCACGCCCCAACCAGCAGATAACCCAGCACACCCAGGCGTTTGATAGGTTTTTTCTCGATGGCGTTTGCCACATCAGCATCAAAACCAATACCAGCCATCAGCAGGAAATACCGATCATTCACCTTGCCCAGGTCAACATGGCGCCGCACGCCATTGAGCAACACTTCTCGCGCGCCGCTTATATCCAGCGGAATACTTGTTTCTCTTGCCCACACATTGACGGTACCAAAGGGGAGAACACCTAATGCAGTTTCGCTGCCGGCCAGTTCCTGGATAATCTCATTAATAGTACCATCACCACCTGCCGCGATGACTACATCGATCTTCTGCGCAACAGCCTGACGTACCAGGTGGCTGGCATCACCAGCTTCCCTCGTCAACCGTAGTTCGACCTTCCATCCTGCTTCGCGCAAGAAGGTCAGCGCTTCTTCTACCTGGCGCGCATGTTGTATATAGCCACCCGAAGCTGGATTAGCAATTATTACTGCGGAGCAAGGGTTTTGCCCAGAAGGTGTTGTTTCTGATGAAGTATTTTTCGCCATTTCACCTGGTATCATCACAAGTTCCCGCGTCTTATGTCCTCTATTGGAGGAAAGGGTTTTTTGTACTAGCTGTGTTAAGTCCCGTGGATATTAATCCACCCGCGGCACACGGGCAAGAATGGCTGAGACAACCTCGTAGTTACTGGTACCAAGGCGCTGGGCAACTATTTCCGCGGTCAACGATACCTGCCCCTGTCGTCCAATCAGCACCACTTCATCCCCAACACGTGTTTGAGGTATATGCGTAACATCGATGATGCATTGATCCATACAAACACGCCCCAGAATGGGCGCTGCTTGTCCGTGAAGCAATACACTCCCCCAGTTTGCAGGCGCTCGCCTGAAACCGTCCGCATAACCGACAGGTAGGACGGCTACGCGTGTAGGTGTCTCTGTTACATAGGTACAGCCATAACTAATACACTCTCCCGCCGGTATAACTTTGACCTGTGACACCTGGGTTTTAAATGAGAGCGCAGGACGAAAACTCTCCGGGATGGGCACCTCTTCCGATGGGTCAAGTCCATAAAGGGCCATCCCTGGTCGGACCATGTCGAAATGCGCCTCGGGGAGGCACAACAATGCCGCGCTGTTGGCCGCATGGACAAGAGGTGGTCGCAGGCCAAGTTCTTCTAATGCGCCTACTACTTCCCGGAAGCGCGCAAGTTGCAGATACATGTGGGACTGATCTTGCGTATCAGCCAAGGCAAAATGGGTAAAAATACCCTCCATTTCAAGGCCCGGCAATGCGAGAATCTCGCGCACAAGCGCCAGAACCTCGTCGACCTGCTCTGCTCGTATACCTAAACGCCCCATACCTGTATCGACTTTGATATGAACTTTGGCGCTCTGTTTGAGGGCAAGGGCTGCACGGGAGAGCGCCTGAGCAGATTCTACTGAATAGAGGGTAACTGCCAGCTCTAAACGGACGGCTTCGCGCATTTGCCAGGGTGGCACATAGCCAAAGACAAGAATGGGGGCATCGATCCCTGCCTCGCGCAAGGGCCTGGCCTCGCTCACCGTTGCCACCCCCAACATACTTGCGCCATTATGCAGTACGGTACGGGCCACTTTGACCGCGCCATGGCCGTAAGCATCGGCCTTGAGGCTAGCCAAAATACGTACCCGAGGTCCTAGCAGCGCTTTGATCTGCCGGGTATTGTTCGCAATAGCGCTCAGATCGATCTCAACCCAGGTAGGACGATCCGCGCGCATGACCACAATCTGTTTCCAGCCGGGCGTCTGGCGCGCCAGTAATTCTGGAGCGTGCGCTGGTTCAGCCATGATCATCTCGGTTACCCGCTCCATGCGTGTCTCCTCAGAACCTTTGATCAGCACAATGGCCTTCGTGTGCGACTCAGTGTGGCAAGAGTTTTCACCTGGTAAATTCATAATGGCGCGCGCAGCCTTTGCTGCATCTTCATGTGTTGAAGTGACAATCACTCGCTCTGTCGCAAGTCCTGCCTCCTGCGCGGCTTCGGCAATGAGGGCTGCCATCTCTCCGCGAGTAATCAGATAATCGACACAGGCCGCCGCTTTTCGCCCTACAGCGCGATGCGCCTCTTCCTCGTAATTGCCTAAACGCAACATGTCGCCGAGTACCGCAATACGATAATCCGTTGGAAGTTCTCTGAGCGCCTCCAATCCGGCAATCATCGAGGCGGGACTGGCATTGTGCGTATCGTCCAGGAGCGTCGTAGAGTACAGCCCTGGCAGGGTATGCAACCTTCCAGCGAGGGAATGCAAAGGCGCCAATGCATGCTGTATCTCCTCATCCTTCAAGCCGCAATGTCTTCCCACATAATAGGCAGCGAGCATCGTTGTCACAAAATGCCTACCGATAAGGCGGGACGAAAGGGGAACCAGGCGCTCTGTGTTTGCGCCTTCGCACGTCTCAGGTAAAACACAGGATACTGTCCATCCCACCTGTACATCTCGCACTGTTGAAGGTGTAAAGGGAGTAACTGATGCGACACATGCTGCTGTTAAAGAGCGTATGAGTTCATCATCACCATTGATAATCGCCAGCCCTTCTTCAGGGAGTGCAGCGAGCATTGTACCCAATTCAGCAGCGAGGCGTTCAACTGTACCAAAAAACTGCAGTTGCGTCGGGCTGATGTTCGTCAGGACGCCAATATCGGGTCGAGTAATACGACAGAGATCGCTGATTTCACCTGGATGGTCACAGCTCAATTCCAATACCGCGAATTCGTGGCGATCTTCGAGGCGGCCAAGCGAGAGAGGCAGTCCAAGCAGGTCGTTGTAGTTCTGCCAGCTTTTGAAGGTGGCGAAATTGCTTGCGAGCACCGCAGCAATGGCTTCTTTTGTACTTGTTTTACCTGTACTACCAGTCACGGCTATGATTGTGGGATGCCAGAGTCGCAAGATAAAGCTGGCATAGTTTTGCAGAGCTATACGAGTGTCTGCTACCGCGATAGTCGCGACGCCTGCTCGTTCCAATGAAGTTCGAGTTTCTTGCGGGAGGGATCCCATGATGTGTGTCTCTACCAGCAAACCATTCTGTTTGCCAGTGTAGAGGAGAACGCCGCTTGTCGCTTCAAGGATGTGATCGAGGTGAATCATCTCTGCTCTTCTAGTTATCTCGCCAAAACATACTGCATTGCGCCAACCTGTTTGATCATACCTTTTATTTCCACCATTGCGCATTTTTTGTGGTTAAGACTAGCCTGTTTTCTGCTGCGTATTGCATATCTTCAAGCGAGAGGTCTATCAACTCGGAAGTGTTGACAAGGATGCTGTTTGCTCCCCGCCGTGTTCTATAGATGTCCATGCCCAAGGCTTTCGTTTTTATTGCCCGCCAACTCCTGTTGGGGAGTACCTGTAGTATAGCACCAGCGTCCGCTGTTGGATACATCGCTTCCAGTACTGCTGTCTCCTCATCTGTCCAGCGCACGCCGCTACAGCGCCGCCTGATATGGGCGACATCAACCTCCCAGTCAAGCCGCTTCCAGTGTATCTCCATTTTGAGCCACGCGGGGGCGACCTGGCTCAGTTCCACCCGTTCAACAAGCGCGCTGACAAAACGGAGCCGTGTCTTATAGGGAAGGTTATCCCACTCGTGCAGGATAGTAGGAAGCAGTGTCCCTATCTCATATAACGTTTCCTCGTCGTTTTCTGCTGCGTTTGGGTCTTCCCGCAGGTCACGTTCAAGTTCTGCCTTTTTCTTTTCCAAGCCTTCGTACTTTTTGAACAAGTCTGTTTTCATCGACTTCGGACAGCCTGGGGTGTTGAGCGTGTCCAGGATCGCTGCCATTTTTGCCTCTGCGTCTTTGATCTGTTTTTTAATCAGGTTTTCCCGCCGTTGCCGCTCCTCTTGCTTCTGCACAATCTTGTCTTCCCACTCCTCACAGCCCTGCCAGTGCTCTAGGTGTTCAAAGAACTTCTCAAGGAACACCCTGTCAATCGTTTTGACATAGATGACGAACTTATGGTCAATAAACAGCAGCCCCTGGTGCTTTGTCGCCATATAGAGTCCGCCATTAGCCCTGGATGAGTAGATGGGTGTGCCGTCCGGTTCCCTGAGTACTTTTTTCAGGAGTGCTTCGACATGGCCGTTTCGGATGACCCGCGCTGGTTTCTGTCTGTTCCCCTCGAAATCAAACGTGCTCACCCGTTTATGGGCATAGAGGAATAACCCTTCCTCAACAATCGGCTCATGATTGTCTTCAATAACGCCGCCGTCTAAAGGTATCCACCAGCCAATATACACTGGGTTGGTCAGGATGCTTTCCAGCCCGTGCCGAAAGAGCATATAGTTGCCCTCCGGTGTCCTGTTGCTCCCGTTATTCCTGTGTAAACTGAACCTGCTGATGGATTTGCTGTCTACCCACACCTCAAACTGCGGGAAGACGTAGGGGAGTTGTTCTATTTCATGGCAAAGCCTGGGAAAGTTCCCGTCAAGTTCAAGGAAGCGGCGGAATAACCAGCGGACAACAATAGCGTGGGGTTCGTAGATGATATATTTCTTCCGTTGCGGGTCGCTTCTGTCGACGATGTAGCCTGGGGCAATATACCGCCCGTCATAATAGCCCTTATCACTTGCGGCACTTTTGCCGCCGCCCAATATCAATTTCATCCACTCCAAATGCCGCGCTGACTCCTCTGCTTCGATACGGAAAATGCGCTGGCTGTAGGGGTCTTGGAAGTTGAAAACAGTGCGGGGTGTTGCGACAACCACACGGTGGGTAAAGCATTCTTTCATGAAAAGGTCGGGGTTTATCATCCACTGGTCACGGAACAGGCGGTTGACATGCACAACCCCAATCCACCCGATGGTTTCCTGCTGTATCATTTTCATGAGCCTGGACATGCCAGGGCGTTCATGCATGTCCAGCGTGCCGCTCATCCCCTCATCATCCTCAATAGTAACAATGCTACCAGTGCAGCCCATACTGCGGAAATGCTCTATAAACTTTTCTGTCTGCATTTCGTAACTATGGATATTCGTTTCTACCTGGGCAATACTGGACTGGCGGACATACAGTATCCCGTCCTCTTCCTTCGGAAACTCGAAGTGGGTGTATGCCCACGGGTTCAAATGGGGGCTGTCTTTCCGGTTAGTGCTTCTTCCGCTCATTGTGTATCCTCCTGAGTTCATTGGCAAGGTCTTGTAACACTGCGTACAACACCATCTGGTCTTCTGCTGATAAAGATTGCTCTTCGGAAACAATAGAAAATTTAGGGGTGGTATTTCCCCGCTCTTTGTCAGACGGGTTTGTCATGGGGGTATCAGAAGACATACATATACCTTTCCACTACTGGAAAGGGAGAGTGTACCAACATGCAACTGTGGTACGTGAAAAGTAAAAAGGCGTGTGAGTATGCGCTTTGGGGCTGGCTGTATTATTTGAGGATACCTGCTATGTACTGTACACGAAAATCCGTACATTTGCAATCCCTTTGGTTAGCTACTGCGGATGAGAATAAGAAAGTGGATAGCAGTAAAGGTTTTGGGTAGTTTTGTATTGTCGTCTCCCTCGATAGTTGCTGCCTCTATCCCTGGCAATGACAAAAGGAGCTTGATAGCCTCTTGTCTTGGTTTTCCTGCAATGAGGTATTTCATATGCTGCTGCGCTTCCTGAGAAAGCGCGAATACCCATGTCCCCTGACAAGAGAATATGAGGGTAGGAGTAGTATGGGTGACAGTTACCTGGGTGATGGTAATGCGCACCTGGCCGAAAAGGCTGTAGCCGGTTCCCAGCTTTTGTAGTGCCTGGTGGGATAGTAAATCTGTTGCTCTCGCTAGGAGCGAATCAGTGTTGTATGCGACTGCGCTACAAGTCTCTGATATGGTTACTTTTACTTCTGTTGCCTCTTCTCCTATGTGGTGATCTGCGGTCATAGTGGGTGTGCACGGGAGCGTTTGTAATGCTTCTCCCTGTCTGAGTTGCCCGTGCAACGCTCCTTGCATACTCTCTGTGAGGGTAGTTTTCAGGGTTGTTGCTGTTGTACCAATGTCAGCTTTCGAGACAGTGTGAAAATTCCGCTCGTCTTGTCCTCCGGCAAAGGGGGTCATATTTTTGGCGATAACAGACGCGCGACAACACGGCTGGTTGATGTCATACGCAGCAATATTTCCTGTTGTGCCTTCGCGGGTTGCATGTGCTGAGATTGTCACCTGCCCGAAAACAGGCGGATTTGCTGTTGGGTCTGCCGGTGGTATGGCTGCATCCTGGTCTGTCACTACTGGTATGCCGCTTGCGCCTGTTACAACCGTTCCTGCTGGTACGGTTGTGCTAGTGAGTTGACCGTTAAACAAGGTGATATATCCTGTTGCTGCTCTTGGGTCTTGGTGTCCTTTGCCTGTTGTAGGGACGGTTTGTGATTGGGAGAGGGTAATTGGAACGAGTACCCGTCCAAGGTGCAGCGTGCCAACAAGGGCAATTTGCTGCGTTTTTGGAATGATGGTGACTTGTACGGTTGGCGGGTGGAAAATGAGGTAAACCTGAAACCCAAGACAAGAAAGGATGAGAAAGAGGCCGAAAAGACAGGGGGTATAGGCAAGCAGATCAGGTTTTTGTTGAGGTCTTCCTGGTGGGGTACTTTCTATTATGCGTTCATCTTTTTGCTGTTCTACCGGCTCCCGCACAAAATACACATGGATGGTTTCTTCTCTTTCCTCACCTGCTTCCTGCTCAGTATTAGGTCGCGGTGGTTCTTCCTGGGGCATGTCTGCTTCTTGCTCTGCGGTATCCGCATCGCGAAAGCTTTGTAAGAATTGTTCAATATCTCCGTTGAGTTCATGTTGCTGCTGCATGGTTCCCCTCTACTCTCAACAATGGGGAAAGCGGGGTACCGCTCTCCCCATGACGTGTTTACGGACGTATCTGCTCCCCTGGTTTGAGTGGGCGGAACTGACCACTGTCATTGATGAACACATAACGGGTGTCACCGACAGTCACAATCATGTCCTTCTTTCCATCTCCATTGACATCTTTGAAACTTAGGGTGGCAACAACAAGGTCTTCCCCCTCCCCTATCAAGGTCATGGCAAAATACACTTTGGCATGGGTAACGTCTCCACCTGGGAACTCGATGATTTCAATACGGCGGTTGAGGTTTATGGCAATAAAGTGGCTTGGTGTTTGGTCATCTCCATGGCCTACCCGTTGGTCTATCTGGAATGTGCGGGGTCGGCCATAATGGATATCGTCTTGCGTCACATTCCACCAATTGATGAGCATATTTCCAAGTATCCAGAGGACGAACATCAACATCATGCCCGTTCCTAAAATCAGTGACCAATGCACACGGCGGCGGGGTCGTGTTGTTTCTTCCTGGCGCGGAAGAGGTGTTGTCTGTGGTGGTGGCAGGCCTTCATGGAGAATATACCGCCTGTTCCCGCTTCTGATAACCGGCGTGTGGTTAGTTGTCGTAGTGTAGCGGATGGCGCTTCTCGGCATTTTTGGCGGCCATTCATCATCATACTCTTCTTCGGTATCTTCCTGGTACCTGTATGGCTGGCCGTTGTGAACGCTGGCGCGTTGAATGGTCATGCTTGTACCCTGCTTTCCGGTGTATGGCGGGTACAGAAAAAAGGCTGTGCCTGGTTCGGCGCAATGGGAGTACAACTAGGGCAATAGCCGTGTATCCCACACACATGACAGACCTTTTCGTGTGACATGCCAGCAGGTGTCCAGCTATGACCAAATAGGAGGCAATCTTGAACAGTAAGCTGAATATCTACGAGTCCTTTATTCGTTGGGGTCTTGCGTTTCGTCGGTTGGGGAACTCTCTCTTCTCCCCACAAATCTTGCATATGCGCTGCCTCTCTTCAATTGACAGGCACGGCTCGTATGCGTATACTAAGCATAGACCTTTAGCCTGTCCTGGCAGCACAAAAGCAGCATGACGCTACTGTTGTACTGCCTCTGTGTCACTACAGTAAAAGGGACTTGGTACTTTCGATGTTGGTACTGTTTCATGTTGGAATGCAGAACAGTACGCAACAACACTACAAAGGTCAACGGGAGACGCTTAGGCTATTACGAGTAGTCTAGGCGTTTCTTGGTATTTGAAGCATCACTCCTTTCTCAGACAGTTCGAGAAAACACTGGAAGATCAGTTTTTCGGTTCTAAATAGATGTGTAAGTTGTCTATATCCTCTATTTTTAACTCTTGACCTAAAGCCTTTCCTAGTGCCTCAACAATTGCCACAGCTTTTAGCTCTTGTACAGGAAGTCCATTCTCTGCTCGTCGAATTGTTTTCGAGTCAACGTTTGCAAGTCTTCCTAGTCCCTGAATTGACAGGCGAGCTTTCAACCGCAGTTGTTTCACTGTCGCCATACAAAATAACTCCACATATCTTTGCAGGGGTATCCTTAGATATCCCCACATAAACCAGTATGCCATATGATCGTTCTGAAAGTCAACCAAAATCAGGGGAATTTTTGCGAGACTGGTAGTGTGTCAGTGATTTTCTAATGTTGTAGTGTTTATGTTTGAGCTTCTGCAAGAATAATATACAGATGGGTGCTGTAGTCAAGAAAAAGGAAATTGCGGAAACGAACACTTTTCCACTTACATGATAGTTAGTGCCCTATAACTTGATTTTTTATTTCATTATTCATATAATCTCAGCTATTGGTGAATGCCAATCGACGTGAGCGCTTGTGTTCTCATGCATGGTAGTAATATGTTTTATCGATGAGAGGGTTAAACAGTGAGCTTTGGTACAAAAGTTACAGAATATCGAGAGCGTTATGGCATGAAAGTTGGAGGCCTCTATGGCAGACAAGGTAACTAAAGCCTTGAAGCCAGCGACTGATACCATCGTTGCTGGGAATAAACAGAGAGGTGAAGGCAATTACGAGGCAGCGCGTGATCTTTACGAGGCGGCACAGCGTCTTTTGTATGCTCTCCCAGAGGAGATACAAAACGATAATCGTTGGCACGGAGAAATGGGATATTCGGTCGGATGCATCAATACGATAAATGCCCTACTGACGAAGAAGCCGTCCCCATAGAACACAAGTGGCTTGGTCGAATATTCGACCAAGCCCATTTTCTCCTGTTCAGGTCTAGCTAGAGCCTATCGCTGGTGCAGTAACACCAACATCAATAAACTTCCACCTTAACTTGCCATCGAGAGTGAGCGAATATAGGCCGCTACTTCCTCCAATGTAGATTATATTGTCAAGAATAACAGGCTTGGCTCCTAGGAAGCCTTCAGTTGTATATTGCCAGAGCAAGGAGCCGTCGCTGGCATGTATTGCATAGACATTGCTGTCAACTGAACAGACATATATTACTCCATTTACGACTGCTGGTTGTGCTCCACCTTCTTGACCTACTAAGATGCGTCGAATCAAGCTGCCATTATCAGACCGTAGCTCGTATATGTGCTTTCCTGAGTCAATGTATACTGTGCCATTGCTCACAGTTGCCCCAGAGTAGGCTTCTGCTTCAGTACGGTAACTCCAAAGATGTGTTCCATCACTTGCACGTAGTGCATATACTGTATAATCTCCTGAACCTATGTAGACTGCTCCATTCACTACTGCTGCTGGTGCATAAACCATACCACCAGTGTGGTAGCTCCAGAGAAACGACCCGTCGGTTCGTATGGCGTACACATTGCCATCGCCAGAGCCGAAGTATACGACGTTATTGACCACTACGGGTGAGGAGTGAATTTGTCCACTCGTGTGAAATTGCCACTGTTCTGCTCCAGTCTTTACGTCAAGTGCGTACATCGTGCCGTCCCATGAACCGATGTAGACGGTTCCACTGGTTACTGTGGGTGATGAGTTAATTATCCCGCCGGTCTGATGTTTCCATAGGAGTGAGCCATCCCTTGCCCGCAGTGCGTAGATGAAGTGGTCATCTGAACTACAATAGATTACTCCGTCAGCTAGCGTGAGTGCCTCATCTGAGTGGGATCCTCCATTTTGGGAGGACCAAAGTCTAGCTCCATCGCTTGCTCGCAGTGCGTAAGTAGAGTGTCCAGACCATGTGCTGATGTAGAGGGTTAATTGAGATGGCGACGTTTGGGCAGAGGTAGTATTAGGAAGCGTGAGTTGCCTTTGGAAGAGGATCGGTAAAGTGATTATGCCTACAAGGATTACAATACTCAGTATTTCTAGTCCTCCTAGTATTATCAGTCCGTAGAAGGTGGTGCTGCCTTGCCGATGGGTCTCAGATGATAAGGCCTGCGGATGCATGATACGGATATTTTCACTTGTATCTTCACTTGGCAGCTGCTCACTCACTTCAGTCGGAGCAAAGGGCTTATTGTTGCTGTCGTTATGACTTCTCTCGATTGGTTCTGGCTCTTCGGTGCTCTCCTGGTTGTGACGACGCCTTAGCAGTTTGATAACCTCCGCATCATCTTTATCACGCCCATCAAGTGCTGCCATTGTCGGGATTGCTGTCAGCAGCGCATTGGCTTCTTCAAGAGTATCAAGACATTCTAATTCGTACAATGCTCTTATCAATAAGCGAAGGTTTATGCGGGCAGCAGGCCCGGTTGCTCGCTCACCTTTCTTCATTCGGGATATCGTTTCCTTGTAAACAGTGCTTTTATCAGCCAATTCTACCTGTGTTTTGCCTTTACGTCCCAAGTACACTGTGAGCAGTTCTCCAAAATCAGTGTCGGGTTTCTCTTTGTATGCGTATCGCGGTTTTCGGCCTGGCTTCTTCATAAGCCTTTCCCCCAGTATTGCTTCTCTTGTCAATACAATTGACGAAAATAACTAATGCAATTGACCGCCTCAATCAGGTATGCTCGGACAACAGGAGGGTCTAATTGATCCTCTTTGAGTGTTAATGTACCAACAGGCAGAGAGGTATCGCAAGCAGAGCAATGAGAGGAGTATACATGCATGTACCTCTGGCCTGGAAGTACATTTCGTGTAACAGTCTTTGAAAAAGAAAGGGAGAGAAGTAAAGAAGAGGTTGCTGGTGTAGCGCTTGTTCTCACTGCACCAGCGAGTGAGTAACTTATGCCTTCGTAGCATGGTAGGTACTCTAATTAAGAGGATACTTGAGTGCCTACCATCTGTCAAGCGAAATAGTTCAGCAATTGGAATGTAACGAAAGTAGAAAGTATGTACTACATAGTAAAAATGGCTTTCGGCCATCATTGTTCAGACGGTGAACTGCTGCCACCAAATCGGATAGAAACAGTGAGAAATCTAGGCTTGTCAACATTTACGCAACTCTTCTCAGGTGGGTGGGTGAACGATTTTAAAAAAGGAGGGTATAAGAGTGCTGATGGGCATTGTGTGCTTGAGCCGTGTTCACAGCTAACAGCATACGCGAAAGAGGTGGGGAGAAAGCGATTGGACACAACTTTTGATCTTAGCGAGTGAGATCGCTACTATGCTTGAACAGGAATGTGTTCTCATCACGATCCAGCGTGTAGATGGCACGATGCATTGGGTGAAGCCCGATGCATCAACTAGTGAAAGGGGTGAACAAGCCGCCTAGTAACAGCCGCCAATCTGAGTAGTCGTTCTTGAAGTTTTTTGGCTCTCGTAGGTCTTAAGGTAGCACTACTACGAGAGCCTCATATAAATCAGCCAATCTATTGAGGAGGTACTAGTGAATTCACTATACAGAAAACGCGGTGTTATTTCCGCGTTGCTGTCATATATGCTCTTTCTTACATTGAGTGGATGTGGCTCTCTCTTCCCTCAAGTAGCGCGTGCTACAATAGCACGTTCTGAGCAACCTATAATCTCACCCTACCAGCCGTTTCGTATTGTTCAGCTTTGTTTGGACACACCGCCACTGTATCCTGCTCGTTATGTACGAGAAGTTACCTTAGCAATTGCTGATAGCATTGACTCGGCTGTGACTGTGAACCAGGGCGGGCTTCTGGTTTTCGTCTCGTATATAAACCATGACAGTTATCAAAACTCTGCCATTCAGTTCTTGGTACCCGCGTTTCCTGCCGATCCTGTGTCCCCTCCACCACCAAAGCTAGGGGATGACCCGTATGCGAATGCGCAATTGCAAAGTGAGTCCTACATTCAAGACTCAATCCGAACAGAAAACAGATTATGAGCCTAAATAGCTTCCAAAAAAATATGTTTTCAATCGTTCGATATCGTTTTCTCTTGTCTTAAAACTCGTCTCATTGATTTGCATTCTTGATTGAAAGATATTCCTCACCATTTACTATGAAACTCGCGGATGACATCTTCAGGTGAGAGGTTAAGATAAATCTCTGTTGTTGCAAGCCGGTCATGTCCTAAAATTTCCTGTAAGGCTCTGGTTGATATTCCTTTTTGGATACAGGTAACGGAAAAGGTATGCCGTAATACATGCGGTGAAACTTTCCGTCGGATATGCGCTTTGTTTGCAACCTGCTTTACCATACGCTGGATAGTTCTCACTCCGATCTTTAAGTTATCATGCAAGCCTAAATGTCCCTCTAGAAGTGGTTGTACTCTTGAAGACAACGGGATAATTCTTCTCTTGGATAATTTGCCATATGGCCCGCCTTTGCCGTAAATCATGAGCCGGTGGTTTTGCCAGTCAAGGTTATCTTTGTTGAGTTTTGCAAGTTCGGAAACCCGAAGGCCGGTATCCAAGAGCGTCCAGATGACTAATTTCTCTTCATGAGTGGAGCAAGCATTTGCCAATCGGTTTGCTTCATCCTGTGTCAGCGGTTCCCGCTTGTATTGGTAGCGCATAAGGGCAGCATAGCAGAATCTGTGTATTGACGCAACTTGTGCCAGTTAAGACAGCGTGTCGCAATCCTGTCAGTTTCATCAAGGCTAAAGAGGATAAGGAAAAGAGAGAGCTGTCGCATTTCTTTATGGAAGGCGACAAAAGTAAGGATATGAAAAAAGCGGTTAAACACGACAAACCCGCCCTATGGTGGGGGCGGGGCGGCGACAGGTAAAGACTATTCTGTCTCTGTCGCGTCTGGCAGGCTGCTGAGTGTTTGCCTCAGCCAATCAAGATCGCTGGAATCAACATCTTCTTTCGAGAAGATCTGAGCAGTAACTCTGTCTAAAGTTACTACCCAATTAGGAATTCCATCCAATCCCTTATCGGGAATCTGTTTTTGTGGGATGATTCCCCAAATTTCGGATAAGAGTTGCGACGCAACCTTATAATTAAGTTGTGAACCCATTATTTATCCTCTTTCTTTTCTAACATTGCTTGACTATATACAAAAGCAAAAATTGCTCCTGCAATATCTTTAGAACCAGGTTATCCTACTATAGGTTTTACTATTTGTCAAGTAGTATTATAGGGTATGTATAACTGAGATTTTCGTATCCAGCATTAACTGATAAAAGGAATGTATCGGCTATTTAAGAAGTGAATTTTAGCTCTATTTGTTTAATATTACCCAATATAGGAGTGGACTGCTTGATTTACTTTCTTAGGGGTCAGTCAAAAGCGCCTATTTTTGATGCCTCTACGCTTTGCAGATGCTGTACAATAAACACTTCTCTCGGAGTTTGGTAACCAAGCACTTTACGCGGGGTGCTGTTTATCCTGTTGACAGATTCATTGAGATCTTCTTGAGATACTGTACGAAAATCTGTTCTCTTGGGGAAATAGCGCCGGAGAAGACCATTGGTATACTCATTCGTACCTCGTTGCCAGGAAGAGTAAGGATCAGCAAAGTATGTCTGCATGTCAAACTCTTTGTGTAAGTCTGTATGGCGATAATTCTCAACGCCATTATCCAGGGTTGTTGATTTCCGGGCCTGTTTAGGAATGTTATGAAAGATATATACTTGGGCACGAGCAGTTTCTTTTGCCCTGACGTGGGGAATGATTTGTGCAAAGAGGAGTCTGGATACTCGCTCCACTTCGGTATGAATACCGTTTTTATGATGCAATCCAACAACCGTATCACCTTCCCAGTGTCCAAATTCCTGCCTTTGATTAACTACTTCGGGTCTGTATCGTATGGAAAGCCGATGGGGTATTTTTGTTGACTGGCTTCTTCTTCCCAGCCAGCGTCTTCGTTTTTTATGGCTCCGGGGTAAAAGTTCCCACAACCGTTGCTCTTTCTGCTCCTCGTCATAAATATATTGGTAAATGGACTCATGGTTAACATATTCTTCTTTTGGTCGCATACCTTCCTTAATCTCTTTTCTGAGCCTTCCTGCAATTTGTTCCGGTGACCAGCCGAGTTGAAGTTTTTCAAGAGTATACGCCAGCAGTACTGGACGCATGCGAAACACATATTTTTTATGAGAGTGTAACTTTCTAGCCTCCGACGCTCTGTGTGCGTGGATTGAATGATAAATGCCGTCAACCTGGTTTCGTTTTAACTCTTCTGAAATGCTTGAAGGACTTCTTCCGAGTCTTCTTGCGATTTCCCGAATGCGAATGCCTGTTGCAAACCAGTACGCGATTTTGTCCCGCTCCTGAGAGGATAATTTCTGATGTTTTACCATACTTCTACTATACTATATCAAATATGCTGTTCGGATTCGAAATTGAAATCTCAGGTAACGCATTGAAAGATCTATTTACAAACTAAAGTGAAGCAGGGGAGATAGTATCAAAACCTGTCTTACAATCATCGTCTTACCCCTTGACAGTATTGTTGAGTTTTGAGATGGTAGAGAAGCTATGGCACTGCCGGAACAAAAGAAACGCCTCCTCAAAGCAAAAATTGCTGTTGCCCTCCAATCGGAGTTGGGGAGAGTACCAAATACTGAAGAAATCGACCAGGTGTTTTTACTATCCAGGGTGATGTACAAAGCAGTTCTGGGACTGCACTTTAACCGTCAGCAACAAAAAAAGAATGGGCAACTGGCAATCTTCTAACTACGCTACAATACACCTATATGCTCATTGGCTATGCACGAGTCTCTACCTCAGATCAAACTCTCAACCTCCAAAAAGATGCATTAAATAATATTGGCTGCTCGAAAATCTTTACCGATGTGATAAGCGGGTCAACAACGGAGCGACAAGGATTGGTTGAAGCATTATCGTATGTCAGGGAAGGGGATACGCTTGTTGTGTGGCGGCTGGATCGTCTGGGGAGGTCTTTGAAGCATCTGATTGAGGCCATCACGGCTCTGAACAACCGGAAGATTGGGTTTAAGAGTATTCAGGAAAATATTGATACCACAACCAGTGGGGGAAAGCTGATCTTTCATATCTTCGGCGCACTCGCTGAGTTTGAGAGAGATATCATCCGGGAGAGGACACAAGCGGGGTTACAAGCTGCACGAGCGAGGGGGAGATTAGGAGGGAGGCCGAAAGCATTAACCGATCAAAAACTATCCATAGCGCAAGCACTCTACAAGGATAAATCAAACTCCATCGCGGACATTTGCAAGACACTCAATATTTCACGGGCAACACTCTACCGATACATCAACACAAAATAGTCCAACTGCGGCTGGCGAGAGCAACGTTGTAACTGGGCCTTATTAGCATATCTATTAAATAATTCATGTTGTGTGGAAACCTTTTTTTCAGTTGAATTTTCGTTAAAACAATATTCCTGGTCTGAGATAATATGTGTATCTTTATGTTTCATATTTTCTGTAAATCGACAACGACTTCGCATGCTCCTCCAACCCAATAACACCATATCCGTTCAAAAAAACCAGGTGAGAAATTGATAAGTGCGTTCATAGCACGGACAAATGGCCGCGCATACCACACGCATTGATTCTGGTGGATATACTTCTCATACGATCCGCTATTCGGATAGAGTCCAAAATATTTAATCTGTTTTTTTAGTATCTGAAATTCTGCCGACGTATAAAAATGCTGATACTCATCTTTTACAAAACAATCAAAGCTTCCATATCCGAATGGCCTCACGTGTGTTATATCAGAAAAGGCTCCCATACTTGAAAAATGTGGTACACGAATATGAAGAAGACCCCCAGGTTTCAAAATTCTATACAATTCTTCCATTTTTTTAATCGGTTCCTGAAGATGCTCCAGTGTGTGATAGGAGTGAATTTCATCGATCGATTTATCTTTAAACGGATATGGCACCTTATTTAAGTCGTGCACGATGTCGACATACTGTTCAATCATTACACGATCTACACCGATTGATCCGGGAATCCGGGTTTTCCCGCAGCCTATATTTACTATTTTCTTACTCACTTTGGTATGTATTAGTTTATCACTATTTATAATATTTTGTGCCTGCACTTTGCAAGGGGAAATCGTATGGTATAGTCTTACTATGAAAATTCCGGTGGTGATTTTTTGCGGTGGGCAGGGAACGCGTGATAATTAAATATACTGCTTCTCATGTTAGCAACTAGCATTGATTATGTATCGGAAGCGTTACTCACAAATGGTTCTACCCAAAAGTTTATTGCGAAGCGGTATAGCACAACAGAAGCAAATTTTCACCACTGGCTCAATCAACGCGGGTTAGCAAAAGTTGCGGAGTAAAGCGGTGTCTGGTGACAACGGCGCTGGTACTACCCCAGTATATAAAGTCGTGCTTGCGTTACTTGACCTTTTTGCGGGGATAGTCAACCCCAGGGTAGAGTATTTGCTCCATGAGTGCTAAAAGCTCTTGCTGGTGCTTCGATTCTTTTTTATCACGGGGAGTATACAGTCTGAGAGCTTTCAGGAGGAGTTCTACCTGGTACTCCCACAATAAGAGCGTGATCGGTGGTTGGGTAGGGTCAAGGTTCGCGGTTTTCATATTCATAAGTTAGTCGGCATGGTGCGAAAATTATAACATACCTTGCGGAATTATCCCTATTGTGCTTGCTACTTCTCGCGTTTATCCAGCAGGCTATTTTTAATGAGGTTAATCAGCATCAAGGCTCGCGCGTCGGCTTCTGTGTCTGCTACAAAATCTTTTTCAACTCTATTACCGAAACCGAAATATTTGTATGAATAGTGTTTAGATTGAGTGCCAAAGCCGCCGAGTATCATGAGATTTCCGAACATCTCTCCTAACTCAGCAACAGTAAAGGCAGAACAAAACTCGGTTTCTTTGGAGATATCTGTGCCTAGCTCGTAGTTTTTAAACCGTGGGGGCAAAAGTCACGTACGTGATAGAATGGAGGAACAAAACGAGAACTAGCGGCCAGAGAAAGGAAGAGCCGATGCGTACCAAGAGAGCCTTCCCCCACGTGATCAAACAGATCTATCATCCGGAA